>Ga0315312_1000948_pt1 | contig 26378 bp, 26 predicted proteins | sample TDP7_MG_FD_203629 | JGI IMG/M metagenome (GOLD analysis project Ga0315312, IMG submission 203629) | Freshwater sediment microbial communities from Lake Towuti, South Sulawesi, Indonesia - TDP7 | ecosystem: Environmental > Aquatic > Freshwater > Lake > Sediment | place: Indonesia: South Sulawesi... | reverse complement strand
AATCATATCAGGCCTCACCAAGCGCTTGATTATTTAACACCTTATGAGTACTATCAACAATGGTTGCAAGTAACCAAAAAAGGGAGGTAATGTGTCACTAAGGTAGTGGACGAAGACAAGCGGTTGACATTTAAATGATAGTTGTTTTAGAATAGACCCAAGGAGAAGATGGTATGAAAAATCTTTTCGTACCATCAAAGATGGCTTATGTTCGCGGGGAGCGTCCGGTGGTGAATTGCATATTATGTGCTATTTGTCAAAAAGATGCCACGGTAAAGTCGCTTCAGATTTACCAAAGTGAAAATTTTTCGGTAACGGTAAATCTTTATCCTTACAATCCTGGACATCTAATGATTTTTCCTCACCGTCATGTAACCGATGTCCGCCAGCTCCGTGAGGATGAAATAATGGAATTGCACCGGCTGGAAAAATTGTCTCTGGATATTCTAGATAGTCTTTATCAGCCCGGGGGTTATAATATTGGATTCAATCTTGGTAAAAATAGTGGGGCCAGTATTGAACATTTGCATCTGCACATCATTCCTCGTTATCCTAATGAAGTAGGTTTTCTGGATATCTTAAGTGGTACCCGGGTAATTGTAGAAGATCCGCAAAACACGCTCGAAAAACTTAAAAAAGCGTTTGCCGGTGCGGTTAAATAACCTTGGAAAGATTTCTTTATCCTCCGGAGTGGAATGACGCCGCAGAAAAAATTCTCCTTTCCGGTAAAATCGTCCTGATTCTGGGAGCTGTCGATACTGGAAAGACTACTCTGGTTACCTTCCTGGCTAATTATTCCCTGGGAAGAAAAGAAAAAGTTGCGGTGGTGGATGCTGACATTGGACAATCGGATATCGGTCCCCCCGCTACCATTGGACTAGGCTGGGTAACCAAGAAAATCTCCTCTTTAAATGAAATTCCCCTGGTTAAAATGTATTTTGTGGGAGCCGTTTCTCCAGAAAGAAATTTATTACCAACCGTTGTGGGTACCAAAATCATGGTAGAGAAAGCGTTGGAGCAAGGAGCGGATTTGATAATTATTGATACCACCGGTCTGGTTAGTGGTGAAGTAGGTAGGATTCTCAAAAGATATAAAATTGAACTTATCCACCCCGACCATCTATTAGCTTTGCAACGGACGGATGAATTGGAACCCATCCTCCAGTCTTTCACTCCCGGTAGCATCTCCATTCACCGTCTTCCCTTATCCTCGGGAACCAGAAATAAATCCCTTAATGAAAGAAGAGCACTTCGGGATAAGAAAATCCAATCTTACTTTCTGCCATCCCGACTTCAGGAATTACCCTGGGAAAATTTTTCCACTTCCCATTCCCTTTTCCGAGCAGGAAAAGAGTTAAGCAACCGGGAAAGAGAAAATCTCTCCCGTATGCTGGAAGATATTGTCATCTATGCCGAGCGCCTGGGGAATGAAATGTTAGTGGTAACTCCCGATTTACTCAATGAAAGGGCTCTCCTTAATTTAAAACGGTCTATGGGAATAGAAAATATTGTAAATTGTTCTCCCGAACATTTTTCTCAATTGCTGGTCGCTCTAGCCGATAAACATCATGAAGTTTTGAGTTTGGGAGTGATAAAGGAAATTGACTTCGTCCACCGGGTGTTACGCCTTTTAACTCCTTGGGAGAAACCCGATCTGGCAAAACATATTCAATTCAGCCGTTTTAAAGTAGATATTTCTCCCTTTTTCCCTCCTTCCCGGAAAGAGGAATAACATGAAAATTCGCTGGCTACTAATTTCGGGAGGATTATTTCTTTTACTGGCGTGTTTATTGACACCTATTCTCCGTGTCCGGGATATAACTGTCCGGGAAACCCAGTTTCTGTTGGGGACAGCAGTAGAAATAACCGTGATCGATCGAGAACGGAAAAAAACATCGGAAGCCATTTCCCATGCCTTTGAAAAAATCCAGGAAATAGACAAAATTGCCAATTTTTATAATCCGCAAAGCGAACTTTCTCGTGTCAATTATGAAGCCCAGTACCATCCAGTGAAATTGAGTAATGATTTATGGAATATGGTTGAAATTTCCTATCGCTACGGTGCTATTACTGAAGGAGCCTTTGATATCACCGTGGGTCCTTTAATAAAATTGTGGGGATGGGGAAGTGAACATCCGCAAATCCCTCGTTCGGAAAAAATTAAAAAAACCCTTCCCCTGGTGAATTATCAACTACTGGAACTTGATTACCAACAGAAAACACTTTTCTTTAAAAAGCCAGGAATGATGATCGACTTAGGAGGAGTAGCTAAGGGATATGCATTGGGGAAAGCTTTGGAAATACTAAAAAGTCATGGCATCCAGCACATCCTTATCAGTGCTGGACAAATACTGGCGCAGGGATTTAATCCTTACAAAAAACCTTGGAGAATTGGCCTTCAGCATCCCCGAAATTCCCAGCAGTTGTTAACGGTAATCAACATTACCGGAGGGACAATTGCCACTTCCGGTGATTATCAGGAATTTTTTGAAGTAAATGGGAAAAGATATCATCACCTGCTTAATCCCCATACGGGAATGCCGGCCAGGCAATGTCAGAGTGTATCCGTGCTGGACGAAGACTCTACTCTTGCCGATATACTCTCCACTGCCCTCTTCGTTCTCGGTCCAGAAAAAGGACGGGCCCTAGCAGAAAAATTAAAAATCAAGGCCTTAATAGTAAATGATCGGGGAGAGGTCTATTTTACTTCTTATTTTCCGCGGGAACTGGAGGAAAAGGATTAATGCGATGGAAACAGGTATTTCTCTTTTTAACCCCGGGAGATAAATTTCTAATAATTCTTATCTTCCTTCTTGGTTCCTTGAATATGGTAATATTACCCCGAATAATCTCTCCGGGAAGCTATCTATTAATAGAAGCCTCAGGAAAGACCACCCGGTTCTCTCTGAATGATTCCCGGATTGTATTTATATCGGGGAGAAAGGGAAATTTAGAATTGGAAATTGCCTCTGGTAAAGTTAGAGTTCGACAGGCTAATTGCCCCAATCAGATCTGTGTGCGGTCAGGTTGGATTTCTCGAACAGGACAAACCATAATCTGTGTGCCTAACCAAGTTATTCTCCGCATTGAGGGAGAGGCACTTAGTCCGGTAGATGCCGTGGGTTATTAGATAAAAACTATGTTTAACCGCATTACTCTAATTTCATTACTTATTGCTTTAGCTCTGATGCTTTATTATGTGGAGGGAATAATCCCTCCTCTCCCCGGTTTGCCCTGGACACGACTGGGATTGACCAATCTAGTTACTCTTCTTTCCCTGGTATTTCTTAGTTTTAAGGAAACTTTTTTTATCGTCCTCTTCCGGGTAGTTGTCGGTACTTTGATTACTGGAATTTTCCTTACCCCTCCCTTCTGGTTAAGCCTTGCCGGAGCAGTGACCAGTACTCTCACGATGGGATTGGTCTACTATCATAGTTCAAAGCGAAAAGCCTCTTGCCTGATACCTTCCTTATCTTCACGAAAGAAATGCTTTTCTACCGCGGCTTCCGAAATAAACCCTCCATTGGAATCGGAGAATAAATATCCCTCACCAAAAAAGGGACCGTTTTTTAGTTTAGTAGGAATAAGCGTAGTGGGGGCGGTAGTTCATAATCTCACCCAGTTAACGGTGGTAGCAGAATTTTATGTCCGTAGTACCTCTACCTTTTTATTAACTCCCTTTATGATTTTTACCGGTTTAATAGCCGGATTTATAACCGGTATCCTGGCAGAATTCGTCCTCCAAAGATTAGAAAAAAACTTATTATGAGAACACTTGCTAAATGGGAACCATTTATGTTAACGTAGATTTAAAGTAAGAGGGAGAAATTATGGAAGAGACAGGAAGAGTAATAGCCCTGAAAGAGAAAACCGCTCTTATCAGCACTCCTCGCAAGAGTGGTTGCCAGCACTGTCGTCTGTGTCTTTTCGATAACACCGGACAGAATATGATTCTGGAAGTGAATAACCCCCTTAATGCCCAGGTAGGACAGATGGTAAAGGTAGAAATGCCCGGTAAAAACATCCTTCTGGGAGCATCATTAACTTATCTGGTTCCTTTGATAGTCTTTATAATGGGGATTCTTTTCGGAAATTGGTTAGGGCGATGGTTAGGAGTGAATCCGGAATCCTTTGGAATCATTCTTGGCTTTAGCTTTCTGGCAATGGTAATTCTGGTAAACCGACTGATTGACCGAAAAATTTCCCAGAACCGACGATTTCATGCCTCTATTTCCGCTATTATCAGTGAAGAAGATGAAGCCTCTCAAGGATAAAATCCTATCTCCCCAAAGTCCCTTCATCATTCTTGCTTCTGCTTCACCTCGTCGGGAAGAATTAATTCGAAAGTTAGGTTTGAATTTCCAGACCATTCCTCCTCATTCAGATGACAACAATATTCTTCCCCGCAAAAATGAACTCGTCTCTCCCCACCGGTATGCTCTACGGTTAGCCTATCGCAAGGCAGAACAGGTAGTCCGAAACCGGCGAGAGGGATTGATAATTTCAGCGGACACTATCGTGGTCTGGCAAGGGAATATTTTTGGAAAACCAAGGGATCGTCACCACGCTCAACAAATGCTTCGCTGTTTGAGTGGAAATGTTCACCGGGTAATTACCGCGGTAGTAATATGGGACGCTAATAGCGGCAGAAAAAAATGGGATTATGATGAAAGCCTGGTAAAAATGAAAAAGTTAGAAGAAAAAGAAATTGAAGACTATCTAAATAGCGAAAAACCTTACGATAAGGCTGGCGCTTATGGCATCCAAGGAATGGCGGGAAAATTTGTCGAAAGAATAGAAGGCTCTTATTTTAATGTAGTAGGTTTGCCACTGGAGAAACTGGTTACCCTGCTTTCCCATTTTGATATTTCCGTCTCACTACCAAAATCATTCAACTTCTAAAAACTTCTCTAGATTATCTACAATCTTAGCTTTACTCCTTAAATTGAGATACCACTCCTGGTAAAGGAAATATTCCCGCTGCTGGCGCAGGGCCTCCTTTAGCCGCACTTTCTCTTGCTGAAATTTTTCCTCATTCACCGGACGTCGATCCTCGAGTCGAATGAGGCAGAACCCATCACTTACTTCCACTACTGGACTAATTTCGCCTATTTTCAAAGCATAGGCTACGTCTTTAAACTCTCGAGCAAAACCAAGATTTTTCAAGGCGGTTACATATTTGAAGAACCCGGTATCAATTGATCCCCCGTTATCCAGAGCTGCTTTTTCAAAACTACGGCCGGTTTTAATTTGTTGCCAGATTTCCGTCGCCCGGGTCTGAGTGGCTAATCGGACCTGTTCGTTAAGCAGGCGATTATATATCTGTTCTTTAACATTTTCTAGAGGAGGAATCTCAGTGGGCTTTTTCTCCAGCAATTGGATGATATGATAACCATAAGAAGTTTCCACTAGTTCACTAATTTCTCCTATCTCCTTCAGAGCAAAAGCTGTTTCTACAAAAGTTGGTTCCATATCTTGCCGGGAAAAGTATCCAAGATCTCCACCTTTAGTGCGACTAGCGGGATCATCAGAGTATTTCTTGGCTAAATCCGAAAAATCAGCTCCTTTTTTCAGTTGAGCCAGAACATCTTCTGCTTTCTGCCGCGCCTTAGTACGCGCTTCTTCAGTATCCTCAGGCCCGGGAGATATCAGGATATGTCGTGCCCTGACGCGTTCGGGAAGCCTAAACTCTTCTTGATTATTTTGGTAGTAGTTAGAAATCTCTTCTTCACGAACGGTAACTGTTTCCCGGAAACGGGATTTTGGGAAGTAAATGTAAGAAACACGAATTTCTTCATTCTCTCTCACATATTCATTCCAAATTTCACGATCGGAAATCTTAACACCGTCCCGGATGAGATTATCCAAACGTTCCAATACGAGGTTTTCCCGCACCGTCTGTTCAAACTGAGTAGGAGGTAAACGATAATAGGATAGGACGTCAAGATAGAGATTGCGATCAAATTTACCCTCCCGTTGAAAAACGGGATAACTCTCTATCCTCGTTCTTATTTCTCCATCATGTATTTGAATATTCCTGCGTCTCGCTTCCTGCAAAAAAATTTTCTTCTGAATCAAACTTTCCAGAACCGGACGGCTCAGATCCCGAACCATTTCCTGAGAAAAACGTTTACCGTATATTTGTCGGTAATTTTCCGCTGCTTGTTGCCAGGAAGTATAGAATTCCTCAAGACTTATTTCTTCTCCATTGACTGAGGCCAAAACATTCCTTCGTCGAGCACGGTAGGTCCCTGCGCCCCAGTAAAAAATGGTGATCACGAAAGCAACGATAACCACCCAAAAAATAGCTTTCATCTGCCGGCGCAATTCTTTAAGCATGCTATCATTCTCCCCTCATTAAATTAAAAGCACTTTTGATAAGTAAAGTCTTCAAACATACCCTTCTCCTTTTCCTACCATTCACTCAATCTTTTGACAACATTCTGAAAAGGACCCCAGGAGATGTCTGGACGAAAATAAAGTTGATTCATGAAATAGAGGGCTCCCGCATAAAATTCAAAATTTTTGGATAGTGTCTCGAAGACCCGTGATTCTGGCTTATTCAATAATCTCTCAAACTCCCCAAGGGAAAAATATGCCCGGGAGCCTTCTTCCATATAATATCGCAGTACCGATTTTCTTACAACATACTCCCGGAAAATCCCGGTCATAAACAATGTATAATCTCCGATATGACGGTGAATTTCTTTCTCGCGGAAGGGGCTGAAATATTCACTCTGCAAGTCCCAGCAGCGATTAGCTTCTATAAGCATATCCACTATGTTTTCCAGGCGCCTCCCCGCAGGATCTTTTATTTTGTAAAGATCATCGGTGCGGACAAAACGGGTCAGCATCTCTGAAGTATAATCAATGATCTTCTCATTCCCGATGGCTAACTGGTAAAAAGTCTGTTGAACCAGCCGTTTAAAAAACCTGAATAGCGGTGGAGGAGAACTTTTTTTCTTCATAAGTTTCTTACCCACCCGTATAATTATAACATAAACCCTTTTCCATTAACCATAAAAATTAAAATTCCCGGGCTTAGTCACCCGGGAATAACGTTGGGGAATAATATTTAGAGCTAGTAAATTAAATAATCAGGGCTCCTGAAGAAAGTCTTCTGGCTTGATATCCTTGAGCATATTACGAAATTGTTTTACATCCTCTTCGGTAATGGGAGTCTCCAGAATTTTTTTAGCCTCTTCTTCCGAGACCAACCGATCGCTTATCAGATGTTCGGCCACGAAAATTGGACTCTCCGTTCTCAAGGCAAGAGCGATAGCATCACTGGGGCGGGAATCGATTACCACTGGCGATCCATGAATCTCTACATTTATCTGGGCATAATAGGTATTCCCCTGTAATTCATTTACTACTATTTTACGAATTTTCCCTCCCATTTGTTCGATCACCGATTTCAAAAGATCATGGGTTAGCGGCCGAGGGAATTTTATATGTTCCAAAGCGATGACAATTGACTGGGCTTCGAAGATCCCAATCCAAATAGGGAATACTCTTTTTTTCTCCTTATCTCTTAAAAGAACTATCGGAGTGTTGGAACGTCCATCCAATGCCACTCCCATAACATCCATCTGGACGAAACTCGCCATCTTATTGTCCTCCTCTTACCGCTAATCCTCAGCTTTTTCGATTTTAATTTCCGTATTATCAGAAACCTTTTTAAAGACTTTGGAATCCCCGATAATCTTCCCGAAAACATTTACCGGACTGGCAGGACGAATTTCATTACCTTTGCTGGCCGGTGTGGGACCAAAGAAAATACAAAAAGCTTTTCCCGGAGGCCAGTAACCTAAATCTCCTTCGGAGACTACTTCCGATGGATTCTCGGATTCCATTTTAACTGGAATGGAAAAATAAATTTCATCACCCCAGGTATTAACCCTACCCCCAATAGGGAGAGCCTTCCAGATAGCTTCGGCGGTCTTAGTATCCATTAATTCTCCAATGCATTCTATATCGCGAGAGATAATTTTAATTTTCCTTCCCATAGCAGTAGCCTTTATTATAGCATAAGTTTTTAACCCTTACAAATCTTCAATTATTCCTATATCATTACCGGAAGGCATCACCTATTATAACATACCACTATTCCGGAAGCAATTTAATTATCAGTTCTCCATATTCAAAATACCCCGGCAATTTTCTCTCCGCAATATTTACATTTCCCACCCTCTACATAATTAAAATCAATAGAGTAACCCTGTCGGGAAATCAAAGGTTTATTACAAACGGGGCAGTAAGTAGTACTAGTCTTAGGATCGAGAATATTACCCAGGTACACAAATTTCAGTTTTTTCCGAGCTAACACCCAGGCTTGAACCAGAGTCTCTACCGGAGTGGGGGGGATAGTCATTTTATAATGCGGAAAGTAACGAGAAAAATGGAGGGGCATCTCAGGATTTAGATCCGCCACCCAGTCTACCAGTTTTTGAATATTATCCAAAGAATCATTGAGAGTAGGAATAATAAGATTAGTCAACTCCACATGGCAAAAACCGGAAGAAATCTTAATAGTCCGTAAGACTGGCTCCAATTCTCCCCGGCAATAGTTACGATAAAAATCATTGCTTATGGATTTAAGATCGATATTCATGGCATCGATAAGAGGAAGGATCTCTCGTAGAGGTTCTTCATTAACAAATCCATTGGTCACCAGAACATTGACCAGTTTATGCTGGTGGGCTAGTTGGGCAGTTTCGTAAACATATTCGTACCAGATAAATGGTTCGTTATAGGTGTAAGCAATTCCGATAGAATTACATCGTCGGGCATACTCAATAATCTCCAGGGATGTTGATGAACGAGTAGGAACTTCTGATTGGGAAATTTCCCAGTTCTGACAAAATGGACACTTGAAATTACAACCCAGTGTCCCCAGAGATAAAATTTCACTTCCCGGGTAAAAATGATAGAGAGGCTTTTTTTCTATGGGATCTAAAGCACAGGAGGATATTTGTTGATAAATCTTGGTATAAAGAGTTCCCTTAAGGTTAATCCTCACCCGGCAGAAGCCCACCTTCCCTTCGGCAATAATACATTTTTGGGGGCATAGCTGGCATTCTATCCGGTTATCTTCTAACTTTTGATAATATTTGGCTTCCTGCATAATTATTTATACCGATTAACAGTAAAGCGGTAAATTTGAAAATCCTCCTCGGGATCAATCCCCGCTTTTTGACAAGTGATAGCAATTTGCTCTTCCACGGTATCTACTCCTTCTAAATCCGGTAGCAACAATCCCCGCCGGCGACCCTTTTCTACAATTACCCCATATTTTTTGGGGTCCAGTTGGGATAAGCCTTCCACTGGTTCCGGGGGACTGAGCACATCTACCGAAAAGGTAAGTTCATCAAATTCTTCCGGTTCCACCGGTAGAAAACGGGGATCCTCAGTAGCGGCATAAATGGCATTACGAATAATTTCCTGGGCAATGTTAGGTTCCGTGGGATGATAAGTACCGATGCATCCCCGCAGCCGATTGTGCTTCTTAATGGATACAAAAACACCGGCTGCTTTCTGCATCTCCGGGGGTAAAGGACTGGGAGGATTTATAATCTGTCCTCGAGTTATATACTCGCGGACTGCTCTTACCGCCAATTCTACCAAAGGACTCTGGGAGAGCTCCTTCATACTGTCTCCTTCCAACCAACGGTTCATAAATTACCGGAGGTTAATTTCCGATTTTTTTCTTCTACTTCCTTGGCCAATTTCTTTTTATATTCTTCCAATTTAGTTCTAATTTCCGGATGTTTGAGGGCCAGAATTTGGGCGGCAAAAATGGCGGCATTTATCGCCCCTGCCTTCCCCACCGCCATGGTAGCCACCGGAACTCCCCGGGGCATTTGCACAGTAGAATATAGAGCATCTATTCCTTGCAGGCTGCTGGATTCAAGAGGAACGCCGATTACCGGAAGAGTAGTAGCGGCAGCAATCAATCCTGCCAGATGAGCTGCCCCACCGGCACAGGCAATAATAACTTCCAGGTTCTTTTCCCGGGCAGACATGGCATAATCCAGAGTAATGTAAGGAGAACGATGTGCAGAAGCAATAGTAAGTTCATAATCAATTCCAAAGTCTTCTAATGTCCGGGCAGTCTCCCGAGCCATTGGTAAATCAGAATCACTTCCCATCACTATTCCCACCCGGGGAGGTAATTTCTCTTTCATTCCCGTCTTCCTTTTCCCGCATATTTTTTAGATTAATTACTTTAAACCGGATTCGAACTTGAGGATAACTTCTTTCTTCTATTAAAAATTATATATCTAAAAATTATTTATCCAAGAAAATTCTAGCCAGTGCTCGCCGGCCGATGTCTTTGCGGTAATGCATCCCGGCAAAGTGAATTTTTCCCGCTGCCTGATAGGCCCTTTCCATCGCTCCAGCATGATCTCCACCCCGCCCGGTCACCCCTAAAACTCGCCCTCCAGAAGTAACTAAAGTTCCATCATCTCGACGAGCGGTTCCGGCGTGAAAGATAACTACTTCGGGAAGCTTTTCTGCTTCCTCCACACCGGAAATCACTTTACCAGTCTCATAGGCCCCGGGATAACCTCCGGAAGCCAAAACTACGCATACCGCTACCCCATCATCCCAGTTTATAGGAAGTTGAAAAAGCCTACCTTCAAGGCAGGCATAAATTATTTCGATCAAATCAGTCTTTAATAAAGGAAGCACTGCTTGAGTCTCGGGATCCCCAAAGCGAACATTGTATTCCAGGACGTAAGGTTCTCCCTGGCAGATCATTAACCCCCCATAGAGCACCCCGCGATAGGGAAAACCAAGAGTCCACATGCCCTGAACAGTGGGCAAAAAAATACGCCGGTAAATTTTTTCCATAACCAAGGGGGTAACCACGGGAGCGGGAGAATAAGCACCCATACCACCGGTATTAGATCCTTGGTCACCATCAAAAATCCTTTTATGATCCTGAGAAGAAACCATAAGAGCTACCGTTTCCCCATCACAAAAAGCTAGAAGAGTGGCTTCTTCACCCTCCAGATATTCTTCAATAATGATTCTCTTGCCTGCTTCTCCAAATATTTTATGCCTAAGAATGCGGTCAACGGCTTCTATGGCTTCGTCGCAGCTCATGGCTACTGTAACTCCCTTTCCCGCCGCCAGACCTTCTGCCTTTATCACCACTGGGGGCTCGATGTCCTGCAGATAAGAAACTGCTTTTTCTCTTTCTGAGAATACCCGGTATTTCCCGGTAGGAATGCTAAATCTTTCCATAAATTCTTTAGCAAAAACTTTACTTCCTTCCAGCCGGGCAGCTTCCTCAGAAGGTCCGAAAATTGATAATCCACGCCTTTCAAATTCGTTTACTATCCCGGCCACCAGTGGTGCTTCCGGTCCCACTACTGTCAAATCAATGCTTTTTCCCTCGGCAAAGTCAACTAGTCCAGAAATATTTTCTGCATTTATATTCACCAGCTCCGCCTGAGAGGCGATACCAGCATTCCCGGGAGCACAGAAAATTTTTTTTACAATAGGACTCTGGCCTATCTTCCAGACCAGAGCATGCTCCCGGCCTCCACCTCCCACTACCAAAACTCGCATTTTATCTCTCCTGATTATGGATCCATTGTAACCCCATCATGATTTTCGGTCAATGTTTTCGCATCCGCTATCCCTGGATTAATGACGAAAATGGCGCATTCCAGTAAATACCATTGCCATTTCCAGACGATTGGTTACCGCAATTATTTCCTCATCCCGCACTGAACCACCAGGCTGAATTATCGCCCTAATTCCTGCTTTTCCAGCTATTTCGGGCCCATCCGGCATAGGGAAAAAGCCATCAGAAGCAAGAACTGCCCCCGAACATCGATCCTCCGCTTGATCCACTGCCAGCTTAACTGCCGTGGCCCGATTCATCTGACCAGCCCCGATTCCCAGCGTCTGTCGATCACGTGCAATTACTATAGCATTCGATTTTACATGTTTAACTACTTTCCAGGCAAAAATTAAATCCTCCCTTTCTCTTTCACCGGGAACTTTCTGAGTTACTACCCGGAGGGAAGGAGGAATTATTTCTCGGTCATAATCCTGTACCAGCAAACCTCCACCTACCCGCTTTAGATCCTTGCCCGCAAACTGAGCACCAACCTCTCCCAATCCTTCCAGTTCCAGCAGCCGCAAATCTTTTTTCCGGGAAAGTATATTTTTTGCCTTCTGGCTAAAAGAAGGAGCTATTATAACTTCCAGGAAAATCTCCCTCATCCGCTGAGCAGTATCTTCGTCCACGAGACGGTTAAGAGCTACTACCCCCCCAAAAGCAGAAACGGGATCAGCTCTAAAAGCTTTCTCATAAGCTTCCCTAATAGAAAATGCCTCCGCTACTCCACAGGGATTGTTATGTTTGATGACTACCGCCGCGGGGACATCAAATTCTTTCGCCAATTCAATAGCCGCATCGGCATCGAGAATATTATTGAAGGAAAGTTCTTTTCCTTGAATTTGTCGGGTAAGGACGGTGCATGGTTCTTTAATTGATAATTCCCGGTAAAAGGCGGCTTTTTGATGAGGATTTTCACCGTAGCGGAGATCCTGCACCTTTTTAAAATTTAGGGAAAAAACAACAGGAAATTCTTGCGTAATCTCCCACTGACGGGAGAGGAAATCCTGGATAGCACCATCGTACTCGGTAGTAAGACGGAAAGCCTCAACCGCCAGTTTCTGCCGTAAAAATAAACTAGTAGCTCCGCAGTAATTTCGGAGTTCAGTGAGTACCTCCTCATACTGCTCAGGGCGAGTAATCACGGTCACCCGAGCATAATTTTTAGCGGCAGAACGAATCATAGCCGGTCCGCCAATGTCAATATTTTCTATCGCCTCCTCCAGACTAACTCCCGGGCGGGATATAGTGGCAACAAAAGGATATAGATTTACCACTACCATATCCAGGAATGGAATCTGATGATCCTGTAATTGTTTTCCGTGTTCCGGTTTATCTTCCCGGGCCAGCAATCCACCGTGTATTCGCGGATGAAGGGTTTTCACTCGCCCGTCCAGAATTTCGGGAAATCCGGTCACTTCCGATATATCCCGGACCTCAATCCCCGCCTCCCGCAATGCTTTTGCTGTTCTCCCGGTAGATACAATCTCAACTTCCCATTCCTTTAAATAACGGGCAAATTCTATTATCCCCCTTTTATCAAAAACGCTGATCAGTGCTCGTTTAATTTTTATTAGATCCATAAATTACTCCTTTAACGGTATTCCACTGCCGGCATTCCGGAAATTATTTCACCGATTACCCAGCAAATCTCCTTCTCCTGGTTCAATTCTTCCTGAATTAATTCCACCTCTTCCGGAGGTACTACTATAATCATACCCACCCCCAGATTAAAAGTGCGAGCCATCTCATCCCAGGAAAGATTTCCCAGGCGTTGGAGTAACTCAAAAATGGGAAGAATTTTCCAGCTGCTCCGGTAAATTACTGCCCGACATCCAGAAGGAAGAATGCGAATTAGATTCTCAGTTATCCCACCTCCGGTAATATGGGCCATCCCCTGGATATGATACCGAGATAAAAGACGGTGAATGATATTTCCGTAGTTAAGGTGAGGCTTGAGCAACTCTTCTCCGATAGTAGTATTCAGTTCCACCAGATAATCATTTACTGAAAATTTTTCTTTTCCAAAAAGAATTTTGCGGGCTAAGGAATAACCATTAGTGTGTAAACCACTGGAAGCTAAACCAATCAGACGGTCCCCGGGAACAATCTCGCTCCCGTCAATCAGTTTTTCCTGTTCTACAATACCCGCAATTGCTCCTACCAGATCGTATTCCCCCTCCTGATAAACACCGGGCATCTCGGCGGTCTCCCCTCCAATAAGTACACAATTCGCTTCTCGGCAACCGGCTACTAGTCCTTCCATAATCTCTTCCACTACCAAAGGAATTAACTTTCCCATAGCAATGTAATCCAGAAAAAAAAGGGGCTGAGCTCCATGAACTGCGATATCATTTACGCAATGAAATACCAGGTCCTTTCCCACTGTTTTATGAGAGTTCATCATGACTGCTATCTTCAGTTTGGTTCCTACTCCGTCCATACTGGAAACCAGTACCGGAGAATGATATTTTCTCGGGTCCAGTCGGTAGAATCCAGCAAAGGCACCAATATCTTTCAACACCATGGAATTAAAGGTAGTACGAATTTTTGATTTAAGACGAGCAAGGGTTTCGCCGGCTAACTGCCGGTTCACACCTGCATTGGCATAAGTGATCTCATTCTCATCCTGGGGATACATAGTAGCTGGGTCTCCTTTTCTCGAAGTGTTTCTTTTCGGAGGTTTCCCGGGGGAATTCCAGAGGATATTTGCCATCAAAACAAGCCACACAGAACTCCTTTGCTGGCAAAGGCATAGATTTTAGCATTCCTTCAATGCTAGCATATCCCAGACTGTCTGCCCCGATATACTTAAGAATCTCCTCCACCTGGTGAGTAGCAGCTATCAGTTCCCGGCGGGTAGGAGTATCAATGCCATAAAAACAGGGATAGCGAATAGGAGGACAGCTGATTCTTAAATGCACTTCCTTAGCTCCTCCGCGGCGCAACATCTTCACAATTTTACGGCTGGTGGTTCCCCGCACAATAGAATCATCCACCACTATCACCCGCTTCCCTTCCAGGATATCCCTGACCGGATTGAGTTTAATTTTAACTCCCAGATCGCGTATTGATTGCTCGGGGGTGATAAAAGTTCTTCCGATATAATGATTGCGGATCAACCCCAGTTCAAAAGGTAAACCAGAAGCTTCCGAGTAACCAAGAGCAGCAGCATTACTGGAATCAGGAACCGGAATTACCAAGTCCGCCTCTGCTGGCTGCTCCAGGGCTAGTTGATAACCCAGTTTCTTCCTTGCCCCGTGAACATTATGACCAAAGATAATACTATCCGGGCGGGCAAAATAAACGAATTCAAAAATGCAGAGAGCATGACCAGAAGTTTCGAAAGGGTGAATACTATGTAAACCGTCATCATTTACGATGATCATCTCTCCTGGTTCTATATCTCTTAAATACTTAGCGTCAATAATATCAAAGGCGCAACTTTCCGAAGCAAAAACGTAAGCACCCCCTAATTTCCCGAGACAGAGAGGACGAAAGCCATAAGTGTCCCGGACGGCGATAATTTCTTTTTCATTCATTAACAGGAAGCAATAAGCTCCCCGCAAAGGTTTCAGAGCTTCAATAACTCTATCCCGAAAATTGCTCGCCCGAGAACGGGCAATAAGATGAACAATTACCTCACTATCCACGGTGGATTGAAATATAGACCCTTCTTCTTCCAGAAATAAGCGGACTTGTTCGGCATTCACCAGATTCCCATTATGAGCCACAGCCATAAATCCGCGGGAATATTCCACCACTACCGGTTGCGCATTCTCCAAACGACTGCTTCCAGCGGTGGAATAGCGCACATGTCCGGTAGCTAAAAAACCAGGAAGACGTTGCAGAATATTTCGGTCAAAAACTTCCGAAACCAGACCCATTTCCTTATAAGTAAGTATCTTCTCTCCATCAGAAGAAGCAATACCGGCACTTTCCTGTCCTCGATGCTGGAGAGCGTATAATCCCAGGTAAGTAAGTGTGGCTGCTTCCCGGTGACCGTAAATACCAAATAATCCACAAGCTTCTTTTAACCTCTCAGTCATGATATTTCTCCTTCTTTTTCAGAAAACTTCAGGAACCGGAAACCAATCCCCCCCACCATTTTTCCCTCAGGGTTAATAAATCTACATTAATTAAATCATTGATCATCAATCGGGAACCCCCTACTCTTCCTAAAATGGTAGCTTTAACATTATACTGATTGGCAATCGATAACAATTCTGGAAAGTATTTCTCCGCCAGAGAGATTATAATTCGGGATTGAGCCTCACCGAAAAGCCAGGTATCAGGACGACAGGAAAAGTTAGCTTCAATCCTAACTCCCAAGAAATTACCGAATGGATCCCCCTGACAGGCTTCGGCCAGAGCTACCGCCAGTCCTCCTTCCACGCAATCATGAGCTGAAGAAACGAGCCCGGCCTTGATAGCGGTAAGACAGACTTTCTGAATTGCTTTTTCGTTCTCGAGATTTATACGCACCGAACCCTGTTTGCGATGATAAATCTGGTAAAGGTATTCGCTACCTCCCAGACTTATATCTTCTATCTGCGGATCTCCCAGAAGGATTACGAGATCCCCCTCATTTTTGAACCAGGGAGTGCAACAGTAATTTATATCTTCCAGCAAACCTACCATGCCCACTACGGGAGTGGGATCTACTGCCTGGCCATTAGTCTCATTATAAAAACTTACATTTCCACTCACTACCGGAATATCTAAAAAGCGAGCGGCATCACTCATACCTTCCACTACTTTAAGAAATTGCCAAAAGATTTCTGGTTTTTCAGGATTGCCAAAATTGAGACAATCAGTAATAGCTAATGGTTCGGCACCACTGCATATCAGATTTCTTGCTGCTTCCGCTACTGCGATTCTCCCTCCCTGGTAAGGATCAAGCAGGCAGTATCTTCCATTGCCATCTGCGGTAAGAGCAATTCCCTTACGGGTACCTTTTATTCTTAGCACAGCGGCATCCGCTCCCGGCAAAACTACCGTGTTGACCTGCACCATGTGGTCATACTGCTCAAAAACGGGATGCCGGGAGGCCAAATTAGGAGAAGTCAGCAGGGTAAGTAAAACTTGATTCCAGTCCTGAGTAAGTGGAAAACTGGCAAAATTTAGAGCCTGAATTTGCTTCTGATAGGATGGTTCCTTATCTTCCCGATAATAAACTGGGTAAAGGGGAAAATTGGGGTTAGCTAGCGCCCCAACCGGGAGTTCCGCTACTATCCTTCCGTTTTCCTTCACCCGCAGAAAACCATCCTCGGTGACCTTTCCCATCACCACGCAGTGTAAGTTCCATTTAGCAGCAATACTTTTTATTTCTTCTTCCTTTCCTTTTTTACCCACCAGTAGCATTCTTTCCTGGGATTCAGAAAGCATTATCTCATAGGGAGTCATCCCCGACGCCCGCTTGGGTACCAAGGCGATATCAATCTCAATACCCGTCCCGGCCCGAGAAGCCATCTCACTGGATGAACTGGTAAGACCGGCCGCTCCCATATCCTGAACCCCCACCAACAGACCTGTCCGCACCATCTCTAAGGTAGCTTCGATCAGCAATTTTTCCATGAAGGGATCTCCCACCTGAACTGCAGAACGTTTTTCTTCCGATTTTTCTCCCAGTTCTACCGAGGCAAAAGTAGCCCCGTGAATGCCATCTCTTCCCGTGGTAGCTCCCAGATAGATAACCGGGTTCTCCGGTCCCCAAGCTTGGGCAGTAATAATATCTTCCTTGCGAGCAATTCCCACGGCCATTACGTTTACCAGGCAGTTATCGCGGTAACTTTCATCAAAATAAATTTCTCCCCCTACCGTGGGAACTCCTACACAATTGCCGTAACCGGCAATCCCCGCTATTACACCGTGGAATAAATAGCGCACGCGAGCATCACTCAGGGAACCAAAACGCAAAGAGTTCAGAAGAGCAACGGGACGGGCTCCCATGGTGAAAATATCCCGCAGAATCCCCCCTACTCCGGTAGCTGCCCCCTGATAAGGTTCTATGGCCGAAGGATGGTTGTGACTCTCAATTTTCATTACCACTACCCAGCCATCACCAATATCTATCACTCCGGCATTTTCTCCTGGCCCCTGAAGCACTCTTTTCCCGGAAGTGGGGAAAAGCTTAAGTACCGGGCGGGAATTTTTATAACTGCAGTGCTCCGACCACATTACCGAAAACATTCCCAATTCGGTAAGATTGGGCTCTCTTCCCAGAATTTCTTGAATGCGTTGGTATTCTTCGGGAGTAAATCCGTGTTCCGCTACTACTTCGGGAGTTATCTTTATCTCCATAAAATCACTCCGGCAGAAAATTTTTTCGATTTTTCTCTTTATATGTAGCGCATTAAATATTTGCCCATTCACCCTGTAGGGGCTTGATTTATCAAGCCCGAAAACGGGGGGAGGGAATTGAACCCCCTACAAAATATGTGCAATTATTTATTACGCTCTATATAGGAACCTTTTACTGGAACTTGTATCCGGGCATAATTCAAAACTGACTGAAAAATAAAGCGCCCATCCTCCGAACCCAGAATCGTTTCTGCCGCTCGTTCGGGATGAGGCATCAGTCCCATAACATTTCCTGATTGGTTACAGATGCCAGCAATATTTTCTAATGAACCGTTAGGATTGGCTTCCGGGGTGATCTCTCCTTTATTATTACAATAACGAAAAACTACCTTCCGATTACGACCAAGAAAATTTAGAGTCTCTCGATCACCATAATAGTTGCCTTCAATATGAGCGATAGGAATTTTTAATATCTGGCCTGGTTGACAGGCATTGGTAAATGGAGTTTGATTATTTTCCACCCGCAAATAGACAAATTGGCACAAGAAGCGGAGTCCCTGGTTACGATGCAAAGCTCCGGGAAGAAGTCCCGCTTCAGTAAGAATTTGAAAGCCATTGCAAATTCCCAGTATCAATTTACCTTTTCGTGCTTCCGCTTCCACCGCTTTCATTACCGGAGAAAAACGGGCAATTGCTCCCGTACGGAGATAATCCCCGTAGGAAAATCCTCCCGGAAGTATGATACAATCGTAATCCTTCAGACTTTCTTCCTGATGCCAGACTAAGTCTACTGGTTGCTGCATTATCTTATCAATTACATAAAAGCAATCATAATCACAATTAGAACCAGGAAAAGTGACCACCGCAAATCTCATTTACTTTCCTCCAGATGATAATCAAAGGTTTCAATTACCGGATTAACCAGCAACCGCACACACATTTCTCGGAGACGAGTCTCCGCCTCTTTTCGAGAAGGGCCATCGAGTTTAATCTCCAAATATTTTCCAATACGAACATCATCTACTTCTTGGTAACCAAGGTTATGAAGGGCATTTTTTACTGTTAATCCCTGAGGATCGAGAACCTCTGATTTATACAATATATAAACTTTTGCCAGCCACACAGACTCTCCTCCTCACATTTCACTTTTTCCGGTTTCCAAAGTCCATTCCCAACCGGTAATACGCTGATAAGCCTCCCGATATTTTTCTTGCGTTTTTTCGACCACTTCCGGAGGTAATTCAGGAGCGGGAGGCAGTTTATTCCAGTTTAGACTTTCTAAATAATCACGCACATATTGTTTATCAAAACTTCTTGGCGAACTACCGGGATGGTAATCTTCGACCGCCCAGAACCGGGAAGAATCAGGAGTGAGTAACTCATCAATGAGAATAACATCGTCTTTCCAGAATCCAAATTCAAACTTGGTATCAGCAATAATGATTCCCCGGGAACGAGCATATTCTGCTGCTTTCTGGTAAAGAATTAGACTCTTCTCTTTAAGAAAATTAGTTAACCACGACCCTAATTTCTTCCGCAACTCGCCTTCACTGATATTATAGTCATGACCAGTTTCCGCTTTAATTGCCGGTGTAAAAATGGGAATCGGTAATTGCTCTGCTTCCAGTAACCCGGAGGGCAATTTTATCCCGCTAATCTCTCCCTTAGTTTGATACTCTCGCCAGCCAGAACCGGCCAGATACCCTCTTACCACGCATTCCACATCGATCCTTTGCGCTTTTTTTACCACCATAACTCTCCCTTGCAGAAGATTCTTTTCTTCGGGAATCAATGGCAATTCTTCTACCTCGGTAGAAAGAAGATGATGCCGGGAAAAAGAATCCAGGAATCTAAACCAGAAAAGGGAAAGAGCAGTAAGAATCTTACCTTTATCGGGAATAGGGGTGGGGAGAACAACATCAAAGGCAGAAATTCGATCGGTGGCTACAATTAAAAGCCGATCCCCCAGATGGTAAAGATCTCGCACTTTCCCACGTCGGTAGAGGGGTAATCGAGCTAAAATAGTTTCCCGGAGACCACTTTGGGCCTTCATTTTTAAAATCTCGCCCTCGAAGACTTATTTAGGATTATAATTAGTGGAAAACACGACTAAAGATAAATTCTATATATTTTAGATAATAATCCAGATCGAAACAGGCCTCCAGTTCCTGAGGATTTAAATATTGTCCGACTTCGGTATCCTGCCTCAAAAGATTCCGGAAATCACATTTATTTTCCCAGGCGGCAAGTGCATTCCTTTGTACCAGTTGATAAGCCTGGTCCCGGGGAAGTCCCTTTTCCATGAGAGCTAGCAAGACTCTTTGCGAGAAAATTAATCCTCCGGTCTTTTCCAGATTAAAACGCATATTTTCCGGATAAACCATTAGACCGCGCACTACTTCCCTAAATCGGTGCAATATATAATCTACCAGGATAGTGCTATCGGGAAGAATAACCCTTTCTACGGAAGAGTGAGTTAGGTCCCGTTCATGCCAGAGACTGATATTTTCCAGGGCGGCCATGGCATAGGCTCTCACCAATCGAGCTAACCCACAAATCTGTTCGCAGACTATGGGATTACGCTTGTGCGGCATGGCGGAAGAACCTTTCTGACCACGAGCGAAAGGTTCCTCCATTTCCAGTATCTCCGTCCGCTGCAAATTCCGGATTTCAGTAGCAAACTTCTCCAGAGAACCAGCAACAATAGCCAGGGAAGTTAGATACTCCGCATGACGATCTCGGGAAATAATCTGGCTGGAAATGGGGGCGGGAAGTAAACCCAATTTCTGACAGACATATTCCTCTACTGAAGGAGGCACGGTAGCAAAGGTGCCAACTGCTCCTGATATCTTTCCGTAACTTATCAACTCTTTTATCCGCTGAATTCTATCCTGGTTGCGGCGGCATTCTTCGTACCAGAGAGCTAATTTTAAACCGAAAGTGGTGGGCTCAGCATGAATTCCGTGGGTGCGGCCAATTATCACCGTATTTTTGTATAATTGCGCTTTTTCTCGCAGAACCTCCTGTAATTTCTTTAATCCCTGAATAATAAGATCGGCCGCTTCTTTTAGCCTCAGGGAGAGGGCAGTATCCAGCACATCATAAGAGGTCATCCCCAGATGTAAATAGCGGGCATCCTCCCCTAGACTATCTCCCACGGCGGTAAGAAAAGCTACTACATCATGATGGGTAATCCTTTCTAATTCCTGAATACGGTCCAGTTGAAATTTTGCCTTTCTTTTAATTCTTTCTACCGCTTCCGGAGGAATCTCACCTAACTGGGCCCGGGCTTCGCAGGCTAAGATTTCAATTTCCAGCCATTTCTGAAATTTGTATTCTTCACTCCATATTCGGCCCATCTGGGGACGGGTATATCGGTCAATCAAGAGGAAACTCCTTAAACTAATAAACCCGGAGCTAGCGATTCCATTACCAGAGTGGAACCTCTCCCTCCGGGTTTTTATCCCACTGGTGTAATACCGGAACCTTTATCTCTATTCCAGTACCTGTATCGCTTGGTCCAGAACCCGGTAATAAAAACATACCGGCGGAACCCTAGATACACTTCCCTCTCTTTTTATAATAAATCAATATCCCTCTTCTGTCAAGCCACCTATATCTTTTCCCAATCTTTTGCGAAATTTTTTATTATCGACTTTTTTCTTTTCCCTAATCAAATAATACCATGTATAATTACTTAACATGATGTCGGAAGAAGAAAAATTATCTCGATTAAAAGATTGGATTGCGGAAATATCTTTCCTAAACAGTAATATCCCCATAATTGTAGAAGGGAAAAAAGATACCTTATGCCTGCGAAAACTGGGGTTAAAAGGAAAAATCCTTCAGACTCATACCGGAGATTCCCTTTACGGATTCTGCGAAAAAATTAACCGCTCTTTCTCGGAAGTAATAGTTCTTACCGACTGGGACGAACGCGGGAATCAAATTTTCTATCGTTTAAAAGAACAACTGGGGGGAAGTGCTCTAAAATTCCTTTATCTACGAGAAAAATTAATAAAAATTTGTGGAACCGAAATCCAGGGAATAGAAGAGTTGTGCAATTTTCTTCAGAGATTACGAAATTCAGTGAATCTTGACACTCAAAATAAAACAACCTATAATGAATTGAAAGTAAAAGGAAAAGAAGAAATTATATAACCGCCAGGGAGAGCGAAATTGTGAAAGATGGAAAAGCTCTCTTTTTGTGGGGAAAAGTAATTTTTCAATTTAAAAAGATAGATAACGCTTTGATACGTTGCCTATCTTTTTTACTTAGATTAAAACCACTCTCTAAATATGGGGAGAATTTAATGGATAAAGCGATTTCCATTTATGGTGATTGGGCATTACATGATGAAATTGGCGATAAAGTAAAATTAAATGAAGAAATGACTCACTCCGCCCTCGACCGCTTGGAATGCTGGCAGAAAGAGCATGCCCTAAAATTTGACTTTTATCTAATAGATGCTTTTTGGTACGACCCGGAAGGTAACTACCAGCAATTTAAAAAATCACATTGGCCCCAGGGGTTTATCTCCGTAAAAACACGAATGAATGCCCTTGGTATGACCCCCGGTCTTTGGTTCGATGTGAATGGATTTGCTGCTCCGAGATATAAGAAATGGGGAAAAAGTTTATCCAGGGATAAACATAGTTACTGTCTTTTTGATGGTCCTTATGCTGAGGGTTTTGAAAAGGCGCTTATAAATGCTTATACATCTTGGGGAATTCGGCTTTTTAAATTAGATTTTGCTAACTTTAGAGCGGTAACACCGCGCCTAGCAAGCTCTTTTTCCGAAGAGGAGATATACCGGAAAAACGTCCAAGCTTTAAAACAGATTTTTAGAAATCTCCGTTCTCGCTTCTCCGATATAATTATTCTTGCTTACAATGGTTTTGAACTGGTACCTAACTATATTAGCAATACATCTTATCCCTTAAGGCGGGGGATAGATTCTTCCTGGTTAGAAGTTTTTGATTATATATATTCCGGGGATCCTCGTCCCGCTGACGTTCCCTGCATTGATTTCCGACATTCGGTAGATATATATCAGGACTATATGGTAAGGAATTTTAACTTTTCAGGAATTCCGTTAAGTCGCATAGATGATCATGGCTGCATGATAGGGAATACCAATACCATTTATTATCTGGGCAAACATTCATGGCGCAGATCATGGATTTTAAGTTTATCCCGAGGAAGCAGAAAAGCTCACCTTTATGGAAATTTACATTTGCTGGACAATTCCGATATTAAGTTCTTATCTAAAACCATGGAAATTTTCTTTTCCTTATTTAATTCCGGCTTAGAAACTCAGATGGTAGGCGGTATTCCCGGTCATTCCCCTTGGCATGGCTTTCTTGTGGGCGGAGGAACTAAGGGGCTTTTAACTCTTGTGAATGCCACTGGATTCCCTCAGTATGTAACTCTTGAAATTCCTGGTCTTAAAGATGTAGAAGTACTCTTTAGCGATGCCGGGAACATAATAGAACCGCAAGTGTGCAATGCTAAGCTCTCTTTGATGTTGGCTCCCGAGCAGATGGGGCTCTTTGGTCTGGGAGAGATGGCTAAATCGGAATATCATCTGGAGATAGATAAGGATAAGGTAGTTCCTTACGATTCAAAATCTCTACCTATATCTTTTAAAATGAATGCTACTAATGTACTGGAAGGTGAGTGGATTCCCAAAAATATATCTAATAAGACCTTTTTGCGAATATCTTTGCAAACCTATAAGGATGGGTTAGCCCTCAGATTAAAAGCGGAAAAAAGTAACAGTTCCGGCAAAATTCCTGCCATACAAGATTTCCTTTCCCTATCCCTCAGTCAGGATGGAAAGGAGTTACCAATAGCCAAGTGGGAACCAAATCGGGCGGTATGGTCAGGATGTTCTTGGATGACTGCCCTCTACGATTTAAGCGAATTGGCACCTAAAAAAATTAAAATACATTGTTCTTATTCTGGCCCGGAGAAAATTGAACTCATTGCGGCGGTATCTCTTTTGAAATTTCGTTAAGAGAAAATTATCAGATTTTAAGAGGATATAGCAAGCATGAGAATAGGATGTTTTGAAAATAGTTCCTGGAATGGGATAACACTTTTGGATGAAGATTTTTCCTTTGCCTTCCGATTTGGATGTTTCTTTAATGGGAGAATGATTGACGGTGGAGGAGAACTTTATCTAAGAGTAACCGAAGTTGGTCCCAATGCCCCGGATTCTTCTTATGCCCGTCTTGGCTGGAACCTTTCCCAGTATAACAAACTCATTCTGGAATGGTCTGCCGATGAAAAATCCGGTTGGGTAGTGGGAAAAATTCAATTTGAAGGGAAAGACCTTCCCCTTAACTTCTTTGTGGAGGCGTATTCTCCGTGGCATTCTAATGATACTACTTTCTCCATTTCTAAGTCCACCATCCATGGGTTATCTTCCCGCAAGGATTTCACCCTCTTTCTCCATCAGTCTCCCTTTCTAAGTTCCACTTATTCTTCCTGGGAGAGTTTGGAAAATACTCTGGGGAAAACAAAAAACATAGGTCCATCCTACGGTAATAGATGGGCAGTAGTTCAATATCGACCATTTCTACCAGGTGAGAACCTCTTTTTTGCTGCTGCTTGCGGAAAATCGGAAGTGCTTTCATGGACACCCGAGGAAATTGATAATCACCTTCGCGATTCTCAAAGAGCTTATGCTGAAAACCGAATAAAATCCTCGGGATCCATTGCCGGTGTTGCCGAGGCTATTATCCAGAATATGTCCTGGAACAACGTTTATGCCAAGGATACTGGTAGATGTTTTCCCTCCATTGACCGGGCATGGACCTGGGGTAGGTGGACCATTGGTGGATGGACCGCCGGGGAGTGGGATTGCTTTTTTGGTTCCCTACTCACCGCCCTGGAAGATAAACGTTTAACATACGATGCCATCTACGGTATCCTCTCTTGTGGAGCGCCCTTAGGTTTTATTCCTAATATTGCCTCCAACAATGGAATTTCCCCCGATCGCTCCCAGCCTCCCATTGGAAGTTTTGCCGTGTGGAAGAACTATCTTCGCTTTGGCGAGCGAGAACTTCTGGAGCGCACTTACCCTATCCTTAAACGCTGGCATGAGTGGTGGTTTTCCAAACGCGAAAATGGTATCCCTTATCGGGATGGGAACAGTAATGGCCTCCTGGAATGGGGCAGTGAACGTATGGGTAGTGACCTCTGGTGTGGTGGTTCCGGATCCATTATTCAGGCCCAGTGGGAAAGCGGTACCGATGATAGTCCCATGTTCGATGAAGCAGAGTATGTGGAAAGTACTTCTACGCTTGATATAGAGACAGTTTGCCTCAACAGTTACTATGCGCTGGATGCCGAGATGCTTTACTATATTGCTCACGAGCTAGGAAAGGAGGAAGAAGCATCAATCTTCCTGCGTCAGCTTAACGAGATGGCCAGCCGTATAAATGAGATGCTTTGGGACGAAAAAGACGGCATATATAAGAATCGTTTATGGAGTGGAAAGTTGTCAAATATACTCACCCCCATGAATTTTTATCCTCTTCTTGCTGGTGTTGCAGATAAGTCCAGGGCCGATAGAATGAGTCAACATCTTCTGGATCCCAAAAAGTTTTGGGGAGAGTATGTAATACCAACGGTTAGTCGATCAGAGTTTTCCTTTACCGATCAACAATACTGGCGCGGTAATATCTGGGGTCCTACCAATTATCTTGTCTATCAGGGATTAAAGCGTTACGGCTTTGATGAGCTAGCGGCAGAATTTGCTGAGAAAAGTGTAAAGCTCTTTATGGAAAATTGGAGGAAATATGCCACCAATCACGAAAACTTTTTGGTAACCGGTGAAGGTGCCTCCCATAGGCACTATACCTGGGGTACCCTTTTATGCCTAATAGGGGTGGAGGAGCTCATTGAAATTTCCCCCTGGGACGGCCTGCGTTTTGGGTCTTTGGGAATGGGGAAAGCTTCAATAGCTAATGTAAAAATCGGTGAGGATATATATGATATCTCCACCAATCCATCCGGACTTCAACTCAAGAAAAATGGACATATTATATTCGCGGCTGATTCTAAAGCCGTGATCCGACACTTTGTTATTAAAGGTAACACCACCTCTTTTCAAGTTAAGGTAAAGGAGCCAGTTAAAATAACTCTTCCGGCGGAAAAAGATGTCTCCATTGAGATAAATGGTAAATTATCCCAGTGGGACCGAGCAATTTCTGGAAAAGTTATATTCGAAGTCGAAGGGGGAGAGCATTCGGTATTGATTCGAGAATCCTAAAATCCGTAAAAGATTGTTTACCGCCAGAGAAAATGCTAAAATATTATTATAGGGCTTCACAAAATTAGAGATTTTTAACGAAGGACTTAATGAAGCGGATTTTATCCAGGTTATTGGTTAGGGCAGCGACTTTAGCAACAAGGAGACATGTAATA
>Ga0315312_1000947_pt1 | contig 26425 bp, 28 predicted proteins | sample TDP7_MG_FD_203629 | JGI IMG/M metagenome (GOLD analysis project Ga0315312, IMG submission 203629) | Freshwater sediment microbial communities from Lake Towuti, South Sulawesi, Indonesia - TDP7 | ecosystem: Environmental > Aquatic > Freshwater > Lake > Sediment | place: Indonesia: South Sulawesi... | reverse complement strand
AAAGGGGTCAAGAGGGACTTCCCGGCGGTGACGGTGAACATAGCTGAGTACGGCACCAAGATAGACCAGGCCTTCTCTAAGTTGAACGAGATACTCGAGTCGAGCGGGAAGAAGAAGCTCATTAAGCTCGGGCTCGGTGCGCAGGTCTTCAGGAGCGTAATACCCCTCGTCGCCATTAACGGCAAGATCGCATCCGTCTCCGAGGTCCCCAAGAAGGAAGCGCTCTACGCCAAGATCAAGTCGGCAATGACATCCGCATCAAAGAAATAGTGCAGTCAAGGGCCATCCGCAAGTAAAAGTGCATTGGAATTACCTTGCACGAGCTGCTCATCGAATGGTTTTTATTCCCTCCCGGGAGTGAAAAAGCAGAGAGAATGACCACGATATCTGAACTTGAGGAGAGGCTTATCCCACTTCGGAAGATGGGCCTGACGCAGTATCAGGTGAAGGTCTATGCTGGGCTCGTATCCCTAGGCTATACGACGGCATATCAGATAAGCTACATCACCAAGGTCCCTTACCCAAAAGTGTATAGTACACTCGACTACCTCAAAAATATGGGCCTGCTTGAGGAGAGTCGAGGAAGACCAAAGCGATTCAGAGCCAAGCCGCCTATGGAGGCCATTACCTCCCTTCAGGAGGGATTTGTCAAGGACCTCAAAACTTCGGTAAAAGAAGCCATTTCTGAACTGAAGGCGGTCTACTCCACCGTCGATTTGACCGAAGAACGGGGGGTATGGAACATCGTCGGAAGGAGGAACGTCCTGAGCCAGATGAAAGGCCTCCTGAGGGCCTCAAAGGAGCGGGTGTTGATGGCGTTTCCGGATATAGGAAAAATCTCGCCGGAGGGCCTAACTCCCATTCTAAAGGAGTTGAAGAGGAGGCACGTCCCGGTCAGGATCATAGCGTCTCAAGGTGATAAAAAGGCAGTGGAGTGTTATAAGGGACTAGCTGATACGCGATTCGTTCAGGGCGTGGAGAACAGTTATGTGATTGTCGATGATAGCGTGCTTCACATCTTCCTAAGTAAGTCCGATCTCGGAACCGATTCCTGGAGTGCTATCTGGTCAACGCACAAGAACTGCCTCAAGCGGTCGGAGGAACACTTCGAGCATGTATGGAGATATGGCAGACCGAGATCTAAATTGATGATCGGGGAATGCCCAAGCCGAATGCTCCAGATTATGACGGGAATTACACAGAAGATGAAATTGAGATAAAATCCAATCTCTTTAGCCCATGTTACAGCTTTAGGATCGTACACCGCCAAGGGAAGCTACCGTCCTTCTTGTCGTCTATATAAAAATGACATGGTCAACTAGGCTACAAAAAAGGATTCCGCATACACCGATACATACTCATTGTACATAAAAAAGAAAGGTGGCAAGGGTTGGGAGGAGAGGATAAAAATTAGACCGCAGTATCCTTTCCCTGCCACCAATTGTGGGTTACCGCCCTTGATTATATAAAATTATTCCCAAATTTACCCCCAATTATTTAACCAGAAAGAGTATATATACTTCAAAGAGTAAATATTTTGGATAGAACCTTCTTCTATGGCCATAAGAAAAAGTCTAATATGTCTTCATATATTAGAATTTGTCGAAATAGGATGCTAACCGCTGAAATTGCATTGGTGATTGGATTGGAGGCTCTGAACGTAGGCATTCTCGTATGGTTGGCGAGCATATACTATCGGAGCTACAGCAAGATTAAATCCGGATTCACCATCAGCCTACTCATCTTCTCCCTTTTGATTCTACTTGAATCCGTGGTGGCAATAGTACTTTTTGCTACAACTGAAATTTGCAGTATTGGCGTTCAAACGGAGAAGATACGGCCATTTCTGAGCGTTATAGAGCTTGCTGGTTTGATTGCCCTTCTTAGAGCAAGCACAAGGTAGCGAAAAAAAGTTGGATGTCATTCAGCGCCTGCTGTGGTGGCTTCTGGTCGGCACACGGGGAGGGGGAACGAGAGCGAGGATCATCTATTGTCTAAAGGAAAAACCCCAGAATGCCAACCAACTCACGCTATCGCTTCAATTGGACTACAAAACCATAAGACCTCATCTTCACGTCCTTCAAGATAATCACATCGTTATTACTACAGGAGAAGGATACGCTAAGGCATACTTCCTTTCACCGTTAATTGAATCCAATTATGAACTTTTTTTAGATATTTGGAGGAGAATGTTAGTCAACTCATCATAGAGATAAAGCACAGTCCTTTGCTATTAAATTAAGGCTCATTTCGGGCTTATTTATTACAAGCTCATTCATTACCACTAGTTTTTATACAGTATGATGTATCCTTGTAATTTCACATCTTGCCTTCTTGGGTAACTCCCTCCCTCCCCCTGTCACGATATGCCCTAATAGCTTAAATTTCCAAAGAACATGGCACCCTCGAGGAAATGCAGGTCATGGGCCAGAGAGGCAAAAGTGGCAAATGGTTCTTGACGGATACTCTGCATCGTCAAGCTTCGTCAACCATTTCACGGGGGTACGGGCGATGGACAAGATAATCTCTTCCTGAGATGAAAGAGGAGCTTAGGAAAGTAGTGAAAAATAATATACTCGATATGAGCTTTGAGGAGGAAGTCGTAAGAGAAATGGAAGATGCACATGAAGAACCTGAAACAGTGTATAAAGCAGACGAGGATGCCCTTGAAGGGGACAATGAAGGACTGAAAAGGTTGGCTAAGATTCTGTTAAGGCTATCAGATTGTATGGACAAAGTGAAAAAGACCAAGGGTTTGCCTCAATACTTTGAATTCTACGTACCTGGAGAGACATAGAGATAGCTGGGTTGAGTGGAGCCATAATAAAGATGGTACAGGTTGATTGCTTAAACAAGATGAAGAGAAAAGGCTCTCCACTGTTCTTCGAATTCTACATCCCACCTGAATAAAAATATCTATTGAATTATTAATTGCCTTGGCCTGCGTTTATCGCCGCGACCTAGACGCCTCATCTCGCTTCAGATTCCTTCGATAGCTCGCTGAATCCGCGCTCGTAGAGCCTCCCGTCCCTCATGTAGAGCAGTCGGTCCGAGTACCCCCTGACATACTCGGCATTTGTGACTGCCAACACGGTCTTCCCCCGCTCCTTATTAGCTTGCCGTATCATCTCCATGATCTCCTTGCCTGTCGTCGTGTCCAGGTCTCCCGTCGGTTCGTCCAAGAGGAGGATCTCCGGATCGTTGGCAAGTGCTCGAGCTATGGTGACGCGCTGCTGTTCACCGCCGCTAAGCTCCGAGGGAAGGTGGTCCATGCGCTTTCCTAATCCCACGAGGCCTAGTAGCTCCCTGGCTCTCTCCACGCGCTTTTGCCTATCCATTCCTGTGGGCGCAAGAGTTGCCTCAACGTTCTCCATGGCGGAAAAGGTGGGTAACAAGTTGTACTGTTGGAAGACGAAGCCCACCTTCTGCCTCCTTACCCTCACCAGCTCTGTCTCACTGAGCTTCGAGAGGTCCGAGCCGTCAAGGATCACGGTCCCAGACGTCGGCCTATCCAGGGCGCCCATCATGTAGAGGAGGGTCGTCTTCCCGCTTCCCGAGGGCCCCAGAATGGTGAGGAATTCGCCATCAGCAACCTCCACATCAACCCCATCCAGAGCCCTGATGTCGCCTCCACCCTTATGATATATCTTCGAGAGGTTCGAGGTCTCGATCATGTATCCGGGCACTTCGGTCCACCTCCTAGAGAACTCTGAGGGCCTCAGCGGGATTCATCCTAGCCGACCTCCATGCGGGGTAGATCCCTGCCAAGACGCCGCTTACGACGGCAATGGCCAACGCTATACCGAGGAGCAATGGATCCACTGTGATGAATTGAAGGGCTCTGTCCAGCTCGCCTCCTATGGTTAAAAGGACATATAGTGCGCCGGCGTACCCGACCGCGCAGCCTACAAGGCCACCTATCAATCCCTGGAGAAGGGACTCCGTCATGATCTGGCCCATGACATCTGAGTTGCTCCGGCCGATGGCCTTGAGATATCCTATCTCCCTCGTCCGTTCCACTACAGCGCTTAGCTGCGACTTGAGACCGATGAGCAGGGCTACGGCGGCGAGGGCCAAGGATATGTTCCAAGCGGTCTGCTCACTCATCGTAATCACGCCCGTAGTTACAGCGGCGATATCTAAAGCCGTTATGACAGTTGATGTCGGCCAGAGCCTCGTGAGGTTTCCCGACACCGCTTGCAGCTTGTCGGGGTCGTTGACCCGCAGGAGAGCGATGTTGACCTGCCCTGGGGCCTTCGTAGCTTCTTGGGCATCAGGGAGATTTACGTAAATCGTGGACCGGATTAGGCTCATGGCCCCAACTTCAACGATGCCCACGACCGTGTAGTTGGTCTTTACCGTATAAGCAGTCTGCATATTCATGTATGTGACTTTTGAGCCCACCGTTAGATTGTACTTGAGGGCATAGTCACGGTCTACCATGGCAACGCCTCGGTCAGTAGGGGTGAGGTAACGCCCCTCAACCACGTGACTTGGAAGCACTATGTTAGTCGTAGTTTCACTGGGATCTATGCCACAGAGGGTTATGGAATAAACACAGGGCATCATCCTGTTCATTAAGCACAGGGACGGCACGTTCCACGCCGGGGACATGCGAGAGGTTGTTGAAGACCGTTGCGTTGAAGGGATAGGTGAAGAGGCCCAGCGCAACGTAGCAATCATTGGCGCTGGTAGTTGGTCCAGTGAGATACTTGGGCCCTGAGTAGATGACGACCATATCGGCTCCCAAGGTCTTTAAAAGTCCTGCTGTGCTGGCTTCCCATCCCCTAGCAGCCGTGACAAGTGTCACCAAGGCAGCTATGCCTATGGCGAAGCCTGCGATGTTGCTGATTGTCCGGGATTTCCTTCGACTTATCTCTCTGATGGCGTATTGATATGGAATCATCCACTCTTCTCCCTTCTCGGCAAGTATGATTTTGTAAGCTAATACTTAATTGTATTTTCCCAAATCATACCCAAATCGTAAATCCATTATTAAGTATTATAACAATTTCAATGTGAATAAGTGGTAAGGGTGGGGAGAGATAATGGACACAAGAGGTTGATTTCCTTACCACCGTCAGCGAATTATTTCCATACGCATATAAGATTTTACCCAAATCTACAACTGAAACATTGACCAGCAAGAGTCAATATTGAATCATATGGACCCCATTCCCTTAATATCGTGGCGAATGCATGAAAACCATCATTATCGAGCACAACTGAGCCAAGATCCATCATAACTGACCTTTACTTTTCTTGCTAAACACCTCCTTAAAACATTGAAATTTATTCCCTAACTAAAGTCAATATATTAGTTAAGTATATATAGGAACTATTAACTGACCAAAGTTAATATCGTATGGTGATTGAAATGGGGAAAGTAGAAGCGAAGGCGATGAATAGGTATTACTTCTCCACGCGTGACTTGGTCGTGATGGCCACCCTCGCCGCGGTGCAGGTCGTGATCAGCGTCTCCACCGTGCCATTCGTGAGGCAATTGATGCACGGCATCCTTCACCTCCCTGGACCAGGTGCTGGTCAAGCCATCTTCGGTGGGTTCTTCTACGCGATGTGGGCGTCATTGGCGTACGGCGTCACGCGAAAAAGGGGTTCAGCACTTGTCGCATCGACCTTCATGGGCATCGTGGGCATCTTCACGGGGAATGGGCCACTGACAGGCTTTCCCGTCCTCGTCATGTACGTCGCCGCTGGATTGGCCTGTGAAATCGGTCTGCTTGTGCCTAAGGGGCGCTACATCATCGCAGGTGCTTTAGCAGTGCTAGTTGAATTCTTAGTCTTCATATCCCTGATGGGTTACGTTAATGGACAGTGGCTCATAATGAATTGGATACCCATATTCGCCATTGCTGGCATCGTTTCAGGCGCTGCCTTTGGTGTGGTGACCATCGGGATCCTGAAGAGCCTCGAGAGAGCGGGACTGGTTCGCCAAGCGGTCAAGACCCCTTGAGTCCTTTGCTCGAAATACGCAACCTGTGGTTCAAATATCCCGCCTCCACTGATTGGGTGCTCCGTGACATTAATCTAAATATAGCCGAGGGTGAATTCGTATGCCTAGCGGGACCATCGGGATGCGGGAAGTCAACGCTCCTACTCGCCCTAAATGGCATCGTCCCTCATGGCACTGGGGGCTTCATGAAAGGCAACGTCATCGTGGCCGATCACAATACGGGGAATCATGGAGTTTCTGAGCTCGCGAGGATCGTTGGGTTAGTTCAGCAGAACCCAGATGGTCAGTTCCGAACACTGGGCGTTGAGGATGAGGTGGCCTTCGGGCCCGAGAACTGCATGCTCCCCAGGGATGAGGTCGCAAGGCGTGTGGATTGGGCCCTCAGCGTTGCGAAGGCAGATCATCTAAGGGACAGGGAGACGGATCAGCTATCCGGAGGGGAGAAGCAGAGGGTGGTCATAGCTTCAGCGCTGGCGATGATGCCAAGGGTCATCGTATTGGATGAGCCCACATCGAATATAGATATGAAGGGATCATTTGAGATCTTAGAAGCGCTAAAGGAGATCCGATCAAGGACCAGACTGACCGTTTTAGTGGCTGAGCACAAACTCGACCTATTTCTTCCCATATCCGATAGGTTCATCGTCATTGATCAAGGATCGATACTCCACGATGGCCCTCCAGCCTCTGTTGTGAACAGGGGTAGCCAAGACCTCGTCAAGCTGGGGGTTGGATCGCCCCAGGTGCTAGATTTATTCCTTAATCATGTGGTGGGGCTTACACCAGCACTGCAGGATAGGAACTGGAATACTGGTAAACACATTGCCTTTGAGGACTCGAGTTCCACCCCGACTTGTTATGGGGATGAAAGGTTCGAAGTCGCAATCTCTGTGCGCGGGCTCAGGTTCCGTTATGCTAATGGTGTGGAGGCTCTATCCGGATTAGATCTCACCGTAAGGCGCGGTGAGTTCGTGGGCATCACCGGAACAAATGGATCTGGAAAGACGACATTCCTATTTCACCTAATGGGTATACTGAAGGCCCAGGACGGAAAGGTCGCCGTCTGTGGCATGGATCCGAAGTCCACCCCCATCACTACCATGGCGAGAAAAGTCGGCCTAGTCTTCCAGAATCCCCTCAGCCAGCTCTTCGAGGCGTCCGTTCGGGACGAACTCCTATTCGCGCTTAAGAATTTCGACCTAATGGACGACAAAGCGTCAGGAGCGGTGAAGGACGTCCTGGGCGTCGTGGACCTCGAGAACTTCGAGGAGCGATACCCTCACTCCCTCAGCGTGGGTCAGATGAAGCGCCTTTGCATAGCCTCGGTCCTAATATATGATCCAGACATCATAATCCTCGACGAGCCATTCTTTGGCCAGGACTACGGCCACGCGCGGCTAGTGATGGACATCCTCATGAATCTTAACCGAGAGAGGGGTAAGACGATCTTGATCGTGAGTCACAACATAAGCACATTGATCGGGTACGCGAGCCGTCTCATCGCCTTCCAGAAGGGTACGATAGCTGAGGATGGACTGATGTGGGATGTCATCAAGAGACTCAACGACAGGGAGGATCTGAGTTTCCTCGTCCCACCCTTTATGCGTTATTCTCTCAGGCAGAATTTTCCTACAGAGTCTAGATTAGCTACAGTAGAATTATCGGGCAAGCTATATGATGGGAGGGAATGGTACGGATGCTGGTGCCAAGGTATCGATATGTAAAGGTATCCTCCCTGATACATGGCCTCGATGCAGCCTCTAAGGGCATATGGCTTTTGGCCGTAAACGTCCTCGCGTTTCTACTTCCCGATCCCTTCTGGCTAGGTTTGCTCTTCCTCTCAGCCGTGCTCGTGGGACTGTTAGCGAATTTGGGTTGGCGGAGGCTGTTTGAGGCGATGAAACCGCTTAAATCCTTTGTTCTGTTCCTCCTCTTTGGGCCTTTGCTGATAGCTACGCCAGCCCTACTGACCTACCCTTCTCTACAATCTGTCCCGCTTCTCGTAGCAGAAGGATTGGACTACGGTTTGATGCTATGTGTGAGGTTTGGCTGCATGATGTATTCTGGCCTAATATTCTTAATGGCAACGAAACCCAAGGATTTCATCAATTCCCTAATGAGGATCGGATTGCCCTACAGATATGGGTTCGCTCTGATCAGCGTGTTTAGCCTCATTCCAACATTTGAGGCAGAGGCCAATATAATTAAGTATGCTCAGATGTCAAGGGGGCTGGATTATTCTGGATGCAAGTGTAGCTTCATAAGAAAAACGATCAATTATTTCAACTATACGCTGAAGCCATTACTCATCAGCTCGCTACGCAGGGCCGATATGCTCGCGATATCGATGGATAGTGGATGCTTTGGTGCTTATAAGAGTAGGACATCCCTTCATGAGAACAAGATGGATGGTAATGATGCCTTTTTCATCTTGGTGGTCATCTCTCTATCGTTGTTGGCAACCTATGGTACATTAACGGGATATATCCGTCCGATGTTCGACTTTTCCACTTTTGTCAAGTCTATTCTCCGTTTGCTCTCTTATTGAGGTGCGAACATCAGGAGAACCTATAGATAGCCAGCGGGAGTGTGTTATTACAATGGGAAAGGAATTGAAGTCATCGAAGGAGCGACCAATTATACTTCGACCGATCGGCTTTGTCAGATCGCGTTTCAGGGACACGTTCACCATTCCTCTTGAAGGAAGTAGGGCCCAAATCATCATTGAGAAGGAATACGCGAAGGCCATTCATGGCATTGAGGATTTCTCCCACCTGTTCGTCATCTGTTGGCTTCACCTCGCGGACACAGCTGAGTACAGGAAAGTCCTGAGGATCAGGCCCGTTCGCATAGACCCCAAACTGCCAGAGCAAGGGGCGTTCGCATCGAGAAGCCCGATCAGGCCCAATCCCCTCTCCCTCACGGTCGTGAGGCTGCTCGAAGCCAGAGGGAACACCCTCACCGTTGGCGGGATGGACGCCATAGACGGAACGCCTGTGGTGGACATCAAACCATATTCCCCGGCGAGCGATTCACATCCGAGCGCCCTTACCTCTGGGATTCCATTGAAGGGCCATGAGGATTACCTCACAGGTGTATTCTACAGAGAGGCGACTAACTTTCACGGGGAGGGATGCCCAGAGATAGCCATAGGGACGAGGATGATAATCGAGGGCCTGAGCAAGATGGGGATTAGGGATGAGAGAGACCCTAATGTCAAGATCACATGCCTGAAGACCGGCTGTTTGGCGGATGCCGTTCAATCGGTCATGGGGGCGACTCTCGGCGGAGGGAGACTGATGGTTCTTGACAAGGGGAAGTGCTCATTGATCATGCGAAGAGGGAGGAGGGCCCTCAGCATAAAACTAAATCCGCGATTCAAGATCCCCAATAGAAGGGAGAGGGCTATAAAAATTGCGCTAGGTGCAAAGGCTCAGGAACTCCTTATCTTCACATGCGTTTGATCAACTCATTATTGACTCCACAAGGGACATGTTACGTTCACAATACAGTGCCTGCATCCCGGAGGGACTGCCCTGTGCCGCTAGGTAGCCCGGATCTGTGAAGAAGACATTTAAGCCCATCAGGGGGTTGATGCATGTCGATAAGGCGGTACAGAGATGTCACTGTCTTTGCAGGGGATTACGAAATCTTTCGGGGACGAGGTCGTGCTCGACCATCTTGACCTGCATATTAATGAAAAGGAGTTCCTGGTGCTGCTGGGGCCGAGTGGCTCCGGAAAGACAACCGCGCTCAACATCATATGCGGTATAGAGAGGCAGGATTCAGGCAACGTGCTCTTCTCAGGCCACCTGATGAACGACCTGCCTCCCGACAAGAGGCCCTTCGGGCTCGTCTTTCAGGACTACGTGCTCTTCCCTCACATGACAGTGTTCGAGAACGTCGCATTCGGCCTGAAGGCCCGACATAGGAGGGGGGACATGGAAGGAAGGGTACTTGAGACGCTCAAGTTGCTCGAGATAAAGGCCCTGAAGGACCGCTACCCAAAGTCGCTGAGCGGCGGAGAGCAACAGAGGGTCGCCCTGGCGCGCGCCCTCGTCCTTGAGCCCGAGCTGCTACTTCTCGACGAGCCTCTGAGCAATCTGGATGCTCGTCTCCGTGAGAACATGAGGCTCGACATCAAACGCCTCCAAAGGTCACTTGGCATCACCACCCTCTTCGTCACGCACGACCACACGGAGGCGATAATCATGGGAGACAGGGTGGCGATCTTGCACGATAAGAAGATAGAGCAGATCGGGGAACCTGGCGAGATCTTCTTCAAACCTAAGACTGAGTTCGTCGCATCGTTCGTGGGTGCTGAAAATAGATTCAGGGGCCATGTCAGCGAGGTCAATGCGGATGGGAACGTGGCCACCATAGCGTCATCCGACCTTGAGATAGTGGCCTCACTCGACGAAAAGGCATCAGTTGGGGAGCACGTCTGCGTCTTCATCAGGCCCGACGACATAAACGTGGTCCCGAATCCACCCAGGGGGATGCAGAACGTCTTCAGGGGGAACATAGAGGACATGTACCTGACCGGTTCCTTCATGCGCATCATCGTGGCGGTAAAGGGCCACCACTTCATCTCTGCGGTCACGAGGCAGGCCGCCACGGACCTGAATTTAGCCAATGGAAAGGATGTGTTCATGACCTTCAGGCCATCTGCGGTCAAATGCATGAAACGGCCGTTCTGCAGCTGTCCGGAGGCAAAGGAGTAACGCGGGGCTTGACTCCGAATTCGATCGCCGTCATGGCCGAGCTGAGGGGGAAGGCCCAGATCGAGACCGGCAAGAAGCAGGAGAGGATTGAATTGGGGCAGGATGCCTCGATTCCCAGGCTATTGGATGTGCTCGAGATTCGCTTAAACTGGCCATTCAGGGAGAAGTTCTTGGATCCGGTCACGGGCGATCTTCCCAAGAATGTGATCATTCTCGTCAACGGCCTTCCGGTCCGGGGGAAGATAGGATCTACCTTGCTCAAGGATGGGGACAGGGTCGTATTGTTCCCGCATACGGCGTGCGGTTAGCAGTTGACTGAAATGTACGGATACGCAGGCAGAATCCTGAGGGTGGACCTCTCGGATTCGGGCATCCGAGAGGGGGAACTGAACGAGGAGCTAGTTGAAAAATACGTGGGCGGGAATGGATTTGGAATTAAGATCCTATACGACGAGGTGGGCCCTGGGACGGACCCGCTCGGCCCGTCGAACAAGATCATCTTCGTCACGGGACCGCTCTGCGGTACGATACTGCCGATAGCGGTCAAGTTCGGGGCCTACGCGAGATCGCCCCTGACGGGCATACTGGGCGAATCATTCTCAAGCGGGATCTTCAGCGAGGGGCTCAAGTATGCTGGCTACGACGTGCTCATAGTCGAGGGGAGGGCGAAGGAACCCGTCTACATTACGATCTCAAACGATCGAGTGGAGGTCAAGGACGCCGGGCGATTTTGGGGTAGGAACTGCTGGGAAGTCGAGGACGCGATCAGGGGCGAGTTCGGCGCGAAACGCGTCGGCACCCTCACGATAGGGCCTGCCGGCGAGAACTTGGTGAAGTTCGCGTGCGTGACCGTCGATCGATATAGGCAGCTCGGGAGGACGGGGATCGGCTGCATAATGGGATCCAAGAACCTCAAGGCCATCGCCGTCCATGGAACTGGGAAGGTGGGGGTGGCGAACCCCGCTGCCCTGAAGGGACTCGCGAATGAGACTATCAAGCGCTCATTGGGGCCAGAGATAGAGCATCACAGGGTTTACGGGACGATGGGCACCGTTGAGATCTCGAGCGAGCAGAATGCCTTTCCGACGAGGAACTGGAAGTCCACGAGCTTCGAGGGAGCCCAAGAGATGGGCGTCGAGGCGATGTTCGAGAAGACCTTCGTCAAGGACGTCGGATGCGTTGATCGATGTCCGATAGCGTGCGGAAAGCTGAACGTAGTCAAGGATGGGCCATACAAGGGGGCGACCGTTGTCGGGCCGGAGTACCAGACGGCGTATGCGCTCGGCTCTAACTGCGGCGTTGACGACATAAGGGCGATAGTCAAGGCAAACGAGGTCTGCGACCAGTTGGGGATAGATACGATCTCAGGGGGATGCGCCGTTGCCTTCGCGATGGAGTGCTTCGAGAGGGGCCTGATAGGCACGCGCGATACCGGGGGATTGGGGCTCAGGTTCGGCGATCCGGAGGCGGTCCTTCGAACGCTGGAGATGGTTGCGCGGAGGGAGCGGGTGGGCGACGTCCTCGCGGAGGGCGTTCGGAGCGCCTCGGGGAAGTTAGGTTGCGAAGACATCGCCGTGCAGGTCAAGGGGCTCGATTGCCCCGGCTATGATGCCAGGACCCTCAAGGGCACGGCCCTCCAATATGCGGTCTCGAGCAGGGGAGCCTGCCACCTGAGGGCAAGGGCTCAGGTTCCGGAGCTGAGGGGCGTTGTCGATTACACAGAGATCGAGGGCAAGGGCAAACTCGTCAAGGATCGGGAGGACCTATTCTCGCTTTTCGATTCGATGATAGTGTGCAAGTTCGCCCTGCCCGTATTCGATCTGCCCGAGATAGCGAGGGCCTACGAGTGCGCCACCGGGATCAGGGCCAGCGTCGAGGAATTGCTGCTCGTTGGGGAGAGGGTAACAAATCTCGAAAGGCTGTTCAACGTCCGCGAGGGCATTAGGCGCGAGGACGATAACCTGCCGAAGAAGATAACGGATTCAAACCAAGCCCGATTTACGGATCAGGCGCAATTGGACAGGATGCTCGACGACTATTATGACGCTAGAGGCTGGGACAGGGCAACGGGATTGCCACGCATGGATAAGATGGCAGAACTAGACCTAGAGGTTGACTGAAAAGCTTTTTACTATCCCGACGGTTGGACATGAGATGAGGGAGTTATTGCAAAATGGTTGATACCCCGCACGAAAGGCGTCTGGTGATCTTCTCCACGCATTTCCCTGCGATCCCGCTCAACGAGTGCTCGAAGATATACGGGGAGAGACATGGTGTGAAGTTCGAGGCCCAGACCGGCCCGGTGGAGACGTGGCTTCCGAGGGTCAGAGCAGGCGAGGGAGACATAATCAACGTGGGCGCTGAGTACATAATGGACGACATCCAGTATGAAGGTCTAGTGATTGTGGAGACGAGGGCAACCGTCGGTTACAGGAGATCGGTCATAATCGTCAGGAATGGCAATCCGAAGGGCATTGGGGCGATACAGGATCTGGCAAAGGAGGGCATGGGGTTGCTAGTATGCATAGGTGGTTGCCAGAAGGGACTATGGGACGATGTAGCCAGCAAGGCCATGCTCACAGATAGAATTAGGAGGAACATAGTCCAGTGCGGCTCCGGATGCGCGGACACACTTCGCAGATGGCGTGCGACCGAGGGCACGATAGACGCGGGCATCGTCTGGAACGTATACAAGAACATAGCGCCAAAGGACTGCGAATCTCTAGAGCTGCCTGAGGGCATCAGGGTGATGCGGAGCACGAATGTCGCGATCACCAAATCCTCGATGAACCGCGAATTGGCGCAGTCATTCATAGATTTCCTGAGAAGTGAAGAGGGGAAGGGGTTCTACCTGAAGTGGGGTTGGATAGCCGTTTAGCCATTAACTTCTGAAGGCATAGGTCGAATTAACTCATTCAAGCTGAATACTTCTATACGGACTCAAAAGGGGGGTTTAGAGAGCGCCTTTATGCCGATGCCCTGCTGACCCCCTCAACGGTTGCGATGAGTCTCTCCACTTCCCCCTCATTATTGTACAGGTAGGCGGAAGCCCTTACGCAGCCCTCCCGTGCGCCTAAAACCTCCCTCACAAGAGGCATCGCGCAGTGAAAGCCCGATCTCACCATGATCTTGCTTGTCACATCCAATGCAAGTGCCACGTCGTGGGGGTTCAGGTTGCCAACGTTGAAGGATACAATTCCAGTCCTAGCTACCCCTTCGGCCTGTCCAAAGGTCTTGACTCCCCTTATCGAACTCAACCCCCGATGAAGCCTTTGAGAGATATGCCTCTCATTCTCGGCTATCTCCTCAAGCCCTACACCGCGAAGGTAATCGATCGCCGCCCCAAGGCCTATCGCCTCGGCTATGGGCGGCGTTCCTGCCTCGAACCTCATTGGGCTCTGAGCTAGCGTGTAGTGCTCCGACGTAACCTCCCCAATCGTCCTTCCGCCGATCGATAGTGGTTCCACCTCGTCCAACAACTCCTCCCTAATGTATAGGCAACCAATTCCGGTGGGGCCAAGCATCTTGTGCCCCGAGAAGGCGAGGAAGTCGCAGTCAAGTTTAGTAACATCTATGGGCATGTGCGGGACGCTCTGCGCCCCATCTACGAGGATGCGAGCCCCATGGGCATGCGCCATGTCGGCAATTTCACGGATGGGCGTTATCGTGCCAAGAACGTTCGAGACGTGCGTGACGGCCACTAGCCTCGTGTCGTCCGTAATGGCCCTATCGAGGGCGTTCATGTCCAGGACGCCTTCGTCCGACGGCCTTACGACCTCTACCTGTATTCCAAAACGCTTGAGCAGCCTCAGCCAAACGATGAAGTTCGAATGATGCTCAAGGAGCGTCGTCACGACCCTATCCCCACTTCGCCATTCGGTCCCATTTGCGATGATGTTTATGCCATCGGTGGTGTTCTTCGTCATGATTATTTCCGCATCGGTTCTGGCGTTTATGAACCCCTGCACCTTTCTATGGGCGCCCTCGTACTCCTCGCTCGCTCTCTGGGAGAGTCCATAGATCCCCCTCTCCACATTGGTGCGATATTCGCGATAGAACTCATTCATCTTTTGAATGACCGGCTCAGGGGTCAGGCTGCTGGCCGCGTTGTCGAGATAAGCGATGCCCGAATCCAAGATCGTGAAGTCTTTTCGAATCCTAGGAACATCAAGCATGGGAGTTATCCCCATCGCATTTCGCCATGGAATCTGTAACCCTTGACATGATTCTATTGGGGGTCGTGCCAAGAGCTCCTTTATAACATTGTGGAGGCTCCTCAATCGGTCATTAAGGTCTATATGGACCAAAGCATTTCATAATGGAGGAGGAACCCTTCGCCTCTTCCCCATGGGCATGCGCGTCCAAGCCATGAATTCCTCGCTTGGGGGCTCCCCTTCGTAAAGCATCTTCCTAGATGCCTCAAGTAGATTATCCGCCAAGCCAAGGTGGCCGGATGCCGTCTTGACGATATTCGACCTAACTTCGGCTTCCGAGAATATCTCCGCAACCTTGCATTTCCAATCGATGTCCCTCAGGAGATGATGGTCTATTAACGTGAGTGGAGTGGCAGACGCAAGCCTAGACATGTATCTGATGCTCCGAGTCAACACCTCCTCCTGCATCCGGCTCTGAGCCAGATACGTTGGGGGCCCACCTAAATACAGGACGTCGCTCTTGCATAGCTCAATGTATGTCAAGGCATCCTCGGTGGTCGGCCCCTGGATGTCAGGGGCTATCGTAACGCTCTCGCCCCCATGTGTTATGGTCGCAGCGATGACATACCCTAGTTCGCTCTCGCCCTCACCGTGATAAAATGGGGGAGAGAACTTAAGAACCGTCCCCCCGAACTCGAAGGCCCTCCCATCGGCCTCTTCGACGCTTTGCGCCATGGGGCCGACGAAGTTTTGAAATATCCATCCCCTCTTCCTTTGGGAATAGTTGATGCTCTCGCGGATGTCCTTGACGAGCACCCTCTTGCCAGCATATATCGCCTCAGACTCTTCCTTGGTGGCAAAGGTCCAGATTGTATCGCTGAGGAAAGGCGGGGTGAAATGATCGAAGTGGTAGTGCGATATCGTGACCACGTCGGCCTTCCGGGCGTAATCCCTGATCTTCCTCCTCGCCTCGGTTAACGCAAGGTACTCTCGCGGGTGGGGTTCGAGGTTGTACCTGGTCCCCAATGATGCCCCCGCATCGAGTAGAATGGAAACGTCTGGGGTTTCGATCGCGCAGCACATCGATCTTACGCCCATGCTCTCGGCTGCAATGGGCACTAGTTCGATCAATGCCACACGGTTCGGCCCTCGTACTACTATCTATGCATTACTTATGATACGGGTATGAGCGTAGATCACATCGATTTAAAGGATGAATCTCCCAACATAATAGATGCTTGTCAAGACTGAACCATTCAGGCGCCATGGGGTCATTTAGAGTCCACCATACTCAACCGCGAATCCCCATGCCTTTAACTTCGGGTCACTTTGTTTTTGGCGTTTTATAATAGCTGATGAATAATTTCGTAAGACGGATCAGGAAGAAGACACCAGTCATGAGCGTTGCAAGTGTCAGGCCAAAGATCGCATAGGCCAGATTAAGGGTCAGTGAGAACAAGCTACCTGCCATGCCCGAGAGGGCAATCAGCGATACGGTACATACGGACCAGATGACTGAGAAGAAGACGAGCCTCCTAGTAGCTAGAGGTGTCAAGCTCCAGAAACCATCGGAACTAGAGCCCACTCGAATTCGCCTCACCATAGGAATAAGGTGAAGGGGTATAAGATTCTGGCTAACCTCCATGTAGAAAAGGCGGATCAAGGAATCTGGTTTTTCGAATATCCTGTTATAAGACAGAAGGTCCGTGCTTATCGCCACTCCCCCACGGTATTACAATTGGAATTTTGGGCTTATAACCCCTTTAGCGATATGCCTAAATCGTCCTCAAAGCCACTTTATCGTGGGTTGCCGACCATAGGGCCGTGGAACCACCTATACCCATTCCGAACATAGAAGTTAAACGCGGTTCCGTCCTGGGTGTTAGTGTTGTCTTCGGGCGACATGAAGCCCAGGAAGTTGGCAGCCCACTCATCTTGCACCCCTTCAGAAGGGCTATTAAATAGCGATGGGCACGGGCATAGGAAGAGGTATCTTGTTACAAGAAGGGGTTCTGGTTGAAAAGGTCAAGAAGCTCTTGCGAAAAGCGGAGACCTGTCTCCCCGATGATGCCATAGAAGCCCTTCGGGAAGCGTATGAGCTCGAGGGCTCAAGCCTCGCGAGGATGCAGATTCAAGCCCTCATCGAAAATTCTAGAATCGCCTGCGAAGCGTCCCTTCCGATCTGCCAAGATACCGGGATGATCGGCTTCTACGTCTCAGTCGGGGATAGGGCCCATCTTCCCGGATGGTTCACCTCCTGCCTTAGAAGGGCCGTGTCGGAGTTGAGCGATGAACTGCCCATGCGTCCGAACTTGGTCTCCGCCCTGGGCAGGCAGAACCTGGGAAATGTCGGAGCCTGCGCCCCCGATGTATGGATCGAGCAAGTTCCGGGCGATGATATTGAGCTGGCCGTCCTACCGAAGGGTGGTGGAAGCGAGAACATGAGCTCATTGGCGATGTTAAAACCGTGGGAGGGTTTGGTTGGCATAAGGCGCTTCGTCCTCAGCCAGATACAGAACTGCGGAGGCCAGCCCTGTCCGCCCACGATAGTTGGCATTGGCGTTGGTGGGGGAGCCGACGTTGCAGCGCGGCTGGCCAAGAAAGCCCTGCTCAGGAGCTTGAAGGAACGGAATGGTGATCCAGAATTGGCAAGATTTGAGATGACGCTGAGGGAAGAGGCGAATAAGCTCGGCATAGGTCCCATGGGGCTGGGAGGGAGGACGACCGTTTTGGGCGTGAACGTAGAGGTCTGCGACTGCCACATCGCCAGCCTACCCGTTGCCATAAACATGCATTGTTGGGCATCGAGGAGGGCGAAGATGATGATATCCGCCCAAGGGGAATTCAGGTACCTTTCCCATGAGGTTGAGTGAGATGGCCGAGGTCAATCTACGGACCCCAGTTAGCCAAGAGGAATCGCAGGCCCTCAGGGTCGGTGACATCGTCTCCTTCTCTGGCGAATTCATGTTCTGCAGGGACAAGGCCCATGCGCGCCTTCTCGATTTCGCACACCGGCAGAGGCCGATTCCCGTTCGCATGGAAGGGATGCCAATCTACCACGCAGGACCGGTCGTCAGAGGGCAAGATCGTTCTTGGAGGATCATCGCAGCAGGACCAACGACCAGTTTCAGGATGGAGGAGTACGAAGCGCATATCCTCCGTTATTATAAGCCTCGTATAATCGTCGGTAAAGGGGGGATGGGCAAGACGACATCGGAGGCATTGGTGGATACTGGTGGGGCATATGCGGTCTTCCCAGGAGGGGCGGCGCTCCTCGCCGCGAGGCGCATCAAGGAGGTAATTGGCGTCTACTGGATTGACCTCGGCATTCCAGATGCCCTCTGGCATGTGCGCGTTGAGGAGTTCGGGCCATGCATCATAACCATGGATTCCACCGGCGAAAGCTTGCACGAAAAGATAAGCTCCGAGTCCCTCGGCCGTCTTCGGGGTTTGCTATCGGGCTAGTCGCTCCCCTGTGGCGTAGGGGCTTCCGCTCGTCAGGATCTTCTCCTTGAGGGATGCGATATTGGGGGGAACCAGGTTGTTGGCAGCGAGCAGTTCCCTTGCCTTCTTTATCATGTGCCGCACATCTATCCCGACCGGACAGACCTCCTTGCATTTCCCGCACTCAAGGCAGGTGTAGGCCTGTGGCGCAACCTTCTCAAGGCCGGCCGTGAAGAGGGTCAAGGGCGTACCCATCCCTCCCATGTAGACAGATTCCCCGTACTCCTGTGCGATTACCCTCCAGACGGGGCAACTCAATAGGCAGGCCCCACATCTAAGGCATATCAGCGCATCCTTGAAGTCATTGCTAGCGAGCATCTCGCTGCGCCCGTTGTCGAGAAGGACGACGTCTATCTCCCTAGGGCCGCATGCAGGCCGAACGGACATCCTCTCGATATCGGAGGAGCTAGATATCCCCGTTATTATGGAGACGTACTGGGTGAAGCCGCCTCCGGTTGTGTAGAACGGCATCACCCTCGTGTACATGTCGGCCGCCTCTCTATCCGGACAGACCTTGTCAATCCCGGCAACTACTATGTGTTTTTCAGGCCAACTGGTGACGAGCCTGTCATTGCCCTCGTTGGTCAAGAGGTAGATGCTGCCCGTGTCAGCGGTGATGGCATTGGCACCTGAGATGGCAACCTTGGCCCCTACAATCTTGCCCCTTACGAACTCCCTGATGTATGCCACGAGGTCCTCAGGGCGAGTGCCGATCTCCCTGCCCGACATCTTGCTAAATTCTGCCGCGAACCTCTCCTTTGGCGTCGAGATGCACAGGCCGGTCGGATGCGCGGCCTTCCCATGGGTCAGTTGGAGCAAGACCGCACCGACGTCGGTCTCCCAGACTTCGACGCCCCTGCCCTGCAGGAATTCGTTCAGGCCTATCTCCTCGGTCGTCAGGCTCTTCACCTTCATCACCAGCCTCTCGGCGCCTATGAGGTCGAGGATCATCCCCTTGGCCTCGTCGGCAGTCCTTGCATAGAAGACCCCCATGCCATTGTATCTCATCGCCTCTGCCGCACGCTCAACGTTCTTGGCGAGGTCATCTACGTCGGACCTCCTCTTTTCCCCCAAGGCCTTGGCAAATTCGGGTATGCGTCCTATCCGCCCGAGCCACTCCCTCTTCTTCCCCTCATAATTTTCTACGGCCTTCTTGATTGCCACCTGAAGGCGAGGATCTGAGGCAGCCTCCGAGATCCTGCCGTAATAGCTGTCGAAGTCAACCATTCCCCTTCAACCTGCCGAAGACGTAGGTCGCGAGGTCAAGAACCCGTATGCCTTTGCCGACGCTCCCCCTCCTTTCCGCTGCAGCTGCGAGATTGAATAGGCAGGACGGGCAGGCCGTTATCAGCTTATCGACCCCCATCGGCTCAAAGTCATCCTCTAACCGCACCTCACCGATCCTCATCGAGAGTTCGGGGGCGACGGTCAACAACAATCCCCCGGCGCCACAGCAGTTGGCCAACTCCTTAGTAGCAAGGGGTTCTACGATATCCGCAATCCGATTCAGCACTTTCCTCGCCGATTGGTAATCTCCTCCAAGTCTTCCGAGGTCGCATGGATCGTGATACGAGACCGTCTCCTTCGTCGGCACGATGAGCCTCTCAAGGTGCCGGGCGATTATCTGTGTCAGGTGATGGACTCTTGGTGCTGCAAACCCCATCTTGGGATACTCGTCCCTGAAGACGCGGTAACAGCCTGGGCACTCTGTAGTAAGTAACTCAACATCATGTAGACCGGTGACCGTGCGCTCGGCTATCGTTCGAGCGGCGGGTAATTCGCCTGCGAGCAAGAGGGGGTAGCCACAGCACCCTTCGTCGTCTATACTCTTCACATCGTAGCCGAGCATCTCAAGGAGTTCGATGTGGGCTTTGATGTCATCGGGATACCGGGCTCTGAAAGTGCAACCGCCCCAGTAATGTAGCTTACGCATTAGGATGTATCTCCTACCATCTCGCGAAAGCCCATCTATTTCAATTTTATGCGCCTCCCTTCCCTCAGCCTGTGGCAGGAGGTTAGCGGTCACGTCACCCCAACACCCCTTGTACCTGAGAGTTACGATGCGGATGTCGTCCGCTACGACGTTGAGATGCGCCGCGACATCCATGAGCACCATCGACAAGCCATGGATGATGTGTTTATTTGTGGGTCACATGCAGGTCAGCCAATGGATCTACGAGCTTGAGGGGAAGCAAACATGATCCATGAATGTGGGGTAGTAAGAAGGTTTCCACAACGGCTTCACCCAGCCTTTCCTTTCCTCACTTCCTTCTCATGAAGATATTGCGTTAAGGCCCTTATAATTAACATCACGTCTTTTGCGATGATATCTTTTTGCTTTCTGACCCTTGTCATCACTACTGCGAAACCATCGAGCTTTATCCCCCGATAGATGTAGCTTTCTAGGATCTTCCTCTCCTTTTTAGTCAAGAGGTAATTCCTCATGCGGACTCAACCCCAGCATTACTACTGTAGAAATTATCTATTTAAATCATTTCCGTCACTACAATTAGCCTCAGGGAGGGTAATGGCAATTGGCAAAATTCTTGCCAAAAGATATATAGCAGAATGGGAGATTCTGCTATATATACGGTGTCTAAGCTGGTCGAAAAAGTTCCTACAGGAGCCGAGGGTCTCGACGAGCTTCTAAAAGGAGGCTTCCCAAAGGGATCCGTAATTCTAGTTTGTGGCGGTCCTGGCTCAGGTAAGACAATACTCGGCATACAGTTTCTCATGAAGGGGGCAAGGGAATGTAATCAGCCAGGCCTCTATCTCTCATTGGAAGAGAGCAAAGCCCATATTTACACGGAGATGTTGAATTTCGGGTGGAATCTGGAGAAGTTGGAGAAAGCGCACAAATTGCTAATCGTCGACATGTCGCCCATCCGAGCACTGCCAAGCGAGATGAAGTTTGGGGAACTTGTCATCGGGAGGAAGGAATTCACAGCTGCGAGCCTGATAGACGCGGTAAAGTCTCACGTTAAATCGATCAAGGCCGAAAGGATAGTCATAGACCCTCTGACGATCATGAGTATACAATATCGGGATCCGTATGAGAGGAGGAACGTCATCCTGCAACTGTTCCAGGGCTTGGTTGAATTGGGAGCTACAACCCTGGTCACCTCTGAGGTTAGGACGAATTCCCCTTGGAGGAGGTTGAGTTTAGAGGAATACATCTCACAGGGAGTGTTATTGCTTGAGGCTATCAGGAGCGGACAAACCCTAGTGAAGACGGTTCTCATCGAAAAGATGAGGGGAACAGACCACGATCATCAGCCAAGGCTATACGAGATAACGCCAAAGGGAATAGAGGTCCATCCACAGGAGATCGTTTCCGGATAGTGTTTTGGGGTTGTTGGGAATAGAGGCTGTCGACTCATTGATCGATGGGGAGATCAGAGCTCCGATGAATCTCATCGTTCTAGGTGATCCGGGAGCGGGGAAGACCTCGCTCTGTCAACAATTCGTATCAGTGGGCTTAAGAAACAAAGATTTCTGCATCTACATCGCTATGGACAGCCATCCGGATGAAATAAGGAGTTCACTGTCAATACCGAGAAATGAGAAGAGTGGCAACTTCATAATCATAGATTGCTACTCTACCCCTTTTAAGGAACCAGAAGAACCCTATTACGTCCTTGATAGAACAGACATTAACGCATACAAAATTCTCTTATCAAAGGTGTTGGCCCTGCCAATTGAAGAACCGATCAGGATTGCCTTCGATTCCATATCATCACTTCTCATACTCTTCGACTCCGATACCATGCTCAAGTTCCTACATGAGACCTTTCACAAGCTCCACTTCCGCAATTGCCTCTCCCTATTCACTCTTAATCGTACGGGCTGCGATCCCCGTCTTTATTCAATGGTAAGCGATATGGCCGGTGGCGTTATAGAACTACGATGCATCGAGGAGGATGAGTTGAAGAGGGTTTTACGGGTCACAAAAGTCCAGAACACCCCTCATTCAACGAGATGGGTTCCTTATGAGATCGTACCGAAGTTGGGACTTGTGAGGGTGTAGGGCGTTGGGAGATGACAAAATTGGTACCTTCCTTAGGGGCTTATTCAAGTACATGGGAATCAGATACCCCCCTCTTCATTCACATGCCAACACCCCTCCTTGGATTCGCCATAGCCAGGAACTTCGATCCGGTGTTAATCTTCTTCGTGAGTGCCTCTCTCACCTTCGAGCATTTCTTCGTGAATGGAATTTTGGTAGGAGCTATAATTACGTTATGGTGAAGGAATATGGATAGAGTTGCAACAAATGTGCGTGGGCTCGATGACCTAATCGAGGGGGGGTTCCCAAAGCGGTCAGCAATAGCGTTGATCGGACCTGAAGGATCAGGGAAGTCTCTGCTGTCTCAGGAGATCGTGTGGAATTTCCTTGAGCAGGGATATAGCGCGATTTACTACGCTGTAGACCAATCCGCAGATGAAGTCAGAGATGAAATGCTGCATTACGGATGGGATTTGGGAAAGCATGAGAAGAACGTTCGCATGGTGGATGTTACTGAGGAAATGGCACCCAACATAGAAGGCGTTAGATGGTCGAAGGATGAGGACATGATGAAGTTCACGGCCGAGACATACAGCTTAGCTAAGGTGCTAAAGGAAGGACAAGAATATTACACGAAGTTCCTGAGGGGGAAAGAAGTAGTGGTCGTTTTTGATTCCCTGTCCCCTTTCTTCTTGGTCACACCAGCCGATAAGATCTTCCACTTCATTCAAGTGATGCGATTGATCATGAAGGTCGCAAATGGGATTGGGATAGGGATACTGCATGAAGGCTTACATGATCAGAAAATTGAGTCCACTTTCCGTTTCGTTGCAGACGGCATTATAGAGCTGAAGAGGTCAGAGCGAGGACACAGCATTCGAATTGCCAAGATGCAAAGGACTAATTATTACAAAGCATCATGCGCGGTTGATGTCACCGATACAGGGATCAACATCTACAAGGCTTAAGTAGACGATCTCCACTTTAACTATGTAGAGGTCACTCCACCCCAATATTGGGGAGCGTGAAAGGGGATCTGCCACTCATGTAGGAGAACGCCTTCTCCCTGAGATCTCTGCACCAGAACTGCGATTCCAAGCATGGGGCCATTGCCTGAGGGCAATCCACATGAGGGAGGCCGGAAGGGGCTACGGGGAAGGAGCGCTGCATCGGGAAAAGTACCCGAGGCCAACCACTATCGTATGGGGGGCGAGGATACGGCCGTAGAGTGAGTCCCCATAAAAAAGGCCACAGTGCTGGAGGAACCTCTCGATCTTGAGCTACATGGGGATGAGGGCATTATGGCCTCTTTCGGCATCGAATGAATGCTGTAATGGCCAAGATGATGGTCAACGCCGAGAGCACGGCTAGGAGCGGAGTTGGATTCACCACCGTCCCGAAGCCGCCCGGCAAGAAGCTCATGGCGAATGCAACCAAGGGTGAAATGAGCAGGCTTGCCATGATGCTATATCCCAGCACCTCGATTCGCTCCAACCCCCCATGTGGGTACAATGACATTATAATGCAGTATCCAGGGAGAAAGGCTATGAGGATCGTGTTGAAAGCTATCCTGAAAGTGAGGCATGGGAATTTCAAGCTGAGGGGCGAGAGTGTGGTCAGGTCAGCCAGTAGCACGCAAAAAAGGACGAGGAACAATGTGCGATTACGGCTCCAGGTCATCCCCCATCACTTCATGCACACTGGTACGCACTCCCATTCCACTTCCATCCTGCCTACCATTCCTCGCTCAGGAACTCGTACATCGAATCATCTTCGCGAATCAGATCATAGCCTTTAAGCGCTTCGGCTATTTTCTGGGCAAGGATGTGGTAGCAGTGTGGGACGACCCCGTTAACGACCTGGAAGTAAAAATCCTCGCAAGTGCAGTATTCCGCATCCGGGAGGACCATGTACTCCTTGGAGCGCCCAACGACCACCCACCTCTCCCTTCCTGAAGGCAGGTACACGTATTTCTTGACCTTTCCCCTCCGGACGGCCTCCAAGGCCCTCGTCGCCCTGTCTCCGAATAGTGCCGAGAGCTTCGCCGTTGTACCGCGGCCGAGCCCCTTATCCCGTCTTATCTTATCGCAAATCCTTTTCAACTGCTCGGGGTTGCCATGCAACAGATCCTTCAAAGTAATGGCCGGGGGATCGGAGTATATATGGTTCAACCCCTGATACCTGACCCAGGCATCCTGATAGGGAGCGTATTGGTCGTCTCGGATCTACATCTGGGATTCGAGGGGTCGCTCCAAGAGAAGGGGATCCGGATACCGTCGCAGACGAACCGAGTCCTCGTCGAGCTGCTGAAGATCGTGGAGAGGGTTAGGGCGAGGAGGATCATCTTGTTGGGGGACGTGAAGCACGGGGTGCCATCGGCCTCTCATATGGAGTGGCGCCACATTCCGGGTTTCCTGAGGGAGCTCTCCTCAAGGGTATCTTCGCTGGAGATCGTCATGGGAAATCACGATGGGGACCTCCTTCCGCTTACGCCGAGGAACATCATTATACGTCCGCCCCAAGGCCTCAGGGTTGGGAACTCTTGGCTCGTACATGGACATGCGGCCCCGGCCAAGGGGGCGGAGAAGGCGAAGTTCCTCGTGATGGGGCACGTCCATCCCGCGATAGAGCTCACCGACAGGTTCGGATTTAAGACGATCCAACCCGTATGGCTCAAATGCAGGGCCTTGAGGCTGCCGTTGGCAGTGATTGTGATGCCGTCAGTAAATGGCATGGTAGGTCATCTCGTCGTAAACAGGATGGGGCATGACAAGAGACTTGGGCCGATCTTCAGGTGGGCGAAGATCGACATCGACGACTGCGAGGCATACGCCCTCGATGGTACGCTTCTTGGTCGCATCGAGGATCTGCGGGACTAGCCGAGTCTCTTGAGTATCTTCTCCGCTGCAGCTAAGCCAGAGGCTGCCGCTTGGGAGAGCCCCCTCGTCAGGCCCGCTCCGTCGCCTGCCATGAATAGGTTCTTGATGGAGGTCTCTAGGTCCCCGTTTGTGTCGACCCTGGAGGAATAGAACTTGGCCTCGACACCGTAGAGCAGGGTGTGTTTGGAGAATATGCCGGGAGAGAGCTTGTCGAGCGCCCTGAGCATCTCGACTATATTGTAAAGTATCCTGTATGGCAGGATGAAGCTCAAGTCACCGGGTGTGGCGTTCATCAATGTGGGCTCGACGATGCTCCTCTTGATGCGGTCAACGGTCGACCTCCTTCCGAGTATGAGATCCCCGAGCCTCTGTATTATGATGCCGCCGGATAACAGGTTCGCGAGACGAGCGATGTATTTGCCATATGCGATCGGCTCTCTGAAGGGATCGGTGAACGTAGTGCTCACGAGGACCGCGAAGTTAGTATAGCTCGTCCTCCTGTCCTCGAAGCTGTGGCCATTCACTGTTATCACGTCCCCATAATATTCCGTTATGACTTCCCCATATGGGTTGACGCAAAATGTCCTGACAGCATCATCGAACCTCTTCGATACATACTTCAACTTTGGTTCATAGAGGGCGTCCGTCATAGGTGCCAAAACCTCTGCTGGGACCTCGACCCTCACTCCTATGTCGACGGGATTCTGCGTCAGTCCTAGGCCCAGCCGCCTGCTCTCGGCGCTCAACCACTCAGCCCCTATCCTACCGGGTGCCGCAAGGACGACCCTCGACTCAAGATCGGTCCCGTCCGCGAGTCGGACTCCCTTGACGACCCCGCCCTCTGCCAGAATCCCAGAGACCGTATTCCTCGTTCTGATCTCAACCGAACTCCCCATGTATTCCCTCATATCTGTCAGTATCTTCCTGCTCAAGTCCGTTCCGAGGTGCCTCAGTTTATTGGAACTGAGCTCAAAACCGGCCAACGACGCCTTCCTGGAGATGGCATCCAGATCATCGGGATTGCCGCCATAGACCCTTGCGGGTGCCCCGAATTTCATGAAGATCGCGTCGACCTCTGATATCAGTGACTCGACCCTGTCCCTTCCGAGCAGTTCGGATAGCCAGCCGCCAATCCCAGGGCTCAGTGTCAACTTCCCATCGCTGAAGGCGCCCGCCCCGCCCCA
>Ga0315312_1000946_pt1 | contig 26452 bp, 27 predicted proteins | sample TDP7_MG_FD_203629 | JGI IMG/M metagenome (GOLD analysis project Ga0315312, IMG submission 203629) | Freshwater sediment microbial communities from Lake Towuti, South Sulawesi, Indonesia - TDP7 | ecosystem: Environmental > Aquatic > Freshwater > Lake > Sediment | place: Indonesia: South Sulawesi... | reverse complement strand
ATCATTGAATTATTTTCCTATGTCAATTAATAAATTTATTTCTTAGATCCCGATAAGAAAGGGATGTTTTTCTCGAATTTATTTTTCATCTTCAGCTTGACGGGTAAAGGGGAGGAAGGTAAGATACTCCTGACGACATCTTTTAATTTTATCCCATTGAACTAAGATACCTTTCGCTTGACAATACGAATAGGAATGAAAGGAGGCGATATGAAAAAAAATAGAAGCATTAGAGATATGTCTATTTATGAAGCTTCTGATTTCTGGGATGAACATGACTTTGCGGAATTTGAGGACGTTAAAAAAGTAAAGGACATAAAATTCTCGCTGAGGAAGAAAAAATATGTAGGAATTGATATAAATCTGTATTCCCTGATTAAAAGTAAAGCCCAAAAATTGCATAAAACTGAAGATGTTTTAATCAATGAGTGGTTAAGCGAGAAAGTAAAACTTTAGAGAGCCCCTCCAGATCCGCCAATAATCTCAAGAAACTTTCGATAATTTTCTTCATCGTAGAATATATTTCTCCGCTCATTCTCACGGGAAAACACCAGGTAAAAGCTGTTCGGAAAATCCATCCTGATCGATCTGGCCAATCTTCCACATTTTCTTTGACTTGAGACAACCTATCATCTTTTATCCCAAGGGGGTGGCATATGCCCTGGAGATAACGAGACCCCATCTCTTGCAGCAAGAGGAATGGGGGTTTTTTGTGACGACTTCATCTCGTAATTCTGATAAAATAGGAAAGATGGACGGTGCCGGGCAGATGATTCTTGCTGATCAATCAGGGGACTTAAGCTGAAAACCATATAAGACCCCCGACTAGCCCAGCGCCCGTGTAGAGATAGTGAATATTCCAGCAGTTATGAAAAAATAGACCTGGCTTCTTATACCGACAGTAGGCGAGATTTGGGGTATTATCCGGAAACCATATTCTAGTTAGCCGGCGCAACGAATACCCGAGGGAACGATATGACTGCCAAGACCTACCTGGCGGAGACGAACGCAGCCGTCCAAGGCCTTTTCGGGCTACTCGCATACTACGATCATCTCACACCACGGTCGTCTCTTGCCCAATTCGTCGATGAACGCGGCGTGGTATTGCTCAACCATGCTCAGGCAGAGGCTTACATGCGAGCGTACGCGGACTCATTGGCGCTCGATTTCTCCAAAGCAATGCTTGCGGGCTCCATTCTTCAGGTGGCGCACAAGGCCTTGGAGGAGTTCTCCACCAACTCAACAGTGCCCCCATCTGCTGCTGCCCTTGGCGTTTCGGCAACGAGCCCTCATGTCCGATTCTCGGTAGGGCGCGAGGTGCACGGGATCCCTACGGGCCTACTAATCTATGCAGGGCGCATTCAGTATAACCATTATGAAGAGGGTCGCCCAAAGAACCGAATCGCCTGCACTGTGTTTGAGGCGTTGCTTAACCACTACTACAGCGATATGACTTTCGACATGGCATATCAGCTGGAGTGGCCAGCGCCACGGCCTGTGAGCCACTACATCGGGCGGCACGAACTGAAATGGTTCTCATCTGCGGACTACCTCATGGACATGAGGGCTATGCTTGCCCTCCCTTAGCCATTCAACATGCCGGCTGGCGTGCGCAAAAGGAAAGGTGTCTTGCCCAGCAGGGAGCGCCATAATGTGTCGAGCCTTGCACGAGACGCCGGGCAGCTGAACTCGAGGCCGTTAGGGGTAAACCATGAAATGTCTATTGATGTCTGTCCTCGCTGCAATCTTAGTTGCCTGCGCCACAATCGGCAGCCTGCAACCTGGCGCCGGCGGCTCGACGTTTGAGGTCCGCGGTAAGAGCTACGACGAAATTTGGAAGGCCGCTGTTCAAGTAATGAGCAGAAATCTCACGATCGTGGAAAGCGATAAGGCGTCAGGACAAATAAAGTCCGAGGCCAGGGCTGGCATCGCGACGTGGGGTGAGCTTGTTGGGGTGTTCATCCGTCCAACGATCCCGAACGCTGATTCTTACACTGTGGAAGTTCAGAGCTTGAAGCGCGCAAGATTCCAAATCACTGGCCAAGACTGGGAGCCCCATGTCATTGCCGGAATCAAGGCCGAGCTTGGAATCTAACCACTAACAATCGCTCGCAGCCGGCGCAAAAGCCGGCAGGCGTTTTCCACTGCTGAACCTGTCCGTAGGCCTGATTATATCCTATTAAGGGAGCGACAAATTATGAGAACATTAACGTTATTTTTTTCTGCCGTATTGCTCAGTGTTTCGCCACTATTCGCCGAGCAAAAGAAATCGGAACCCATAAAGGAGTTCGAAGTCATTGCGGAATTCGGGGTAGTTAAAACCGTTTACATGTCCCCAGCTGGGCTTAAGGACAAAAACTATGTCGCTCAGGCCTTGCATAGCATAATGAGAAAACATGATCAGCGAAAACCGATTCAAGTTATGTTCTTCAACAGCAGACGGCATACTCCTGTCGGCATGCCAATGACTGACGATCAAATGCTTCACCAGCGAGCTCAATACAATAAGAACCCCAATACCGGTTTCGAGGAGTTTGTTTGGGTCACCGTTAAAAACTCTAAAGTCTCGCCACCGGACATGAAGCATACAAAAGCAAATATTCGTCCAGGTTATGCTGAATAAAGCCCAACAAATCGCTCACGCCAACGCCGGCCACGGAGCGGCCGCCGCGGCTTAGCTTGGTTCATTACCCATTCTTTCAATGAGTAATCCCCAACTTTCCGTACTTTATCCAAGTAAATACTTCTAGGTGCAACTTTCACTGGGGGAAGATCCCTTTTTGATATCTCTCAAGATTTCCCTGGTTGTTCCCCTCTTTGATTCCTTTTCGAAAACAGGTCTTTGGGAACATGACCGATTGTTCCAGGTTCGACGATACGATTCATCTAATGTACCTTTTATCGCATTCAAACATCCTCCCATTGTAAGAGGTAGTTCTGTCAATTACGGTCTGAAATCAATGCGCGAGTCGGAATGGAGTTTCTTTAGAGATCATTTCCGCCCCAGGATGAAAACACGCCGCTGGCGCAATTGAGGACAGGGACCGAGACAGGGGCTATCGCTTGGTGGGTATTTATCAAGGAAGAAAAGTGGAATGATCCCATGTTTATTATCGATAGAAATCTTCAGGTTTTGGTGAATGTTGAACGAGTGGACAACAACCTTTTGGTGGACCAATACCATCGATTTGGCCTTTGAGCGAGATGGTTCCAAGCCGCTGGCGAGAGGGTCACTTCTGGAGCAAGCGAAGCGTCGTCGTGGCCCTTTATTTAACCAGAACCGGCCTCCATATCATGAAAAATCAACTCCAATGATGACAGGATCAGATTTGGCCTTCCCTTTCTTGTGATTATTTCTACCCGTAATTCTCAGCCCCAGATGCTATCCAAGAGAGAGGACTTGTAGGTGGAAGCGGTAAAATCGTCAGGAGGTCAAAAATTTCCTGGCAAGTTAAGGACTTGTTCCTGAAATCAACAATTGACCGGTCCTGCTAAAAGGTGTGTATTCCATCTCGTAATCCTGATAAAATAGGAAATATCGACGGTGCCGGGCAGATGCTTTTCGCCGATCAGTCAGGGGGCTTAGGCTGAAAGCATATAAGACCCATGATTAGGCCGACGGCCGTTTGGAAATATTGATTATTCAAGCATTTACGAGAAAATAGATCTGGCGTCTTATGCCGACATTAGGCGAGATTTGCGGTATTATACGGAAACCATATAATACATAGTTAGGCCGCCGACACTGGCGAAGGGAGGAGAGCTATGGCCAAGTGCGATCTCTGCGGACAAGACGCAGGCCTCCTGCGTAAGAGACACCGAGACTGTGAGAAAAGGCTTGAGGCCGGCAAGGCCGAAACGACAGCCCTGGTCGCTCAGTCAGCCCTCGCCCCACAAGATCTCCCCGCGTTCCAATCCAAGCTCTCGGAGATCGCGGCACGCTCATTCATCAAGCCAGAGGATCAGGAACCCCTTCTTATCGAGGGCTGGCAGAACGCTGTCCAAACCGCTCTCGATGACAACATCTTGACCGCCGAGGAGGAGCACTCTCTTATGGCCTTTGCAGAGAGTTTCTCCTTCACCCAGCAGGACCTCGATCAGGCAGGCGCATTCACCCGCATGGTTAAGGCCGCCGTCATCCGCGATATCCTCGAGGGTAGGCTTCCCCAGAAGGTGTGCCTTGTCGGAGAGCTACCCTTCAATCTCCAGAAGGGTGAGATCCTCATATGGGTCTTCTCCAATGCTGCCTATTATGAGCAGCGAATGCGCACCCACTACGAAGGAGGCTATCAGGGAGTAAGTATCCGCGTTGCCAAGGGCCTCTACTATCGCGTCGGCGGCTTTAGGGGTCATCCCGTCAGTACAGCCGAAATGGTGAACATGGGTAGCGGGCCGCTCGGCATCACAGACAAGCACATTTACTTCGCATCGCCCGCGAAGTCATTCCGCGTGAAGTATGACAAGATCGTCTCATTCACACCTTACTCAGACGGAATCGGCATTCAAAGGGACGCGCAAACCGCGAAACCCCAGGTTTTCGTCACGGGGGACGGCTGGTTCACTTACAACCTGATCTCGAACTTGGCAAAGTCCGGTGGCCTAATAACTCGCTCCAGCTGATCCGGCCGGCGCGCGGGAATTAGATGCTTATCTTGCCCGGCAAGTTCCCGTAGAGTGATGCTTGAAAGCCCAGAGCCGCCGGGCAGCTGAGCTCGACGCCGTTAGAACTCTCTTGGGAGCTACCATGGACACTGTGCGCTGTGGGCAGTGCAAAACGCTACTCGACGAGCCGCTGCAGACCGTAGCCGACTCTCCTTTTCCCTGCCCGAAATGCGGTTCAACTTTGCGGCTCTTCGATAAGACCCTTGCCGCTACGGTCACCGCCCGAGCATCGCTGGGTTTGAAAGCTAGAGAGTCCGGTCGTCGCAAGCCCTTTCTGGAGCAGATCAGCGGCGCCTCGTACTTCCGCAAAGCGCAGAGGTGGGTGGAGCGACTCATGCGAATTGACCGACGCAACAATCAATATCGAGAGGTAGTGAATGATCCCGAAACGGGGGCGATTATCCACAAGTGCGAGGAACCCCTCAGCAAGCACCGCGGGCACGGAGATGCTCGCAAGAAGGACGTCCACCGGGTGGAGCGGGCCGGCCATGAGCAAGGCGCCGAGGTTAATCGTAGGGCGGCCGGCCGCTCAACCGAGACGTTCCTCCCGACCGCAGGTGGTAATAAATAAAAAATTGGGTTTTCGATAGTTACGGGCATTGAGTAATCGAAAGTTGGGAATTTAGATGGGCTGTCGGGAGGAACGGGCTCGCGTCTGAGGGCGGCGTGTTCTTCGCCTGAGGGCTGCTGTTCTTCCGGACTCCCCTCAACTTCGCCGTTAATAGGAAAATGCAAATGGCGAGGACAGAGCACTAAACTATATAGCACAAGCTCGTAGAAACGAGCGGCTAGTGGGAGACTCATTTCTTCTTCTTGTTATTCCATGCAGGATCGGTGGGGAGCCGGAGGCAGGGCCTTGGAGGATGTGATCCTGTGGTAAATGGCCACTAGCTCCACGAACCGTAGGCCAAGAGAGTACTGTGTCGACAAAAGGACCTCCGATCATCATGGTGTCGTCGTCGGTGTATGGATTTGAACAAACGCTCGACCAGGTCGACGCTGTGCTGCGAGGGTTTGGCTACCGAGTTTGGATGTCTTACAACCATACACTTCCGGTCAACTCGAAATTTAGCAACTTCGAGAATTGTCTTCGCGCCGTGAAGAGATGCGATGCTTTTCTCGCAATCATTCGCGGAAAATACGGCAGTGGGAAGACATCGCGCATACGTTCGATTACACATAGAGAACTGCTCAAAGCGATTAAATTGAACAAGCGCCGCTGGGTGTTTGTGGACCACGATGTCGTGGTCGCACGTCAATTGCTGAGGCAGTTCCGATACGATGACAACGGTAGAAAAATGAGATTGAACTTCAAGCCGACCCCTTACCTCGACGATATCAGGGTGATCGATATGTACGAGGATGCGATGCGGTTAAAGGTTTCATTGAGCCGGAGAACCGGCAACTGGGTTCAGGAATACCGCTCATCGGCAGATTTGTTACGACAGATCGAAGCGCAGTTGTCGAATCCAAGAGGACTCTGGCCAAAACGCACTTTCTGAATGAGGATACGTATATGATGAATGACATTATAATCAAGAGGCTTCTGAAAGAGGGAGAATCCGAGACCCTCGAATTCAAGGCAGCGGATTCAGACTCGGCCGATATAGCAAGGACTGTCTGCGCGTTCGCCAATTCGAAAGGCGGAACAGTGATAATAGGCGTCACGGCTCATGGCGAAGTGGAGGGCGTTAAAGATGCTGAAAAATGGAACATGACACTCAGAAGGGTCGTGCGCCAGATGATATCTCCCCAGCCGTACATCACGTCTACCGTGGTGGACGTATCGAAAGGGAAACAAGTCATCGTCCTGGACGTGGCTTCGTCGGGGGAAAAGCCTTATACTTGTGGGAATCGTATATTCGTGCGTCAGGCCACACAGACTATTGAAGCTACTGGTGACGTCATTCGCCAGTTGATTGCTGAACGCCATCCAAGATACTCGAGGTGGGAAAGACAGCTGGCGCTCGGTGCGACCATTGAGGATCTGGATGATAAAGAGATCCTACTGACAGCAAAAAGCGGGAACGAGTCCAACTTGATCGATTTCGGGCCCGCCTACACACCACGTTCGGTGCTCGAAGGATTGGGATTTCTTGAGGGTGAAACGGTATGCAACGGAGCCATTACGCTTTTTGGACAACGCCCCGCGCTTAGGTTCCCACAAACGAGGATTCGTGCGGTAAGGTACTCGGGGACCGGGCGAGAGAATCTGGCTGATAACCGCGTATTTGAAGGCAACGTATTCACATTGCTGAAGAAGGCCTCTTCTTTTCTTGAAGCTCATATACCTGTTCAGTCGGCAATTCCCAAACATGAACTCCGTCGGGAAGAAGCACCGGCTGTACCATTTCCGGCAGTGCGAGAGGTACTTCTGAACGCCTTGGCCCATCGAGATTATGCGGCACCGGATGGAGGCATCATCATGTCAGTCTATGCGGATCGGTTAGAGATCTGGAATTCTGGTTCGTTACCCGAAGGGATCTCGCCGTCCGACCTCAAGACAATGACAGTCTCTCGTCCCCATAACCCCGATATGGCACATATTCTCCTCATTCGTGGATACATGGAGCGAGTAGGTTCTGGCATTCAGCGAATTCTGACGGCCTTCAGGCAAGCAAAGTTGCCGGAGCCCGAGTGGAAAGAGATGACTGGGGGCATCACCGTGGTTTTAAGGTGGCAGAAGCTCGGGTTGGAAATCAATGAGCGACAGCGGAGACTGCTTGAGACCTTGAAACCTGGTGAAGCAATTAACATGGGCAAGTACATGAAGGGTTTCGCAAAAGACGTTAAAGAACGTCAGGCAAGAACGGATTTGAGGGAGCTTGTGGACTTGGGTTACTTACGGATGCGAGGAAAGGGTCGGTTAACGGAATACGTACGCGTTCAACGGGAGTTATCATGAATTCGGCGGTATGTGGCAGAGTCCATCCTGCCGGATACTGCCGGGCTCGGCGTCGATACGTCCCTGTGCCAGTAATCCACAGAGAATACAAGCACGATCGGGACGACTGTTTCGAGGGAGGTGCCCGCGACCTACTCATCATACGTATTCATCCGTGATCTGCGCCTATGTATTTGAACAGGCGGTGGAGTTGAGGCTGGGGTCCTCTCGGCGCACTGCTCGTGTGTTGCCCTGGGCGTTTCCGGCGCTTGTCAGCAGTATCCGGCACCCGAGCGGTTGCCGGATACTGCCGAAGTGTGAACGATCATGGGTCGGCGATGTACCCACTGGTAGCGTCGTTTTTCCGCACACTTGGATCGTCCGCTTGTGGAGTGGAAACCGCGGTCGCCGGATGCCGACGACAGTGATGACGATAATCATGATGACGATGTTCCGAACGGCATCGACAGCGATGACGTGCAATGAGGGATTGTCTATGTTGGCGAAGAAGTTTCAAGGAATTGCGTATCAAGAAATTATTAAGGATATCGAGTGTGTCTAACAAAACAATCCAGCGGATGGCTTACAGCCACCGCTGCCGTATATCGTGTGTGCCGGGCATGGCACAGAACTTGCGAGGTGAAAGTCCTCGCGCCAGGTATTAGTGGAGCCGAAGGCAAGGAGAAGGGCAAGGGGGTCATCGCGAGGTGCGGTCTGGAGGAAGCCCAATCCAAAAGCGCGGGGCGACGAACAGGAACCGGATACGAGGTGTGGTACGCTCGGGGCGAGTGGGCACGTGACCACAAAGCCCTCCATCCGCAGGTGGAGCGTGCTTTATAAATCCGGCGTCTACGCGTGGAAGGCTCTGTGTCTTACCCGGGAGATCTCCTTTGTGCCTTGGGAAGTTGCTTGCGACGGAAACTGGCTGAACGTTGAGAGATCGGCGTGATCGCAAAGGAGAAGTCAGCAGAGGGCATATTAGGAGATGAAATCTCCGAAGGCCCGAACGGTGGAGGGGAAGGCTGCCGACATAACCAAACCAGGTAACGCATCCGTCAAAGCGTGCTGCCCGAGAGGGTAAGGGATGAAACCAGGGTTGGGATATCGGAAGGAGCCTTCCGGTCGATGAGGCTAGTTGACCTACTTCACCGAACCGCCGCATACGTGATCCGTATGTACGGTGGTGTGGGAGGGGAGGAGCCGTGAGGCTTCCCCCTATCCCGATTAGCGTGATGGAAACACCTGGAACAGTCGTGGGCTGGGCTCTTTACATTCTGCTCGGATTGTATGCCCTCTCTGGTCTCATTCACATCGCGTCCACAGCTTCCAAAGGCTGTACGGTGACATATATGAGCTTGGCTCAGTGGGCATTTGCACTGGGCGCTCTCGCCATATTTGGGTTCAGCACGTGGAGCAAGTTGCACCTGCTCTGGGTCATCCCGGTGGCGTTTGTACTATCCTTGACTTCGATCGGGCGAGCTATTGGCCGGATCACTGGAATTATTACAGCAGTCATTTTTCCCAAGAGAAACTATCAAGACTCATCAAAGGAGACAGCTATGGGAATATTTTCCAGACTCTTCGGGCCATCCTCAGATATTGAAAAAGACTTAGAGACTCTATATGTCCCAATGTTCCAAATGATGATGGGAATGACATTAACACAGGCTAAAAGCACTTTTCACGATTTGTATAGACAGGCAGAAAATGAAGCTAAGGCAGAAGGTTCTATCAACTTGCCTGTCAATTTGGGCGATATTCTCTTAGAAAAAGAATCAACTCGGCAGGAAACAAAATCCATGTTGGCAAAAAGGAGGAAGGAAGGTGTTCGGGATGAAGATATAAGGTGCTGGATGAACAGACATGAACTTGATAGAAAAATGATGATAAAGGTGGACGACATTAGCAAGCTGGCTTTATTCACAAAATTAATCAAAGAAGATCGTCTCAGTGAAGAAGAAGCGGCAATAGAAGTGAAAAAATATTTTCCTGTTTATGGAGATCCTGATGATACCAGTACCTCTTCTGGTGATGATAGACCTTTGCCATTTGAGCTTAAGGACAGAATAAATATATACATTCAAAAAAGGTCACAAACAGACCCGGAAAAATACAAGAAGGAAATTGCAGAATCATCATCCTTTAATGCTTTGATAAGAAAGGAGATTAAGAAAGGAAATATTTAGAGGAACAGAACGTCTAACAAATCACTCGTGTGCCCTGAAAGTCATCACCTGTTAACCGGTGCAAACCCGGTCGTGGTAACCGCCAAAATGGATGTGGGACATCCTATAATCCCCCTGTCAAGAGAAAAATGAGATATCAACAAAATTCGGCAGATGCAGATCGAGCTTTCATTAGGGTAAACTTATCCATCCAGTTCTTTTCAGACCTTTGCTCGCTTTTCGACGAATCTCTCACTTTCGACGAACTTTGAATCTAATCGTTACTGTTATCCGGTATGGCGGATCGACCGCCCACCCATCATCCCTAATCCAGATTACAGAGTTCAGTGAGTCGATAAGACCCGACCACGGGAGGCCCGGGATTGTCCCCCACGAGGTCATCAGCCCCTACGTTCGTGCTCGGGCTCTGTCGTCGAAATTAAAATGCTCTTATTCCAGGTTCAGATAATCTGGATTAAAAGGCTCCTTTTTCTTCATCAAAGTCCAGGCCATGATCAAAAGCTTAGCCGCCAGCTTCACCCGCATCTTGGTCCGAATCCCCGGTTCTCTTTCCCGCCCCCGCAGCTGGTTCGTGTAATAAACCATAAAGTGATGATTCTTAGTCGAAGCAATCAGGGCGGCTTGATACAGCGCATAGCGCAGATCGGCCTTCCCCTTCTTGGAAATGACCGGCCGAGCCGCCTCGGCACTCTTCCCACTGCGCTCCGCATTCAGATCCAATCCCGCCAGCTTCAAAACTTGCTTCCCCCTCTGGAAACGAAAAGGATCCCCCACCGCCCCCAAAACCTTGGAGGACACGTCCGGACCAAAACCCGGGAGACTCAAAAGATATTCATACTCCGGAAATTCGGCACAACGCTCCTGAATCTGCCGATCCGTCTCCGCGATTACCTCCCGCATCTGCTTTAACCCCTCCACCATCACCCTCGCCTCAAACTCCGCCGCCGGCCCTACATCACAGCCCACCGAATCTTTCGCCAGCTCCCAGATCTTCCACAAACGATCACTCTGCTGTAAACCCCTCCGCCCAGGCCCTACCACCCGCGCAAAATCCTTAAACTCCCAACTCGAAAGCACCGAGGGATCTAAACACCATCGCACGATGGCCAAACCATAAGACTCCGACTGCCCATAATACCGGTCCAACTCCGGAAAATACTTGGCCACCAGATGATTCCGAATGCGCACCCGATAGCCATGCTCTTGCCTCTTCAACCGCCTCTTTAAGGCCAATAAACTCCGTAACTCCCTCAAAGGCCTATCCGGATACTCATAAAACAAACACTTCCCCTGAGAAATCAGATCCGCCACATTGGCCGCATCCTTGACATCGTGCTTGTCCCAACGCCCATCCAGCGTCTTGCGATTCTCCCTCACCGCTACCCCGGAAACCATCACCACTTGCCGCAGCAGCCGCACCAAAAAATCCCCCAAAGGCTTATGATAGTTTGCCGTCGGCTCGAACCCAAAAACTACTTCCTGCAAGCCGTTTCCCACCCGCACCGCCTCCGCCCGGTCCAAAAGCTCCCGAAACCCCTTGTAGTTGTTCTCAAAGACCAACCGCTTAAAAAGGGTCTCCCCAGTAGCCGTGCCAAAGAAGGCATGGTGCCTATCCTTGCTAATATCGATCCCCACAACCAAATACCTTCCCGACCCCCGAATCTCTTTCTGCAATTGACGAAACTGCTCCAATCTGATACGCTCTTTCTCGTTCATAAGAAACCTCCTGTTTTAGTGGATTTGGGTTGGGTAACCCTATTCTATCTCTTTACAGGAGGTTTCTTTTTGAAAGTATGACGGGTAAAATACAAATTTTATTTTACCTATGTCACCCTTTCGGGTGTATTCTCCCCGTGCTTCAATATATAACGTTCGTGCATAACGTGCATTATGCTTAAAATCCTATTTTTATCCTGGTCCTTCGATGGGAGGAGGTAAGGAAAGGCAGATTTGATTTGCTGCTCAACGTTTACTTGCATGCAAAATGGTCATCCCGACGATCATATCTCCTTTTGTCCGCGTGGCAGGACAGACGTTTCTCGTTCATTGGGGCCCGATCAAGGGAAATCAGCCAAGAATGTTAGAAGGCCAATTCATCGAAAATAATTGACTTTTTCGTGGCTATGTAATATTATTCAAGTTATGAATGAAAATCATTCAAGATCGGAATTATTTTACCGGCAAAGATGGATTGGTCCATCGATACGGTCAGCCATAGAGACCTTTCCCGTGGTGGTTATTTCCGGAGCCAGGCAGGTCGGGAAGAGCACTTTTTTACAGAATGAATTTCCTGATTTTAAATATCTCAGCCTGGACAATTTTTCGGTTTTGCAGCAAGCCAAAGCCGACCCTTCCTCATTATGGATCGGCGCGGACCACATTATTCTCGATGAGGCCCAAAAGGCTCCGGAAATATTCAGCGCCATAAAGCTTGCGGTTGACCGAACGCGAAGAAAGATACGTTTTCTCCTATCCGGTTCCTCAAATTTATTGCTCATGAAAGGGATCAGTGAATCCCTCGCCGGCAGGGCTGTTTATTTTGAGATGTTGCCGATGTCTTACAGCGAAATGTCTGGGAAAGGCAAAGCTCCTCAGAACTTTTTAAATCTTTTTAACCCTGATTACAAATTGCCGGAACGGGAGATGGACGAAGTTGACCCCTTGCCGCTTATCCTAAAAGGATTCATGCCTCCCCTTATGAGTCTTGCCAGCAGGAATGATGTACTTCTCTGGTGGGAAGGATACGTGAAAACCTACCTGGAAAGGGACCTGAGAGAACTTTCCCAGGTCGAATCCTTGGTTGATTTTAGAAGGGTATTGGAATCCATCGCTATAAGAACAGGAAACCTCCTGAATCAGACCGAAATAAGCAGAGATAGCCGGGTAAGCCAGCCGACCGTTTATCGATACCTAAAGCTTCTTGAAGTCTCTAATATCATTAAAAGGGTCCCGGCCTATTATTCCAGCAGAACGAAGAGAATTACGAAATCCCCCAAGATATTCTTTGCGGACCCCGGCTTGAGCGTTTACCTTTCTGGGTACTACGATGAAGAATCTCTGGGAAAGGCGCGGGAAGTGGGAAACTTTTTTGAAACGATGGTCTTCTTGCATCTCAAGATCTTGTCGGAAATGTTGATTCCCAAGGCGTCGATCTTTTATTGGCGGACAACCACAGCCAAAGAGGTTGATTTCATCGTAGAGCAAGGGAAAAAACTCTTAGCCTGCGAGGTAAAATTCTCAAAAAATCCCGCTTTTAGCGACGTTAAAAATTTATTGGCATTTATCGAACAAAATCCCCGGACAATCAGAGGAGTACTGCTCTATGCCGGAAGGTCGGTCAAATGGCTCCACTCCAAAATTCTGGCGGTCCCCTGGTGGTGGATAGGAATTTAATCGTGTAGGGCGCAGATTAGAAAGAGTACGCTCTTTTCTTTCTTAAAAAATAAAGGAGTGGAATGTGCAAAAATTAAAACTACAGCCATGGGTTACGGCAGACGGATAAAGCGAAATGCACTCAATGCAATCAAATTTATCTGAAGCCATAGTGGACTGAACCCCTTTGTTGTCAGAATTCCGGGGAGAGCATACTCAATTATTGCCCAACTATGGGAATAAGATTAAGCTCGAGACGTGGCTGAGAATAGCGCGGGTGGGGGTTCGAGGCAGCCAAAACTTGCTGCGCTTTGGTGGAGAGCCAATGGCTCATGTAGGGATCGCAAACACTTCTTTTAATTCAACGTTTGCTTGCGTGAAGAATGGTTATCCCGACGATCGCGTCTCCTTCGTAACGCAGGATAACATCATCGTCTGTCAATTCGCTGTCTGTGGCATGACTGGGCTTTTTGAAATTGATGTACAATACGTCCGCTTCCGCATCATAAGATGACCACAGATACTTTTGAGGCGCAGATTTGACCGCAGGAATTATTTTGAGATAGTCTTCAATCATGCAGGCCGCTCTGAGATAACATCAAGAAAATTTCCCAATATAATATTACCCTTTTTAAAAAATTATTTGAATCAGTTTAGCTTCTTGAAATGATCATTTTAAATCCCTCCCCGCCCTGCACCAGAACGGTGCAGGGCCCGCCTCCCTTTTCCAAAGGGAGGAGATGTTTTTCCCCCTTTTTGAAAGAGGGATGAGGGGGGATTTGGAATCGGCGTTCAAATTCCCCGCATATATTTTCATTGTTCCGCTCCCAGAGGAAGCGTAACTACTTCACCTTCATCCTCTCCCCCTTCGGGCATGGGAGGATGTGGAATTACAATCGATTGACCGTGTAAAGGGGAGCGAGATCCTTAAGCAATTCTTCAGAACGATGGGGATTATATATTCCACAAGTGCATGGCCCTGCCAGAATTAAGCTCCCTTGCCAGAAATCGATATCTCCTTTCTTAATCTTGCGGATCACATCTCGAACCAAACCCGGAGAGACCATCCCGTGCCCGCACATGGTGGTGAACTGCCGAATGTCAGGAGGAGGGAGCCGGTCCGTGCATCCATGAATCCCGAGCGAAAGATTAATGGTGTGCGGATTCAACCGGATCTCGGAAGCGATCTCCCGGACCCGGTCGATGAGGCCACTCACTACTACAGAAATCCCCTCATTCATTTCCTTGATCTTGACCAAGGCCTCTTTTAATTTTTCGCGGTTGTTGAACGCGCAGTAAACTCGGGCTCCATCTTGGATGCTATTTAACACCTCCTCTTGAGTGACGCCGCTGTAAAGGTTACGGCGAAGCGAGGAGACAATCATGTTGGATGGACCTTTCCCGTAGAGAAGCTCAGCTAAACGGTGGACCTTCGGGCCGCTTCCCTCATAATTGAAACCTCTCGCCGGGTATATGAAAAGGGCATAATCCCGCTCCAGAGAATCCAGTGATCCTTCTCGATGTAAGCTATGGGTCATGTTATCTTCCTTTCCCAGGCTCGTCCCAGGCCCATATTGATTTTGGCGTTGGGTCGCCAGGAGAGCCCTTCGGATTCGATCATGTCGAGCACTTCCGATGGAACTTTAAGCCCTGGTTCCAGTAGGGTGTAAACATCCAGGCAAAAAACGCTGTCCACCTCCCTGGCCACTTCTTTTACGGTGCGCAGGACATGGGCAAGTCTTTCGCGTTTGACCTGAATTTCGATAATGGCGCTGAGAACTCTTTCTCCCATTAATTCCGGTATCAAGTCTCCAGTTTTAGGATCTTGAATCATGGAGTTAATCGGGTTATTGGGTTCGATTTCATGTATGCCAGCCCTGGCGAGTGCCCGGGTGATTTTTTGAATGTTTTCTAAGTCCATGCCGATAGTCGGACGGCCCACTTCGATGGCGATGCCCACCTCATCAGGGCCGCACCGGTTCGTGACGTCGTTGGTTTTAGACTCTTCAGTACCCCGACCCTGAATTCCCGTGAGGGCATGGGTCGCATTAGGGTCGCTGAAATATTTCCGTAGGGCCCGGGGATAATCATACACGTGGGGCGATTCTTCAATGGCTTCTACAGGACAGATATTCGCCCGCAGGCATGAGCCGCATTCATAACATACCTCTTGCTCCACGCTACTTTTCAGGTCTTCATAACGAATGGCATCAGTAGGGCAGTACGGATGGCAACGTCCGCAACCCACACAGATATCTTTTCGAATCAGCATGGATTTTTCTCCTCACTTATGGAGAGTATCTTAAAAAAAGTTTGCATTTGATATATTCATTGGAGGCCTGCCTCCGTGACATAAAGTAATCCCCCCCACCCTCTCCCTCCCCCTCGAGGGGGGAGGGTTGGGAGGGGGTGGGCTGGAAGAAAATCGAAAAATATCCGAGCCCGAGGTTTTATAAGTTTGGATAACTCTCCATCGATCTTTTGCCCGCCGATCATCATTGTATGTAAAGGGCCGGCACCCGAGATATCTCCAATTAGCGCTCCACCAACAATCCGGCCATCAACCAGGAAAAGCTCTCGGTACACCCCTTCCGATGGGCTTCCGTAAGAGATCACCTCGGCACCCGGGACAGGCGGACCCAGGATTATTACGGACAGCCCATGGAGGTTCAAGGAGTTAGGACGAGTCAAAAAATTTAATGGAAGGGGGACAGATCGATACAGGTTCTCAGCAGCCAGTTCTCCCTGGGAGAACGCCTGTGGCCATGTCCAGGGAGTGAGTTTTTCTCCTTTTGAGGCCGAGATTGTGACTGCATCTCCGGCAGCGAAGATTTTGGGGTCACGAGTTTGTAAAGCAGGAGACACAAGGAGTTCCCCATTCTCAAGCAGGCCAGAATCCTCGAGGAAAGCTACATTGGGCGTTGAGCCGGCGGCGATCAGCAGGGTATCGCATGGAACGTACTGCCCGCCCAATTTAATGAATTTGATTTCTCCATGATCTCCTTGGATCTCAGTCAATGGACACTCCCAAAAAAGGCGAATTCCCATCTGTTGGAGATGATTTTCGACCAGTTTAGAGGCACTCGCCGTCAATGCCTGGGGCAACAGATGGGCTTCCTTTTCAACAAGCGAAACCTGAAAACCCGAAAGCTGCAAATACACCGCTGTTTTCACGCCCACTAACCCGCCCCCGAGTACTATGATTTGCCGGTGTTCAGATAGCCATTCTCGAATCTGTCTGGCAGTGGTGAGGCTGCGGACTGGAAATATTCCCTTGAGCGAATTCCTGCTGCCTAAAAGAGGGATGATAGGAGAACCACCTGGAGCCAGGATCAAACGTTCATATTGTAGCTTTTCCTGATTTTCCAGCTGAAGGGTTTGGTTTGCCTTGTCCACCAATTGCACCTTTATTCCGGTGCGAACCTGAAAGAGAGGGTCTGCAATAGTTCGCCATATAAAAAGTTTTTCTTCTTTGAGCTGTCCTCCCATGAACTGGGGCAGAAGAGGGCGACTGTACCCGATTTCCTTTTCCGCTTCGATGATGGTCACGGATTTTTTAGGCCAGCACTGCCGGCAATGGATTCCTGCCTGAAAGCCGGCAGGCCCACCGCCAACGACTATGATTTCCATATCACTTTATTCATTCCCCTCACCCTCCCCTCTCCCCCGGACCCGGGGGAGAGGGATGGGGTGAGGGGGAAATTTGCAAGGGAATTGCTAAATCAGCTCATTAGAGCTCTTCCTTCAAAAACCATTCCAGAATTTCTTGAGGATGGGCGGGGTGATCAAAGTGGGTAAGACTCCCTCCCAGCGCTGCGAGTTTCTCCTGAAGGAGATTGCGGACCATTTCGCTCCCCCAGAGAGGAAGAGGAATTGCCGCGCATACCTTAAGACCCAGGCCCGCCAACCCCAGTGCCATGGCCAGATCCTTACAGCTCTTCAGTCCCGTGAAACAAATCCCATAGAGATCTTTGAGTCTCTCAGCCGCTGCCAGGGCTTCCAGGGCCAATAGGTGTCCTTTTTTTTCATCAAGGATTCGGACAGGAGGGCTGTATTTCAACGAAGCCAGCCCCTTTTTGATGATCCACAACGCAGCATCTCCCCAACTGGCCACAAGGTATTCTTCCCCTCTTAGGGAAGAGGCAAGTTCAACCGGAATCCAACCCAGGGATTGCTGGGGAGTGTCCGCTCCACCTATTAGAGCTACCTTGGGCAAAGACTCTTTTTTCCACAATTCTTCCAGTACCTGGGCAGCCATAATTACTTCCGCTTCTTCCAGAAGAGATGAATCAGGATTGAAAGTTGTCTGGGAAGAAATACCAGAATGTTCCTGAGCGAGGCGCAAAATTTCTTCTGGCTTCTTGATGTCTTGCGAGGTGATCAGTGGAATATTAAGGATTCGGCAAAGTTCAACGATAGATGGATCCGTGCCCGGTCCGGCGATCAGGAGGTGAATTTTCCCGGAGCTTAACAAAAGCTCAGTTTCCCCGGAAGTGCAGGCGCAGGGGAGAATTTCATTTTTCAACGGAATCCAATTGCCCAAAGAGACGATTTGTCCGCGCCGGTTTAATTTCCGAAAAATCTCTTCAGAGAGGGACTCAATTAAATGGCGGGAAGGCTGCCCGCATACCCCTATGATGACTTCCTTACCCGCAAGAAGGCCGTAGCCGGCCTGGATCGAAAGACCTGCAGGTAAATTTTCCAGCCGTTTTCTCTTTTCTAAAAATCCCAAAGCCAGGATGCCCAGGCGCAAGGACTGAAGGATCATGATTTCAGGGGAGTCCTGAGGTCTGTGCAAAAGAAAAGTGGTATGAGAGATCTCCTTAATGGGAAGCTGCCACCCTCCAAGTTTTTTAATGGTCTGAGAAAAAACTCTATCCAGAGTTGGAGGCCATAATATTTCGGAAATCTTCTCCTGAGCGGGTAGCTCGTTCAGAGCCTCCAGAGCTCCCTGAAGGGTTAAGCGTAAAAGCAGGGCAGCAACCATCCCATCTCTATCCAGGCCGCAAAGTCCACGATCCGGACCACGACCAAAGGGATCAATCCGACAGGGACCTTGCAGACAACCATAAGGACAGCTCAGGCCGACCCGTAGAAATCCATCCTGGGGCTGGAGCCTCTCATAACGATCCCAAGTAAGTTTGAGGCCCCGGCTACCGGCAGATCGCAAAAGATCTTGACTGATAGGGTCAATTGTTTTCAAGTGAATCGTTTCCATTTAGGTTTTCCATTTCTGAGTTGTTTTCCAAAAAACCTGGTTATTAATACAAAGGCGTGAAGTCATGATACCCCCCCCCCACCCATCCCTCCCCCTCAAGGGGGAGGGTTTGGGTGGGGGTGATGTAACTCTTCTTATTGCCTTTGTATTAGCGAAGATCAAGTAGAAGCAATCCCTTTTCTCTTTTTTCAATTAAAGCTTTCCCAATTGCCTCTCGCCTTTCGCGAAGAACTTTTTCAAACTCATCGAGGTCCACCAGCTCCAGAGCATGGGCGGGGCAAACCTCCACACAAACCGGGTTTTCCATATAAGCACACCGGTCACACTTGAGGGCAATTTTTCTCTCTGGCCAGGGGAAAATGACTCCATAGGGACAGAAAATGGTACAAGTCCAGCAGGCGATGCAGCGCTCCTCCCGAATGACCACGAGGTTTGTTTGTGGATCCCGCACCAGCGTCCCAGTTAGACAGGCGTTCAAGCAAGGTGCTTCAAGGCAGTGGCGGCATTGTAGAGGGATAGGAATCTCATTACTTCCTTCTACGCGCACACGAGGCTGAGGTAAGGGAGATTCCTGAACCGCTTGAAGAAACGTTTTGCTATTACTTCCCCTTTCTACTGCGCAATAAAGCTCACAGGTCCTGCACCCTGTGCAGCGATCTAAATGAACTCCGATGACTTTCATAAGAACCCCTTAACTATTGTAAATTCGAAATTCGAAGCAAGTGCTAAATTCAAATTTCTAATTTCCCAAGCACCTGTTTTGGATTTTGGATTTCGGTCATTAGAATTTGTTTCGGATTTCTAATTTTGTATTTCGAATTTGGAACATTTCTTACTGCGAGCGAGGTTGCCATTGGTATTAGTTTCTTGAGGGATTAGCCTGATTTGGCCGACTGTGCCATGCGCACAGCCAGGCGCAAAGCAGCCTGAAAAGCCCCAATATCGGCAATCCCTTTTCCAGCTATATCATGCGCTGTTCCGTGAGCGGGCGTCGTGATGATCAAGGGAAGGCCGCCGGCGACGGTTACCCCTCGTTCGAAACCCAAAAGCTTGGTGGCGATCTGCCCTTGGTCATGATACATGGTCACAATGCCAGCAAACTCACCCCTGCGGGCCCTGACAAAGAGGGTATCCGCGGGAAAAGGACCGCGAGCATCGATCCCTTCTATCTTTGCTCTTTCCACGCCTGGCCTAATGATGCTCTCTTCTTCTGGCCCGAAGAGGCCCCCTTCTCCACCGTGCGGGTTCAAAGCTGCAACTCCAATACGAGGCTTTTCAATCCCTGCCCGTTGCATTGTTTTTCCCAGCAAGATAATCGCCCGGTAGACTCGGTCAGGGGTTAGTTGGTTGCAGATTTCCCGGAATCCAATATGGGAGGTGACTCGAGAAGTCCAAAGGGGCTCCATAACATTGATCTCTCCTACCAGGTCAGCTTTGAGCCAGCTGTTAAAAAGCGTAAGCTCATCTTTAAAGGGAGAACCTCCGAGGCTCAGGGCTTGCTTGTTAAGCGGCGCGAAAACCATGCCCCCAGCCTGACCAGCCATGGTCTGGTCGACTGCAAACTTCAGATACTCCAGGCAGGCTTTGCCAGCGCGTGCACTTACCTCACCCATTCGGTACTCCGCTGGGTCGAGGTTCGCCAGGTCGAACATCTCCAGCTGGCCGGCCTTTCCGGAAACATCTTCCCAATTTTTCAAGGGAATAATTCTAAGGGTTGCCTTAGTGAAGCGGAACGCTTCAGCTATCACGCGAGCGTCGCCGATGACCACGGGTCGGCATAGGCGGTGGGTTTCTCCTTCAGATAGGGACTTGACGACAATCTCAGGACCGATGCCAGTCGCATCTCCCATGACGATGGCAACCTTCGCCCGTTTATCCATCTCCTATATAGCAACTTCCTCCTTTGTCATTTTATCATTCACCCGCAGAAAAATTTCAAATCCCCCTTGCCATGTACCAGTACGGTTCATGGGCTGCCATGTACCAGTACGGTTCATGGCCTGCCATGTACCAGTACGGTTCATGGCCTCCCCCCCTTTAGCAAAGGGGGGTTGGGGGGGATTTAGTGGTTTCGTATATTCTTTTTTACCCTCCCGCATAATAGGGAAGAACTGTTATTTTGTCGCCATCTTTCAGGATCGTATTTTCGATTTGGAAAGGGCTGATCGCCTGACCGTTCCGGGTCCCGATCACACTCAGATTGGGATAAAAACTCTTCTTCTCCTGGTTGAATATCTTTTCTCTAATGGAGGGATAACGAGCGGCGAGACGTTCAAAAAGCTGGATGACGGTCAGGCCCTCTTCCACGTCCATTTCTTTCATGGAACGCATCTCGGAGGGCGACTGGAAGTCGTCCCCCAGCTTATCCCCCATCCACATCCATATCTCAACCTGGATACGCATGGCCTCAAAAAAATAAATCCGAAATTCGAATTTCGAAATCCGAAATAAATCCAAAATTCAAAATCCCAAATTTTTTGGACATTTGAATTTTGAGGATTAGAAATTGTTTCGAATTTCGATATTCGGGGTTCGAATTTTTCTATTTTAGGTCTTTGATCAATTCCTTCAAACCAAGTTTTTCCAGGGTCTCCGGAAGGGGTTTGCCCGTTTTCGGGTCCCAGCCCATCAGCCGATAATAATTCTCCACCATCATCGGCCATTTCTCCAAGATATTCTTCCCTTGCGCAGGACCGTCAACTGGGATTGATCCATACCTCTTGGAGGGCCTTTCATCCTCAATCTTCATTCCGTGTCTGAAATTAAAGACCCTAAGAAGGTTAATGATCCGCCTTCCCACCGTGAAAGCATCCTGGAGGCTCCAGTTCCAGCCAGTGACCGCGTTAAAGCATTGCAAAACCAACTTAGGATGGGGGTGGGCAAGGCGACAAGTTCCCAAGCAATCGTCAAATAGTCGGATCCCACTGTAGTTGGCGTTGAAAGTGGATACCTGCTCATGGGAAAAATGATCGCTGGGCTCAGCCATGTCGACTAATTTGGGGTGAATCCCTCCCCAGGTGGATTCAATCGTGCTCGTGTTCGTTACACACGAATCGAGGAGTTCATACCATCTGGTCATTCCCCGGTGGTCGTGACTTCGGGGAGCTGTCCCCTTCTGTCCGTAGATGGCCCAATCGGCGGCTTCCCCACCAATCTTCTTAGACGCCCTCATGACGCCATCCGCCAAAAGATTTCCAAGATACCCTTTTCTCCTGGCAATCCGATTCAAGAGCTCCTTGACTGCCTCTACATTCCCCCATTTTAGGTCGAGGCCATCGGTCTCTTTTTTTGTAAAAACCCCTTTCGCCAAGCATTCCATGGCCCAGGCAATGGTCCAGGAGGCCTCGTTGCAATCCATCCCCAGCTTATCTACTTCTTTGGTCAGCATGACCACCGCGCCTAAATCGGTATTCCCGATTTGTGGTCCCCAGGCTGCTAACTGTTCATACTCTGGTTCTTCACCAACGAACCCCGCATAGGGTCCTTCCGTTACGGTCACCTCTTTAACATGGGCGACACGGCACTGGTAACACGGCACTGGCCGAATCTTGAAATGGGTCCTCATATACTGGCCGTTCATCTTCTCGTGTTCGGGGTAGATATTGGTGGTGTAATTCTTAACCGGTAATGCCCCCCACCCATAGAGAGTCGAAAACCCCCCTCCCGTCCCCCATTGGTAGATAGTCCCGAATGTTTTGGCAAATTCAAACAACTCCGCATTTTTTTCCTTCAGCCCCTCAGGGTCATGAATCGCAAAATTTCTTTTCCCATTGTACGCCACCACGGCTTTGAGATTCTTCGACCCCATGACAGCTCCCACCCCAGCATGAGCCGCTACATGCCCTCGATCTCCCACGATAGTGGCATAAAAAACTCTGTTCTCCCCCGCTGGGCCGATGGCGTAAATGCTGACATCTCTCTCTTTGACCCCCAATTCCTTCCTTAGTAGATCTTCTACTTCCCAGACATCTTTTCCAGCCAGATGGCGGGCATCCCGAATCTCCACTTTGCCATCTTTGATCCAGAGATAGACCAGATTAGGCGCAACCCCTTCAAAAATGATTCCGTCATAACCAGAAAATTTTAGGTAGGCCCCAAAGAAACCATTGGCCTGAGAAGCCCCCGCCAAATTAGTCATGGGCCCCTTGGCGATTACATTGAATGTGGCTGCTCCAGAGACCCCACTCCCAGCCAGTGGCCCTGTCGTCCATATGAGCCGGTTCTGAGAATCTGACCATTCCACTCCCGGAGCGACTTCATCGTAAAGATACTTGGCCCCAAGTCCCACGCCACCAACCCACTTTTTTAACATCCTTTCATCCAGTTCCTCTTCCCTTATTCTTTTCTTTGAAAGATCCACTCTCAACATCTTGCCTACATATCCTGGAACTTTAAAATGAGCCATGGATCCCTCCTTATTTATACAAACCTAATTTGATTCCGAATCTAATTTCAGAAAATCTTCCCCGTTACTCGATTTTTCAGTCTAAATAGGCCAAAATCTTTTGTCAAGGATCAGACCCATCTTGCCACCCCCCAGTTTTTCAACTGGGAGGGAAATCGTTTCTTGATAGATCCGAGGCGGACTCGGGCGCAGGGCCGCTGTCCTCGCCCGCATAAGGCACTTATTGCTCCTGAGCACGGGCCGGGGCTCCCGATGGCGCAAGGAAAGGAGTTCCGCCATCGAGTCGCCCCGCATCCTTTTGGGGAAAGGAAGGGGAATCTCTCAGGAAAGTCCTTTCCCGCCGATGCGGGCTGCGGGCATCTTCCCTGCGCCCGAGTCAAATATGAGCTAATCATTGATGAAAAACTGGGAGGTGGCAAGTCAGACCCATTCGCCCTTTATTGTAAATGGACATGTGTGTGGAAAAGAATGCAAAATTGCAAAGTGGAAGTGTTCAGGGTGGCGTTGATTCTACCCATCGAGGACCATCAGCGGCACCAATCTCCGTAAGAGATATTCAGCTCGAACCGGGTTGTAGATGCCGCAGTGACAGGGGCGGGTCAGCTCGAGGGCCCCTTCCCTGATGGTCTTTTTACCCCGTTTTATCTCAGCGATGATTTTTTCCACCAGATTGGCCGGAACCATCCCATGGCCGCACATGGTGGTCAATTGCAGGATCTCCTCTCCTGGAAGTTTTTTGAGCTGGCCGAAAATCCCCAGGGAGTGTTCCACCGTATGTTTCTGAAGGCTGCTTTTGCGGCAACAGTTTTCCGTTTCTTCATGGACCCCTGTAACCACCACAGAGATCCCGAGGTCTGCTTTCTTGAGTTCCTTGAGAATTTCGGTAACGACTGCGGAATCTGTGAATACTCCATGGACTATGGAGGTATTCTGAACATTATTCAAGATCTCCGGCGGTGATTTCACATAGCGGTTTCCTGTGACCATATCACCAAAATTAACCGGCTGGTGATTCAGAAGGATTCGGAGAAACTCGCGCATCTTATCGGCTGACCCCTCTTCATTGAATCCTTTGGCAGACATACTGAATACAATGTAATCGCAACTGAGGCTTTCTTGATTACCCCGTCGGTGAAGGGTATGGGTCATTTTTTCTCCTAAATGGGAGCCAAGGGTTTCCCCAGACCTACGTTACTCTTACCATTGATGGACAGAAAACGGTTCATCCCCTGAATGGCATTCAGATAGGGAATGGATCCATCCTTTCCTACCCGACTGATGATGTCTCCGGAAAAAACGGTGTGGATCTCTTTAGAAACCCTGTCGAGAACCTCCATTACCCCAGGGAGCTTTTCCGCCGGGACCATAAATTCAACAATGGCCGAAAGCACCTTCTCTCCCAAAACCTCGGGGTTGATGAGGCCCTTTTGGCGATCTGTCATGAGCTTGGTCACCGGATTGTTTTCTTCAAATTCTACACCCAAAGTGGCTACAGCCTTGGCCACCTTCTCCACGTCATAGAATCGGGTCCCCACCCCTGGCCTGCCGAGCTCGCAAGCCATGCCGTACATTCCCCGGCGGTACCGGCCAGTGACTTCATTGGTCTTCATCTCCTCGGTTCCCCGCCCCGGGATGCGTGTTTCCGGATGAATCTTCAAAGGGTCGCTGAAATTCTTGCGAACGATTCGCGGCCAGTTTAGTTGCGGTTGATACAGAGCATCGGTAGGGCAACAGCCGCTGCGCTGGCAGACACTACATTCTACGCATTCATCCTCATCGATTACAGCAATGATTCGAGTCGGGTTCTTTCTATCTCTATCCAAGTGCATCACACTGCCCAACATGGAGCAGTAGGATTGACATTTTCCGCAACCAATACATTTTTCGGGATCAATTCTCAAGTTGGCCTCCCTTCTTCTTTCAGCGGTTGAATGAAACCCCCGAGGGCTTGCAGCCGCGGCCAGTAGGAGAACCCCCGTTCCAGCCCTTCTTCCAAGGCTGAGATGGCCACTTTGGTCTGGTTTCTAATAAGGGAAGTGAGGACTCCGGCCCCTCGAATATCCCCTGCCAGAACAAAACCTATGAGTCTCCCCTCAGAGAAAACCAGCTTGCGGTAGATGGACCCTTGTTGGCGCATGGCCTTGACCTCCTGCTCTCCTTCCCACTGCCCAGCAGATACAACTCTCGTGCCCAACACTTCAACGCAGTTCATTCGCAGCGCTCCTGAAAAAACGGTTGGTACTGAGGCCATGTTTGCTCCCGCAATGCGCCCTCCCTCCACAGCTAAGGGCCAAATAGGGTTCCCCGAGTTTTTTCTCTGAATTACATCAAAGAGTTCGGCCACATCCCCGGCGGCATAAACGAAAGGAAGACTGGTGTTCATGTGAGAATCCACAATGACTCCCTGATTCATAGCGATGCCCGTTCCCTTTAAGGGCTCCACATTGGGATAAATCCCTTTGCCGATGATGGCTAATCCACAAGATAGCGCCGTTCCATCGGAAAGCAGAGCTCCCTCCAGGTGCTTCTTTCCGCAGAAAGCTTTCACGTCATTATGGAAATGCACCCTCACCCTGCTTCTTTCCATAGCACCGAGAAAAAAATCGGAGGCTGTCTTATCCAGCATTTGCGAGAGAATCCGGTCTGAGGAAATCACCAAGTGCACTTTCTTTTTTCTAAGAAGAACGGCCTCCAGGCTTTTAACCCCCACCAGCCCACCCCCGACAACCAGCACTGGGTCGGGACTCGAAGAGAGCTGTGCCTTGATTGCTTCGGCATCGGTCATCTTACGGAAATAATGGATGCCCTGAAGATCCTTCCCCGGAATGTCCAACTTCCGCGGCGAGGACCCGGTGGCAATGAGCAAACGGTCATAAGGAAGGCTCAACCCGCTTCCCGTGCGCACCCGTTGATCCCTGGGGTCAAGGGATTCCACCGTTTCTCCCCGCAAGAGCCGAATCCTCAAGGTGGCATAGAAGATCCTGGGGGCAATGAGCATCTGCCTCTTGCTTATCTTTCCAGCAATATACAGGGGGAGCAGGACGCGGGAATAGCCAAAAGTCGGTTCTTCCGAAATGATCGTTATCCTGCCAGCGGGATCGCAGCGGCGGATCTCCCTCGCAGCCGAAATCCCAGCGGCACTATTGCCGATGATGAGATAATCCAGAGAAATTTTCCTTTTGGTGCGAGCTGGCATTCGGCTATCTGTTTCTCCTATACTTTGCGAGCCTGGAGAAAAGATAAGATCTCTTCAGCCTGCGCTTGGCTACTAGGAAGGCTCGGTGATGCCAGGAGGGTTCCCCCAGAAAGTTTCGGCCAATCCTTGAGTAGGATCTCTGTAATGGCAGGACTTCCCCAGAAGGGAAGTTGGGTGCCGATTTGCACGGCAAACCCCAGAGACAAAAAGCTCACGGCTGTGGCCCAGGTGGAGGCCCGAAAAAACTCGGGAAACGCAATCACTGCGGGAATGCTCGCAAATGCTTTCCCCTGGCTCAGATCTTTCAGGAAGGCCACCACCTTGGGTATCTCATAAGAGGAAAAATAGGCCTTTTGCGATGATAGTGGATCAGATATTCTTTTGGCCAGCTCTTCATCCAAGAGGTTTGCTTGGGCCGCCCAGGCGTCTCCTAACAGGACGAGACACCCTTGATTGAGACAGTTTTCCATCAACGTCAGGGTGCGCTCAAAGAAAGTTTGTTTTACGTTGGGCTCTCCCAGTATAACTA
>Ga0315312_1000945_pt1 | contig 26467 bp, 25 predicted proteins | sample TDP7_MG_FD_203629 | JGI IMG/M metagenome (GOLD analysis project Ga0315312, IMG submission 203629) | Freshwater sediment microbial communities from Lake Towuti, South Sulawesi, Indonesia - TDP7 | ecosystem: Environmental > Aquatic > Freshwater > Lake > Sediment | place: Indonesia: South Sulawesi... | reverse complement strand
ACATCAAATGTGTGGTGGGGAATTAAATCAAAAATAAAAGTGGGAATAGACCTTATCGTGATTAGGTCAGTTTTGGATATCGCCTACAGCCTGACGGAGTATTTCTTTTAAGAGGCTCACATCAATATCACCCAGATGAGGGTTTGGAATGCGGATTTTATGATGTCCTTTGGTCATGAATTGGTGTTTTCCACCAGAAAAAGGGCCAGAATACCCGAGTGTTCTAAATTTCCTGATGAGGTCTTTTCTTGATATGGATGCCACCATCTAAGCAGCCGCCACTTCTTTAATCCTGATCTCAACGCCTTCAATCTCCGGAATAGGGTCCCGATCTCTTATTTTGAGAACCAACCACTCCTCCAAAACCTCCTGAAGCTCATGTCGGCATTCTTCTACAGTGTTGGCATTTGCCCAAACTCCTTCGAAACTTGGTATTTCAGCAAACCATGTTCCGTTTTCTAATAATTTGTATTGCGCTTTTGCTAAGGCTTTTTGAACATATTCGGAAAGCATCGCTATCCTCCTCCTTGTACTTACTAAATCTTACCATGTTAGATAACGATGTCAAGGATAACAAAAAATTGGAATTTGCTGACTATTAAGTGAGGGGTTCTTAGACATTTTAAGGTATTTTCCCACATTTTCCGCTTCTTTAAAAATGGTCAACCGATGGCAACCCTTCGACTCCCCGACTTTAAGGTCGAGGCTTGCTTAGGGCCAAATTTTTTCAGAACCTTTGCCTCTTGTTCAATAGAATGCGGATCAACTTCACGCGGGGGTTATGCCTCCCATGGCATAGCATCCCAATTCAGGAATTGGTGGACAGCTTCCTCTGCTATACTGTAACCCATGCCTTTCCGATTAACCCGCTTGAATCCCACCCCAGCATCCTTAAAAAGTTGCTCCGTTATTTTTAAAAGTGGTTCGATCCCATTTTCTTCATCCTGCTCATTAGCGCTTTCGAAAATTGAAGACAATTTTCGTGCCTTTGCATTCGACTCTGATTTCTCTTGGGCTATTTCGTATGCTACTTGCAGCATGCTGGCAACGACTACGGAAAGCCGATGAGTCCGGCCGTATGGAACCAGTCGTTTTAGCATCGACAACCACACACTATACGTTTTCGATCCCACCACGTCTTTTATCATGGCTCTATTCTATAGGCAACCCAGAAAGACGGTAATGTCAAAGACTTCATAATTTTTTAAAATCCATCGGCTTCGCACGACCTTTGGCGATTTCATTCCGTGCACGTCGAGCAGCAGCAATAAGTTGCGATTCTGTCTTTTTAAATAGGGAGTCCCAATGCATTTCATCCCTCATACTTTCAAGGTAATCGCGCAGATGTTCCACTACTTGGTATTGAGCGTCTTCTGGTATAGACTCCATCATTTTTATTATTGTGGTAATGGCTTTCGATCTCATTGAAAGGTCTCCTTCCGCGGTCCAAGAAAAATAAATTTCTTTTATATTCTAATCTGAATCATTTTTTTATCAATCTTGTTAGAAAATATTACCATCAACAACAACATTACATCACGTCCTCGAGCTTCGATCTAACTGATCATCTTTTTGAATTCTTCTTCGCTCAAAATCTTTGGCTTTATCGAATTTGGAACCTGGATCTTCGCCAACGACCACAAAGTCTACCTTCTTGGAGACGATGGAAGCGGTTACCCCCCAAGGATTCGACTATATTTCGAGTCTCATCCCTCCCAAAAGACTGGAAGCCCCCAAAAAGTCAATAATCAACAGGCTGTTGAAAAAGGCCAAAATTACTCAGTCTGTCATGCCGAACTCGTTTCGGCATCTAATAAAAATCAATAGATTAGGAGACCCTGAAACAAGTTCAGGGTGACAAAAAAAGAGTTTTTCAACAGCTTGTCAGGTCAGACCCCCAGGCTGTAAACCCGCGTCTGGTCGATGCTTTTGTTAAGTCCTCTTTCTTTCTATTAAATATCCTGATACGTATTTATGAATGATGCTTGATATAAGCGTCTGGTAAGGGATTCCCTCCTGAGCGGCAATAACCTGTACTTGATCCAAATCCTTTGATGACATCCGAATATTTATTCTCTTATCTTTTTGTAATGTATTCCTGGCGTATTCCCGCAGTTTCTTAATCTCAGCTTTCCGATTTTTAATAGGCCGCCATTCTCCGCGTTCGTAAGATTCTAAAATGTCTTTTTCTTCAGCATCTAAAACTGTCTTTTTCATTTTTGTTTCCTCGCATATTTGTTTGTGGCTTTTCTGCTGGGGATGATAGTTTTCAAGAATATTTCATCGTTTTCTTGTACATAAGGAACGAGATAAGCATAATCACCAATCTTGACTATTGCAATTTTTTGGTCCGGATACTTATCTTGATTTGGGTGTTCAATTGTTTCGAGAACATCTTCCCGTTCCATTAAGATAACAACCTGTTCAAAACTAACTCTTCTGTTTTTCTTCAACCATTCATTCTTCTCGTTATCCCATCGAAAAACCTTCATGGTATATTCTTACGACATTGTGTGCCTTTTGTCAATATTATTTAAGCTTAACATTATATTTTATGTTGATGCTATATTTTGTTTAAAAACTAAACCATTTGGCGCCTTTAAAGACTCCGTTCCATCCAAAATGGCATTGTGAGAACCCTTTTTGCAAGAAAATATCAACAAGATTTTGCATCCTCAAATTTCCATCTAACTGATCATCTTTTTGAATTCTGCTTCGGTCAAAGTCTTGATGCCTAACTCTTTGGCTTTATCAAATTTGGAGCCTGGATCCTCGCCCACAACGACATAGTCCACCTTTTTTGAGACGCTGGAGGCGGTCATTCCTCCCATGGATTCGACCAGATTTCGAGCCTCGTCCCTTTCAAAGGACTGAAGGGCTCCGGTGAAGATAAAAACTTTACCTGCCAATTTCCCCCTTTCTTTCGCTTTGGATTCGATCACCTTCACTCCGGCCTTCTTCAATCGATCAATGGATTCTTTGTTCTTCTTATCTCCAAAAAATTGATGAACACTGGCTGCCACTTCAGGCCCTATGCCTTCCACCTCCATGAGGTCCTCTTCCGAAAGATGGAAGAAATCATCCAGCCGTGTGAAATGACGAGATAGGTCTTCTGCAGTGGTTTCACCTACGTGACGGATGCCCAGGGCATAGAGAAACTTTGATAACGGTTTTGTCTTACTTGCCTCAATGGCATCAATAATATTTTGAGCTGATTTATCTGCCATCCGTTCTAAAGCGATGAGCTCCTCTTTCTTGATATAGTAGAGATCGGCTACATCTTTGACCAAACCTTTATCCACAAACTGATCAATCAGTTTCACACCGAGGCCTTCGATATCCATTGCCCGCTTAGAGGCGAAGTGCTTGATCCGGCCTTTCAATTGAGCAGAGCAGTCGAGACCGATGCACCGGTGGATCGCTTCCTCTCTGATCACCTCGGCTCCGCACACAGGACATTTCGATGGCATTCTGAACTTCTTCTCCGCCCCCGTCCTTTTCGAGGTGATCACCTGGACGACTTCAGGAATCACATCCCCAGCCCTTTGAATGACCACTGTATCCCCAACTCTCACATCCTTCTTATCGATCTCATCCTGATTGTGAAGCGTGGCCCGACTGACCTCCACCCCACCCACTTGGACAGGCTCCATTACAGCCACTGGTGTAAGGGCTCCAGTCCTTCCCACCTGGACAATGATGCCTAAAATCTTTGTCGTCTCTTGTTTGGGTTGAAATTTGAAGGCCAATGCCCAACGGGGACTTCGAGAGATTTCGCCAAGCCTTGTCTGAAGATCGAGGCGATCGACCTTGATCACAATCCCATCAATCTCGTAAGGAAGTTTCTCTCTCTTCTCATTCATTTCATGATAGTATTCGAGCACTTCATCAATGTTTTTGCATCTCTGAATATGGGGATTAGTCCTCAAGCCCCATTTCGGAAAGGTCTGCAAAATTTCCCAGTGGGTTTTAAATGTCCGACCTCTCAACTCACCGATGCCATAACAATAGATTTCGAGGGGGCGTTCGGCAGTGATCTTCGAGTCGAGTTGTCGAACCGAACCAGCGGCTGCATTTCTTGGATTGGCAAAAGGTGGTTCATCCATCTCTTCTCTCTTCCGGTTGAGGGCTTTGAACTTATCGAGTTGCATGATCACCTCACCTCGAACCTCTAATCGTTCTGGAACCGGAATTTCCTTTCGAATCAGTTGAAGGGGAATTGTCTTGAGAGTGCGAAGATTTTGGGTGATGTTTTCACCATTGACCCCATCCCCACGGGTTGAGCCCACGACGAATTGACCTCTTTCGTAAACGAGTTCAACGGCAAGGCCATCCAGTTTGGGTTCGGCCACGTAGGCAATGTCTGAAGAGGATCCTAAAAATTTTTTTACCCGTTTATCAAAATCCCTCGACTCCGATTCATCGAACGCATTGGCGAGACTGAGCATGGGGATGGTGTGCCTGACGATTTCGAATTCCTCTAAAGGAGGTGCTCCTATTCTTTGAGTAGGTGAGTTTGGAGTGCGGAGTTCAGGGTACTGTTTTTCGAGATTTTCCAGTTCCCTCATCAGGCGGTCGTATTGGGCATCGGAGATTTCTGGCTGATCAAGGACATAGTAACGGTAGTTATGATATTCGATCTCCTCTCGGAGTTTTTCCGCCCTCTTTTTTAAAGCTTCTGTGATCATACTGACCTCTAATAGAGGATATGTATATCAAACCCATTTTAGACAGGAGGAGGGGTTTTGTCAAATTTAGTAAGCCAGGGGGGGACTAACACTAAATATAGTATCAAAGAGGTCCCCTTTGAATAGATATTGGGCTATGGAGTATTAATAAAAAAAACTGAAATAAGTATAAAATTTTACTTGACAAAATTGAATTTTCAGTATATTTCTTTTCTCTTAGTGGTAAAAAGTGGGAAATGGTGGTATGGATTTTTGAAATGAGGGGGATGAAACAATGTTCCGGGGTCGGTATGAGTATACCATAGATTCCAAAGGTCGCGTCAGCATTCCTTCGAGATTCAGAGAGATCCTCAAAGAAAAGTATGACAATCGTTTAGTCGTTACCAACTTCGATCACTGCCTCGTCGCCCTTCCTTATGAAGAATGGTCCCTTTTGGAGCAGAGGGTCAATTCCCTTTCCTTAGTCAAGAAGGAAGCAAGGACATTTCTCAGGTTTTTCTATTCGAGTGGTATCGATTGTGCCATCGATAAGCAAGGAAGGCTTCTCATCCCTCAGACGTTAAGGGATTATGCCAATCTTCGCAAGGATGTTGTATTGGTGGGTGAAGGGAAGAAGATTGAGATATGGGCCAAAGAACGCTGGGAGGAAGAATTCCGAAGATCTCAAGAGAGTTTTGATCAGATCAGCGACACCCTGGCCGGCCTGGGGCTTTAACCGGACGATGGACGATGAACGATGGACGAGACATGTTCACCATATTCCCGTTTTGGTTGAAGAGGTGATGACGCTTTTGAGATGTGAACCTGGTCGAACCTATGTCGATGCCACACTGGGAGGGGGTGGCCATGCCCTGGAAATTTTGAAAAGGACCGCGCCCGACGGAATCGTCATTGGGTTGGATTGGGATGAAGAAGCGCTCTCGAAAGCGGAAAAGGTATTAATGCCCTTTGGTGATCGGGTAAAAATATTTCGCGAAAATTTTACTCACCTCCCTGATACATTAAACAGAATGAAAGTGGACCAGGTCGATGGGATATTGCTCGATTTGGGTCTCTCTTCTTTTCAACTGGAGAAGGAGGAAAGGGGATTCAGTTTCCAAAGGGAAGGTCCTTTAGATATGAGGATGGATCAGCGGAAGGACCTTACCGTAGCTGACTTGGTCAACCATCTCTCCGCAGAAGAGTTGGAATATACCCTCTCTCATTATGGAGAAGAGGGGTGGGCGAAGCGAATTGCGAAGACCATCGTTCAAGAAAGAGTGAAAGGTCCTATCGAGACGACCCAAGCATTGAGAAGGATCGTCCATCATGCTATTCCCCGAAGATTTCATCCCCGAAAGATCGATCCTGCGACTAAGACCTTTCAGGCCTTTCGTGTCAAGGTCAATGATGAATTAGAAAATTTGCGAAGAATTTTGGAAGTCGGATGGAAGTTCTTAAGAAAAGGAGGGCGGATGTGCGTCGTCTCGTTTCACTCCCTCGAGGATCGGATGGTCAAAGAAACCTTTCGAAGACTGGAGAAGGAGGGGACCGATGCTTCAAGCCCGGGAGCGGTCATGCGCATCCTTACTAAAAGGCCCATCATGCCTTCTGAGGAGGAGAAGAGAAAAAACCCGAGATCCCGCAGCGCCAAACTGAGGTGTGCGGAGAGGGTCTGAGGATTTGAGATGGCCAAAACCATGAAGCGAAACGCAGATCGAATCCTCTGGACGAAAGAGAGTTCGAAGACACCCCCGATCCCTGTAAAGTTCAATCTCCTTCTCCTTTTCACCCTCCTCCTGCTTTTCTTCGTTGGTGCTTCCTTATTCTATGTTTGGTCGAGAATTCAGGTGATCCAGTTAGGCTATGAGATCTCAAACGCCCTGAAGGAAGAGCGGGCGTTGGTCGAGACCAACAAGCGATTGCGGTTGGAGATCGCCACGCTCAAATCCTACACTCGGATTGAAAAACTCGCAGTGGAGGAACTGGGAATGGCCAAACCCAAACCTGGTCAGGTGATCGTGATCCGATGAAACGGAAATCTATCAATTGGTTCAAAGTCAGGATTATCCTCATCTCAGTCCTTCTCTTCTTTTGCTTCGTCTTGATTGTGGGAAGGATGTTTCAGCTTCAGGTGTTGAAGAAAGAAGAGCTCTATAAGCTGGCTGCTCAGCAGCATCGGATTCAGGTTCCTTTGGTTCCGAAGCGAGGAACCATCTACGATCGAAAGGAGAATGAGCTGGCGGTCAGCATTGAGGTGGACTCCGTTTATGCAGATCCCCGAAAAGTGGTGGATGTGGAAAGGACGGCGGACGATCTTGCCTCCATCCTCCAGATGGATCGGGCCGAACTTCGACGGAGGTTGAAGAGCCATCGATCCTTTGAGTGGATTCAGAGAAAAATCTCTCCCAAAGAGGCTGATGAGATTAAAGCCCTTCAACTCCCTGGAATCTACTTCTTAAAAGAGAATCGGCGCTTCTATCCCAACTCCCAACTGGCCGCCCATATCATTGGTTTCGTAGGTCTCGATTCCAAGGGGTTGGAGGGAGTGGAATTTCAATACGATTCCTCCCTTAACGGGAGGAGCCTTGTATGGACGATGGGAAGGGATGCCTTAGGCCGGGAGATTGTGATGGGCGATCCCCTTTTCGAGAAAGAGGATCACCATCGGAATGTCGTTCTTACCTTGGACAAACATATCCAGCATGTGGCTGAAACAGAGCTAAGTTGGGCGGTCCAGAAATGGCGAGGAAAGGGAGGCATGGTCATTGGCATGGATCCTCAGACCGGGAAGATCCTCGCCATGGTCTCTTATCCCTTCTTCAATCCGAACCAGTTTCTCCAATATCAATCCAAATCTTGGAGAAATCGAGCCATCTCGGATGCTTTTGAACCAGGGTCCCTTTTCAAGACCTTTCTCGCAGCGGCCGCTTTGGAAGAGAACGTGGTACGCCCGTCCGATTCCTTCTTTTGTGAAAATGGAACCTATGCTGTTTACGACCGAACGATCCATGACCAGTCGAAGCACGGATGGCTCACCTTTCAGCAGATTATCAAATTCTCGAGTAACATTGGGGCATCGAAGGTGGCCGAAAAGATGGGAAAGGAGCGTTTCTACCGATACATTTCTGTATTCGGATTCGGGGAGAAGACAGGGGTTGACCTTCCGGGCGAAGGAAAAGGGATTGTTCACCACCCGAGATATTGGGCTCCGATGACCTTAGACACAATCTCGTTTGGCCAAGGGATCTCCGTCACAGGGATTCAGTTGGTGACGGCCCTTTCGGCCATTGCGAATGGCGGCTTCCTGATGAAGCCTTATGTGGTGGAGAAGATTACGGATGAGAAGGGTGAGATTCTCCAATCCTTTCAACCCGAAGCCGTCAGGAAAGTCATTTCTGAGGAGACGGCCAAGAAAGTGACCGCCTTGCTTAAGACCACGACAGAGAAAGGGGGAACAGGAGAAAGCGCAGTCCCAGTAGGATATGAGGTGGCGGGGAAGACAGGAACGGCACAGAAGGTCGATCCTTCCTGGGGCGGTTACTCTGAAGACCGTTTCATCAGTGGATTTATGGGTTTTGCGCCCGCGGATGATCCAAAGATCGTCCTCTTAGTCGTGATCGATGAGCCTCGAGGATCCACCTATGGAGGGATTGTTGCTGCTCCTGTATTTAAGGCCATTATGGAGAAAATACTTCCCTACCTCGATGTACATCCCAAGGGAACGCTCTTTGTGAAGAAGGCGTCCGATTCCACCTCAAATCGAGAGATATCGGGGACTGAACCCTTGAGGGAGGAGGTAAGGGTTGGGAAGGCCGTGGAGAAGGTTGTGATGCTCGACCTTACGGGATTGTCGATGCGTAGTGCATTGAGCCGTATCGAAGGGAAAGGCCTGATCATCAAGGTTTCAGGGAATGGGAAGGTGGTCGAACAGACACCCAAGGCAGGGACACTGATTGAGAAAGGAGACATCTGCTATCTAAAATTTCAGTCTTCGTCATAATCCCCTCTCCCTCCTTTCATAGATCACCCCTCACCCCCTTTACAAAAGGGGGGGCAGGGCGGGATTGAGGCAGGGTGAGCGGTATCCGGAGGTTTTGTCTACAACTGGAATGGAACTGAAAGAATTATTGGAAGGCGTTGAGGTCAGAAGGATCGCTGGAGAGGGTCAAAAGGAGATCGAGGGGATTGCTTACCATTCCAATCGAGTGAAGAAGGGGTTTCTCTTTGTGGCCATTCGAGGGATGGAGGTTGACGGACACCGATTCATTGGAGAGGCTGTCGAGAAGGGTGCGGAGGTGGTCCTTTTGGAGGAAGGGCGGGAGATTCCGAACATCACCACGATCTTCGTTCCCAACAGCCGACAGGCTTTGGCAAAGGTCTCTTCAAACTTTTACAAGAATCCATCGTCCCGGGTAAGACTCATCGGTATCACCGGAACCAATGGAAAGACGACAACCACCTACCTCTTGGAATCGATCTTTAAGAAGGCAGGATATGCTGGAGGCGTCATCGGGACGATTAACTATCGATACGGGCAAAAAGTGATCCCTGCTTCGAACACCACGCCTGAATCCTTAGACCTCCAAAGAGTCTTGCGGGAGATGGCGAAGGAGGGGATCTCTCATGTGATCGTGGAAGTCTCTTCTCACGGCCTCGACCTGGACCGGGTTTTTGGATGCCAATTTGATGGTGTGATCTTCACGAATTTTACGCCTGAGCATCTCGATTATCACAAGACCCTTGCCCATTACTTTGAGAGTAAGAAGAAACTCTTTTCGGACGCCTTGACGAAGAGCCGTAAATCCGGACGGTTTGCAGTGACGAACTATGATGACTCCAGAGGTGAGGAGATCGTTGAGGGAATACAGAACATTCCTGTGATTCGCTATGGGCTCAGCCCATCGTGTGACGTCTCTGCGGATCAGGTGACGTCCAGTTTCGAAGGGCTTTCTTGCAGGATCCAAACGCCAAAGGGTGAGTTCTTCGTCTATTCAAAATTGATCGGTGAATTCAATCTTTACAATATCTTGGCTGCTGTGGCCACAGGGATGGCCATGGATATCCCTCTGGAAATAGTAAAGAACGGAGTGGAGAAACTTGAAGTCGTTTCAGGAAGATTTGAAAGGGTAGAGAATCGAAGAGGGATCCGCGTCATTGTGGACTACGCTCATACCCATGATGCCCTGGAACGGGTCCTTTTGGGATTGAGGGTGATCTTGAGAAGTTCGCAGCGGAACAACGGGAAGGTGATCACTGTCTTCGGGTGTGGTGGAGATCGAGATCGGACGAAGCGACCTTTGATGGGAAAAGTAGCAGGGAGTTATAGCGATCTCAGTATCCTCACATCGGACAACCCAAGGACAGAGAACCCTTTAGCCATCATGGATGAGGTGGAAATGGGATTCAAATCCCTTCCTTTAAAAGAGTGGCGTCAAAATGAGATGGAGGCGTGGAGATCGGAGAAGGGGTATCTGAAAATCCCGGATCGGAGGGAAGCCATTCGGATGGCCATCCGGCTGGCCCAACCTTCGGACACTGTTCTCATCGCCGGGAAAGGCCACGAGGATTATCAGATCATCGGAAGGCAGAAATTTCCTTTCAATGATCGTATCGAAGCCAAGAGGGCCCTGGAGGAAGAGTGACCATTCAAATCGACGAGGTTTTGAGAGCCACAGGAGGAAAACTTCTCCAAGGGGAGGAGAATGCCTTGCTCCGAGGGATCTGTACAGATTCGAGAACAGTAGGCGAGGGAGAACTTTTTATTGCGCTAAAAGGCCCTCGCTTCGATGGACATCATTTTGCCTTAGAGGCTCTGGAGAAGAAGGCAGGAGGCGTCCTGATCGAGGAGGAGAGGGCTGGAGATATTCGGTGGAACGGTTACCGACCCAAAGCGGTGATCGTTGTGAAGGATACTTTGAGAGCCTTGGGAGACCTCGGCCGTGAGCGAAGACGAATGTATCGCACTCCTGTAGTCGCACTCACTGGAAGCAATGGGAAGACGACCACAAAGGAGATGATCTCTGTCTGCCTCGAAACTGTCTTCCCCACTCTCAAAACCGAGGCCAATTTGAATAACCTCATCGGACTTCCCCTCACGCTCCTCAAACTTACGGAGAAGGAGAGGGTGGTGATTCTCGAGATGGGGATGAATGTGCCGGGTGAGATCCGAAGGTTAACCGAGATTGCAGAGCCCGATGTAGGGCTGATCACCAATATCCAAAAGGTCCACCTCGAAGGAATGGGAAGTCTGGAGAGAATAAGAGAGGAGAAGGGAGAACTTTTCCGGAGGATGAGGAGGGATGGGACGATTTTGGTAAACCAGAACGACCCCCATGTAATCGATCTGGCCAGCGAGTTTTCTGGACAGAAGATCACCTTTGGGGTCGAGAAGTCTGCGGATGTGATGGCCAAAGAGATTCGGCTGAGAGGGGCGGAGGGAACCTCTTTCAAACTGATCTTAGAAGGCGAGAAGAGCGAGGTCAGCCTCCCCTTATTGGGAAGGCATTTCGTTCCTAATGCTCTCGCTGCTATTGGCGTAGCGAGCCTCTTCGGGATCGAAACGAAGAAGGCCAAAGAAGCGCTCGAGCGTTTTCGACCCTTTCCCATGCGGATGGAAGTCGTCCATCTCGAAGGGGGAAAGATCCTGATCAATGACGCATACAACGCCAATCCCAGGTCGATGGAAATTGCCTTGGAGACACTATCAGAGGTGAAAGGAAAGGGTAGGGCCATTGCCGTTTTAGGTGATATGTTGGAATTGGGGGATTTTACCGATGAAGCCCATCGCCAATTGGGGGAGAAGGTGAAAGAACTTTCGATCGATCTTCTTCTCACTCTGGGAGAGAAAGCGGCCCTGGTCGTGGAATCGGCAATTCGTCACGGATTCGAATCGAAGAGGGCAAGAGTCGTGGAAAGCCACTCAGAAGGCATCGAAATTTTAAAAAAGATGGCTCAAGAAGGCGATTGGATATTGGTCAAAGGTTCAAGGAGGCTGGCGATGGAAAAGGTCGTTGAAGGTCTGATCGAGAGGAGGGCCTAAGAAGATGTTTTATCATCTCCTCTATCCTCTTCATACCATTTACTCTTTTTTCAATGTCTTCCGTTATATCACGTTCCGGACGATCTATGCCATTTTGACCGCCCTTCTCATCGGTTTCATCATCGGGCCTTGGCTCATCAAGAAATTGAGGGCTTTTCAGATTCAACAGGTGGTAAGAGAGGATGTTCCATCCCGACACATGGCTAAAAACGGAACCCCTACCATGGGCGGGAGTATGATCCTCGCCGCAATCCTGATTCCAACCCTGTTATGGTCCGATCTGACCAACCACTACATCTGGGTTGTTTTGTTGACGACCTTAGGGTTTGGAATTCTGGGATTTTTGGATGACTATAAGAAGATTCGGGATAAGAATGGCCTTGGGATCAAGGCCCGATACAAATTCCCTGTTCAACTTGCGATGGGCTTGGTCACCAGTCTGATCCTCTTTTACACCTTTGATCACGATTCAAGGTTGATCTTTCCCTTCTTTAAGAGAATGATGCCAGACCTCGGGGATTGGTACATTCTCTTTGCCGTGCTCGTCATCGTAGGCTCTGCCAATGCAGTGAACCTGACGGATGGATTGGATGGGTTGGCGATCGGGCCTGTGCTCATCGCCAGCGGGACTTTCATACTCTTCTGTTATCTTGCAGGAAACTACCGATTTGCCACCTATCTTCAGATCCCCTTCGTCAAAGGCAGTGGAGAGCTAACGGTTTTATGTGGAGCCTTGGTCGGATCTGGCCTGGGCTTTCTCTGGTTCAATACCTATCCGGCCCAGATCTTCATGGGCGATGTGGGTTCTCTGGCTTTGGGCGCAGCCTTGGGAACGGTTGCCGTCGTCACTAAACAGGAGTTCCTTCTTGTGATCGTGGGCGGGATCTTTGTGTTAGAGGTCCTTTCGGTCATCATCCAGGTGATCTCTTATCAATTGCGTAGAAAGCGGGTCTTCCGTATGGCGCCCATTCATCACCATTTTGAATTGAAGGGTTGGGCCGAACCCAAGATCATTGTCCGATTCTGGATCATCGGCATCATCCTCGGATTGGTGGCGATCAGTACACTGAAGTTGAGGTAATCCCCCTAAAGGGGGGGAGTTCAAATGTCAAAATCAAAATGTCAAATAAAATCCAAATTTCAAATATCAAAACTAAAATGCTGAATAGAGTTTAAACTTTGGCATTCATGATCGATTTGAACTTTGGACTTTGACATTTGGCATTCTCTTTAATGACAAAAGAAATGGATCTTAACGGGAGAAAGGTCTTGGTCGTCGGCTTGGCTCGAACTGGCCTGGCAACTGTAAAGTTTCTCAAAGGCAAGGGTTCGATCATAAGCACGACAGAGATGAAGACAAAGGAGGAGACAGGGGAGGCGATCCAGGAGTTGGAGGGGATGGATATCGCAATGGAATGGGGTGGCCACCGGACAGAGACTTTTCTCAAACCGGATCTCATCGTGGTGAGCCCAGGGGTTGACCTGAGCATCGAACCAATCCAAAAGGCATTGAAGAAAGGGATTCGGGTGATCAGCGAGATCGAACTGGCTTATCACTTTATTCATGTTCCTATCATCGCGGTAACGGGAACGAACGGCAAGACAACCACAACCCTGCTGATCAGTGAGATGCTGAAGGAAGACGGCAAGAGAGTTGGGGTGGGAGGTAATGTGGGAGACCCGTTGATCCTTTTTGCAGATGGGGGAGACCGATGGGAGGTGTTGGTGGCTGAGATGTCCAGTTTTCAGTTGGAGGCGATCGAAGACTTTCGGCCCAGGTACTCTGTTCTCCTCAACATCACCGAGGATCATCTGGATCGTTATCCTCGTTACGAAGACTATATCGAAGCGAAGGTCAGAATCTTCGCAAATCAGAATTCTGGGGATGTGGCCATCCTCAATAGAGATGATCCCATCGTGGTGAAATACGGGAAAAAGGTAAAAGCGAGGAAAGTCTTCTTCAGCCTGAGAGAGAAACTGGATGAGGGCATTTTTTTCAGGGATCAAGTCATCCTCCTGAGGCTTGAGGGAAGAGAGGAAGATTATTCCTTGGCCAGGGTTCCCTTAAAAGGGATCCACAATGTGGAGAATATGATGGCTGCCCTCACCACTGCTCGAATCTTCGGTTGTTCGAAAAAAGCGGTCGAGGCTGTCCTTGGACGTTTTGAGGGCCTTGAACATCGTCTCGAATTTGTGCGGGAGATCGAGGGGATACGTTTCTACAATGACTCAAAGGGAACGAATGTGGGTTCGGTGGTCAAATCGCTCCAGAGTTTTTCTGAACCCATCATCTTGATCGCAGGGGGGAAGGATAAAAAGGGAGACCTCTCTCCTCTCAGGGATTTGATCCAGAGTCGAGTCAAACGGCTGATCCTCATCGGAGAGGCCAAAGAGAGAATGGGCTGGGAATTGGGAGGACTGACAGATACGGCCATGGCAAAAAGTTTGGAAGAAGCGGTCATCGTCGCCTACCGGTCAGGAAAGGGGGGAGACGTGGTTCTTCTTTCACCGGCCTGTTCGAGTTTCGACATGTTCAAAGATTACAAGGAGAGAGGAAAAGTTTTTAAGGAGGCTGTCGCACGGATAAGCACCAAATGACAAGCACCAAATTTCAAATAAATCCCAATGAACCAAATTCAAAATTCCAAACAAAGTCGTTTTGGTCATTTGGAATTGGTGCTTGGAGATTATTTGGGATTTGTGATTTGGAATTTGGGATTTAGAAAAGATCTCCACCGAGCGGGAAGTGTGAAAATGGGAAGAGGTAAAAGGAGGTTCGATTATATTCTATTGGTTGTGACCCTTGCATTGGTGGGCATTGGGATTGTGATGGTCTACAGTACAAGTGCGATCTTGGCTGGAGATCGTTTCCAAGATCCCTACTACTTTTTAAAGAGGCAAGCCCTCTACGCAGGGATCGGGTTCGTCCTGATGATCCTCATGATGTTTTTTCCTTACGAAGTTCTGAAGCGATTCGCTTATCCCATCCTCATCATCTCTGTGCTTCTCTTGGTTGCTGTGTTGATCCCTGGCATTGGCCATCGAGCGGGTGGATCGATGCGTTGGTTGAAGATCCAATCCTTCTCCTTTCAGCCCTCAGAATTTGCCAAATTGGGTTTGATCATCTTTTTGGCCTATTTTTTGACAAAGAAGGAAGAGAAGATTCGGAGCTTCTCTTTTGGATTTCTACCTACCATCCTCCTCTCTGGTGTGGCCATTGCCCTGGTAGCAAAGGAGCCAGATTTTGGGGCAGCCCTCTTTTTGACGGTGATGGTCTTTCTCCTTCTCTTCGTCAGTGGGGCCAGGCTGATCTACGTGGTCGGTGCCTTTTTCCTTCTTGCTCCGGTTGCCTATTACTTCCTGATGAATGCGGGGTACCGCTATAAAAGGCTGATGAGCTTTATCCGGCCCTGGGAGGACCCTACTGGAACCAGTTTCCAGATTATTCAGTCCTTTCTCTCCTTTGGTTCAGGAGGCCTCTTCGGATTGGGACTGGGAGAGGGAAGGCAGAAACTCTTCTTTCTTCCTGCTCCTCATACGGATTTCATCTTTTCTATTATTGGGGAGGAGCTGGGATTGGTCGGTGCGATGATGGCTGTGCTCCTCTTCTTCATTTTGACATTGAGAGGGATTCACATTGCTCTTTCCCTTGAAGATCGGTTTGGCGCCTATTTGGCGTTGGGTATCACCCTCATGATCTCTCTGCAAACAGTCATCAATATGGGGGTAGTTCTGGGACTCCTTCCCACAAAAGGGTTAACCCTTCCCCTGGTTAGCTATGGAGGGACGTCGTTAGTAATGAACTTAGTCGGGGTGGGAATTCTTCTTCACCTCTCGACAAAGATGGAACGGAGATGAGGTTCGTGATTGCCGGAGGTGGTACAGGAGGTCACCTTTTTCCAGGGATGGCGATCGCAGAAGCATTCATTGAAAGGGAGACAGGGAACGAGGTGCTCTTTATCGGGACAGAGAGAGGGATTGAGGCGAAGGTATTGGCCGAAGGCAGATTCCCTCTGAGAACGATCCAAGCCAGACCCCTCAAAGGGAAGTCCGTTCTCGGAAAGGTGAAAGCCATTTGGTCCATTCCGATGGCCATCTCAGAGGCTTACTCGATCTTAAAGGAGTTCCAGCCCCAGCTCGTCCTGGGTGTAGGGGGATATGCCTCCGGTCCAACTCTCATCGCTGCATCCCTTTCAGGGGCGAAGAGAGCAATCCATGAACAGAATGTCATCCCGGGGATGACCAATCGGATCTTGAGGTGGTTCGGCCAACGGATCTTTGTCTCTTTTGAAGAAACGAAGAGGTATTTTCCTGATAGGAAGACGATTGTTACAGGAAACCCGGTCAGGGAAGAGATTTTTCAACCGGCCGCAAATTCTAAGGAGATCGAAAAGAGAAGAGAAGGTCGATTTACCCTCCTCATTTTTGGAGGGAGTGCAGGGGCCCATCGGATCAATGAGGCGATGATTGAGGCTCTCGGCCTCCTCCAAGACTTGAGGTCTTCTCTCAGGTTTTTCCATCAGACAGGAAGAGACGATGTCGATAGGGTTTTGAGAGGCTATCAAGAGAAAGGTTTTGATGTACTGGTCAGGCCTTTCTTTGAAGATATGGCAACCTATTACCAACTCTCTGATCTGGTCATCTGTAGATCAGGGGCAACCACAGTTGCCGAATTGGCAGTCTGTGCAAAGGCTGCCATCCTCATTCCTTATCCCTATGCAGCCCACAACCACCAGTTTATCAATGCGCAGAAATTGGTGGAGATTGGTGCGGCGCAAATGATTCGGGACGAGGAGTTGAATGGACGATCGCTGGCCAAGGCCATTCTCGAGCTTTATAACAATCCGGAGAAACGAACCCGAATGGAAGAGAAAATTCGGCAGGTGGGTCGGCCGAGGGCAGCCCAGGATATTGTGGATCACTGTTATGAGCTACTTGGAATATAGTTTCACCCCCACCCTGACCCTCCCCCATCAAGGGGGAGGGGATTTATAAGCGGATTCCTCTAACAATCTCCCTCTCCCCTGGCGGGAGAGGGAAAGGGTGAGGGGGAACAGAGTTTGCGATGTATCGAAAGGGAAAGATCCAGCATATTCATTTTGTAGGCATCGGTGGAATCGGCATGAGCGGGATTGCCGAGGTTCTGCTCAATCTCGGCTACCACATCAGCGGTTCGGATATCAAGGAGACGGAGGTGACCCGAAGGCTTCAAGCCTTAGGATGCGATATCTCTTACGGCCATCGGAAGGAGAATGTGAAAGAGGTGGATGTAGTGGTGATCTCCTCTGCGATTCGTCAAGGCAACCCTGAAGTGGAGGTGGCTGAGCAGAGGCTTATCCCAGTGATTCCGCGGGCAGAGATGCTGGCGGAGTTGATGCGGATGAAGGTTGGGATCGCTATTGCCGGTACCCATGGAAAGACGACGACCACCTCTCTGATTGCAACGGTCCTTGCTGCAGGGGGACTCGACCCAACCGTGGTGATTGGAGGAAGGCTGAACAGTATTGGAAGTAATGCCAGACTTGGCCAAGGGGACTTTTTGGTAGCGGAGGCTGACGAAAGCGATGGTTCTTTTGTGAAATTGATGCCCACCATCGCGGTCGTGACCAATATCGATCCAGAACATCTCGATTACTATTCAGGGATCGATGAGATCAAAGAGACCTTTCTCAGTTTCTTGAACAAGATCCCCTTCTTCGGATTGGCCGTGCTCTGTCTCGATCATCCCAATGTCCAGAGCCTCATCCCGAGGTTGAAGAAACGATTCACCACTTATGGATTGACCTCCCAGGCAGATTTTCAGGCGAAGGAAATCGAGTTCGAGGGCCTTTCCACAAGTTTCGATGTGCTCTACCGAAACCAGGAGACAGGCAGATTGAAGCTACAGATGCCGGGTCTTCATAATGTCTACAACGCCTTAGCTACTCTTGCAACAGCCTTTGAACTCGATATTCCCTTCCAGACCGTTCAAGAGACCCTCCGAGACTTTAGCGGGATTCAAAGACGGTTCCAGATCAAAGGAGAAAAGAGAGGGATTCTGATCGTGGATGACTATGGCCACCATCCCGTAGAGATCATGGCCACGCTGAGAGCAGCAAGGAGGGGTTGGAAGAGAAGGATCGTCGTGGTTTTCCAACCTCACCGCTATACGCGAACCAAAGCTTTGTTTCAAGATTTTTTAACCGCTTTTTACGATGTAGACGTCCTCATCCTCACCGATATCTATCCCGCGGGAGAGGATCGGATCGAGGGAGTGGAGGCAAAAGCCCTCTTCGAAGGAATCCGCGAATACGGTCATAAGGATGTCTGCTATTTCCCAAATAAGAAGGAGATTGTCGATCATCTTCTGAACATCACCGCCCCAGGAGACATGGTGATCACCCTGGGCGCAGGGGATATCTGGCAGGTTGCTGACGAGCTGATGAAGCGGCTCTGAATTCGGATTTCGGAATGCGGATTTCGGATTTTTAATTCCGCACTCCGCAATTTACATTCCGCAATTAAATGATGCAAAGGGATTATAAAAAAGGAGCCTTGGGTTTGATTAAAGGGAGAGTCCTTCTCGATGCACCCATGAGACAGTTCACCTCCATTAAAGTGGGCGGACCTGCGGATAGCCTTCTCTTTCCAAAGAATGTGGTTGAGTTGAGGAAGGTAGTGAGGTGTGCCAGGAGGAGAGATATTCCCATTCTGATTTTGGGAAAGGGTACGAATCTGGTTGTGAGGGACAAAGGGATCCGTGGGTGGGTGGTCAGCCTGACTCAAGGGATGAAAAAGGTTCAAGCGGATGGGGATGTCGTTGAAGCTGAAGCGGGCCTTTCCCTTCAACGGCTGGTTCAATTTTCAATCCAGAAGGGGCTCACAGGACTCGAACCCTTCTTCGGCATTCCAGGAACGGTGGGCGGCGGGTTGGCGATGAACGCCGGTGCATGGGGTGTGGAATTGAAGGATATCGTCCTCTCGATCACCTTGATGAAAGAGAACGGCGAAGTGGTAGAAAGGCCACGGCAGAAATTGAAATTTTCTTATCGGAGGTTGGCGATTCCGGCTTCGTGGATCATCGTCAAAGGACGGTTTCAGCTAAAAAAGGGGAGGAAGGAAGAGATTCTTGAGCGGGTGAAATCTTACTCGGAGATGAGAAAGCGGACCCAACCTCTGGATTATCCGAGCGCTGGGTCGATTTTTAAGAATCCTCCAGAAGGCCCCGCAGGGAAATGGATCGAAGAAGCGGGGCTGAAAGGGTTCCGGATGGGGCAGGCCATGATTTCGGATCGCCACGCAAATTTTATCATCAATCTCGGAAAGGCCACAGCCCAAGAAGTGATCAATTTAATGGAACTCGTGGAAAGGAAGATCTACGAAGAGAAAGGCATCTCCTTTGAGAGGGAAGTGAAGGTGGTGGGCGAGTGAAAGAGCCATCCCTCAAGAAGAAGAGGATAGGCGTGATGATGGGAGGTGTTTCTCGAGAGAGGGAAATCTCGCTGAAGACCGGAAAGGCCATCCTAAAAGCCCTTGCCGAAAAGGGATACAATGTTTGTCCCATCGATGTGGACCAGGACATTGCGGAGGTATTGATTAAGGAGAGGATCGAATGCGCCTTTATAGCCCTCCATGGAAGGTTTGGAGAGGATGGGACGATCCAGGGGATGCTGGAATTGATGAGGATACCTTATACGGGGTCGGGAGTCCTGGCAAGCGCCTTGGGGCTTCATAAGATCATGGCCAAGAAGCTATTTCTCTGCGAAAAGATACCAACCCCTCGCTTCGAGGTCTTTCAGCGGCAAGACATTGGCAGAGATAAAGTGAGAAAAGTTTCTTTGCCCTTTCCGCTCGTGGTCAAACCAGCAAGAGAAGGGTCCACCATCGGAGTCTCGATTGTCAGAACAGAGGATGAGATGGCCCTCGCTTTGAAGAAAGCAGGAGAATACGACGAAGAGATATTGGTAGAGGAATTTATGAAAGGCAAGGAGATCACCGTGGGCATCCTCGAAGATATTCCGTTGCCTGTCATTGAGATCGTTCCCAAGAGTGGCTTTTATGATTACCATGCGAAGTATACGAAAGGGGAGACAGAATATGTCATCCCTGCCCGAATTCCAAGAGAGAAGTATCTCCATGCCCAGGAGATTAGTCTTAAGGCATTTCAGGCACTCGGTTGTTCGGGTTGTGCGAGAGTCGATCTGATGACCGATGAGAAGGACGATCCATTTGTGATCGACGTGAACACCATGCCAGGGATGACAGAGACGAGTCTCCTTCCAAAGGCCGCCAATTATGCGGGAATCTCGTTTGAAGACTTGGTCGAAAGGATTCTGTTGGGAGCTTCTTTGAAAATAGAAAGTGGAAGGTAGAGAGTGGAAAGTGGAAGAACATTCGAATAGAGCGGAAATGGAAGAAACGGTCACGATCCAAGAGGAAAAATTTTTTCGACCGAAAAGAAAGAGGGAAGAAAGCGGAGGAGAGAGATTCCAGAGAATCTTGAAGAAGAGCATTCGCGTGGCTTTCCAACTGCTGCTTATCTCCTTTGTCCTCTTTGCCGGTCAGCGGGTCTATGTCCATCTCTTGGAGGACCCATTTTTTCGAGTGAGAGACGTTGAGGTGGAGGGAAGTCAAAAAATTCCAAGAGAGACTGTCGTGTCCTTCACCGAGTTAGAGGGGATGTCAAACCTCTTCAGCCTGAGACTGAAAGACGTGGCCAAACGGTTAGAATCCCATCCATGGATTGAGCAGGTTCAGGTGAGAAAGGTTTTTCCCAATAAGATATGGATACGGATAGTGGAGAGGAAGCCAATCGCGATCCTTCAATTGGAAGAGTTTTACTATATCGATGCCAAAGGACTGATCTTTTCTCCGGTAGGAGACAAGGAGGAATATAACTACCCTTTCTTCACCGGACTTACCCGGGGGGCTTTGGAAAAGGAGCCGCTAGAGACGAAGCGTCTCATCCTAAAGGCCTTGGAGTTTTTGAGGGTCGCCCATAAAGAGAGGGTTTTTCCACCGGAGGAAATTTCTGAGATCCATATGGAGAAAACTTTTGGAATCCAGTGTTTCACAAAGACCGAAGGGATAGAGGTGAGAATGGGGTGGGAACATTTTGGAGAGAAGCTGAGAAGACTCTCGATCATCTGGTCGGATCTAAAGAAGAGAGGGGTTTCGGCAGTCTCGATCGATTGCAGTGATCTTAAGAGGATGGTAGTTAAAAAGGTCCCCTGATAGGGGTCTAAAAGATCATTCCTGCCTATCCGCAGGCAGGGAGGACGGAAGGAGGTGGTTACAGGGTGGGTAAGAGAGAGCCATTGGTGGTCGGGTTGGACATCGGAACCACAAAGATCTGCGCCGTGGTTGGAGAAGTGGTTAATGATCAGTGCAATATCATTGGTCTTGGAACCTCTCTGTCAAAGGGATTGCGAAAGGGCGTGGTCGTCAATATTGAGAGCACGGTCCAATCGATCAAGAAGGCGATTGAAGAGGCCGAATTGATGGCAGGATGTCACATCACCTCTGTCTTTGCAGGGATCGCAGGCGGGCATATCAAAGGGATTAACAGCCATGGTGTGATCGCAGTGAAGAACAGAGAGATCGGTCCAAACGATGTCAAGCGGGTGATCGATGCTGCGAGTGCAGTGGCCATTCCGATGGATCGGGAGGTGATCCACATTATTCCCCAGGAGTTCATTGTGGATGATCAAGACGGGATCAAGGATCCTGTAGGGATGTCGGGAGTGAGATTGGAAGGAAGGGTCCACATCGTCACGGGTGCGATTACCTCCGCCCAGAACATCATCAAATGTGCGAATCGAGCAGGGCTCGATGTGGATGATATTGTCTTAGAACAATTGGGATCGAGCGAAGCGGTCCTGGCTTCCGAAGAGAAGGATTTAGGCGCGGCCATCATCGACGTTGGAGGTGGGACAACGGATCTGGTGATCTTTTCGAAGGGATCGATCAAGCATACAGCTGTCTTTTCCTTGGCCGGAAATCACATCACCAGTGATATCTCCATGGGTCTCCGAACACCGATGGAGGAAGCAGAGAAGATCAAGATACGCTATGGATGCGCCCTCACCTCGCTGGTTCGGAAAGAGGAAACGGTTGAAGTCCCGAGTGTGGGAGGGAGGAAGCCCCGTGTCCTTTCCAGGCAGACCCTAACAGAGATCATCGAGCCAAGGGTCGAGGAGATCCTCACCATAGTTCACAATGAGGTGGTGAGGATGGGCTACGCGAATCTGATTGCCTCCGGTGTGATCCTCACCGGAGGGAGCGTCATCATGGAAGGGGTTCCTGAGTTGGCTGAGCAGATTTTTAATGTACCGGTTCGGAGGGGGACCCCGATTGGTATCGGCGGCTTGGTCGATTTGGTGGATAGTCCTATCTATGCGACCGGAGTGGGTCTTGTGCTTTATGGAAGCCGAACTAAAGGGCAGAGCCGATTTAAGGTGGGGGAAGGGAATATCTTCAGGAAGGTCACCCACCGGATGAAGGAATGGATTGGAGAATTCTTCTAATTCAGAAAGGATTCAAGGGGCCAAGGGTTCAAGGTGCTAAATGAGACGGATAGGAATGGGAAAAAATCATTACAAAACACTGGAACCCAAGAACCCCTGCCTGCCGGCAGGCAGGCTCAAATCCTTGAACCCTAACTAAAAAGGAGGGAAGATATGATCGAATTTGAGGAGAACAAAAATTTGGCCGCCAAGGTCAAGATCATTGGGATTGGGGGAGGGGGAAACAATGCCTTGAATACGATGATCTCCTATCGCCTCTCTGGTGTTGAGTTTATTGCAGCCAATACCGATGCTCAGGTGCTGGCGGCGAACTTGGCTCCAATCAAATTGCAATTGGGCGCCTCATTGACCAAGGGGTTGGGAGCCGGAGCAAATCCCGAGGTTGGCAGGAAGGCCGCTCTGGAGGACGTGGATAAGATTCGGGATGCCATGAAAGGTGCAGACATGGTCTTCATCACAGCCGGATTGGGAGGTGGAACGGGTACCGGGGGAGCGCCGGTGATCGCTGAGGTGGCTCGTGAGGTGGGCGCCCTTACCGTGGCCATTGTGACCAAGCCCTTCCACTTCGAGGGGAAGAAGAGGATGAAACAGGCGGAGGAGGGGTTGGCCAACCTGAGGATGACGGCAGATGCGCTCATCACCATTCCGAATCAGCGACTTCTCGGCATCAGTGGGAAGAGCATGACCATCATAGAGGCTTTCAAGAGGGCGGATGAGATCCTCTATCATGCAGCCAAGGGGATCTCGGACATCATCGTCGGCCATGGGATCGTCAATGTGGACTTTGCCGATGTTCGAACCGTGATGTCGGAAACGGGAATGGCATTGATGGGGACGGGGATTGCCGGTGGTGAAAATCGATCGGTGGAGGCAGCCCAGAAAGCGATTTCGAGTCCCCTCTTGGAAGATATCACCATCGAGGGAGCGCGGGGACTTCTGGTCAACATTACCGGAGGTCAGAATATAACGCTCAGTGAAGTGAATGAGGCAGCCAGCCTCATCCAGAAGGAAGCCCATGAAGAAGCCAATATTATATGGGGAATGGTGATCGACGAAGTGATGAAGGAAGAGATGCGGGTCACGGTGATCGCCACAGGGTTTGGGAAAGTCGAGGAGAAGAGCGCGTCAAGGTTTAAGAAAGTTGCTCCCATTTCCTTCAGCATGAGAGAGAATAGGGACATTCCTACCTTCATGAGAAGGGTGAAAGTCAATGAGCGGTTCGATGAATTGAAATTGGCCGAGCCGCCGGAATTTTCATTGGAGGATGAGGATCGTTTTGACATCCCTACATTCTTAAGAAAACAGGCCGACTGAACCTGGTGATTGGTGAATGGTGAATTGTGATTCGTAATTCTTGTTTGGTTAACTGTTCTTCTTTGTGGTAAGATATTTTTAACAAATCACCAACACCAAACACGAGTCACTAATTGATGATTTCTTGGAAACTTGTTCAGAAGGCCAAACGAACCCTTGAAAAAGAGAGGGGAACTGTCCGAAAGCCATGGGGCGGGAAAAGTGCGATATGTCTCATCTACCCCAACACCTATCATGTGGGAATGTCGAACTTGGGCTTTCAGACCGTTTATCAATGTCTGAACTCGGAAGACGATATCGTCTGTGAGAGAGCCTTCCTTCCCGATCAAGAAGATCTTCAAGAATATTATGATACCCAAACTCCCCTCCTCTCCATAGAATCCCAAAAACCCCTTCCCGACTTTGATATCTTAGCTTTCTCGATATCCTTTGAAAATGATTTTCTCAATGTTCTCACTCTTTTGGAATTAGCCCACATTCCGATAGATAGCCGGCTTCGCGAAGAAAGATACCCCATGGTGATTGCAGGAGGAGTGTCGGTTTTTCTAAATCCAGAACCTCTGGCTGAAGTCTTCGATCTCTTCATCCTCGGTGAAGGAGAGGAGGTGATCAGAGAGTTTCTTGACGTCTACCGAGACGCCTTTTCGAAAAGGGGGAAGAGAGAGAAGGATGATTTCTTGAGAAAGGTCGGCGGGGTGGAGGGAATTTATGTTCCAAAGTTTTATCATCTGACCTACACCGAGGATGGACAGATCGAAACGATGGACCCTGAGCCAGGATTTCCCCGTCAGGTGAAGCGGAGGTGGGTCAAAGAGATCGATCGATTTCCAACCCAATCCATCCTCTTCACTCCAGAGACGGAATTTAAAGAGATGGCCTTGGTGGAAGTGAACCGGGGTTGCCCGAGGGGCTGCCGGTTCTGTGCAGCCTGCTTCGTCTATCATCCTTTTCGAAACCGAAGCCTTTCCCTTCTTGAGACTTTATCCAAAGAGGGTCTTGCTGAGGAACAAAGGATAGGCCTCACTGGAACTGCTGTCTCTGACTATCCTCATCTTCTTCCGTTGTGCCAAGATATCCTCTCTCAGCATGGAAGAATATCGCTTTCCTCTTTAAGGGTGGATGCTGTCACGGCCTCTCTGATCCAGTGTCTGCGAGCGGGCGAAGACCGAACGGTGGCCATTGCGCCTGAAGCTGGATCGGAAAGGCTTCGAAAGGTGTTGAAGAAAGGTTATACAGATGAAGAAGTTTTGAAGGCAATTGATACCTTGATTGCAAATGGTCTCTACCAAATCAGGTGCTACTTCTTAATCGGTCTTCCCTCTGAAACCGATGAGGATGTGAAGGCGATTCTCCTGCTCGCCAAGAAAATTCGGCACCAGATCCTCTCGAACCCCAAGAGTCAAAAGGAGAGATGGAGGTTGGTCCTGAGTGTCAATCCCTTCGTCCCCAAACCGGTTACCCCTTTTCAGTGGGTCCCTTTGGAAGAGGTGGGCGAGCTGAAGAGAAAGTTGAAATTGATCCAGAGAGGGCTCAAAGGAGAGAGGGGGATAGAGGTGATCCATGATCTCCCCAAATGGGCTTATATTCAGGCTTTGCTTTCAAGAGGTGATCGGAGGGTGGGAAAGATATTGATGACTGCTCATCGTCACAAGGGAAATTGGAGCTTGGCCCTTCCTGAGACGAATATCAACCCAGACTTTTATGTTTATCGGAAGAGGGACTTAGATGAGATCTTCCCGTGGGATTTTATCGACCACGGAATCTCAAAGGAGAGATTGAGAGAAGAGTATTTCAAGGCGATGGAGGAAGCAGAAGTGCCCCTCACCCCATCCCTCTCCCCTCAGGGGAGAGGATAAAGGTGAGGGGGATGGAGGGGGATTTGACACGGACACGAAATGAAGGAGATCCTAAAATGAGGTTAGAGAAAGTTTTTTTTCAAAGCGAAGGACAAAGGGTTTCTGGTATTCTCCACCTCCCTGAAGTTTGGAATCGTGCCTGTGTAATCGCCTCCCATGGCCTTCTCTCCAGCAAGAATAGCGAGAAATATATGGCCCTCGGAGAACGACTTTCGTGGCAGGGAATAGCAATGCTTCGCTTCGATTTCAGAGGAGTCGGCGAGAGCGAAGGAAGGATTGAAGACGATACAGTCAGCAGAAGGATTGCGGATCTGGGTTCGGCGATTGATTTCATACGGTCCTATTTAGGTTTGGAAACCCGGTTAGGGTTGGTGGGATCGAGCCTCGGAGGCTATGTCTCCTTGATCGAGGCCTCAATCGACAAAGAGATCAGAGCCATCGTCATCTGGGCCACACCATTTCACCTGGACGACCTTGGATCGAAAAAACAGAGAGAAGATTATCCTCTTCCAGGAGAAGCCTTTTTTAAAGATCTACCAAATCATAGGCTTCCTCCTCTTTTGCCCAATATCTCAAACTGCATGGTCATTCACGGCGAGGAAGACGAAGCCGTTCCCGTGGATCAGGCCTGGGAGATATTTCATAATTTAGGTGATCCTAAAGAGATCCATGTCATCGAAGGCGCTGATCACCGTATCACAGAACCTGCCCATCGCCAACACGCCATCGAGCTTACCATCGATTGGTTTAAGAAGTATCTCTGAATGGTTCGGAGTTTTTAGATAAAAATGCTCTGAACTGCTAACTTCCTGCCTACGGCCGGCAGCTGAACTTCCAACTAATTCAATTTACAAAGTTGCTTTAATGGACATCTCCAGGTTAGCATTAAAATATGGATAGCATTACTCACACCCTTACCGGGGCAGTAATTGCCAAGGCCATAGATGACGAAAAAGTTGGCAATTGGGGAACGATTGCCGGTCTGGCCATGGGATATTTCCCTGACACCGATTTTGTCCTCGGCCTCTTCAACCGTCAATTCTATCTTCAATACCACAGGGATTTCACCCATTCCCTTTTATT
>Ga0315312_1000944_pt1 | contig 26469 bp, 42 predicted proteins | sample TDP7_MG_FD_203629 | JGI IMG/M metagenome (GOLD analysis project Ga0315312, IMG submission 203629) | Freshwater sediment microbial communities from Lake Towuti, South Sulawesi, Indonesia - TDP7 | ecosystem: Environmental > Aquatic > Freshwater > Lake > Sediment | place: Indonesia: South Sulawesi... | reverse complement strand
ACCTCCTTTATTTACTCAGTGAATTCCGCAAGTCCTTCGACTCGCAATGGGGTGCCATCCAAAACCGTCCTAGTTCCGCCGAAGTCGATATATGAGGCGATGGCATCCGTATAGTCGTGTCCACTCCCTGTTGCAGTTGTGTCGTCGAAGATGATTGCTCCCGATGCGACGAGGGCTCCGCCCACGGCGTCCCATTGATGGGGAGACCAAGTTAGTTCCGCTCGGTCAAGGGTATTGTTAACTACCAACGAAACCCCGGTTAAAGTCTGGCCGCCAACCGTATAACCGAATGCAGTAGGCAATTCGGAAGCGGAGATATCGGCATAGCAGTGGTGGTTATCTTTGTTGAAGACAAAGCCAGACTGCATCAGGATCATCTTAAAGGTGTCGGTGAGAGCGTGAATATCGCCCTTCCACAGCATCTTTTTAAGGCTATTCGGGACCTGGTTCATGATCCCTCCTTATTAACTGGTCACGTTCAGACGGAATTCCACATTAGCAATTGTTGCTTGGCCGCCGTCCGCTTGGGTTTGAGGCCCGCCGAAATTGATGTAGCCGACAATGGGATCGGCAGTTGGAGTCGTCACTGTGTCGTCGAAAACAATGGCTCCAACTGTGGGTCCTATGCTTCCTCCCGAGGCAAGCCAAGAAGGATTGGACCATTTCACTTCACATCGATCATCTGTGTCATTTTCAGTTACACTCACGTCAGTGAGAACTTTGCTGTTTTGGGTATATCCATACCCCGTGGCGAGTTCGCTAGCAGAGACGTCCGCATAACAATGATGCGTATCCTTATTGAAGGTAAATCCTTCTGCCATGAGAATGATCTTGAAAACATCGGTTGAAAAATCGACTATCTTTTTGGCCAAGAGATAGGCAATCTTATTGGATGCGCTTGATGCCATAGTTTTTCTCCTTTCTAAAGATTTTTAGCAGTCGAAAACAGCTCTCCTTTGTAAGTGAGCCGTTATTATTGATCCGCCCTCTGGCCCTCCCAAGACATGAGCCAAGTAACGGTATTCATTGGGATTGCCCCCCGTAAGAACTTGATAGGCGTTAAAAGAAGGAGGGGGTGTGCCTAATTGATAGATTATCTTGGCAGACCAATCATCATTGCTAAAAAGATCATCAAAAAAATTATCCTTTAGATTTATAGTAACCGACCAGTTATCTATTCCACTTTTAGTTGTAGTCTGGTATCCAGGCGTGCTATTGGTTCCAACATATCCGAATTGAATAGGAGGCCGAGAGGCAGAGAAATCAGGATGTGGTGCTCCAATGCCTGAGACAAGATAGAAATCTGCTGCTTGAAGATTAGAGAAAACATGATTTACCCAATTATATGTAGTTGTTACATATCCTGCTTGGTAATAGGAATCATTTTGGTATATCAGCAGGCGGTAACCAACAGTAACGCATTCGCCTGGATCTATGTGTTTTATGTCAAAAGAAGCATCAATTCTTGATATGATCTCTTTTACATAATCCTTCGTCCAGTAGCCGCACGGTTGATGGGTGGGAGTTATGGGGACCTTCGACTCATCTTCCGTATATTTGCAGGACCAGACGGGATTCTGCCAACTGGCAATGTGATCCCCCTCGTTGTAATAAGGCTTGTTGTATTGGGGAGTAAAGGGCCAAACGGGGGTGAGAACGACGGGCTTGGGTGGAGTCGGTGGTTGATATGTTTCCAAAATCGCATCGAGGTAGGTGACTGCTTCTGCGAGAATGCGGAAGCTGATCGTCGCCGCCTGCCACTGGTCCGAGGAACCCATCGTGTAGGCCCCGGGGTCCTCGCTGCCGGCGGTCACCTTCACGTAAGAGCAGACGGCAGTGGTGCTCCCCACGGTCGTGCTTCCCTGCCCGGTGTTCTGCGAGATACCGTTGCTATAACCGGAGGGGTAGGCGGTGACCGTGGTATCGTCGTCGTCGAGGTGGGCGATCGCCACCACCAGGGCGTTCGCGTTCTGGGTCACGATGGCCGGGGGGTCGGGGTTCGCCGAAGAGCCGGTGGCGGGGGTGGGCATGCTCTGGTCGAGGATGGACGCCGCGTTACCGCCCCTCCATACCTGCACGACGTTGGAGCGGAGGATGGTGGCGTCCCTGACGATCAGCACCGTGGTGTCGGGGGTCGACTCCATCACCTTGTAGCCGAAGTTCGCCCCTGGGTTCGCGTCGGTTCCGTTCTCTGGAACGGTATAGCCGGAGGTGGCGATGCAATTCGCGCAACTCACATCCGCGGAGGTAGCTACGATCACCAAGTCGTTAGCTATGGGAGGCCCAGGCAGGGTAATGCTCTGGTTTCCGCTCCCCGCCGTGATGATTGTCCCTATTTCGCCTACTTTGGACCAAGCCATGTTTTTCCTTTACAGGTAAACTTCAAATTCCACATTAGTCACTAAAGTCTGTCCAGTCCTGGAAAAGATCCAAAGCCGATAGCGATTCGTCTCCAGGCAGTGAAGATATTCTACTACCCTGTATTCACCGTCTCGGTATTTTATGATCCCCCTGCCAAAATGGCGGACGAACTTCTCCCCTTTCTCCGGATCAATAAGAATGTCATGCCGAGGCGCGGCCACTGCGTGGTGAATGATAGAGGCGCGGATGACCCGCTCGGCTGGGATGGATTCCGACGGCACCTCCTGTCCGTCCTCGGCGTACTGCCGCAGGATTTCGTGATCATCCGTTTCGACCTCCCACTCGTAGAACTCTTCTATCCGCATTTGTGGCACCAGATCGTCCCAGATCCTTTGTAATGGTCCTCGTCGAACATGTCGTTCACCGCCTTCTGGACTCCGGGCCAATTATAGTCATGGCCGCAGATGAGCTTCCTTGCCTTATGTACCCAGAGCCTGATGTCCTGGAGAATATCTTCATACCGGTGGGAGCCGTCGATAAATATCATATCTGCCCTTACCTTTGGTCCCAAGCAGTTTGAGGCTTCCTCGCTTGTCATAGTAAGAGTCGTCAGATTGCGGAAGTTCATTGTGTTCGTTTCGAACTCTGCCTTAACATCCCCAGTCACGGCTTCCCTGTGCGGCCCTTCCAGTTCGTCCCAGCTCCCCTTAAAGGTATCCACGGCATAGACCTGCCCACGGCAGGCATTAAGCAGGGCAAGAGTGCTGCGCCCCTTCCAGCAGCCGATCTCGATGATCGACTTCATCCCTTTTGCCGTCTGATAGAGCCAATTCAGTTCCGTGGCACTCATCCAGCCCGGTATGTCATTCGAATAATGCGGGAAGGTCGGTGTCAGGACTGAGTCGTTGCCTACTCGGATTATTCCCATGTGAACCATATCCGGGGAAGGATAACACCAGGTCTCAAAACCGGCAATTCTCGCCCGCATCGAAAAGCTCATGTCCTCGCCCAACTGGACGCCGTCCGGCCTTTGCCAGAGGTTGAAAGGGAAGCCATACTGCTTAACAAATGTCTCTTCCATTATCTTCTCCAGAACAACTCTCTTTATCAGGAGCAGGCCAGCGCCCACCGCCCCGCACACAAAAGGTTCATTGGGAATTTCCTCGTGGGAGAGACGGCGAAAGTAACCATCCTCCAGTTCCTCGGCAATATTGTAGACGACGGGCAGGAATGGTTCCTCCCGCAAACGGTAGAGACTCCCGATGATCGGCTTGTCCGCATCCAACATCTCCGTCACGGTGAACGGTTGCCAGCATGAATCCGCATCACAGAAGAGCAGGTAGTCAGCGCTGCCCTCAAGAAACTTCTTCACCAGTTCATTCCTCTGGGCACTGATAATCCCGCCCTCCCAAGGCATGTAATCAACGGTCACTCCTATCTTGGAGAGAATTACCGCCGTTTTATAGACCGACATGACATACTCCGGCTCCATATCCCGGTGGTGTGGGGTTCCGATGAATATATGCGCGCGCTCTGGCATGCTATGATTCCCTAGGGATGAAAGATTCAAGATAAGCTTTTAACATTGGCTTGATCTGATGCTTATGGTGTTTATTATCGGCTCTGACGTGGCAACGCTTGCAGAGAATGACGCAATTGTTTACGGCAAACCGAAAATCTGGCTGCTCCACCCAAGAGTCGATATGATGCGTATTCAACTTTATAGTGCTTCCACAAAGAACGCATCTTTTATCTCTTTGCTTAATTCTCTTTTTGAATGCACGATCCTCTAAGGTATTCACCTGTGGTTGGTTTTTCCGGTTGTAAAAACGAATCACTTTACCGCCTTGCCAGTTGGGATTATCAGCTCCGAAGAGTCCCTTTCCATAGTTGGGATTTTTCTTGCCAGAGACATCGGCATGATGAAGGCTCATCTTTTCTTTAGCCCACTTTGGCATCTTCCTGCCTTTCCATGTATGGCCTTTGACATATCCGTCCGTGAACCCTTTCAGTTTAGCCTTTTTGGCTCGATTACTAATGAATTGCCCACAACCGCAGGCGCATTGCAGATCAGATTTCTGTCTCTGTCTTTCCAGAAATAGACCGTCCAGCCGCGTCCAACTTCTCTTTTGCATGATATTATCCTTCTTTAAGAGAAGAATAACATTAGCCTACCATGATTGTCAAGCCACTTTTCCTCTCATGTCTCGTCGTAGGCCCAGGTACATACCTCCGGGCTCAGTTGCCCAGGCGATGCAGTAGTGGTCACCGACATCTGCATGCGGATCGTATCCCCCTTGTAGCCGGTCCCCGTATGCGGCCCGGTATTGATGGTATCGAGGTCTACTGAAGCTCCCGAGGTCTTGGTGAACAGGTCCGTCCCGGAGATGTTGGTGTTGATGTTTGGAAAGGTCCCGTTACCGCCCGCCGGGATGTCGTACTGGACGCCGACGCCCGCCCCGAAGTTATTCGATCCATCCGTGTAGCATCGCAGGTTTTGGATGTCCACGGAGGGGGCGGTCGAGAAGTAGAACTTCGCGTGCTTGGTGTAGCTGTAAGTCACTCCGGCTCCCGGGATCTGCAGGCGGTCGTTGGTGTCCACCGTGGTGTTATCCGCCGCTTTGAATCGAATTGTCCCCGAGGTCTTGTCCACCCCGGAATTGGTTGCTGTCATTTCATGAATTTGAACTGTCGCTACCATGTCTTTTCCTCCATTTCTTACTCAGGTGTTTGCCTAAACCAATATCCGCAGGGCAAATGTTTATCGACATGCGCTGCTTCTGCGGTCCAATAGGGATTGTTGAGGTATCCGAACTTGAAATAGTCAAAAAGCAAACAAAAGCCGATTGCGAAGCAAAGAAGGGATCCCCCACCGGAGATCGATGCACTTATGTGTTCGGAAGGCGGCGGCTGTTCTTCTTCTCCCCAACTCCCCCAAGATGGTTCGGTGGCAAGATACTGCCTGATGAAGACCCAATCTACATAGACACGAGGATTGCTGACGCCTCCTTTCCAGCCATAGAACCTCGGGGCAACATCGGTGGCGGTAAGTTTCTTCGTGGTGTGGATAGCCTTGGAGACACCATTCTCGATGTATTCCTGGCTGGTGTTGTTGAGGTACAGAACATCGACCAAGGCAAACAATGCATTGTCGATGGAGAAGGGAGTAGTTTCTGCACCAGCGTTGTAACTTTCCACGCCTTCGGTTGTTGATGTCAAGATGCCATAAAGGGCATATTGGCTAACAGTGAGACTGTAAAAGCCGCCGTAACACCAATAAGGCGTAGAAATCTTTATTCGCGTTCTTAGGGCGGAAGTACTAAATCCAGTCTTTCCGAAAATGCCCTCTGTGGCTCCATGGTCGCTCTGGATGTCGGCAATACTTCCAGAAACTGTGATGATCGGAGTACCATTGATTGTCCATTTGTTTTCGTCAATCGCTGTTCCTCCGAAATGATCGAAAAACAGAAAGGTATTGTCGCCGTTACTATAAGCCGAGGCATCCGACTTTCCATAATACATATAAAAAGTAGTGGCACCCGTTCCGATGTAGTCAAACTTAATCCAGACAGTGGCCAATTGATTCGGCGTGGTTCCGGTTATGGATTCGATCCAGTATTCGAGCAAGCTTGTCCCATCGCTCTTGGTAAACCGGAGATCGTTAAAGGAAGACAGGACATGGCCCTCGCAGTGGACATCGTAGCCCGAAGCCCCTGCACTTTCTCCGATGAGTGCCTTCATCTGATAGTCGGAGACGGCACCGACAGACCTACTCAGCGTGACTGCCTTCCTATATTGCCAGCCCGAGAGCCATCCCATGTCATCCGCCCGCGTTCAAATTGAGAATAGTAGAATCCAAAGTGCAAGTCCCCTGATTGGCGAAAAAGACATCATTTACATCCGCCGATCCATAAAAGTTCCCACCGCTTACCGCTGACCAGAGACCAACAAAGCGCACCCAAGTCTGCGCCGGGACATCGAAGATGGGCATATTAGAAGCAGTCTTTTCTCCCCCTGAGGCGGCATTCCAGGTGATCGTCTTCCTGGCATAAGCAGGACTGCCTCCACTGATTTCGTTGCCGCCATTGCCTCCCGGATCTGCGTTGTGAAGCGAAACATATACAGCCAGGGTGCCAAGATGATTCAGTAAGGTATTTTTGGCAAGAGTGCTGTATGGCATTATGTTCCTTGGTAGGTTCCGTGTTGGGTCAGGTTAACAACCATTGGATCGGCCTTAATCGTCAAGCTCGCTCCGGGAATCGGAGTATCGGGGGCACCCACCAAGACCTGTCCATTGAAGTTGCAGATCGAAGACGCGGTAGGGACAGCCGTGCTAACCGAATAGGCTTTTGTCCCGGCATCCCTAACGACGGCAACTTTCCCATTAGATAGATAGATAAACTCATAGAAGTCCACGGCGCTCCAGGTGGAACCTCGTGTGACGGTCAATTTTTGCACCAATGCACCGGAGACCCACTCGTAAATCTTGGTCTGGCTGCACACGATAATCAGGTTCGTGAAGACGAAGATTTGCGGAAAGGGAAAAGCATCGGTTATGACCGTCGTGGCCATCCTCGTCAATTCGTCAATGACATGAAGGACTCCATCGTAGCCGACTGCGCCCTTGCACTCGACCAAGTATCTACTATTTCGGGGCACATTTTTGGACGGCCTGAGTCCCCGACACAATTGGGGCGGCGTGATGGTCACGGAAAACTCACTTGTAGCTGCTCTTCGCATCAGATTTCTCCATAAGAATCTTTTGGTGATTCAGGCAATTGCAGGTACTGAAAGTTCCTGTCAGGAGTCCGGCTGACATTTTCCAAGTCCAAGTTCTTCATCATGGTAATCCGGTGCCTGATCTCGGGCACAGCCCTGTCGAGTATATCTTCGTATTTGGCATTTGGGTCTTTGCCTTCCACCATTTCCACCACTGCCGCTACTACATCCTTGTGATCCTTGAATTCAGGATGATCGGCATAGAACTTGGCGTTGATCTTGTGGAGCGCAGCATGGCTCGCTATGAGATTGCCGATGACTTCCGGTATCATGAGGAGAGTTTTTTCCACGGCTTTATTCACGGCCTCCTCGATGATTGCTTCTTTTTCTTTTTCCTCGATCATGGGCTTACCCCGAATAGATGTTATAGGTGGGCCGAACTCCTTCCACTGTAGGCATGAGTTGGCTTAGATTCACCGCCTCTACCTGATTGGAAGAGTTCAGCGAGACGAGATCGTTGTAACTGCTTTTGGCAATGCCCACGGTTTCAGCGGACAGAGACACCCCATACTCAGGCGCAATGCGAATGGCCAAGTTATAGATCAGTGCCTCCTCATAGTTTGGGGGGAAGGCAATCGTGTCCGCAAGCGTGGCGAACGAACTGATCTCGGTGAAGGGTTTCAAGCTATCCACCCACATTGTTTCTGTAAGGTTTGGTATGGGATGAAGGTAGATGGCCGCCACTGGATAAAGCGGATGATAGAAGAGGAACTGCGGACGACCCGTGATCGTCTTCAGGGAGATCCCCCGATACCATCCTTCAGGGATAACATCGATGGGGTGATCCGTCCCGCCAGAATCTTTCACAAACGCACCAAGAATCTGATGCGGTCTTGTCGTTGTGATGTCACCCCCCGGTCCCCAAGTGTAGATATATTTGGAGGAGACGAGATTGAAGCTCTCCTTCGCGGAGGCGAAGACACGAATTCGCTTGGATGCCCAATTCCTGAGCATAAGCTGCAATGCCTGCAATCCGTCGGTAAGCCTCGACGATTCGGGAGTCTCGCCGTAAGAGAGGACCCCCGCCTTCCTCATGCCTGCCTTGATCAAGTCTTGAACGATCATGGTTATTTCCTCTTTTGGTGCTTGAACCTCCCGTGCGTATTGAGGGCCTTAACCGAAGAGAATGTCTTGCCGCAGAGGGTGCAAACATGAAGCCCTGGGGGAGTTATTGCGGCAGTATTGTCTTCTGTTAGTTTTGCGGGTGAAGGTTGGTCCTTTTTCTCGGTGACTTTCTCCGCTGCCAGCTTCGCTTGATACGCCGTATAGACATGCTCGCACCCGGGGAGTGGCATGGCCTTGGCAGGGGTATCCACCCAACCTTCGGCTTCGGCCTTGGCTAACTCTTCGTCTGTCGTGAACAGTTCTCCTTTGATCACATCTTTGTGATACAACCAGACAGGAGTTCGGTATTGCCTCTCTTCCATCACTTCCTCCTGAAATTAGTGAAATGCGGGGGTGTTTCGGGTACACCCCCGGAAACCTTTGTTTTTTTAGGCACCGATGATATAAACCGTCACGGCGGTGGCTGATGTCCGGCGAAAGAGTAGAAGCGCAGCCTCATCAGCCGCTATCGTTTGACCCGCATCGGCAATGGTTACACCCGTGCCGGCGCTCAAGGTTAGAGTCTGCGTTCCGTCGTTGATGTAGCGACAACTAATGGTCTCTCCATTGTTCTTCAGCGCTCCTACTCCACCGCTACCAGCAATGATGTTGGCTGCGGTATCGGTAGTCACCGTGCCGGCACCAGTAACTGATGTGTGAACCACAATACCGGCGACAATTTGAGCGACTGTAAGGGTATTATTCTGCGCATCAACATCTACGGGCGTCAGAACTTCGCGGACGCGGCCTGCAAATACCAAAGGATTGGGAATTCTGACATCCTCAGCGTCGTTTTCAAACACCCTATCAAGGTAAGCCATTTCTCATCTCCTTTCTCAAGGTAAGGGATGATCAAGCAAGACCTTGATCATCCCTCCCTCGAAAGTGTTATCCCCATATCCTGACGGCGAACTCGGGATAGAGTGTCTTGACACCGCGCAGAATATCCAATCGGCAAATTTCCTTGTAGGTCTCAATGTTAAAGTCTTTGATTACGCAGACACTGAGACCAGCCTCTGGATCCGTCTCCCGCGCTCCCCATACCCCGGAAGGCATTTCCAGGGGCACTGTGACCAAGGCAAAAGCGTTGGGGTGATAGACCAGATTCTGCGGATAGGCGGTATCTTGGGTTCCCATGAAGCTCAGCGCGGCATTGTCCGCTGGAAGCGCGGAAACGGTCTGGTAAGCGCCGGTGCTTTGGATCACTGGCGAGATGGGAATCGTCATCGCACCACCGGAGGAAGTCGTATCTGCCGTGACGACGAACTGACGCAGAACCCCGGTGGATTGACCCGACATGGGATTGACCGCGTAGACGCCAGCGATAGTGAATACATCACCCTTCTTGACGGTGTTGTTTCCGGCATCCCATCCGTCTGTTACTACTGAAGTCGCACCGTTAGCGGTGGCACCGTTCATGAGTGGGGTCGCACCGCTGGTGAAGTGCCCGGTCGTGTGCCGGACCACATTTTGATCCATGTAAAGCGCGAGGTTTGCGATGACCCCGAGATATCCCTTGGTAATGATGGACTCTGCGACATGCTGGGCGAAGGTGCCCTTCAGGCCGTCAGCGAGCGCCCAGTTTGCCGCAGGGTTCAGGATTCCCACTCGGGTATCGGAGGGAACGGCTTCGTCGTCGAGACGCTGTTGCGCGGCACCTAAGGCAGCGAAGGTTGCTGGAGTTGTGCCCGGTGTGCCGACGGAATTGTAAACATCGGCATAGAGTGCGCAGAGATCAGCATCCGTGCCGTTTGCAATGGCAAGTGAGGCGGGCTGGAGATATCTGCGGCTATACTCTTCGATGATTAGGGTCAACTCTTGAGAAGTAAACTCCCAAGCTACATGACCCTGAGTTGCAACGGTGATCGAGGTGGATGGTTCGACGATGGCTGTCTTGCTGATCGCTTCAGCCTTCGTTTCCCGAAACTTGTTAGGTTTACGGATCGTTATCGTCGAACCTTTCTTCACGAATTCGTTCTTGTATGCAGTATGAACATGCCGGGCCATCGCCATGCTGTTCACGATCTGCATCAAGACCTCTTTCGCAATGATAGTCGGGCTAAGCAATGTGGCCATGATGCGTGCTCCTTATCGTTTTTTCCCTTCGCGCCACGCCCGATACTCCTTGGCGGTCATATTCTCAGGATTCTTTTCAACGACCCCCGTAGTCCTGACCGGAGTGATGGGCGGTGGTGCTCCAGGTAGTTTTTTGGGTAGTGGAGGAGCCTTCAGCCTCTCCTCGATTTTGCCGATCTCGAACGCGACCTGGCGTTCATCTTCAAGCGCTGCGATAGCGGCGGATTCCTCTGGGTGCGAGCCGAGGTAATAAAGGATATCCTCGGCAATTTCGGAAAGCATCACCGTGGCTAACATTGCATCGGAGATTTGGAGGTTTTCGGACATGACGAGATCTTCGAAATCGGAATATTTCTCGCGTCCTTTCTCCATGCTTGCGTCCACGGCATCGTAGCCTTCGGCTACCGCTGCCCTTTCTTGTTCTGTGGCCTTTTCCTGCAAGCTCTTCTCCTTTTCGACCCTTAGCTTTTGCTCAACCTTCCAATCGGTAAGGGCCTCCAGGAATTCGACCTCAGACTCGAAATCCTCCAACTTCGGTTTGTCTGTCGGCGGAGCGGACTCCTTCAGCTTTTCCACTTCGGCTTCAAGTTCGATCCGTTTGCTGCGCTCGAAGTCGCGTTCGCGTTCGGCTGTCCGAAACTTCTTGGTGATTTCATCGATCCTGCGCTGAACCACGTCCTTCGGTTTGGGTTCAGGTTTTTCTGCTGGCGGAGTGTCGGGAGAAATCTCCTTTTCTTCCTCCTTTTTCTCCGGTTCGGAAGTTGCCGGGGCTTCCTCTTCCTTCACGGCTTTCTCGGTAGAATCAGCGGCCTCTGGCAGCGGTCCTACTGAAGTCACCGATAGCGCATTAGCGTCATCCACGATGTTCTTGATCACCGGGACGACACTCACATCCTTGATTTCGTCTTTCTTTTCCTGCTTTGCCATTTCGCATTCCTCCTCGGAAAGTGCCCAAGATTGGCTTGGTTGAGTTGGTACAAACAAAAAAGGGGCGATTGCTGGGATAATCCAGCGGTCGCCCCTCTTGTTACGATAAGGGTTGGATTCTTAGTTCAACGCAGCGAAATCAACTTTGATTCTCATTTCATTTTCTCCTGAATGATAATACCTTATGACTCTTACACACATATTTTTATAAGTTACTGTGGACCATTCATGATGATCCAACGAACTTGATTTCGACATCAGCAATTTCCAATACCAAGGATTTCCCTTCGGCTCTGAAATATCGTGCAAGGAAGAATGAATTAGTTGCGCAACACATGGTATTATGAATTCTTTTGAAAAAATATCAAGTGGTTGTAGTAAATCACTTTCTTCAATACGAAATTCAACATTATAAAGGTTCGGTCCTATCTGCATCCTATCTGTGTTTACAGATACCAATTCTCTTTCCAGTAGCATCAAGATTTCTTTTGCGATAAGACTTGTAGTTATTACTAAGGACATAGTAAATCAACCTCCTCAACTTTATTGACTTCCACTTTCTTGGGAACGCCATGCGCGAAGTGAATGGTTATCTTTCCATGGAACCGTTCTTCCAATTCCTTGATAGGAATAATTATCTTCTTGTCCTTCTCTTGGCTTTCCAATACGAGCTTGTTCATTTTCCCATTCGAGCTTTTCTATACTCGGGCATAGTCATCTCTTCGAGCTTCTTTTTGACTGCTGGCTCAACGGAAACTTCCTCGATCTGGATCTCGACGCTGTATTGATCCTCATCTCCTTGTCTTTCCGAGACCCTTACGGCTACCACGGACCCTTGGGCGTGAATTGTAACCTTGTCGTTTACCTTGAAACCTTCAAGAGCAGGTAACTTATCAATCTGCTCCTTCTCGAAGTTCAATTTGAGACCCCAGGGCCATTGGTCCTGTCCCACCACTAAGTGTTCCTTTTCCAATTTGGCCTTGCTCTTCTTCGGAAGTTTGACATTGACGAGTTCAGGCATCTCTTTTCTCCTATGCTACCGCTCTTTTCTTGGTTTTCCTCTTGGCTTCTCTCAATACGGCAGGTGATGACCCCTTAGCTGCCCTTCTTAGGGCATTGCCTCCGCGATACTTTCGTGCAGGTTTCCCGGTCGGTGTCCATCCATGCTCAATGCCTCGCAATAGCGCGGCTTGGGCTTGGGCCTTTTGGAATGTGGTTCCTTTGGCCTTGACTCCGCCCGGGGTCCTAACTTGATATCCATCCTTTTTCCTAACCGTTACTGGCATCTTTCTCCTCCTTGACTTTTCAACGATGATTTTGGGAGTTAACAATACATTGCTCGAAGCCATTAGAATTCAATCCCAGTTGAATAGTCTCCGTTCATAGTTCGCCCAGCGGATTCAAACAAAGATATTCACTTTTGACGACCATCGGCTCCAACTGATTTTTTCTCAATATCTTGATTACAGTGGGAACCCAAAACAGCTTGCATGAACAGATGATCAGATAGCCGCCCTTCAGTTCGGACCATATATCCCACACGATGAATGACTCCGTGATCGGCTGGAAGAATGTAAATCCTACTCCTCCCTTACCTTGGTTCGTAGGATAGTCGCATATAGTGCAACTTACGGGGATATGAAGTCCGATTGTTTCCGTGATCTTGATGGTCAGATCCATGCACTCCCCGCGATTCAGGTCGCCTACGAATGAAACAATTAGGAGTTGCATATTCTCCCCGAACTTCATCTCATCGCCCTTCATTGCCCTTCATGATGTTAAAACGGTGGTGCAGTATGTTCTCCTATGCCTGTTGGTAGATTAAGGACGGCACCGGGGAAATATGCATCAAAGTAATTCATCAATTCTTGCAATGTGTAGTATCTGAGGACAAGACCCGATGGAGTATAAATCAATCGTCCATTTTCTCTTTCCCATGTTCCTTCCGTGCGGATTAAGTTTTCCAAAGATGTAGCTTGAGCAGGAATTACTGCCACATCTTTTCTCGGAACGATAACCCCTGGTCCTTCTTCACCCACCAAAACGGGCTGGCCAGCTTCCACGGGTCCGCCTTCTTGCCTGCTTGCGACTTCTCTTGGAGGCACAGCCGCCCTGATGGCCTTGATCTGATTTTCAAGTTGCAATCCTTGCAACTTGGCCTTTTCTTGCTCGATCTTTATCTGCAACTCTTCAAGTCCCAGCATCGCTTCTTGCAGCTTTGCTTCGAGTAGGGGATCGGGAGGAGGGCCAACGGCAATAGGGGTAGGGACGACTTCCGGGGCTTCCTCTCCGCTCTCCCTTCTTTTTTCCGCTAACTTCGCCCGAACTTCCGGGGGAAGCAGATATTCCAGCCGTTCGGCGAATTCGTCGGCGCCTTGCCAATCCATCGACTTCGCATAGAGGTCGCCGACCAAGGGGCCTGCCGCTGGGACATACTGCACGAATTCCTTCATCGATTCCCTCGATTCCGCCCGCTGGGTCGTGAAGGAGGGGCCAACCGTGACAACGACATCGTAAGTGCCCACTGACATATCGTTTACGATCTTGCCATCTTCCGTTCGGACATTGATCGCCTCGAACTTATTAAGGTTGCCCTCCAAGCCCAACCGGATAATGCGCTCTGTATCCAGAATGCCTGGCGCCATATCAACTAAGACCCGACCGAGATGCGCGACGGATCGGGCAAGATTGTCGATGAAAGCGAAAGTTCCCACATCGCCTTCCATTTTCCGTTCCCGGATGGCAACCCCGGATCTTTCGTTGCTTTGCATGCCGAGGGAAGCCCTTTGAAGTCCCATTGTATCCCGTATCTCTTGATCCGCGGTGCGAATCCTTTCTATCATCGCCGAGGATGCTTGTGGCGGAACCTCCCGGTGGGGCCAGCCCGGGGCGTCTGGATCGGGGTTCACCAAGAGATAAGGAAAGTTCTTCCGGTGCGCTTCGTTCCACTGCGTCTCGTGTCCCTCGATCTGTTTTGCCGTCGCAAGGTAAGGGCTCTTCGGGGCAAGGGTGATTATCTCCGTCTCGCAGGAGTTCCAATAATTATACATTCGCTGCGGGTCCTTCGCGTTTCGGATCAATCCCCTGACAAAGCGCCTCCCACCGACATTAATTTCTTTGCCCCAAATTGGAATAACGGGAATATACTTCTTCCCGACCCAATCTTTTTCGTTAAGAATCCTGTCTCCGCTCAACAGATACCACTTGATTTTGTAGTTTTTGGTTTCGCGCTGCTTTACTACCTTTTGGCCTTGTTCCAACTTGTCCACTACGCTTCCGTCTTCCAACAGGTAGATTGTCTTGGGATTCGCCTCTTTCACAAAATATTCGACGACCCTTACTTTGTTCGCATCGCACCATCCCTCTACATAGCGGCTATCGCCCGGCTTGAAGGCCATCGGCTGTTCGCCGTATGTCTCTTCAAACTCATCCCTGTCGATCTCGGCGACGATAAAGCAATACATCGCATCGGAACAATCGTATTCGGAATGAGGTCCCCAATAGATAGCCAGTGCATTCTCGATCTTCTGAATGAAAGCGTTCTGCGTAAAGGAATCGTCGCTTTCGTAATCAGTCACGACGCGTATGGCGCCATATCCGCAGGCAACTGCGTGTTCAAAGCCATGGTCTATGGCAGTGTCCGATTTGGATACTTGCTCAATGTTCTTGATCCAGCCTCCAATTATGCTGGCCCGAATCGGATCGGCCCTTGAATCTACCGGAATAACCTTTACGGAAGGCCGGTTCATTCTTTGATCACCGACCACCTGATCAATGAAGATCGGCATCTTGTTGGTAGTGATGCAGGGACGGCCATCTGTCTCCCGATCCAAGCGGATCTTCTCCGGCCATTGAGCGCCTGGTTTGGCGATGAATTCCAAATCCTCCATCGCCCACCTTCGATTCTCTTCGTCTTCGTTCATCGCCTTCTTCAGACGATCCCGCGCCTCCTTGAGGATCTGGTCATCGCGCTCAGTGGGTTCTCTCTTAGTCTTGGAAGATCTCTCTGGTTGCAGCATGTTAGTTCCCTAAATAGGCCAATGCACCATAATCACGATAAGATGTTCGTGAATCGCTGTATGACTTCATTTGGACTTTCGGCTTGTATCCCTGGGCGAAGGTGCGAAAGGCATCGGCACCGTGGACCGCGAAGTTGTCCAAGGGTTTTCTGCTGAAGATCTCATTCTCCTCATCCCATTCCGAACGGTAGGACTCAAGGCACAGGATTCCCTTGGCACACTTTTTTTCATCGAACCAGCACTGGCCGATGATGTTCCTTCCCAACTCGATGGCGTTCAAGATGGCTTGAGTATCCTTCGCCCTCGGAACTTTGATGATCGGTTTTATGCCAAGGTTTTCCGCGATCTCTTTCAAGGTGAGCGCGACCTCACTGTCGCTATGGGGAGCCCGTTTTTCGACATCGTGGGGCATGTAGTGGTCGCCGTAAACATAGTCCTTTTCCTTGAGGACTTTGGCGTAATGCACCATTCCCATGCCGAAGTTTTCGTAGTAGTCGATAAAGCGATATTCCTTCCCGATGTGCTGCATGAACCAAACGCTGGTCATGTCTCTGACACCTATGTCCCAAAAGGTGTAGACCTCGAAGCCAGGGACCCAAGGAACGGGACAGATTCGCTTCTCCTTCCGCGCCTCCGTCATCTGCTTCGCGTAGTAAACGCCGACGATGTTCCTGTCGGTGATCGCCTGTTCCTCCGTATCGGGATAGTTCTCGTTGATATCCTGCTCCGTCATGCCAGAGGCGACCATCTGCTCCTTGAAGTCTGCTGGCCTGTGAGGATGGGCGTCCCATGGCAAGAAGACACGTTTGAACTTGTTCAATCCCCTCATGGTGGCGATATAGAGATCCCGTGTCCAATACCATCCGGCGCCTTCCTTGAACGAATTCGAAATGACGATAACTTGGCCTTTGGCCTGCTCGATCCCGGGAAAGGAGGCATTGAAGATTTCCTTCGCCAAGCGGTTCTTGCAGGTCTCGTCCATCACCAAAAGGTTAGGGGTTTTGGACTGTGCTCCCATCTCGGTGGTCGGCAGGCTCTTGATCGTGCTGACCAAACCGTTGCCGTGCTGGAACTCAAAGACCTGCTTGGTGCGGGATTTGGTGGGCGGTTTAAGCCAGGGGGGGAGGCGATCCATGATGAAATAGACACGATCCAAGAATTCGATGCTGAGGTCCTCTGTAACCGAGATAACAACCGCCAGGAAGAGCGGGTTTCTTATGATCTGCCAGAGGACATACATGGCCACAATCCAGGTGAGTCCGAGTTGGCGAGCCTTCAGAATAATCAAGAGATTGGATTCGACGATGGTAGGCACGATCTTCTCCTGCTCTGGCCAGAGTTGAATCTTGATAGCTCGCTTCGTCTCCTTCTCCTCAATGAAGACATACTTGTTGATGAAGTAGAGAAAGGATCTGGCTACTCGCCTGCACTCTTCGATCTTGGCCTCGATGTTGAATCCCGTCGCGTTTCTCATTCTGAATCCTCGGGTTTCACCTTCTCCATATGAAACCCGGCCTTCAAGATATGCTGATGAAATGCCTTTCCGATGGACTCGGCACCGATTACGGACTCATGGAGATCAGCCGGGACGCCGATATATCGGTAGATATTCCCATCCTTGAAGGCCACTTCCAGTGTGTCCGTCTCCTCATTGTGTCCGATGGATTCGATGAAACTGGACTTGATTTCTTTTCGCTGCATTTCGCTCTATTTCGTCTTCTGCAGTGGGTCCGTTTCTGAGCCCGTAAACTTCCCAATAAAATCAAGGCCGACAAAACCGCCCGCGATGTAGAGCGCGATCTTGTAGAGATCATCGCTCAAGTTGCCCCAAGCCTTCAAGGCCGAGGCCAAAAGCATAACGATAATCACCACCGACCATTTCCTCAAACCGAGCAACCACTTGTTCATTCCTCAACCCCTCCTATTCCCATACCGGCAAAGCTGCCTGGGCGTTCCTGATTCTTTGAATTAGCTTTTCCTTCTCCTCATCCGGGGCATCCATTTCCTGGATGGCCTTGATGAGGCTGGGAAGAGCAGCCAGCAAGGCGGTTATCGCATTCACGAGTAAGGTCGCCGTTCCGATGTCCATCTATTTGTCTCCTTCCTCGATCACCCCGAGATCAACCAGCATTTTCAGCATTTTGGACATGCTCTCCGTGTAAAGATTGACGAGCTTTTGATACTCTTCAAGATCGGCCTGTTTTTGAGTGATCTCTTCGGTCTCCAGAGCCAAGATCAACACATCGCCAGCTATGATGTAATACTGACGGGCTTGGTTGTAGCAATCTTTGATCTTGGCGCAGTCTTCCGCCGAGAGCGTGCCCGTATCGCAGGCAGGCTTAGCCACATCGTAGGCCGCCTTGAGGATCGTCCCCGCCAGTTCATAGGAGGAGACGACCTTGCCCCTGGTGCCCGCGCAACCGAAAGCCAAAACGAGCAAGAAGGCCAACATAACAATCCAGACTTTCTTCGCCATTTCATTGTCTCCTTTCGATCTTAGATGCCGTATTTGATCCCTACCGTATACATCCCCCGAAACTGAAGTTCTTGCGTTCGGGGATCTTTCCAAATACAACCCACGCAGAATTGGACTTCGTGGCTCTCCCCGCGGGACATTTTGAAGAGCAGATAGATATAAGAACCTATTTCATTTTCCCCAGTCTCCAGATTGTGCATGATGCAATTTTTCTCTATTCTGGATCTCAGTGCAAAGATGACAAATCCGGGTATATGTTCATCCAGCCATTCTTGAATAATAGACTGATAGGTGAGATCCAAAGAGTTCGGGACATAAGGCTCCAGGAAGACCCGTTCCAAGGCATCCAGCTTTTCCATATCCCCGTAGTAGTCGGGAATGGCCGTATCGGAATGGCCAAAAATAGGAACAGAGAGAAGAAGCATCAGGATCAAACCGAACAAACATCGGGAGTTCATGAGATTTTTTTGTTTCTCCTGAGAATATTCTGGCCAAGAAGGGAAGCGAGGAAGACGATTAGCGAAGTTATCGCCCCGTAAATGCTGCCTTCCTTGGCCGCCGCGATCTTTACCTCCGACAAATTACAGTTTAACTCCTTGATCTGGCTTTGGAATTCGTCCATCTTCTTGTCGATGGAGTTCAACTTCGTGTCTACTTTTCCTCGCCAGTAGCTCATCGTGATCTGCTCTTCCTTGGTTAATTCTGGATTCAAGGACAGAACGGTGATCCCTCTTTCCGAAAAGGACACATCGGCTATTGGTTGTGAGATTCGATAGAAATTGACGACGGAACCGACGATCAAGCCGAACAACACCGATAACAAAAAGATGTTCACCCTGTTGTTCATTGTCTCATTCCTCCGCACATTTCATCAGCCACTCCTTTTATCCTCTTGAGTTTTAGCAGGCGGCAAATTCTCATTTGCCTTTGGCAGAGGTTCGCTCTCGGGTTTTTTATTTTCTTTTATTGATTGAAGGGAATTTATCTCCTTCTTCAATGCCTCATTTTCTTGATATAAGAGAAATTTTTCCAGCTCGCTTCGACCTAAGAATCTAACCAATATCTCTAAATCTATTTGCTGCAAATCCATGAAATCGTCTCCTGTACTATATCCCCGATATCCAGGTTTCCTCTTTGTATCCAAGATACTTGTTTACGTACGCCTTAAAGTCTGTCCACTGCTGTTTTCTTACTGCGAGGTAGGATTCATATTCTTCTTGCCAGATTTTGATTTCTTCCTGAGTTGGAAATGCGCCCTTCGACCACTCAACGAGTTCATCATTCTGAGTCGCAATTCTTTCCCCAGGAAACTTCCATGCCAAAACTGCACTTAATGCAATCACTGTTTTCTCCTATAGAACGACTTCCGTCCAGTTGCCCAAGGTGCAAGTCCCGTTACTGGTCGTCGCAGTAATCTTATATTTCTCGTTTGCCCGGACAATGAAAGTAACTTGAAAAGTATTGTCTTCGTTCAATAAGCCGACCTCAATGCCTACCTTACCGCTTGCTGCCGCCGTAGGAGTGGCTGATGCATCGGAAAATGCTTGGACATAGGCATATCCTGCCGCTACCGAAATTGCACATCTAACGGTTGCCATGATCAACAACGCCCTTGAGGTATTTGGGTTGGTATAGACCGTGCCCAATGCGCGAGAGGCAGTGCGGTTGATCCAATTTTTATTCGCCTTACTGCTGGGATTTCGCCCAAATCCAGCAGGGTTGACTTTGACCAGATTAGCGGAAGTATAAGGTACCAGCCAGATGCTTTCTCCATCGAAAGTACCACAGCGGAAAGCGCCTCCTCCTTGACCGTGAGCATAGGTAGTCATGGAACCATCAGCAGGGTTGACTTTGACCAGATTAGCGGAATTATAAGGTACCAGCCAGATGCTTTCTCCATCGAAGACGCCGCCAATAAAAGCGCCTGATCCTTGACTGTGAGCATAAAGCGAGAAATTCGGCAGCCAGATGCACGTCCTTACGGCTGTCGCGGCAGGATAGAGTGTCCCGCTCACCGTCAAGGCTGTCGTAGTATTTGCAGTAATCGGCAACCAAATCCCACTGGCCGGAGAGGTGCTTACATAACTGTAACAGTATTGACCCACCAGAGCATTAGCAACCCAGGTGCCAGAAGTCCGGGTAAATACCGTATCGCTGGTTCTGGTTCCGGCGATTTCCACTGATTGCGCAGATTTGAAATAGGCGGGCTTAGATTGACCGAGCCCATTGTTACCAGCATGCTTAATATTTTTACCGGAATGGACGATGGTGGTTGCAATACTCTGATTATACAGAGAGAATTTCCGGGCCTTTATGATACCACTGGCATCCAAATCGACGAGCCATGCTTTTCCCCAGCGTTTCGGGGTTGAGCCTTCCCCTAAACTCCCTTCTCCATTTGCTCGTGGAACTATGCTACGAGTTGGCATTTCTCTACCTCCTATGTCAAGGAAGGCATAATATTCGAATTCGCATCCACTTCGAAATAATATGGCGAGGGTATAATATTTTCGTTTATATCCAATTCGAAAAACAAATCAGATTCGACAGTTGTGCGGGGCATAAAATTCTCATTGATATCAATTTCGAAAAGGCCAGCAAAGCGTAAAACATCCGCGGAAAGAATGCCAGCTGTAGCCTTCACATACCCTGAAAATCCAGTGAGTGTTAACCCAGCAAAGGTTGGAGAGCTGGCCTGTTTCACCGCCTGATCGAGGTAACCATCTATTGTAGCATGCGACAGACTACCAATATCACTCAAGTTAGTATGTGACCTATTCGTGATTTGGGTGATGTTGGTCAGAGTAATATCGTCAGGGATATCAGCGTCCGTTAATGCCGCTGCGCTCAGGACCCCTGCTGTAGCTTTGACAAAGCCAGAGAATCCGGTGAGAGTCATTCCAGCGAAGGTAGGAGATGCTACCTGCTTAACGGATTGATCGAACCAATCATTGAGCGTAGGATTGCCCTGCAAAGTGATGGAGCGGTCAGCGTCGCCGGTAATGAGGCTAAGGGTTCTTTGAGCACTTAAATTCGAGGCAGGACTAAGGATAAGTCGATGAGAAGCATCGGTATCTAAAATGCCAAGGCCTGAGTTTGGGAATTGAGCAGTGCCAGAAACATGCAGGTCTTTGAGCCATGCCTTTCCCCATTCCCTACCGCTTTGTCCGAGTTCTTCGACTTGATGGGTTTTCGGACAAACCGGATGGGAAGACACAGGAACGATATAAGAAGAGCCATCGAGCATAAAGAGGGGTTCACCCCCAATAATGCCGATTTCCTCCCAAGGAGGAATGATCATCATCTTGTCGGAGTTTCGGATAAAGAAACTGCGAACAACCTTGTAATCAGGTTGCATGTTTCATTCCTTCGCGCATTATGATCTTCGCGGACATTTATCAAATAGTCCTTTTAGTTTGTGTAAACCATAACATACCTTCGCATTACACAAAATAGCATATCGCTCATTTAGTTTACACAAAATGGAGTCCTTTGTCCCGCAGAAGCTTCCATTTCTGCCGCCACCTCGTTCCGCTCAGATGTTCCAAACCTCGGCTGTTACCTGCTCAATCGTGATCGCATCCGAGGCACCAGAAGTAATACATATGCCCACATAAGTCGGCGTGGTCACATCGAAGGCCGAGGAGACTGTGTTGACAACCACACAGGGAATCGTGGCGTGGCCAGTCGAGGCCAGATTATGGATCAATGAGAACTCGCCCACGACGATCCCAGACGCAGAAAGAGGCCCCCGGCAAATTGCCATGATCTCTATAAAACCTTCGTCCGCCGCTGCCGTTCCCGCTGGCTTGGTGAAGGAGACCCTGGCGGTGTCCGTGGTCGTACCTGTCGTCCCAAAAGCAATGTCAAAGGTGCTGGCTGCTGTTCCTGCGGCAGTTTTCCTAATATTGAATTTCCAACGGAAAGTGGTTCCGATTTTCAGTCTTGTCAGAGGGACATTAATGGCTGATCCGGCTATATAGGTTCTCGTCGCAGCAGAAATTGTCTGCGAGGTTGTGCTCCAATTTGCCAGTAAGCCATTTCTCAATATGCCCTTTTGCCACATCTCTTGTTCTCCTTATTAGTCCTGAGCCCTTGCTCTCTCCACGCTTCTGGTGAGATAGGCCGTGATTACTGTGTTCGATCCATTGGTCGCATTCCCTGTGATTTTGATCTTCATGAAAGCCGCAGGAATCGGGTCAAAGGCGAAGGCGTCCGGCGCCGCCGTCAGTACCGAAACAATATCCGGCGCAGAAGATGGCTCATAAAAAGTCCCTTGCTGGAGGGGACAGATGTTGTATTCAATCTTCAAATTCGGGGTAGTGCCGGTCAGCGAAGTGACATGCACGGCGAAATTGCCATGGCATTCCCAAAGGTTGATGAGTTCGCTGCTCACGCTCGCCGTGGCGTTGATCGTGACTGCGTCGAAAATCTTGTCAGTTACTATGTGTTCCATCACATAACCTCCTCGTGCGTGATGAAAGTAGAAGCAGGGCTCGCGGGAAGAGAGGGCGATTCATCGTCTCCGCTCTCCGGCGTTTCTTCCGTGAACTTTCTTTTGTCGTAAAACAGGTCCTCAAAGCAGAAAAGGACGAATTCGGGGGCCGCTTCGGTGCTCATCTGTCTCCTGTTCTGACGGTTCAGGGCCAGCATTCACTTTCCACGCACAACTCGATGACCGTGAGCCTTCTGTCCGCTAACAGCCGCTTCACTATCCCGACACAGACGAAGCACTCGCCTGTGCGCTCATGCTTGAAATAGTCCCGAAGAAAGACCCTCTCTGGCAGTTCGGGTGGATCAGAATAGTGATCTTCTTTGTGGCTGGGGTCACTCATGCTTTTCATTCCATGATGGCGGATAGGGCCGGATAGTCGGCGGATCGCGCCAGTTTCAGACTAAAAAGCGTTAAAGCCCTCTCCGTGCAACTGGAGAAAACAGCTTCTGGTCATTTGTGAAAGAGCACCTATCCGGCCCTAAGACCCTGCCTCTTCGACTCGAAGTCAAAACGGAGCTGAATACCGCATTCAGGGCAAAAATCCTGATCCTGTTCTACTTGGCAACCGCAGTGGGGACAACGCTTCATGGCTTGAGCCCTGTATATGAAGATACGCTCTTCGGATAAGGCAGCCAAGTGAAACGAATGAAGAAATAGATTGGAACAGTTGTTGAGGTTAAAGTCCAACCCGAAGGACTCCACAATACTGCCGTTTTTCTTCCGCACATCCCATCGGTATGGGTCTTGTGCATGCACCACCAGTTCTACCTGCTTGGGAAGCAAGCCGTGTTTGGACATGAATGATCGAAGGCTCTGCTCCTTGCAGGACAGAAGAAAACGCGCAATATCGCTGATGGCTTGTTGCATATCAAGTGTCTCGGAGTTCAAAAGTATAGTCTCGCGGGGGAGGGGATAAGTCAAATTTTGAATTAGACCCATTTGACCCTCGCACCCCCCCCTCCATGGCCTTCGCGGGCCTGGTCCATCGCTCGCGCCTCCGCCTGCGGTGTGCTCGCTCCGCCTTCCGCCTCTCCCCTCTGGTCTTTGGGTGGAAGCCTGGCTTCATCTTTTCACTGGCCCCTGGTTTTGCCGCTCGATCCATCTCCTGCTGGGCATGGCCATGTTCGCATAAGGGACATTATGTAAACTTTTGACTCTTATCGCCTGCCAGTCCTTACTGGAAGCGGCTTTGTGGGAATTTCGATCTTGTCCCTAAATAGCTCTTTTTCGTCTACTTGTCCACAATCCACAATATCTTGTGGGTTTCCCTTGTATAACTCCCCGCCCGGAGAGTGCATCGCCTGAATCACAACCGCCATCAGACCTACTTCGACATTGACCTCTGGCTGTTCGCGAAGGTGGCCCTTGAGCTTAGCCGCCAGCTCGGCGGTTTTCCGCTGAGTCTCTATTGCTTGGATCTCCCGCTGATCTGTAACCACGCCATCCCGTTGAAAGTAAAGGGTTTGACGGGCATCAAGGAGGCTTTTTATCTTGTCTGCCAGAAATTCGTCCGTCAAGCCTCGTTGGGCAAGCAGCATCGCAAAAGCGCTCTGAACTGAAGGATGATGCAAGATTTGATGGGCTTGTTGAGCCGCTGACCGAGGAGACAACCCAGTTTCTATTGCCACTTGTGTCAAACTCTTACCCTTAACTGCCGCCTCAAGAATCCTGGCTCTGCGCAGTAAACTCGTTGTCCGATCCTTCCTTGCATGATGCTTCGGTTGGATTCCACCCAAAGGACCCTTTTTCGGTTGTCTTCTCTCTTTGCCATTTCCTGCGTCTCTTTTGCTTCTTCCTGCCATAATTTCTCTTTTTCCTTGTCTCTTATTATTACCCTCCATCCTCTCTTTATCTCTCCTTACTTCCAAAAACCTATATCAGGACTCCAAATCCAAGTTTTGATTCCATGCTGAGATAAAAAACCACTCAAAAGACTTTGGGCTTTTTTAAGATGGTGATTCTGTGTTTTCTTAACTTCAACCAGAATGAATTCTTCGTTTTTATAACAGACAAAGTCAGGCCATCCCCTTCTACTTACTTTCCATCCTTGACGGATGATAGTTCTTCGAAATGCTTCTTCTGCCTGATTTTCATATACTTTTGTTCGTTCACCAAAACCCTTATATTTTTTCATCTTTTTTCTTGAAATTTTCCCTGTTAAAACTACAAAAAAGGGGCAAGACTCACAACTGCGATTGCATCACTTATAGTTGTGTGCTTGCCCCTCGGTTTAGGATAAGGGCTGAATTTTAAGTACTATTTTACGCCGTTATTACCCCCAAAAAGGAAGGGGCTTCGATGTCTGCCCTATATCGAAGCCCCAACACCCGCCGGCCCAATATGGCAGAAGGAGGTTAAGACCACAAAGGGCCGACTTGCTAAGTGAGACGAAGGAGGGAGGATTGCCCCTAGGAGCGGCGGATCTCCATAGGGTGAAGCCACAGGTTTGTAATAGATAGGAGGCTTTCGGGCGGATGCATTTACCGAATCCGCAGCGGCAGACTGTTCGTCCGCCGTATCGAGAGCAGCCTTTTTAATTCCCTGACCCAAATCGGCCTGACCTTGGCCGAGGACGCCTCCTGCGGGAATACTGAGAAAAGAAGAAGCCCCAAGCGTTGTAAGCTTAGGGCTCTGTGTTTTGGCAAGCCTAAGTTGTCCGTTCCTACCGTTCAACCTGTTGCCTCCATATATACTGCGTGCCAAATAAAATTACATCCTCATTAAAACTATAATCCCCTATAATCCCCTTGTCAAGTCTTTTTTAAGAAGGTGGTGAAAATCACCACCATATGCTGAAAATCACCACATGCACTTATTGCAATCATATCAAGCATTTATCTCAATCTGTGTCGATTTTGATACGCTGAAAATCACCATTTTTGGTTATTACCCAAACTACCCATATGCAATGAAATCAATCACTTACGGACTTGGCACGCAACTTGCTTGCAATAAAGGTAGCACTTAATCGATCGCACCGCGAGAGGGAAAAGTGGAAAAAACATTGAGGGAACAGCGAGACGATCTGGTGAAGGCCGAACGAGAGGCAGAAGAAAAGGCTGCGGCGGAAAATTGGGCCAAGAACCTTGAAGACCCGGATTATTGTGACAAACTGCTGGGTATGTAAGGAGGCATCTAAATGAGATTGCATCTTGACATAGAGATTAACCTTAACTGGATAAATTTATTCACCGGTCGAAGGATGTGGCGATTAAGAATCGGCGACAAAGCATGGTATATACGCTGGTAAAGCGCATCCCCGTGTAGGGAGAAGCCCCCGCAAAGGGGCTGTGCCGGTGTGAAGCCAGCGGAAAACCCCAGTGGACTGGGGCGTGAACAAAGAAAGGAGAGAAAATGGATAAGCTCGGCACAGTATGGGTAGCAAAAGGGGAAGGTGCAACAGTGGAAGCGCTTCGGGACGCTATCCGGGCCGCTTATCATCATGTCGAGGATATGGTAGCCCATGTTAGGCGGACATACAACGCCTTAGGTGAGCATTCTCAGCAAACCATGTCTAACCTAGCGTTGACCGGTCATCCGCTCTGCCTGTATGACTATGAGCGGATGCGGTATTGTCTCGCATATTAGCCCCAGCGGACGGCTGTCCTATCGGCCAGACGGGGAAGGAAACGCCATGAAACAGATAGAAATCAAATGGACTGGAGAATGCCGTAAGTGCGGAGCCGCCTTGCCCGTGGGCGTGTTGGCCATGTATGAAAAGAGTATGGGCGTTTTTTGCCTTGGCCATGAGCCAACCGATCCCGAAGAAATCCGCCAATACCGCTTGGCCAAAGCAGAGGCCAGGGCCGAACGGTTGGAAGGATGGGCCGCTAAACGGGAGGAGAAGGCGGAGGCTCAGCTTAACAGCTATCCGTCAATCCGCCACGATTGGGCGTTTATTACTCAACCTGGGCATATCCCCTTACGGGCACGGATGAATAAGACAGATCATAGGGCAATGGAATCCCTCCAAGTCGCAAACGCCATGAGGCAAAAGGCAGAGAACATCCGGCAAGTTCGGGTGGCGGGTGATGCAGAGCGGAAACGCCAAGAAGCAAGGGAGGAAATGGATCAGAAGGTAAAGAAGGGAAGTCGGGTTTTTGATGTCATAGCAGGGGAAGGAACCGTTGTGGGTGTGTATAAGAAGTCCTATCGCATCGCATTTGATAGGGGCTTTACCTGGGCGCGGGACAAATCCTACGTCCGATCCCTATAAACCGAGGCTGTCCTAT
>Ga0315312_1000943_pt1 | contig 26505 bp, 32 predicted proteins | sample TDP7_MG_FD_203629 | JGI IMG/M metagenome (GOLD analysis project Ga0315312, IMG submission 203629) | Freshwater sediment microbial communities from Lake Towuti, South Sulawesi, Indonesia - TDP7 | ecosystem: Environmental > Aquatic > Freshwater > Lake > Sediment | place: Indonesia: South Sulawesi... | reverse complement strand
TTGCGTGCCGTGCTGGACGATGCGTTTATACTTTTCAGCGGCCTCGATGCACTTGCGACCCTCGAACACATTGTGGCTGCACGGCTTCTCTACGTAAACGTCTTTTCCCGCCTGACAGGCCCAAATTGTGCCCAGCGAGTGCCAGTGATTGGTTGTTGCGATGGATACAACATCGATGCTCTTATCATCCAGCAGCTTGCGAATGTCCACGTAGGCATCGACTTTTTCATTGCGGTCCTTAAACCGCTTGATGTGTCCGTCCAGGACCTTTCTATCCACATCGCACAGCGCTACGACCCGCACTCCGTCCATCTTGTGAAATTCGCTGATGTGCGATTCACCTCGACCGCGGATACCCATCACGGCCACACGAATGTCGTCATTTGCACCTCGCACCCGCGAGTATGGGCTGGCCAGTGTCAACGCAACACCGGCAGCGGCAGTGCTCTTAATAAAGTCTCGACGTGTCATGTCTCTCATGGTAAATCTCCTTAACATTAACTCTTTGTCATAAGAATAACCGGCAGCGGAAAAAATGGCAAGGGGGAACATCATTTAGAATTCAGCGCACGATTTCTTCAATTGCCCGGCCTACGATGTAGTCCGGCAGTTTATTAAGTGCCGGCTCAGCCTCATACGCAGATATGATACTCTTGTCAGGAAATGCCCCGACCTCAGCGATCAGCTCATCGGCCAGCTCTTTCAGTCTTTCCGCCGTAAGGTGTCCTGCGGATTCTGACATCTGGGCTTCAGCCTTATCTTGCGCCGCCTGCCGCAAAGCCTCGAATTCAGCCCGGCTGTCATACCAGTTAAGCTGCAGTTCCAATTCAAAGACTTCCTTCGCTCGGACCCGGTCAAAAGTATACTGAATGCCGATTGGATTGTAGGTTTCTATCCGCTCATCAACAAAAGCCAGGCAGGCGTCCCGGTATGCGGCGTACTTGTCGTCATCGAAATCGGCAAAACCACGCTTGGCAATCTCCTCGTTAAGGAGCTCTTCTATTTTTGCCGCCACGACACTCTTCCTGGCTTGCAGCCGCTCATAGAGGGTTTCATAATAAGCATTCAGAAGCAGATTTGCCTGGCTCATCGAGTGGTAATTGTAAATTGACGATTGACAATTTTCAATTGCCTTAAAGGCTGTCTGATACTACGGTGCGATATGGCCGAGCCAGTTCTGGGCAAAGACCATCAGGTCTTGCCAGTTGATCAGGCCATCGTTCGTCTTTTTTGCCACAGAGAGCGCAGAGCACTCAGAGCAACTATCCCTTTTCTTATCTCTGTGACCTCTGTGTCGTCGGTGGCTATTTTCTTTTTTACCCTAGGTGGCAGTTTATGGTGCCAGGCCGGCCAGCCAGTTATCAGCAAACACTTTCAAATCGGCAAAATCGACATTGCCATCGTTGGTAAGGTCAGTGCCACCTCCTCCGCACCAGAAGCTGCCGTCGGCTGCAAGCCAATGTGCAGCAAGGATGCAGAAGTCGGCAAAGTCGGTATCAGCATCAGCATCGAAATCCCCGATGACAAACTCCCAGGCTAAGTGCGGATAGTCTACACCCTCACATATAGCCCAGATGTCTTCTGTGCCGTTTGCAGTCTCGCCCACGAAATCCCAGCCGGCCTCCGCGAACGTCCCTGCCATCTGCATCTCAGCGGTCCTCTTGCCTGTGCCGCCAGCACTTGTGGCCTGGCCTGAAGTCTCCATGTCCCAGAAACTGGCGGTCGCCCACCCACGTCCCAGCAGCCCGCCGACATCGCTCTTGCCGCTGACCGCCCCGGTGCTGTAGCACCGGGTCACGTTGCCGTTGTTGTACCCCACCAGCCCGCCGACAGACGATCCAGTGCCGCTCACCGCACTGGTGCTGTAGCACTGGGTCACGGTGCCATAGTTTTCCCCCACCAGACCGCCAACACGCGATCCATCGCTGCTAACCACGCCGGTGCTGTAGCACTGGGTCACGGTGCCATAGTTTTCCCCCACCAGCCCACCGACACCGCCAACCCCGCTGACCGCCCCGGTGCTGTAGCACTGGGTCACGGTGCCATAGTTTTCCCCCACCAGCCCACCGACACCATATCCTGTGCTGCTGACCGAGGCGGTGCTGTAGCACCGGCTCACAGCACCGTAGTTTTCCCCCACCAGGGCACCGACATAACCACCTGAAGCGGTTATGTTGACATCCATCAGGCCCAGGTTCTTGACCTCAGCGCCACGCGCGTCCCACTCCCCTAATTGGCCAAAAAGGCCCACACGGTGCTTGCCCTGGACCGTCAAATGCGAAATCGTGTGACCATTGCCGTCAAAGACGCCGATGAAAGGATTATAGTAATTCCTCCCGATAATGTCAAATGGAGGCCTGCCATCCTTGCCATCGAAAGCTGACATATCAATATCCGCAATCAGCTTGAAGTGCTTATCCCATTCTGACAGAAACAGCCCAATCTTGTTAAGATCATCGCCCGTGGAAATCAGGTAGGGATCGTCTTGAGTACCAGACCCTGCCACAAAGTCTGCTAATGCCGGCAGTGTCTTTCCAGGTTTACCTTCCCAGGCGAGTCTGGGGTAATCAACGCCCTCATCAATTGTCCAGACCGCGGGCGTACACCCCCAACCAAGAAAGGTACTGGCCATCTGCATCTCGGCCGTTGTCTTGCCCGTCCCGCCGGCACTCGTTGTCTGGCCTGAGGTCTGGACGTCCCACAAACACCCGGTCACGTATTCCAGTTCGCTCCCTCCTACCAGCCCGCCGACAGATTCAACTCCGGTGACCGCGCCGGTGCTGTAGCTTGTGGTGATGCTGCCACGGTAGTTTTCGCCTACGAGGCCGCCAACATTTGACGTGCCGTTGACTGCACCGGTGCTGTAGCACCGGGTCACATCACCGCCCCAATTGCCGCCCACCAGCCCGCCGACATAATCTCCAGTACCACTCACTGCGCCGGTGCTGTAGCAGTGGATAATGCTGCTTCCATCGTTTGTGCCCACGAGACCGCCGACACCTCCCCATTCACCGGTACCTCTGACCTCGGCGGTACTATAGCAGTCGATCACCTCACCCTCCCATCCGTCTTCCTGCGTCACCCCGTTGCTCCCTACCAGTCCCCCGACAGACCAATCGCCACTGACTGTGCCTATGCTGTAACATACGCTCACATAACCCCCGTTTGTCCCAAGCAGACCACCAACAGATCCACCGTTACCACTAACAAAGGCGTCGCTGTGGCACTGAGTTATAGTACCGCGGTTTATTCCTACCAGTCCACCAACATAGTAATCTCCCAAGACAATACCTGTAGAGTAACACCGTTTAACAGAACCTCCGCTGCTTGACCACCCCCACTCAACGACACCTACCAGTCCGCCAACACCCCCACCGGAACTGGCTATATTGACGTCCACTACGCCCAAGTCTTTGACTTCACCTCCACCGCCCAATCCTCCAATCAACCCTGCACAGCCTCCATCTGCGACTATCACGGTCAGATTTTGGATTTCATGACCATTGCCGTCAAAGACGCCGGTGAAGGGAGTCCCCTTGAAATAGCCCAAGTAGTCCAATTTGCCTGGAGCGATGGTGTTGAAAGCCGGCCTGCCGTTGATACCGTCAAAGCCTGACAGATCGATATCTGCCATCAGCTTGAAATGCTTGTCCCAGTCGAACACAAATAGCCCAATCCTGTTAAGATCGTCGCCCGTGCAGATCAGGTAGGGATCGGCTTCGCTACCAGACCCTTCTATAAACTCTGCTAATGCCGTCAGTGCCTTTCCAGGTTTACTTTCCCAGGCGAGTCTTGGGTAATCGACGCCGTCGTCAATTGTCCAGACTGTGGGTGTGCACCCCCAGCCAAAAAAGGTGCTGGCCATCTGCATCTCGACCGTCGTCTTGCCCGTACCGCCTACGCTGGTGGTCTGGCCAGAGGTCTGGATGTCCCAGAAACAGCCGAACACCCACCAGCTCGTGTAGCCCACCAGCCCGCCGACGTACGAATTGCCACTGACCGCACCGGTGCTGTAGCACTGCGCCACCTGACGACTGTTAGAACCGACCAGTCCGCCGATGCTGCCATTCCCATCGACTGCAGCGGTACTGTAGGATTGGTTCACGTTGCCCCCGTTGGATCCCACCAGCCCGCCGACATTGTTCTTGCCCCTGACCACACCGGTGCTGTAGCACCGGGCCACTTCACCCCCGTTGGAGCCAACCAGCCCACCGATGTAGTCATTCCCATCGACTGCAGCCGTGCTGTAGCAGTTGGTCACAGTGCCCGCATAGTGGTTGTAGCCCACCAAGCCGCCGACATACTGATCGCCGCTGACCGTACCGTTGCTGTAGCAGTTGGTCACAGTGCCCGCATAGCTGTTGTAGCCCGCTAGCCCGCCGATGAATCGGCCGGTGCCCCTGACCGCACCGGTGATGTAACAGTTCCCAATACTGCCATAATAGTTGTACGCCACCAGTCCGCCAACATCCCCACCGGAACTGGCTATATTGACGTCCACTACGCCCAGATTCTTAACCTCGGCCCCAGTTCCCGAATAGCCAAAGAGGCCCAGATAACTGCCGCCCTGGATCGTCAATTGTGAGATTGTGTGACCTTTGCCATCGAATAATCCCCCAAACCAGGGGATAACGGCCATTGACCAAGTGATCCCGGATAGATCTACGGACGCCTGCAAACGGTAGTGCGCCATAGGCTCGAACCAAACGGTGCCTAGGTCGCGGGCATCTCGAATCAGATAAGGCTGCTCGGCCGTTCCCAATCCTTCCGGCATTAACGGACTGTCGCCGTTACGCCAACGCAACTGTGGATAACCACCAGGCGATATCTGCCAGTAGTCGCACGTCCCATTGAGGACCTCATCGACGAAATCCCAGCCGCCGTCCAGAAAGGTATTTATGTCCTGCATCTCGGCTGTGGTCTTGCCTGTGCCTCCGGCACTTTTGGCTTGGCCAGAGGTCTGGATGTCCCAGAAAGAGGCGGTCACATCACCCAAGTTACTGCCCACGAGCCCGCCGACGGTTCCACCAGTACCACTGACCGCACCAGTGCTGTAGCACTGAGTCACACTGCCTTCCGAGTTATGGCCCACCAGCCCGCCGACGTTCCTATCGCCCCTGACCGCACCGGTGCTATAGCTCGAAACTATCCTGCTGAAGTAGTCGTTAAAGCCGACGAGGCCACCGACATACTGAGCGCCGCTGACCGTGCCGGTGCTGTAGCTTGAGGTGATGGTGCCGTAGTTGCGGCCCACCAGGCCGCCGACGTTCCTATCGCCGCTCACCATACCCCGGGCGTAGCTCGCAGCGATGCTCGCACCCGGCGAGTTGTAGCCGACTAGGCCGCCGACATAGTCAGGGCCGCTGACCGACCCGCTACTGTAGCACTGGGTGATCCTACCGAGATTTCCTCCAGCCAGCCCGCCAACATCCAAATTCCCGGTCCCGTTGACCTCCACAGCCTCCAAGCCCAGATTGGCAACGCTCGCTGCAGAGTCTAACCGCCCGAAGAAGCCCAGATACCGCTGGCCTACTATTGTCAAATGTGAGATTGCATGGCCATTGCCGTCAAGGACGCCAGTGAAAGGAATTCCTTGATAGTAGTCCTTCTCGGGGTCTGTATCCGGAGCAATGACGGCCTTGTTGAAGACGTGGCCTGCAAGGTCGATGTCGGCTGTTAGGATAAAGTGCTTGTCGTAATCGGCGGGAGTTTCGCCCAGCGCGATCAGATCCTCTGCAGTAGCGATCTGGTACGGGTCATCCGCCGTCCCGCTGCCACCACCGTATTTGGCCTGCGCAATTTGCCCGAATAGAGAGGTGCCAAGCAGGACTAGTAACGGCCCTAGAGTTTTAGTTGACGTGCACATATTTTTGCCCTCCTTTGAAAATTTGTTTCTTGCCACAGAGTTCACAGAGAACTCAGAGTCCCGATGTATCGGGATTTGTTTTTTTTCTCTGTGCACCTCTGCGTCCTCTGTGGCTCTTTTCGCTTTTATCGACCTCCTTCTGCCGCTCTGCATAGCGTACAGCGGATAGGATACAGGGTATACGCTAAACGCTAAAACTAAACGCTTTCTTACCGCATTGATACGTAATATACCACAAGGACAATTTCTTGTCAATTATGGGACCTGAAAGATCGCTTTGTCTGCTGATGCTATTGACAACCGTCGGGCCGAAGGTCAAATTATTTGGCGAGCAGTGAGTCAAAACGGTTTAACCATTTAACCAGTTACCATTTAACCAAGTTATGGGAGGATAGAGCATGAGATTGGATGTCTCTCGTGTTGATTTGTGGGTTGCGTCTATTCAGGACCGACCTGGCGGCCTGGCTGAGAAGCTCCAGGCTCTCGCTGCTGCAGGCATTGATCTTGAGTTCGTCAACGCTCGACGAGCACCCGACAAGCCTGGAGCAGGTGCGGCTTTTGTGGCGCCCATAAAAGGCGCCAGGCAAATCGCAGCAGCCAGAGAAGCAGGCTTTGAAAAGTCCGAGTCATTGCACGCTATTCGCATCGATACCGGCAACAAGCCAGGCTTCAGCGCGGAGTTGACCCGCATACTGGCCGATGTTGGTCTTAACCTTCGAGGCTTTTCAGGCAATGCCATCGGCAACCGGGCACTTTTCTACATATCTTTCGACACCAGCGCCGATGCCAACAAAGCTATGCGCTGCCTCAAAGAAGCGTGACTCAGGTGGGGTGTCATAAGTGGGTTTACTTTGCGCTGGGAAAAGTGCTGGCAATTAGCCCTACGAGCTGTCGGATGGCCTGTTTTACCTGCTCGGATACTGGTGAGGTAAGTTGCACCTGGGCAGGCTGAATCCCAATAAAGTACACATCGGCCTTAACATAGCGGCAGACCATGTCGGCAAATATACGCGGTGAGAGTATGTGTGTCGAATAGGCAAACGAACTTAATCGCTCCGGCGCCAGGAGCCTTATCGTGCCGGGCGCAGCGCCAAAATCCATAGCGTCAATAATCAGAAGATTCTGGGGGGCTTTTTTTATAATAGGCTGGATATAATTTTCGGGTGTAGTGCCAGCATCTATAAGCTCAGCACCAATTCCAATACGCTGCAACTCCTGGCAGAGGAGCGGACCCGCCGCATCATCACCCTTTAGTATGTTTCCCATCCCGACTATTACCGTGCGTGAGCCGCGCAACTTATTCAGCAGCTTATAAACTTTCGTTTTCGCAAATGAACTAACAGTGTTTGGCATTAGATTGGCGGGCTGATGCTTTGCCGTCGCCGTACCGGCTTCCTGCCTACGCAGGGGCAAGCTTGTCCCCGCGAAAGCGGGGAGCTAAACGTGGACAAGTCGTTCCTCAGATTCACAGCCGAATATTTAATTCGCATTTGCATTTGGGGCACAAGATTCGCATAAAATCACTCGTTTGAACCTCCTTACCGGCCTGCTGCTGAATATCCAGCGGCTTCGTGGCCGTGCCACGCGCTTCGCTGGTGGCGAGCTCGCCGCTCTTGGCGATCAATAGAGACGGGTTGGTATAGGCCAATGGGCCAAGCTTCTCGTAAAGCCAGATGAGGTGCTTTTTTGTGCCTACCAGTGCGCCGCACTTCTCACACATTTGAAGCTCATATTCGTGGGTTTCGGCCATCGCTTCTCTATCCAGGCCGGCCAGGTCCCACTTGCGTGAGAGCTTTATGCCCGTTTCGGTGGTGCAATTGTCCTGGCAGTTGCCGCAGAAGATGCAGGTATCGTAACGAAGTGTGATTTTTCTCGTCGCCGGCTGCACTTGGAGATCGTCCACCTGCGTCAGCGCCTGCGTCGGACAAACATTCACACAGGCACCGCAGCCTATACAAGTATCGAGGTCGAATTCCGGCTTACCCCTGTACCTTTCCGGGACCACACAGGGCTCAGCAGGGAACCGAGTAGTAAATCGCGGCGAAAACACCGCGGTGACAGCTTCTTTCAACTCTCTTAATTTTGGTAAACGCAATTTTCAACTCCTAATAATATTGTGAACCCCGCAACGGGTTCCCGCTTCGCGGGGGCCCAATTGCGGGGCTAAATATTTAAGTTTCTACGAACTTTCCTTGCTGACGTGCTCTGCATATTTGTCCACGACACTATTTTCCCACAGTTCCACGCCGGAAGCATATGAGCCTCTGGCGATAGCGTGCGCAGCGGTCGGCGACGTTATCAATATAAAGACGGCACAGATTATCGCCTTAGCTGCCGTAGCCGACAATCCACTAATAACTGCCACGCCGAACAAGAGCAAAATTGTGCCCAGTGTCACGCACTTGGTTGAGGCCTGCAGCCGGTTGTAAACATCAGGAAACCGCACCAGGCCTATACAGCCAAATATGTCGAATAAAATCCCGACTATTATTAGCATGTATCCTATAATGTCACTCATCGAAACTCCTTCCCTCCAGGAACTTTGCCAGCGCTATGGTTCCTATGAAGCTCAAAAGCGCCCAGGCAAGAGCCACGTTTAGATAGAAATCCTTTCCGGTTGCCAGGCCATGGAGAGCACAAAAGCCGACGATAACTATGCCCAGTATGTCAATAGCCACCGTTCTGTCGGGGGCAGTCGGGCCTCGGGCTATTCGGTACAGGCATAAGAAACAACATATTAATAAGCCGATATAAAATACGACCATCATAATTACCTCTTCTTATTCGAAAATCTTTTTTATGAACCACTCAAACGTTTGCGAGATGTCCTTAGTCGCCTGCTCAACGTCTTCAGATTTGACATTAATCCAGTGTATATAGAAGAAACCATCATCTGTCACATCCACAGTCATAGTGCCGGGGGTTAGAGTTATGGAATTAGCCAGTGCAGTGATTGCAGAGTCCGATTTAAGACTGGTTTTTATTTTTACAATTCCGGGCCTTATCGGCATCTTAGGGTGTAGTGCCCGATAGAGCACATCGAGATTGGCCTTGACCATATAGTATAAAAATACCGGCACATAAACCAAAAACCAAAACACGCGCACCGGCGAGACAAATATGCGATGCTCCTTAGGTAACACCTCATGAAACAGAACCGCAACCAAGATAGAAACTATCAGGCCTGCGACTACAACCTGAAGGTCAATTTTGCCCTCCACGAAGGGCCAGGTTAGTAGAATCCAAATGGCAAACGCCAACACAAAGTAAATCAATCGCCTCATATCAGCAATCCTTCTGTCACATTCCCATCACAATCGCAGAATACTTCACGCCGTCACTCAATACCCCAACAGCAGGATCAAGAATGCTATGTTTCAGGCCCGGCACTAACACCAGCAACCCCATAAGCACACACAAACAGGCAAGCGCCACCATTGGAACCAGCATAGAACCGCTATTTTCCTTTGTTTGCTGTAAGTTTTCCGGCAGCTCGCCAAGAAAAACATATCGCTGAACTTTCAGGTACATAATCAATGTACACAAACTTACAAAGACGATTATTGCCGCGACCCATATATAGTGAGCGCCAATCGCCGCCCAGACCAGAATCAGCTTGCTCCAGAAACCGCTAAACGGCGGAACGCCGACTATGGCAGCCGAGGCAAGAGTGCAAGTTGCGCGAGTTACAGGCATCCTCTCAGCCAGTCCGCCCATCTGCCTCATCTGTCTGGTGCCGGTTGCCATTTCCACTGAGCCGCTGGTCAAAAACAACAAGGCCTTATAAACAGCGTGATTGACCAGGTGAAACAGGGCGCCCAGAAATGCCAAAGATGCCCAGGCTAATTCGCCGGCGGTTATGTTCTTACCAGCACGGGCAATAATCAGCCCGCCCAGGCCGATGCCCAGCATTACATAACCTACTTGGCTAATGCTTGAATAAGCCAACAGCCGCTTGAAATCCCATTGCCCGATCGCCAGAAATGCTCCGGCAACCATGCTCAAAATGCCAAGCACGACCAAAAGCCAGCCCATCGAAACGGAAATGCCAAAAACACAAAATACCACGCGAGTAAGAGCATAAACACCGAGCGTTTTTATCAGGATGCCCGATAGCATCGCTGATATTGGGGCCGGTGCTGATGGGTGCGCATCCGGAAGCCAGGCGTGAAAAGGCACCAGAGCAGCTTTCAAGCTAAAGCCTGTGACAAACAGAGCCAGTGCAAAGGTAAGACCTACATTTAAGCCAGCCTCTTGTATGGCCTTTGAAATGTAGGCCATGTTCAGTGTGCCGGTGTTGCCGTAAACTAAAGCGATCCCCCAGAGCACAAGCGTTGAACCGATACTGCCCAGGACCATATACTTAAACGATGCCTCAAGCTCTTCGTGCTCACAGCCGAAACCCACTAGCGCGTATGAGGCCAGCGAAGCAATTTCCAGGAATACGAACAAATTAAAGATGTCGCCGGTTAGAACCACGCCATTCATGCCCGCGACCATAAGCATAAACAGGCTGAAATATTTTGCTTTAGCGGTGTACCGCTCCATATACCTGACGCTAAAAAGCACTGCAGCGGTACTAACCACGCTGATGGCTAAGAGCAAAAGACAGCTTAAGCCGTCAAGGACAAGATTAATGCCCAGCGGGATAGACCATTTTCCTACTTCGTAAACCTCGTAGCGACCAATGCAACAGATAGCCAATATAAGCAGGCAGATAACGGTCAAATTAGCCAGGAGCGTTGCGCCGGCTTTGCCTTTCTTACCGAAGATCGGCAGCAGGAATGCCGCTACCAAAGGAAGCGCTACGAAAATAGGCAACGGTACGCTTGTCCCGAGCCCTTCGGCTGCGCTCAGGGTAAACTCCGTCGAGGGACTCATCCTCGCAGCCTCCTTATCTCGGTAATATCAAATGTACCGTATCTCTGGTAGATTCTAATGCATACCGAAATTATAAGTGCCAGAGACCCCAAACCAATAACTATTGAGGTTAGCACAAGGGCCTGGGGCAGTGGGTCTACAGAGCTATTGATAAAGCTGGTGGCGATCTGACCTGTCGCTGTTTGAAGGTGGCCTTTGTCAACTATTGGGGCCACACCGCCTGCACGATAGCCCAGCATAATCAGGAAAAGATTGACAGAGTATTCCATAATCGCCAGGCCGACTGCAATCTTAACCATATTCTTTTTGACGACCGCACAGTACAGGCCAATCATAAACAATAAAAAGCACAACGCGTATGGCATTAGTTTGGCTCCTCTTTAGCTGACCCAAAAGGTCTGAATATCGACAGGATAAGAATCACCATAAACAATGACGCACCAACTTTAAGGCCAATGGCAATATTGCATACCGGAATGATGCCGGCACTAACAAGCGCAAGCGGCTGGCCCGGCAAATACTTCTGGTACAGAAAATTCAGGAAAAAGCTGCCGCCCAATGACAGGCCCAATATTGCTACAAGGGCAAATAGAAACGCCCCTACGCAGTCAAGTTTGGAGGCCAGAGGCAGGGGCAAGTTTTTCTCTACGAATTCTCTGCCGAATGCCAGCATGAGCAGTACATAAGAAGCAGCCAGAATCACGCCGCCTGCGAAGCCGCCGCCCGGAGTAAGATGGCCAAACAGAATAATATAGATACCAAATAGAAAGATCAGCACCTTGACCCAACTGGCGATGGTCTTTACTATGATCGTCATACCTTTCATTTCTTTCCCTTTAGTATAGGTGCTATTGAATCCACATATCAAAATATAAATCCGAAATTCGAATATCTAAACTCGAAACAATATCTAATTACCGAGACTTAAATGACCAAAACAACTGGTTTTGGAAATTTGAACATTTGAATTTCGTATTTGTTTAGTGCTTCGGATTTCGAATTTCGAAATTTATTTTATTCTTTGTCATTTTGCATTTTGATTTTTAATTTTTGATATTTCTACTCGTCCAGCAGCTTTCTGGCTTTTTCCCGTAGGATAACAGTGGCACCGAGAATCGAAGTAAACAGCACCGTTGCTTCGCCGAGCGTGTCATAACCGCGATAATCCAAAATGATCGCAGCTACCACATTTGCTGCGCCGGTATCTTTCAGGCCTTTCTGGACATAGGTTTGCGAGGCGGCTCCGGGCGCTTGGGTAAAGATAGGCGTGCCGAAAGGAGGCAAGGTCTTAAACACTTCTACGCCAGCCAGGAAAATTACAAAAACAATTACTACCGAAACAACGACGCCAAAAAACTCTCTGTCGCCGGTGATAAAAGTCAGGTCGCGCGCGATTGTGGCGCGAATCAAGATGATCAAGCCTAAAACTTCTACTACAATCTGAGTTATGGCGATATCGGGAGCAGCCAGGAACAAAAACATTATACAGACGCCGACACCGATCGCGCCCAGACAAATCACAGAACTGAGAAGGTCCGTGGTTTCCGCCGCAATAAGGGCGGCGATTATCATAAATACCAATAAAATGTAAAATATAGCCATATTTACCTCACACACGGATGGATACCAGAGCATCAGGGAATCTGGATTCAGGATACCAGCAGATCAGGGCATCAGGAAAAACTAACCTGACTTCAGCGAGATTAATCCCTCGACTGCGCTCGGGACAGGCCTGATGTCCTGATAACCTGATACCCACTACCTGATAACCTGATACTCTGATAGCCTGAATTACAGAATATACTCCACTATAAACGCTTCACCGCTCACCAAATCCGGCATAGCACAAACAGAATTACCAACAATCCCAAAGTCAGCCAGGTTAGATACATCGGCAGGATTCCTGAATGCAGCCATCGCAGAAAATTCGTAAGGGCCAAACCTACTTTTCCACCCTGGTCATACGGGTCAAAATAGCCTTTCTCCTGCCCAGTGTACAGTTGTCGCAAACCACCCATCGAAGAGACGGTTTTGTAGAAGTGCGTTCCGGGTACTATCATTTGCTCATTGGGCTGCACCTCACCGCAAGTCCAGGTGGGCACGATTCTAACCTTCCTGGCTAAAAGACCAACAAGCAAAATAATCAGGCCCAGAGCAATGCCAATCAATATCAGTGCCGTCGCCAGAACAGACTCCCACGTGCCGAAAATGACGGTGCCGGGCCCTATATTCAGAGCAGGATAGATAAACAGCCTCAGCGGAATGTGATAGAATACCCCAAAAATTACGCACAGCGTGGCCAGTACAATCATCGGGGAAGTCTGTAGAGGTGAGACTTCCTTGACGTCTTTCAAACCACTTGGCAGACGAGAAAGGAATATCGAGTGTATAAGTTTTACAAACGAAGCCAGCGTGAGTGCGCTTCCAAACATAGCGCAAGTCAACCAGACAGGCCAAAACTTAGCCATCCCTTCGGCTTGGGCAGAATTTCCCATCTGGATAATGCCCTGAAAGACCATCCATTTGGAGACAAACCCATTAAACGGTGGTATACCGGAAATACTTAAAGCGGCAATCAGACAAGTAATGAACGTTAACGGCATTTTTTTACCCAAACCCCCAAGCTTACTCAAATCTCGCGTTTCTATCCGGTAGATAACTGCGCCTGTGCAGAGAAACAAGAGCCCTTTGAACAAGGCATGGTTTATTAAATGGAATAATCCTCCGGCTATTCCTGCTGCTACTCCGGTGCCGATACCTAAAAGCATATACCCAATCTGACTAACACTATGATACGCAAGTAGTCTCTTAGCATCGTGCTGGACAAGAGCCATCATTACCCCGACTATTATAGTCACAGACCCTAAGGCACACAGGATAAATTGCCAACAAACGACCCCAACAAACATCTGCAAGAACACTCTTATTGTTACGTAGATGCCTACCTTGATCATCACACCGGATAGCAGAGCGGATATAGGAGACGGAGCAGCCGGATGAGCATCAGGAAGCCATGTATGCAGTGGTATTATTCCCGCCTTAACTCCAGCACCCATTAAGAAGCCAAGCAGTAAAAGGTTGGTAGTACTCGGGCTGAAGGCGAGTCCTGACAGGGCAGCCATATTTAGGGTTCCTTTGGAATAAAAGATGCTAATCATGCTAAGAAGCATACATAAGGCTCCCACCTCACTCATTACGAAATACTTTACCGCTGCCCTTACTGATTCTTCTCGCTTGTCAAACATCACCAGCAGGAAAGCTGCCAGGGTCATAAACTCCCAGAATAGAAACAGAGTAAACAGGTCACCAGCCGCCACCGTTCCATTCATAGAGCCAATGAAAACTAATAGCAGGCAATAATACGTGTTCTGGCGCCTGTATTTCTCCATGTAGCTGAGCGAAAATACAGTGGCTAAAAACCCAAGAAAAGATATGAGCGTTGTTAGCACCAGCGCTAAAAAGTCCATTCGCAGACTGAGAGAAATTGTCCCTGAAGAAAAATACTCAAGCTCAAAACCAGTTTCGGTAACGATGGGAAAAAAGGAAAATGCTAAGACCAGAGTAGCTAAGGAAACGGACACCGCCAAAAATTCTCTTATTCTTTTCGGAGAACAAAGGGTGAAAATTCCTCCAGCAAATGGAACTAAAATGGGGTATATTAGTAGATTCATTTTCTTCCTACTTATTTTCTGATTTTCGCGGTTTTGTCGCGGCTTAGCTGCAATAATGCTTCATAGTCGCGCAGGATACTGCCGTGTCGGTCAACGACGGCCAACCGCTCGGTGCAGCTATAGCAGGGGTCAACTGCCGCCAGGGTGATGGTGACATCAGCGATATCTGCGCCGATGCAAGAGGCCTTAAACGAGGGCACATTAACGTAGCTGGGCGCTCTAACCTTGTGGCGGATGGGTCTGTTGCCACCATCGCTGCGGACATAATGAAATGTCTCACCTCTTGGGGCCTCGGCATGTCCGACCGCTTCACCCGGCGGGATTTGCTTTACCTCAACAGTAACCGGGCCACCAGGAAGTCTGTTTAGTGCCTGGCGAACCATCTTGATAGACTCAAAGGTCTCCAGCAAACGAACCACAGCCTTGGCAAAAACATCGCCTTCCGGCACGGAGATTACCTCCCAGCCCAGATCAGCATAAGCGGCATACGGATCGTCCCGCCGCACGTCAATGGCGATGCCGCTTGCCCTGGCAGTGGGACCTACGACGGCATATTTTATGGCGGCTTCTTTAGTCAAGACTCCTACACCTTTGAGCCGAGCGTGCAAGATAGGGTCGTCAAGCACCGCCTTGGTAAGCATTTCCATCTTCTTTTCGATTTTGTCCAGCTCTTTCAATATCTTTGGCTTCAATTCATCGGGCACATCTTCACGGCAGCCACCGACCTTGACATTGCCGTAATTATTTCTGTTGCCGGTTATTTCCTCCAGCAAGTCCAGTACCGGCTCACGATACTTCCACGCCCACATAAAGACAGTGTCGTAGCCGATAAAGTGCCCGGCAAGACCCACCCAGAGTATATGGCTATGGATACGCTCCAACTCATTGATAATTGTCCGCACGTACAGGGCACGCTCGGGCGGCTTTATGCCGGCAAGTTCCTCCACCGCCTGAACATAAGCTAAAGGATGCGAAGCCGAGCAGATTCCACAGATGCGGGACACAAGAAATGGCACCTGGTCAAATTGCAGCGTCTCACTGAGCTTCTCTATGCCACGATGGTTATACGATATTCTCACATCAATATCGGTGACTTTTTCGCCGTCAACGGTCAACTGAAAAAATTCCATCTCTTCCTGCAGCGGATGAAACGGCCCTACCGCAAGAACAGGTTTTTTTATGGTCTGCTTCATTTACTCATTTCTTTCCATTATCAGGATACCAGGTTATCAGGTAGTGGATACCAGGCTAACAGGTCATCAGGCAATCTTGTGTTTCTTTTCTTGCTGGTATCCTGATTTACTGATAACCTGCATCCTGATTTGGTTCCCGCGAAGCGGGGGCCCCTGATGTCCTGATTTCCTTTCTTAAGGGATACACGCCTTGCGGCCAATCATCGAACAGAATCAGCCGCTTCAAATTTGGATGATTCCTAAAATCAATGCCCAAAATGTCGTGTATTTCTCTTTCTATCCACTCCGCAGCCGGCAGAAACGGCGTGATAGATTCAATCGCCGGATTCTGTCGGTCGCGGATGAAGGCTTTTACCGTAATCACACAGCCTAACTGGTCATACGAAAAATGATACAGGACCTCGAAACAGTGTTCAGAATCAATACCTGTAGCAATCGCAAATCTGCAACCGACATCCTCAAACAAAAACTTGTTGACGTCGTAAGCATTCTCGGCCTCGCACAAAAGAAATATTCTGTTGTCGGACTTTTGCTCGATTGCTATGAGCTTATCTTTTATTTGCGCCAACTTAGTGTTTAGTTGTTCTTGATTCATCGCTTCTACTCATCTACGCATTTACTCATTCACTTGTCACAAGACCGACAGTGCCTTGACCACGCCTGATATCATCGCTTCCGGTTTCGGTGGGCAGCCGGGCACATAGGCGATAATTGCGTTGGGGTCTTCTTCTTTGATTATTTTGTCCACCGGCCCTGCAACATGATATGCACCTTCGAATATGCCCGTTCCACAAGCGCAGGCACCAATGCAAAATACAACGCAGGGCTTGGCGGTTTGGCGATAGACTTCTCGCAGGCGAATCGCTGCCTGCTTGGTTCCCACGCCGGTTACCAACAAAGCATCTGCGTGCCGGGGCGAGCCAACTAATTTGATGCCGAACCTCTCAACGTCAAATTTTGGCGTCAGCAAGTCAACAATCTCAATGTCACAGTTGTTGCATGCCCCAGCATTAACGTGAAAAACCCATGGTGACTTTTTCAATGCCCAGATTTTCCAGCTCATATTCTATAACCAACCAATGCCGCAATAATTCCCTATTGTCGCTAAAGTAATGGCGAAAGCCAAAGTAAGGCCGCAGTAAACCCAGAAAAACTTCATCGCTTGGTCGATCCGCATACGCGGGTTCGTGTTTTTTATCAGGATCACCAAAACCAGCATCAAAACGTATTTGCCGATGCCCCAGAGCAGAGGCCAGCCCGCTGTGCCGAATCCGCCGAGGAAGACCATCACCAGAAACAGCGGCAAAACAACAAGCATCGTCGCCTGGCTGAGCTTCCACAAGGCAAGCAAAGCTCCGGAATACTCCATCAGCACGCCACTTCCAAGCTCGGTCTCAGCCTCGGCAATATCGAAAGGGACAAAGCCGAGCTTTGCCTGCACACACAATAGTGCCACCAGAAAGGCCAGAAATCCGGATATGCTAAAAATAGGTGCGCGTTCAGCAATCGCCGCAAGGCTAAGCTGGCCGCCCGTTTTTATTATTACCACGATAAAAGCCAATACCAGTGGCAGCTCATAGCTCATAATCAGTTTCATTTCTCTGCTTGTGCCGACCGCTGCGTGGGGACTGGCGCTGGCGCTACTGCCGAGAATCAACGCCAGTGACGGCAGCACCATCAAATAGATTGCCACCACAATATCGCCGAGATAAGCGGTGCCGGTAATGGTTATCCGCCACAGCATTATTGACAATAGCAATAGCCCCGCCAGCCCGACAAGCGGTGCCGCCATAAAAACGGTCTGCTGAGCCTGCTCCGGTATGAGAATCTCTTTGCCCATCAATTTGGCGACATCATAAAATGGCTGAAAAATCGGCGGACCAACCCGATATTGCACAAGGGCACTGACCTTGCGGACTATCCACGAGGCGACCAGGCCCAGAACAATAGTACCCGGAATAACAACGACCCAAAACAAGACGTTCAGTGGGACACTCATTTGTGCGCCTTTTCCTTTTCCCTCAAGAACGGCTCCCAAGTACTTCCGCCGGCGACTCTGACGACAATATCCTTAAACACTTCCACAAGGTCGCCTCCCACGGGGACTTCTGCGTATTCTATGCTTCCATCCCGGCAGGTTTGGACACACAAGGGTTTTTCGCCTGGAGCTAATCTACCTCTGCAGACATCGCAAACGCTGCTGGGAAAGGGTATCAAATCGGTATATATGGTTCCGAATGGGCACGCTATTGCACAAGTGCCGCAGCCCGTGCACAGCATATTTGCCCGTTTGAGAATGCCGGCATCGTTATTTTCTGTGGGCACTTTTTCCAGAGCACCTTGCGGGCAGGCCTTGACGCACGGCGCAGCCTCACACCTGCGGCAAATCAATGCGAAACGAATCATCTCCAGCAGCGAATCGAACCCATAATTGTCAGGATGATGCTTGTAGGAACAGCGAACTTTAGACTCGCCCTGAGTTCTGGATTTTGCCAGGTCAATTATCAACTTGGCAGCCATAACCTCGTATCTCCCCTTCGGGAAGAAAAATCAAAGATTAAAAATCAAAAATTAAAATTGCGGAAACCCGGCTTGCCGGGCTGACTTCCTCAATTTTACATTTTGAAGTTTGATTTTTGCATTTTCAGTCCCAGATGTTGGGGTAATTCTTTATCTGCTCATAGGTAAAGACCGGACCATCCTTGCAGACATAATATTTGCCGATCATGCAATGGCCGCATTTACCTACGCCGCAGCTCATATTCTTTTCCATCGAAAGGTAAATATTTTTGGGCGGGAATCCAAACTCCAGCAACTTCAAGGTGACAAACTTCATCATAATTGGAGGGCCGCAGACCACCGCCACAGCATTAGCAATATCCACATCGCTTCTGTCGAGTATTGTGGTCACTACGCCCACATTACCGCTCCATTGACCATTTGCCTTGTCGACGGTCAGTTTAATATTGACGCCACCAATTTGCTGCCAGGGACCGAAAAGCGCTTTTTTGTAGATAAAATCATCGGGCGTTCTGGCCCCGAACCGGCAGGTCACAGACTTAAAGTCTTTTATTCTATCCACCAAGGTCAAAAATAGCGACCGGATTGGCGCCAGACCCACGCCGCCGCCAACGATGTACACCTCTTTGCCCGCGAAATCGTCAATCGGATAGCCGTTACCATAAGGCCCACGAATGCCAATCTTTTGCCCTTTCTTGCATTCGTGCAGCAAACCCGTCACACGACCGACCTTCATAATCGTGATTTCCATCTTCCTGGTGTCTTTAGGCGAAGAAGATGGGGTAAACGGTGCTTCGCCCTGGCCCGGCAAAGTCAGTTCCACGAACTGGCCTGTCTCGAACTTAAATTCTTTTTCCGGCACAACGACGAAGCTCTTAATCGTAGGCGATTCGTCTATGATGTCAACGATTTCGCTGTTGATGGGTTGGTAAAGATTGCCGGTCATTTTTTGACTTCCGCTTTTTGCTTATCTTTGCTTTTGAACTCCTCATTCAGTTTCTTGAGCACCGCTCGGATGTCCACGCCGCCAGATTCGGCATCGACACATCTGCCGCAGCCGACACACATATCAATTCCGTACCGGTCGAGAAAATAAGAGAATTTGTGCATCAGACGATGTCTTAGCCGGTCGCCGAGAATCTTCCGTGGATTGGCACCGCCAGCTACCTTAGCATAGGCAAGTCTCATGCAACTGTCCCACATCTTCATTTTGCTAAAATAATCTTTCTGCCTGGTGTCGTAAAGATAGAAGCAATGGCAGGTGGGACAAACCCGAGTGCAGGCTTGACATTCTACGCAGGTTTTCGCTTCTTCGTCAAAAACATCGGAATCGTAACCGGAGCTCACCACCTCCTGAACCGGCGCATCGAGCTTGAGCTCGGCATTATTTTGCTCCAGTTGTTTTTGCGTCTCGGCCCTATTTTTATCTCGCTCGACCAATGCGCCAACGGGCATGGCCATAAAAAGAGCAGAATGCTTTTGTAAAAAATCGTTGCCCTTCTGTGAACCCGCTTCAATGATAAAGCCGTCCTTAACCTGCGAAACATTCAGATCAAATCCGGTCCGGGCGAAAGGCTGTCCGCCCAGGACGTTACAGAAGCAGCTTTTGCCAGGCTCAAAACAATCGCTGGAGATGATAAACATCTTCTGCCTTCGCCCTGCATAAAAGGGGTCCTCAAACTCCTCTTCCAGGAACACTTTGTCCAGTATCTCAATCGAGCGCAGGTCGCACTGTTTTAGCCCAAAAACGGCAAACGGCTTTATTTGCTCCGGCTCAAAAGGCTCCGGAAAAACTGCTGCCAGCTCGCGCAGTGGAAACAAAAACTCCTTTACCGGCGTACAGGCGCGTATGTTGCTGAACTCCACCTGTGTCTGGCCGGAAGGCTCGTATCTCGTAAAAACATAGTGGGCATTGCTCTTTTTTGGAACATAGAGCTCCATCTGTTGGGCGATGGCATCCAAAAACGGCTTCAATTCACGTGTAAAAACAACTTCCATTCTTTGCAGCTCCAGACCGCAAAAACTCAAACTCGATTAACCCGCCGCACCCCTGCTTTCGCAGGGGCGAGCTTGGCCCCGCGCAGGCGGGGCTCTGGCGGGTTAACCCCCGGACCTCTGCCGGATTTCAGCCCCCGCCTTTCGGCGGGGCTAATAAGCCCACTCGTCTCGGCGGAGTGCCGAGCCGTAGCCGGACAGGTGGCAGGGCTAATCAAGTCGGCAAATAATATGGCAGGCGAGCAAGTTCCATAGCAATATCAATGGTTATCACTTTCACTTTTTTGGGCACCGTTATGCGAAGCGGAGAGAAGTTCAAGATGCCCTTGACCCCTGCTGTGACCAGCGCATCGGCTGTTTGCTGAGCAGCCTTCTGCGGAACAGCTATAATTGCCAGGCCGATTTTGCGCCTTCTCAGCGTCCACAGATTTGCGATGTCCTCGATCCGAATATTGCCTATTTTTCTGCCTATCTTTTTTGAATCATTGTCGAAAGCAGCAGCTATGTCGAATCCATACATTCTGAAACCCGGATACGCCAGAATGGCCGAGCCTAAATTGCCCACTCCAACCAAGGCTGCTTTGTGCAAAGCGCCCAAATTGAGAATTTTTTTGATTTGCTTTACAAGTTTTCTGATATCATAGCCGATGCCAGGAGTACCAAAAGCGCCGAAATAGGAAAAATCCTTTCTTATTTGTGAGGCTTTAACACTGAGGAAATCAGCCAGATGCCGGCTGGATATATTCTGCTGGCTCTGGTCTGAGAGCAGCAGTAGGCCCCGCAGATAAATCGGCAGGCGTCGTACGGTCTCATCTGGAATTCTACGGTACCTCATCAACTGCTCTACGCAGGTTTTGCGCTTGAGTTCACATTCACAAAGCCCGGAAGTATATGACCGATTTCAAGTTGTGTCAACAAAATCTGCTAATTCCGGCAATAAAATATTTTTGTTAACCCTCTCAAAACGAGTGCCTAAAGTGCGGAGTGACTAAAGTGCCTAAAATCATAACTGGCAACTTTAGCTCACTTTAGGCACTTTAGTTCACTTTGAAATTCCCTTCTATTTTGACTCTACCATGCCGAAGGAGAAACTGGTATACTGTTTGCGCTGGGCTGATCCAGCCTTCACAGCTGCTTCCTACTCTGCAAAGCAGCTCTTCGCTGCGAAGGATGAGTCGGCGAAGTAAGCTTGGTTTACAGGCGAACCAGTGTTGAGTTGCGCCCATAGCTCAGTAGGATAGAGCATCAGTTTCCTAATCCGAAAATGGTTTCTGTAAGTACTTGTGTGAAAATGGTTTATACTTGCCAAATAAAGACTTATGACGCCGGCAGGGAATCAGCCGAGCGCTACACGAGCGCCGAAAGCGCACCTTTGGCGCGCATTTTGGCGTGCGCCTGATAGCTTATGCTGGCAAGGCCGGTCCAGATGGCGCTTCTTTCGTACTTTGTTGATTCTCCAACAACAGATAAATTCCCAATCCTACGGGTGATTTAATGAGTAAAATCGCCTGAGGTACAACATCCCAGCAATGAGGCGTCCCGGAGGCGAATCCCGGTAATTCTATGCATCATCCCCGACTGCTGAATCATTCCGTCCGTGTTCGGTTCATAAATGTTGCAGCGTTTGGAGTCCTGAAAATCAGTTCACTCATCGCAAGTTTTGAAGTGTATGCAAAAGAAATGGACGATCTTTACCGAGATGAAAGTTGTAGCTGAAATAATTTATGGAGCAACAACTCTATCGAAGGCAGTCGACCATGAAACCAAACCAGGTCAGCAGCTTTATCTACTCAGTGCGACTCTCATCCGTGAGAACGAGTGGCTCATCTGTGTGTGGCTCGAAAGGCTCTTTGTTTGTCATCTTCTCCTAGGGACCGTAAAAGTCCGTGCTTGTGATACGGTTGTGGTTTCCACCCATCCGCTTGTTGCGCACCCGGAACTTTCACTTGCCGAACCCGGAGTCCTGTTTTACAGCACTGACAGCCTCACAGAGCGTGTCCACATTGATATCCTTTACCAAATTGATTGTTTCTGATCCGCTACCGCTGACTACCTCTTTTTTGTTCTGATTTGGCGTAGGTAGTCTTTAACGAGTGCCCTTATCGCTAATCGCTGGTCGCGGTTCAACTGAACTCGCTGAAGTCTGCGCGAGCTGCCCTTCACCACTTACGATCTGCCGTTTACTGAACCGGGACACGCACGATGACACCGCTGGCATTTGGAAAATACCTGTACTGGGGCTCTTCGCGGTCCGCTTTCGGCAGGGATTCTTTCTGACCGTGGAAAAATCCGTCCAGCATTCGGCCAATTGCTCTCGGTATGTCGGTTACGCTCCTGCACAGGCCGCCAAGCAACCCGAGCTCAGCAGGCGCTGCTGACTCTGCATCCATATGGAGAGGAGGATTAGGAACCGCCACTCCTGCAGGAACGTACCTGTATTGCTGATTACTCCATGCTGGCATTGTCAGCAGGACTACTGTGGCCGCTATCACTGCTGCCAAACCTGTTCCTTTCGCGTTCATTTCCGGACTCCTTTCATTTCACTTACCTAAGTTAATCGTGGATAAACTTGTGCTTATTTGTACGAGTGGCAGCCGAAACAGGAAATAGGAGTTCTGCCTAATTTGCGTTACCTGATTACTTAACCTTCTGGCAAAGGTCCAGCCTGCCTTGTGAGATACGACCTATACCCATTGCGATTGAGAACTCCGTGTTTATGCTGCAATGATTTGGAAGTTCTCGGCCAAGAGTGTCCGCTGGGCCTCGGCATGATCCTGGATGTGATCAAAAAACGCCTGACAGGCTGCTTTGAAATCGGCGAAGTGTTCATAGTATCGGTTGTACAGAACCTGCTTACGAAAGTACTTCCAGAGACGCTCGATCAAATCAGATTCGGGCAATACGGCGGTAGGAGGACCAACACGATCTTGGAGCCCTGCAAATACCCCTTCACCAGCCTTGACCGACAGTACCTAGCATTGTCACAGAATAGGTATATCTTACTGGCCATCGGATGCCTGGCCTCAATGTTCTTGAGCAACTCGATCGTCGATTGCGCATTGACCGTCTCATCGAACCTGACCACTGTATCGAGACCCTCGATATGGCCGCCCCATTGATGTTCACTCCCCCTCGAGGTTCGTTTCTGCCCAGAACGAACACGAAATGCTGAAAAAACCAAAACAACCACAGATTACGCAGATTCCGCGGAACAAAAAAGAATCAAAAATCTGTGAAATCTGTGGAATCCGTGGTTTCAAACCTGCTGGGGGGATCATGTTTTCCTTTCGGTTGCTTGATGGCCTCGTACTGGGCGATGTCCCGCCAATTGGGTCTGGACATCCGGGTGCTTGCCCCTGGGGGGCTTGCCCGGCAGCCGCGATGGGCGGCTCGCAGGCATTGAACCTCTTGGACAGTCAACTCGAAACCACGCATCACTATACATGTCGGCCGTCGCCCCATAAAGACATGAATCTCAAACCGAAAACTCACTCAGGAGGGGTATAACTGGATCGGCTGACGAGCAAACATAAGGCCGTGTCTCGGCCATAGGTCGAGTGGGCCAGGTGTTCAGAGTCTATGGCTCCCGATGGAACGCGGCTTGTGGCGAAGAACATATAAGATGGCACACCAGGTAGTCCTTTGCATCTTGTGCATTTGCCTTTCCGGATGTTACAATACAGGCAAGAACATGGGACACAGACTAATAAAGGTAGAAACCACAACCATACAGGCTACCTTTCAGGGACCCCTCTTGGCGAGAACCGAAAAGATGACTGTGAAGAAAACACAAGAATTAGCAAAAAATGCATCCTCTGGGCTTGCCGCCGCAAAAAGTACTTTATCGCTTTCAACCACGGATTACACGGATTCCACCGATTTTGACTTTCAAAGGTCTTGCTGATTTTCCGTGTTAATCCGCCGTACGTCTGGCGGATTAATCTGTGAAATCTGTGGTGATAATTTCTCAACCAGTGAACAGTCCCACCCTTCGACAGTTACAGACCAGGCTGAAATGGTCTGCCGCTGGCTGCCGGACGGGACTATCTCCTTTGTGAACCAACCGTTTTGTCAGTACTTGGGTAAGAAACCAGAGCAGTTGGTCGGTCGAAGCTTTATGGCTCTGATTCCGGAGAAAGATCAACGCGGTGTCAAAGAAAGTGTCGCTTCTTTACGGCCTGATCATCCTGCCGCAACGGTTGAGCACCGTGTTGTCGGAAAGGACGGCCAAATACGCTGGCCCCTTAGGGGCTGGCCCCTCCAGGTTCGTTTCTGACCGAAACGAACACGAAATGCTGAAAAAACCAAAACAACCACAGATTACGCAGATTCCGCGGAACAAAAAAGAATCAAAAATCTGTGAAATCTGTGGAATCCGTGGTTTCAAACCTGCTGGGGCTGGCAGCAATGGACCAATCATGCCGGGTTCGACCAGAAGGGCCGGGTCACTGAATATCAATCTGTGGGTAGAGATATCACGAAGCTGAAGGAGACCTTAAATGTATTTAAGGAGTCTGAGGAAAAGTTCCGAACACCTGCGGACAGTGCTGTAAGGCGGTCCGGCATTGAAGTGGTCGGCGATGTTCCGTGGGGGACGCATTTTTGCCTGTTCTATGAGACCAGACAGGACCTCATAGATATACTTGTTCCTTATTTCCGACCCCTCAGGGGCAAATGAGTTCTGCATGTGGGTAACTTCCGAGCCTCTGCCAGTCCCTAAGGGGCCAGTTGAGCAGGCAGCAGCAGCCTTGCGGGCTGAGGTCCCCAACCTGGACAACTGCATCAGCAAAGAAAAACCAAAACAACCACAGATTACGCAGATTCCGCGGAACAAAAAAGAATCAAAAATCTGTGAAATCTGTGGAATCCGTGGTTTCAAACCTGCTGGCCCCTTAGGGGCTGGGCCTGGGGATACTTATTGAAAGATTGCCCGTTTGAGGAATTGGTCGAAGCTATAAAGACTGTAGCCGAAGGCAAAACGTATGTCAGCCCATCCATTGGTGATATGGTTGTCAAAGACTATATCAGCAGACCAGATAAAGAAGCGTCAGCATTTTCGATACTCAGCCAAAGGGAAAGAGAGGTTCTGCAGCTTTTGGCGGAAGGCAAAACCACCAAGCAGGTAGCCAGACGCCTCCATATTAGCCCCAAGACTGTCGAAGCCCACCGGCTCCGGATCATGGACAAGCTGAATATAGATAACATAGCTCGACTGACCAAATATGCCATACAGGAGGGCCTGACACCTATAGGGCCCTGAGTTGAGCCACAGTCGGTGCCCCGCCCACATGTCACCCCTGCTGCGCCACCGCGGGGATAACACAAGAAATTGAGCATTTACCTGGCGCCGATTAAGCATTTCCCCTATTTACCAGGCTAAGGCCTGTGTCTAATGTGATTGCACACCGAGGGCAGAATCAAAGCTATATTGCTGATTCTTTATGCCAGGCGACCTCGGCACGCCGGGGCCTATTAAGCGAAATGGGTACAGATGGAGACAAAGCGGATAAGAATAAGGACATTTATGTTGGGTTGGGAATTTCCGCCGTTTATCAGCGGCGGTTTAGGTACAGCTTGCTATGGACTCACCCAGACAATGAGCCGTCTGGGCATGCAGATTACGTTTGTCTTGCCTAAAGCCGGTCCCATTCGTTTTGGTCCGGGTCCAGAACCGCTTAGCGACCCAGACCCGACAGCCCAGAAAATTAAGGGTTTCGAGAATGTAGAATTCCGCAGAATTGTCTCTGCCCTGAGACCTTATAGTCCAACGACCGTAGCTGAACCTGGGCACCTCGATGCCGGTATCCAGCCTGGCCTGGCAAAAACGAAGCCTCGATATGAGTCCAGGTATAACTGGCAGGCAGGAGGGTTTGGCCATTATGGTGGCGATCTGTACGGCGAGGTCCAGCGGTATGCAAGCCAGGTGGTGGAAATCGCACAGGCCGAAGACTTCGATATTATTCACCCACACGACTGAATGACATATCCTGCGGCGATAGCTGTGGCAGAGCAAATGAGCAAACCTCTGGTGACGCATATCCATTCCACCGAGTTTGACCGCAGTGGCGAGCACGTCAATCAGATGGTCTATGAAATAGAACGACAAGGAATGCACGCAGCCGATAAGGTTATTGCAGTCAGTAACTATACTAAAAATATCGTGGTTAATAGATATGGTTTGGCGGGCGAAAAAGTGGAGGTAGTCTACAACGGAGTCCAAGCCCAGGCCGGTGAGCAGGAAACTCATGCCCAGACTCAACAGGATAAAGCCGAAAAAATAGGAGACTGTAGCATCTTTACAGAGTTCCTTTCTATCCCGCTTTTCGCATCTGGCCCGTTCTGCTGCGATGCAACACCTTTATTGTCCAATCTCGCCTGA
>Ga0315312_1000941_pt1 | contig 26551 bp, 25 predicted proteins | sample TDP7_MG_FD_203629 | JGI IMG/M metagenome (GOLD analysis project Ga0315312, IMG submission 203629) | Freshwater sediment microbial communities from Lake Towuti, South Sulawesi, Indonesia - TDP7 | ecosystem: Environmental > Aquatic > Freshwater > Lake > Sediment | place: Indonesia: South Sulawesi... | reverse complement strand
TTGGCGTGCTCTTTGACAGCTTTGACCGAGAGATCGAACATATTTGTTCCTCTGACTTGGAGAACAGGGATGCCGAATGAATTTGCAACCTGCCAAGAGTAGTCTCCTATGAGCTCGAAGATGAGCGTGGCTTCAGGACCATACCTCATATGCCCTACATCCGAGTAAGGCTCCCACTCTATACCGAACTTCTTGCAATAGTCGATTAGCCGCGGTTCACCGCCAGCAAGGCCGATCTTCAACGCTTCCTTCTCTACTAAAGCTTTAAACTCCTTTTCATTCGGCTTGAAGGGATATGCGTCCGGTTCGTAGATCTTCCCGTCGAGACTCAGAATCTTGTATTCAGTCTTTACCGGTACAGCTTCCTTTGTAGCTTCTTCAATCACTATTGTTCGGGACAACTCTGAAAGTGGATGACCTTTACAGCGGATCTCGAAGCTCTTGTACCATCCGAATGGGCTTCTCTTGACATTATATCCTTCGTCTTGAAGAGAACTGCCAAGTCTCTGAAGAAGAGGTATCGCATACTCTTTCGATCCCAGATTGCTTGAAAGATGAGCGTAAGGATAGACCATGATACTCTTGGTCTTCACCCATCCTGCTACTTCTTTAATCGACTCCGCGGCTTTCGCAGCGATCTGGTCGGGGTTCTTTTCATCTGCTTTCTCTACGGTGCAGAACGCTACAAGCACATCGTCCATGACGTCTTTCCTGTTTGATTCAAGGACCGGCTCCGGCTCTTTTACAGCCTCATTCTTGACCTCGTATTCGAAATGGTCAGCGTGAATCAAAAGAAGTCGCATCTGTTTCACAACCTACTTCGTCATCTTCCACTTCTCGATCATCCTGTCTTTCTTCAATTTCCTCTTGAGTTCTTTGTAGTGTGCTCGGCAGAGATAACCCCTTCTGGCCCCACCGATATCCAGGCCCGCTTCAGCGACTCTCTCCGCCGGTATCGACCTGGTTGCCTGCTGATCACAGCCGACAACGTTACAGCGAACGCCTTTCTCGATCTTGCCCATTTTTATATCACAAGCCCAGTAATGAAGGAATACATAGTGAATTGCGTAATTAACGGTTTTTGGAGAGACATATGCTATGGGTCTAAAGAGATTTCGAAGAATCTTCCCTGTCACCAGGAAAATGATCTACCTAGACCATGCTGCAAACGGTCCTTGCTCAACGTTGGTCTCGAAGGCTGTTCAACGGTTTCTTTCCGAATGGTCTAGTGAAGGAATCGACTGGATGAAATGGTATCATCACATATCGATAGCCAAGATTCTCTTCTCCAAACTTATTCACGCAGATCCTGAGGAAATTGCTATGGTCCCAAATACCTCCACAGGAGTCAGCCTAGCGGCTGAAATTGCGTGTGAAGGCCGAAAAGGCAACATCGTCCTGAACGACTTGGAGTTTCCCGCAAATGTCTACCCATGGATCGCAAAAGAGAAACAGGGCATAGCGATTCGTTACGTGGGAAGTAAGAAAGGGATAATTTCAGCAGAAGATTTCGAAAGATATATCGACGACGATACAATTGCAGTGCCCTTAAGTCACGTCTCATATGCCAATGGTCTCAGGCATGAAGTCGAATCGATCGCTGAAAATATTCACAAGCATGGCGGATTGATGGTAGTTGACGCAATACAGTCCGCCGGCGCCATGGAGATCGATGTCAACAGACAGGGAATAGATATACTGACATGCGGTTGTTCCAAGTGGATTCTCGGACCGCATGGGACTGGGTTTCTCTTCGTTAGAAGAGGGCTGATCGAGACATCTCAACCTAGCCTGATCGGATGGCACTCCATACAGAATCCTTTTGATTTCAACTTGAGGCAGCTGAGACTTTCGCGAACCGCAGCGCGGTTTGAACCGGGAAACCCAAACTTTCTAGGATTTGTGGGAGCTAGAGCTGCCCTCGAATTGCTATTGACCGTAGGCCAGAAAAGGATAGAGAAGGAGATACTTGGATTGACTGGCTACTTGATTGATGAGGTTAAGAGGCTTGGCCTAGAACTCACGACCCCGGTCGACCCAGATCAACGAGCTGGGATAGTTAATTTCAAAGTTCAAAACTTGTCAGCTGCTCTGAATCGACTTCGAAGGAAGCGAGTAGCTGTGTCTTCTAGAGGTGGTGGAATAAGAGTGTCACCCCACTTCTACAATACCACTGAAGAACTCGATTCTTTAGTTAGTGTTCTTCTAATGACATAGTTTATTCTCTCGCAACGAGAATTGCAGTGAGGTTGGCATGTTTGTTAACAAGGCTGAGGAAGCAGGTCGAAGCGGCGCTAGCCATTGTCGCGAAATCGCTTCATAGTCTTGGGCTGAACCCATTTTCATTGAGTTTGCTGGGACTCGTTTGTGCGTTCCTGTCAAGTGTCCTGTACTACATGCTGGCAATACGGCCTTGGATTTGGTGGGTCGCGCCGATCTTATTGTTGCTATCAGGATTATTCGACGCGCTTGACGGTGCGATGGCAAGGGTGTACGGGCAAGTCACGAGGTTTGGAGGTGTGATCGACTCCGTTTTTGACCGCATCGGTGAAGTGTTTGTATATTGCGGCATAATCTTGGGCGGCTTATCTTCACTCTTCTGGGGGCTCGTAGCGTTAGTCACATCGCTAATGGTAAGTTATGTTCGCTCCAGAGCTGAAGCTGAGGGGGCAAAAATGGAAGGCATAGGGATAGCTGAACGACCTGAGAGAATAGTAATCCTAGCCGTGGCGACGTTCATCGGACAGATTGAGTTGGGTCTAATAGTGATTGGGTGTCTGGCGACATTGACTTTATTTCATAGAGTTTGGCATGCACGGGTAGAGCTATCTTAGTGTGGCCAGCAACTCAGATTCTTTCTTGGACCAATTCTCGACTATGAAAAGTAGGACCTGCAAAAAAGAATGCCTATTCTGGTCCTATTCGCGGTAGCGCCTCTCTTCACGCGCCCTTACCTTAGAGACCCCGAAATGCACTGCACATGAGACGCAGTAGAGTTTCACTACAGGCTGTCTTGCGATATATGCTCCTTTCGCTCTAAGCTCCCTAGCTAGAGAAGGTTCAACCAATGAAACCCATGATGTGACACGTTTCGCCTTGTCTCGAGGAACCAACATGCCACAATTGCTACATTGAACAAGTTCACCTCTTCCCTTTCCGCCCTTACTTCTTCCTCGCGACTTCCTTTTTTTGCCCAAGAAGATTACGCATCTCCACTCCTTAAATTGATCAAGATTGCTTAAAACATTGTGGTATCCTGAGAGTGCGGAGCCAGTTTGTACGATTTGGTGACGGTTGGGCACTTCGCTTTCGATTGGATCATAAGGAAAGGCATCAAATCGAGATGGACGCTGGGAGGCCCTCCAACCTACGCTTCTCTTTCTGCAAGAGCTCTTGGTGCAAGCGTCTCATCTATATCGAAAGTTGGCGCCGATTTTTCCGATGAATATGTTACTTGGCTGAGTCGAAACGGAGTTGATTTTCAAGGAGTAAAGAGGACGAACGGACGTACAACAAGGTTCAAGATTGCATATCATGATGCAACTAGAACGCTCCAACTCGTAGCGCGATGCGAACCGATAGGTCTCAAAGATGTACAACGCGAGATCAAAACGAAAGCTATCCATATCGCACCCATAGCCAACGAGATCTCTTCTAGGGTAGCGTTAAGTCTATGCCGTCATAGGAAGCTGGTCTCACTCGATCCTCAAGGTTTCCTCCGAAGATTCGATCGAGAGGGCTATGTTCACCCGAAAAGATGGGTTGACAAGACTCTTCTCAAAGAAATAGATGTTCTCAAGGCTTCAAGCAGGGAACTCTCTATAGCGACTCGGACGAAAGACTTGAGGAAAGGTCTGTTAAAGGCAAAGCGTTTGGGACCGAGAATCTGTATAGCAACGATGGGAGCAGACGGCGTTTTGCTGCTTTCGGAAGATGGCTCGTACTACAAAGTGCCAGCGTACACGCCTTCGCATGTGATTGACCCCACCGGGTCTGGAGACGCATTCGCGGGAGCATTCCTAGTAGAATACCTAAAGACTGGAGACTCGGTATGGTCAACCGCCTTCGCGTCGGCAGCAGCGTCTTTCGTCTTAGAAGGCGTTGGCCCTTCTAACTTTGGTGCCAGACATCAAACTGAAGAGAGGGCAGAAAAGATAATGGAGAAAGTCAAAAAGGTTTGAACGAGCGAAACCTACGTTTCCGTTTCAATATGCTCTAGCGAAGTATACTGCCTCTTGAGCTTCCTTCCCGCAGCGAACGCACTTGGAGAACAACTCTTCTCTCTCAAATGGTATGAGGCGAATATCTGCGCCAGTCTCCTCTTTTATCTGTGCTTCGCATGCTGTGTCCCCGCACCAGCATGCCTTGATGAAGCCCCCATTTTCAACCATTCTCTTGAATTCATCATAGCTGGCTGTTGTATTTGTTCTCGCCTCAAGAAAGCCCTTTGCTCTCTCAAACAGATTTCTCTGCATCTCATCTAGTATCTTACCGGTTTCTTCGACCACTCTTTCTCTGGTTATCTGTGCTCTATCAAATGTATCTCTTCTAACCAGAGTTACCTGTTTCTTCTCGATGTCTCTAGGCCCAATTTCGATTCTCAAAGGAACTCCTTTCATCTCCCACTCATTGAATTTCCAGCCGGGCGTGTACTGTTCTCTGTCGTCAACATGCACAATGAAACCTCCTTGACTAAGTACGCTGGAAACTTCTTCAATCTCTTTGTAAACCAGCCTCCGCTCATCTTCAGTGTAGTAGATCGGGATGGCGACGATCTGTATCGGCGCGACTTTAGGAGGCAGTATGAGACCTTTGTCGTCGCCATGAACCATTACTGCCGCCCCTATCAATCGCCATGAGACTCCCCAAGATGTCTGCCAAGCGTAATGTTCGTTCTCATCTTTCCCTACGTACTTGATGCCGAAAGGAATTGAGAAATTCTGTCCGAGATTGTGGGACGTGCCCATTTGAAGCGCTTTTCCATCGGGCATCAAAGCTTCCAAGGTTGTCGTATAGAGCGCCCCAACAAACTTGTCTCTATCGGTCTTTCTACCGGCCAGAACGGGGATCGCAAGGATATCTTCCACCAGTTCCCTGTATATGCCAAGGATCAACATGACTTCACTGTCAGCATCCTCCTTCGTTGCGTGAACTGTATGGCCCTCCTGCCATAGATACTCGCTTGTTCGAATGAAAGGCTTTGTCATTTTTATTTCAGCTCGGAGGACGGAGTTCCAGAAGTTCAGCAGAAGCGGAAGATCTCTCCAGCTCTTGATCCATCTCGAGTATGAGTCGTAGGCTATAGTCTCGGAAGTAGGCCTCACAGCCAGCTTGTCGCTTAACTCCTCATCCCCTGCATGAGTTACCCAGAATACCTCGGGAACGAATCCTGAGAAGTGCTCAGCCTCCTTTCTGAGGAAGCTCTCAGGGATCAACGCGGGAAAGTACGCATTTTTGTGGCCTTCTTTCTTTATCCTTCTATCAAAGAATTCTCTGATCCTCTCCCAGATCGAATAGCCGTAAGGCATGAGAACCATGAATCCCTTAATACCCGCGTAATCGGCGAGGCCGGCCTTCGTCACGACTTGCGTATACCACTCAGAGAAATTCTCCTCCTTCTTAACAGTTATCCCTACGTCCTTACTCATCATAAACAACTCCGCTCGAATGCTTAGATTTAACCCTTGAAACAACTATTTTGAAGGGCAAAAGGATTTCAGCGAGATGGAACCAATTCACCTTGCACCTAGGTCTTTTGGAGGAGAATCTGTCCAGCATTTTCATTTAAAAGGCTTTTGTTCAATCGCGACTTTTCGCTGTCAGTCCGCAAGCGTCGTAAGAACTAGGCACTTTACTGACCTTATTACAGCCTCACTTGTACTCTTATGGAAGAGTTTGGCTATCCCTCCTTGTATCTTCCTCTTCATCATTAGAACGAAAGAATAGCCCCCTTCATTGGCTTCAGTAACTATGCCTTCAACCTTATCCCTTGCAACAACGACTCGTACAACCGCTTTGTAGTTCTGGCTTCTAAGCCAATCGGCTATGGGGAGAAGTCTGTCTTCAGCTTCCGCTATTTCATTTTTGTAGGGATGCGTGTTGACGGGCGAGGTTCTGCTTGGGACCTCGACTACGTGGAAAAGAACTACCGTAGGGTTTTTGAACACGGACAGTGCGTGGAGTGCGTGAGCTATCTTCTCACGATCGACAAACGAGGAGATAGGTATCAATATCTTAACCGGGTGACCCTCTCTGAAGTTAACTCCGCTATTCATTCAGATATCAACTTGCCTTCTCTCTTGTGGGTGTAGATAACCATCGCTGTAACCGTGCTCCTTACTCCATCGATTTTCAAGACTTTGTTCTTGAGAAAGTCCCGGAACGATGAGATGGTTTCAGTGGTTACCAGAGTTACAAGGTCATACTCGCCAGTCACCTCGTAGACATCAGCCACTTCCGGGAGTTTCACTAATGCTTCTGTTACCCTGTCCAGTTCTTTAGACTCTACAAATATATTCAGAAAGGCCTTCACGTTCTTAGGCATTCAACTCAACTCTCCTAACTACCATGAGCTTTCCAGGATATCTTGATACGATCGCGTGAACCGAATCCATCCGCTCTTTTTCTATATCGCTCTTTAATGTTTTTCTCTTTATCAGGACAATCATATCGTTTTTATCCGACTCCGCTTCCAGCTTCAAGATCTTCTCTGTAGGCCCTACTTCTACCCTTACTCTAGAATCGTATCCTCTTGACCTGAGTTTGCGAGCTGTCTGCTCTAATTCCTTAATCGACTCTCGTTCGCTCATCTTAATCTCTTCGTATTGCTTTACCTCCTCCAATGAGAGTCCTTGATCACGAGGATCTAGTATGTTCATCAGTGTAATTCTGAAACGAGGGTCAAGCGCTTCTTTCAATGAGGAAACGACGACATCCTCATCTTCAGGGGTTCTCACTAGTACGAGAGCGTTCATCACATACCCGCTGGGTCGAATGCTCCTCCCCGTTTCACTGGAGGTAGCCGGAAGTTTCAGCATCCTTCTGTATATAATGAAGCCCGATACTCCGGTCAGGATCCACAGTGCACCAAGAATCCTTCCTGCGGGATGGTATACAATGACCAGTAACCATAGGATTGTGCAAGAGAGGAATCCTAAGACGCTTATCACAGGAATGATCAACGACCTCGAACCGAGCCTCACCTTTAGGTCTCCAGGAATTTTCCATGACCTGTAGGCTTCTGGTTCACTATTTCTCAAGACTATCAAACATATGTTCACGACAATGTATGAGAGGAGTGCGCCGAAATTGTATAGATCTGCAACGAAATGTAGCTCGCCGAGGGACGCTAGAATTGCTCCGATAAGACCGAAGACGAGGATAGTCCTGTAGGGAGTTCGAAATCTGGCGTGAACCTTATAGAACCACTTAGGCATGAGTTTGAATCTTCCCATAGAAAACACGATTCTGGAAACGCCGATAACTCCAGTATTCGTTGACACGTAGCATACTGCGAAGCCCGTAACCGCAACAACAGGGGCCAAGTAGCCTCCCACGACTGGGATTGAAGCGGCGATAGCGGCCATCGGGTCAGATTGCGCGGCTGCTAGAGATTGCCAAGGCATCATCCCCATACTTAGAACTGACAAACCTAAGGCGAAGACTATCACAGATAGTATCGAAAGCTTATTTGCCCTAGGGATCCACTTATGAGGCCTCTTAGTCTCTTCAGCAGCTTGAGCTATAGACTCTATCCCTATGAAGGAGGTCATCGCCAGGGTAACGCCGTAGATGAAGTTCTGACTTTGTATTTCCGCGCGCGGAAGAATGTAGGCGATGCTTTCGAAGACTGTATCAGCTCCTAGGATCAAGACTTGACTCAAGAACCTTCCGACACTGAAGGCCAAAACGAATCCGAAGATCAACATGATGGCTTGCACAAACAAACCAAGGGATACCAGGATTTCGTTGAACAGAGAAGACTCTCTTATCCCGATAAGATTGAGAAACAGAAGAATTCCAACAAGAATGAAAGCAAGAAGGCCGATGTAGCGGAACGTTAATTGCCAACCGAAGAGTGCAATTGGAAATCCGGCGTTTTTTAACCAAGGAACAAAGAAGCTCACATATCCGGCGGTAGCTATTGAAAACAGAGCTATGTCCACAGTATAATCAAGCATCACAGCCCAACCTGCGATGAACCCTACGAGATCATTAAACGCCTTCATCGCGTACACATGCGCGCCACCTGCGTAAGGATAAGCTGTTGCAAGCTCCGCGTAAGCCAGTCCGGTGCAAATGTAGGTGACGGAGGCGATTGCGAAAGCGATGGGAGAAGCTCCAGCCGCATAGAAGGCCACGAGGCCAATAGCTACATAAATGTCTGCGCCGACATCGGCGTAACCCATGCTGAAAGAACCGTACCATCCAACTTCTCTCTTCAGCGCCTGTTCACTGTCTTCTGACACGACCCTTATCTCTCCTACATGGATTGACGCCAGCAGCATAACTGCCGCGAGAAGCAGTGTGACGCGATAGCGGCTATTTAAGCATATACGGTTGAATCTAACAGAAGCATAAATAATCTCCTCCGAACACCATTCTTGTCAGAAATGTAACGCTCGCGGATGGAAGAATGATTAGAACTATGGATCAGCAGCGATGGCATGCAATGAATGCGCAAGAAGTGTTGCAGTCCTTAGAGACGGGTCTCAACGGTCTCACCGATGAGGAAGCCAGAGTTCGACTTGAAAGGGTAGGTCTAAATGAGCTTAGAAAAGGCAGAAGAATATCTCCTCTGAAGATCTTTGCAGGTCAATTCAAAGAGTTCTTGGTTATCATACTCATAGTCGCAGCACTCGTGTCAGCGGCCATCGGAGAAGCCGTTGACGCGATCGTCATCCTAGCGATAATCATCGCGATAGCTGTTCTCGGTTTCATTCAGGAATATCGAGCTGAACGAGCACTAGAAGCCCTAAAGAAGATGGCGGCACCAACTGCTACAGTCATACGCAACGGTAAGGAGAAAGAGATTCCTTCCAGAGATCTAGTTCCAGGGGACATGATTTCCTTAACAGTAGGCGACAAGATCCCAGCTGATGCAAGGATAATTGAAGCGCATAACCTAGAGGTAAACGAAGCTTCCTTGACTGGTGAGTCGACGCCAGTAGAAAAGCACCTGAAAGTCATCGCCAGCGAAGTATCAATCGCAGATCGGAGTAACATGGTTTTCGGGGGAACCATTGTCACTTATGGGCATGCTCTTGCCGCGGTCGTCTCGACCGGTATGAGTACCGAATTTGGAAAAATTGCGGGCATGATTGAGTCTGCCGAGGAAGCAAGAACGCCTCTACAGACGCGGCTGGAACATGTCGGAAAGTGGCTTGGAATAGTATGCATCGTCGTTGTCGCTGCGGTTTCATTTCTAGGCCTCATACAAGGATATGGGTACCTCCAGATGTTCACTTGGGGTGTAAGCCTAGCTGTCGCTGCGGTTCCCGAAGCTCTTCCAGCAGTGGTTACGGGAGCTCTGGCGATTGGAGTGCAACGAATGGCCAAACGAAATTCAATAGTGAGAAAACTTCCAGCGGTCGAGACGCTCGGTTGCACTACAGTAATATGCGTCGACAAGACAGGAACGTTGACGAAAGGCGAGATGACGGTTCGCGAGCTATTTTTGAATAGCGAAACTATCCACGTTACGGGAACTGGGTATGCGCCGCAAGGCGACTTCCTCAAAGAAGGAGCGCCTATTCCTGATAACAGAGATATCAAGTTCATGTTCCAAGTGGCTTCATTATGCAATGACGCTCGGCTAGAAAAGGAGGAAGGAATCTGGCGGGTCCTCGGTGATCCAACTGAGGGAGCGTTGATCGTAGCTGCAACCAAATTATCGATATCGCAAGAGGAGATGATGAGACAATATCCCCGGATAGGCGAGTTACCTTTCACTTCTGAGAGAAAACTCATGACAACGATACACCTAACGCCTCATGGAAGAAAGATAGCATGCGTTAAAGGTGCGCTTGAAGTCGTCTTGGAAAAGTGCAAGTACCTACAGAAAGGAGAGGCTCAGCTTGAGCTCACTGACGGGTTGAAAGGAGAGATATTGCAAGCCAACGAGAAGATGGCCGCCAGAGCACTTCGACTTCTCGCTATAGCCCACAGAGAATTGCCTAAAGAGATGCAGAAGTTTGACGAGGAGCTTACAGAAAGAGACCTGATATTTCTAGGCCTGGTGGGGATGATAGATCCTCCTAGAGAAGAGGCGAAGCAAGCTGTGGAACTCTGTGAGCAGGCAGGTGTCAGAGTTGTGATGATCACTGGCGACCATAAGCTGACTGCGACGGCAATCGCTCAGGAACTAAGTTTAATGAAAGGTACTCAACTCGCAATAACCGGAGACGAACTTGACAAGTTAGACGACAAGGAGTTCACCAGTATCGTAAAGGATGTTGCAGTCTATGCCAGGGTATCCCCAGAACACAAGCTCCGAATAGTTAAGGCTCTGAAGCTTAATGGCCATGTAGTTGCCATGACCGGAGACGGAGTTAACGACGCGCCGGCGCTGAAAAGCGCGGATATAGGCGTATCCATGGGCATAACAGGAACGGACGTGTCAAAAGAAGCCTCAGATATGATCTTGGTCGATGACAACTTCGCCTCGATAGTTGCAGCCATGCAGGAGGGCCGAGTTATCTACGATAACATAAAGAAATATCTGGCGTACCTTCTGTCTTGCAACATTGCCGAGATACTCATAATGTTCTCAGTCAGCTTGATCAGTTTCATCCAGAATAGTCATATACCTCTTCCTCTGATCGCAGTTCAAATACTATGGGTAAACCTTGTGACAGACGGTCTTCCAGCACTTGCGTTGGGAGTAGATCCTCCAGATCCTGATATTATGCAGCGGCCTCCTCGAGATCCGAAGGAGAGCGTATTTACCGCTAGAGTGAACCGTCTGATAGTAGTCGGCGCTGTCACCATGGCTCTCTTCACAACACCTATCTTCCTATCCAAACTCATTGTCGGCGAGAAAGTAGCGCGGACGATCGTTTTCACGTTGATTGTTATGTTTGAAATGTTCAACGCCTTCAATTGCAGGTCAGAGAGACATTCCTTACTGAAAGTTGGATTCACTAAGAACAGATTCCTTTTGATCGCTGTGGCATCTTCGATTCTACTCCAACTGGCCGTGATATATGTTCCGTTTCTACAGGCAATGTTTGAAACGGCACCTCTAGGTGTCTATGATTGGGCGTTGGTGATATTGCTTTCGGCAACTGTCATACTTACAGTTGAGGCTTCAAAGAGAATTGGCGTCAGGTGAAGCGGAACAGATAATTGCAAGATGTACCCGTAGGAACTTGCGAAGGAGTCAACTCAGACTATAGATCACAACGTGATTAGAACGTTGAGAGTAATCGCCGATTTTCATGTTCACTCCAAATACTCTAGAGCAACGAGCCTCAACATGAATATTCACGAAATCGCGCAATTCTCAAAGATCAAAGGCTTGAACCTTGTCGGAACTGGCGATTTCACTCATTCACGCTGGCTGGGAGAGATTGGAGATTCGCTCGGGGAAGTCGACGGAAGTGGGCTATACAAGATAAGGGCAAACCCGGACTCACCTGTTTCATTCATTCTCTCAGCTGAGGTCTGCACAGTCTTCGAGTTTCAGAACAAGTCGAGAAAGATTCACCATGTAATTCTCACTCCCAAAATGGACTTGGTTGAACAGTTGAACGACCGCCTTCGGAGTCGGGGAGATTTGGACGTTGATGGAAGACCAACGTTGAAGATGACGGCGCCTGAGTTGGTAGAAGAGGTGATCGCTGTCTCTCCAGAAAACCTGATCTTCCCAGCTCACGCTTGGACGCCATGGTACAGCCTGTTCGGGGCGAATGCGGGCTTCGATAGGATCGATGACTGTTACCAAGATATGACCGATCGCGTGCATGCGTTGGAGACAGGTCTATCATCTGATCCTCCCATGAATTGGAGGCTTACAAGCTTAGACAGATTGGCGTTACTCTCAAATTCTGACAGCCATTCAGCTTGGCCTTGGAGATTAGGCAGGGAAGCGAATGTCTTCGAACTGGATAATCTAACGTACTGGGAGATCATCGACGCCATTAAGACGAAGAGTCCTCGGAAGTTCAAGTTTACTATAGAGACAAACCCATCGTATGGAAAATACCATTGGACAGGCCATAGGCAATGCGGCGTCTCCATGCCTGCAAGCGAAGCGGTCGCGTTTGGAAATGTCTGTCCGAAATGCGGTCGAAAATTAACGAGAGGTGTGGAGCAAAGGGTTGAAGAGCTTGCCGACTGTCCAGATGGCAGAAAACCTCCGAATGCGATCAAGTTTATTCATTTACTCCCTCTCTCAGAGATAATTGCGACGACTATCGGATCGGAATCTCCTTCCTCACCAAGAGTTTGGCATTCCTACAATATATTGATAGAAAGATTTCAAGACGAGTACTCCGTACTCTTAGACGCGTCTAGGGAAGAGATCGCTCAGGTAGCTGACGACAGGATCGCCGGCACGATAATCAGCGTTCGAGAAGGCAAAGTCAAAGTAACACCGGGGTATGACGGAGTATATGGAAGAATCGACCTACTAGCGAAGGACGAGACGAAGAGACTAGAGAAGAGAGTAGGACTCGAAGACTTCATTTAGCGGGCCAATCATGACTGAACACTTCACCGCCGTTTGCATAAAGAAGGAGTCTCAGCTTAGCGGAGCTTTTATAAGATTTTACTATTTATATCTGCAGAAAAACTGGAGCTAGACTAGGGATGTTGCTCGCCGAGCGGATGAACAAGGTTCGCATCTATGTGTCTAGGAGTTTCATCGATGATGTAATGTTCAAACTCGGCGAGGCCGGACTGATGCATCAAACTGACATCAGAGAAAGCTTGAAAGACCTTGAAGGCTACGTTCATCCAATAGAGAGTTCTGAAAGACTCTTCAAGCTTTCATCAATACTATCCCGAATCGAGATGCTGATCTCCTCCTTGAAGCTTGAGAACGAGACGATCACCGAGAAGGCTAGAGTCGAAAGATTTCTGTCCGACAAAGATCTGGAAAGACTGGAGGAGGAGTCCACAAGAATAGAGGAGGAACATTCAAGAATTGTCTCGCAACTCACAGAGTTTGAGAAACAAGAGGGAACTGAGAAGACAACGCAGATTGCTGAGCTTACCAGTGAACTTGACAAACTCGCCGCTGAATCCAAAGTGCAGTTACTTGTCAATAGAGAACGGATCGAGGTCGCAAAGAAGATAGAGGAAGCGAAGACCAGGGTAGGCGAGACGTCTAGAACCTTTGTGATCGAGGGCTGGGTCCCCGAGAAGAAGATGAACGACCTACGGAGAGTTGTTCAAGAAGCTTCCTCCGGTTTCTGCGCGTTCGTCTGCCCAGAAACCAAGCCACAGCAGGGCCACGAAGGCGAAGGAGCAAAGTTGCCGCCGACGCTCCTTAGAAACCCGAGGATAGCTTACGTCTATCAGAAAATAGCGACCGCATTCGGGGTTCCGAACTACTATGAGGTTGACCCATCAGTTTTCATGTTGTTCTCATTCCCGATAATATTTGGACTGATGTTCGGCGACGTTGGTCAAGGTTCGGTTCTTCTGATCCTGACCCTGCTTCTATACATGTTGAAGAGACGAAACGTAAAGACCTCCGAGATATTTACATACTTGATTCAAGGCTCGCCTCTGCTAGTCATGTGTTCGATCTCAACCATCTTCTTCGGCTTTCTATACGGCGAATTCTTCGGATTTGAACTGTACAACGAGGAAGCAGCACATTACCTTCCACTGGTCGAAGAAGGATTTCACGCTGTGACTGGAATAAGTCTCAGTCACACAATACGGGAGGCTTCCCACTCGCTCGAGACAGCGATATCTTCGGTACTAGGGCTTCCGATTCGGATTCCATTCCCGTTCAGTCCGTTCGAAGATCCAAGCACGATGCTTCTGCTATCGATTTACGTCGCTATCGTGCAGATATCATTCGGGCTAATACTCGGATTGATAAACGAGTTGATGAACAGAAGATTCAAGCAGGCCGTAATCGGTCCAGGACTTTGGCTCTGGTTCTACTGGAGCTTTGCTTACCTTCTTATCCGATATGGATCGAAGATATTCTCCGTGATATTTGAGCGAATGGATATCCTCGGGATATTCTTGGTCTTGCCCGCGTGCGTGATGCTTCTGGCTCAAGTTGCTGTCCACAAGATGGATGGATTCGGCCACGCTCTGGAATCACTGATTGCTTCCATATCGAATACGATCTCCTACGGGCGAATTCTCGCCCTCGCTTTGGCTCATGGAGCTTTCAGCAGAATCCTGCTCATGTTCCTTGAACTTCAGGGAACGTTGATGATGATTGTGGGCTTCGTAATGTGGGCAGCCTTTACGTTTCTACTGATATTGTGTTTTGAGTTTCTGCTGTCCTTCATTCATACTCTGCGACTTCACTGGGTAGAGTGGTTCCTCAAGTTCTATTCGGGGAATGGGTTTCAGTATCAGCCGTTCGCCATAACCAGAAGGTTTACAATGGTCTAGACTCAGACATTCGTGGAGCCTTTGATTCACATGGAATAGCAAGAAAGTGTGGTGTGGAGAATAGCTAGTCACGGATACGGAGAGTCAGTGAGCTGTGAGGGCTGACTTGTTCTTCCTGCGACTGACAGAGTCTTGACAACTCGGTTAGAGCTTTCTCGATGTCTTGTTTCTCCGCTACCGCCGCCTTGAGGGAAGGTTCAACAGCTTGATGCGCTGAATCGAGGCTCTCTTTATCCGTCTCACCAGCTCTGTACTCCAGCTTGAGACCTACTAAGAAGGATGTCAACTCGGCAACTTCGTCCGCGATCTTCTGCATTCTCTCCTTTAATTCATGCAACAGTGATTCGCCTTTCCGTCTAACCTCAACCAAAGCCGCTTCCTGATTTCTTTGAAATTCTTCATAGACTTCTCTCGGAAGCTCGCTGTCACTCATAAGCTCTTTCAATGCACGAACTCTCTTTTCAATGAACTTCAGTTCTTTGCATATAGCCTCCGTCTCGACTTTCCATTGTGGTAGCAGGACTAAGGTGTCTTTGTACAACATGATACAGTCGCTGGGGTATCGTAGAAGTTGGCTCCCTTCGGGTTGAATTTCGATGGATTGAAGCTCACCGTCAGTGTTCAGTGACAGAGCTACAACGCGCCCTATTTTTCTGCTGTATATATCCGTTGCTGCGTGGCCGATTAGGCGTCGCAACTCAACTGCAGAAATCGGTCCCGGAATTCCTGTCACAGACGTGCCTCGCTTGTGGGTATACTTGGCATTTCAGGGAATCTTTCCTTCATCTTTTGCTCAGCAACTGTACTCGCTTCACTCAGAATCTTTTGCGACTCGTCACTAGACGCGCTGATATCAAACGATTGTTCAGTAGCCTCGCCTACTTCCAAGACTACAGTCTGTAGAGATTCATCCACTTCCGCTAATTCAAGCGATATCTCTGGAAGAACGTTTTGCAGTTGACTCTTGATGGTGTTCACTATGCCTGCTACGGGTTTCATGGTGTGGGCTACATCTCCGAACTCTTGAACCGTCTCGAGTCTGAGAGCCACCTGCTCTAGAGCGAGCTGGCTGTAAAGCATTATCTTAGCCATTTTCCTTATTTCGGCGCATTCACTTGCATAAATCGCTGCTAAAGACGCATTCTTCGATTGAAGCGCTGAGACGCACTTCTCGTAGATGGACCTGTCCCTCTCCTGTAGTTCATACGATTTCTTCTCGAGTTTCCTAGTTTGGACTCTTATCTTGAATAGAGAACTCATTATTCTCTGCCTTAGCGGCGTTGGACGGATTGCTTCCTTAATTCTCTTCGTTATAGACGTCTTTTCCTTAAACAATGGTACATACCTCCTAACCTTGAATTGCTTCTACAACTAGCTCTGGCCACCTCAGCCTTATCTCTCGGCTCGCCAGTTTCGCTAGTTTAAGACTATTAGTCGCAAGTAATATCGTTCGATTGTGAAGGTAGTTGTATCCGCGGAGAAGTGGGAGAAGAATGTCGATGGTCGAGGTGTCAAGGTCGCTCGTTGGCTCGTCGAGCAGCAGAAGGGCGGGATCGGTGGCTAACGCTCGAGCAATAGCCGCTTTGCGTATCTCTCCTGCGCTCAGGCTACTCGGAAACAGATGTTTCTTCTTCGACAATCCGATCAGTTCAAGCATTTCAGCGGCGATTTCTTCTCGATCTTCTTCTGGGCTGCCGGAGAATATGAGAGGCAGCTCCACGTTCTCGATGACGGAGAGTCTCGATAATAGATGCGATTTCTGAAAAACTATTCCGATTTTCTTTGCTCTAATCGATACACGTTCGCTTTCCGTCAGTTTAGAGAGATCTTTGCCGAATACTTCTACGCTTCCCTTTGTAGGAAAGTCTAGGCCTGAAATCAGATTGATCAGAGTTGTCTTGCCAGTTCCTGTCGGACCCGTCACCGCAACAAATTCTCCTGACTTGACCGTCATATTCAGTCCTCCGAATAGTCGAACTGTGCTTCCGAACATCTTGTGAAGTCCTCTAATTCTAACCGCGTCGGCTTCGATACTCACCCTCTGATCGTCTCCGCTATGTTTATCCTCGAAGCTCTGATGGCGACGTATAGGCCCGCTGCTATGCTTCCTGCAGAACCGACCGTGAGCATTCTTAGGATCAGTTCTACTGATTGGTATTGTTGACCGATGGCATGCGTTATGAAGGTGAAGACGCATCCGAGTGCTATACCAGCGATAGATCCTAAGGTGCCTATGAGAATCGACTTTGAAAGGAAGATTGCCATCACAACGCGCCTCTCTGCCCCTAATGCACGTAGTATGCCTATCTCTTGACGCTTCAAGAGTAACTCTGACATCATACATAGAGAAAGCAAGGTGGCGACTATCAAGAAGCCCATGCTGGATACAGCGAATTGATAGGCGGATGCGTTGCTCTCGATCTGTCGTGTTGATGCCGCGACAAGACAGATTGTGATCGATGCAGCGGCCCCGACGACCCCTAAAGAGCTTTCGACCCCAAGTTCTTTGATGTATCTGAAGAGAAGATCTGCAGTATTCATTCTCAACCGAGGCTCTACTCAGAGTTTGTTTCCTGAGGGTTTTGTTTCTCATCAGCGAGTAGCTTCAGAAAGTTCCCGAGCTGACCTTTCTCATACGTCTTGATTATGGATGCCGTGTATTCTATTCTCATATTCAGATTGCGCAGTTTCGAGATTACCTTGTCAACATCGACTTTGTTCTTACCCACTAGAAAAATCATTCCTTCCGGTGAACCCAGAGAACTGACAACTTGGACTGTCTGGGGAATTGTAGCAATTTGTTCCAGAACTTGGTCGCGTTCCATGTGCTCGGGAAAACTTCCTCCGACGTATACTTGCTCGCTGACTCCGAGCTTCTCGAGGTCCAAGATGACGGTGTACTCTCTTATGATTCCCATCTGTTCCATCTTGTTTATTCTGTAGGCCACCACATTTGGGTGTAGGTTCAATTTCTTGCCGATGTCCACGAAAGAGGCCTTACCGTTCCTGACAAGTTCAGCCAGAATCCGCAGATTTGTGGCATCTGTAGTCAACAAGTAGTTACCCCTCCTAAAGGGCTTTGAATGTCTCAAACCATCTGTCATAATACTTCAATATCTCCTGTGAGACGCTCGGCTTTCTCTCGCTGAATACCGTTCTGAAATCTTGCATGGTTATCTGGCGGGCACTGGACTGCCTATCTGTCGGGTCGCCGAGTTCGAAGAATTCTCTGACGACCTTCAACTGCGCTGATTGAAAGATATCTCTAATGTCGCTCCCTGAGTACCCGCCAGTCGATCTCGCCAATTCTTCAAAGTCAACATCTAATGCAAGTTTCAGGTTCTTCGAAAGTATCTTGAACATCTCAAGCCTAGCTTGCGAATCTGGCAGTGGAACGAACACTCTCTTCTGAAACCTTCTTATGAAAGGTTCGTCCAGAACCCATGGCTTGTTGGTCGCACCCACAATGTATACATGTAGTGATCGGCTCTTATCGACGACGCTATCCATCTCTTTCAAAAATTGGTTTCTAGTTCTAATCTCTCCTCCGACCTCCTCAGATCTTATCCCTACCAAGGAGTCGATCTCATCCAGGAAGATAATGGCTGGTTGCCCGTTCTCCGAAACGGCTCTAGCATTCTGAAATAAGTGCGCCACATTCCTTTCCGATTCGCCTAGCCACTTTGACATTATCGACGCAGCATCAACACAATAAAATGCTGCACTGATTTCTGTGGCTATGGCTGCCGCGAGCAAAGTTTTGCCGCATCCGGGCGGTCCGAAGAACAAGATCCCTCTCGGCCAGCCTAGAGGAAAGAGATCAGGCCTCTTCACCGGGAAGACAACGGATTCCTCTATAGCCCTTTTCGCGTCTTTGAGGTTTGCGATGTCATCCCATCTGATATTAGGCTTTTCAGAAATGACCAACTGTTCAAACTTTGCAGATTTCCCTGTTGAGCTTGCTTCTAAAGGCTCTTGATGGGTCACCTGTTCCTGCAAATCCTTGATTCTCTTCTGGTAGGACTCGGCATGCTCCATATAGACCCGATTCTGAGGCGCGCTAGGATAAAGTGCACATAGCTTCAGCAGTATCTCGACAGCCCTCTGGTACTTCGAGATAGCCAGTCCTCTCGATCCTTGTCGGTCGAGTTGAATAGCCTCTGTGGCATATCTTACGGCGAGCTTTTCAAGTTCTTCTGCTGCTGACATATTTTCCCCTCTACGGAGCATCGGTTATGAGCGAAAAAATGGGTACCATGCATAATCCTTGCTACTCAATCACTATCTTGCCTCGTTCCTTCAATTTTTCAACAGCTTTTCTAACGTTGTCGGTGGAGGTTCCTATATCCAGTGCGCACTGGCTTAGGCTCAGGTTCCCATCGTGAGATTTAATGTATTCATAGACGTGATCTTCGAGAGGTACTGCTTCCCCACTTTCGGTGACTGCTATTTGTTCGCTCTCCGGGGTCTTCACCGGGATCTCTATCGAAGGCAACTCAGGGAATTGTTCTTTGATTTTCTGCTCTGCGATAATGCTCGACTCATGAAGAACCTTTCTAGCTTCTTCATTCGGTAAATCTACGTTCAGTTCCTTCGTCTCGACGTTTCCAGCTTCTAAAGTCAAGTCGCTCAGCATATTGTTTACAACGTCGAGTTCGCTTGCAACTTCGGGGATCACTCCAGCGATTCTTCCCTTTGTTTCTCTGACTACGCCGACTATAGGCGCCATCTGGACGAGGATATCCCCGAATTCCTCCACGGTCTGCAATCTCAATATGACTTTCTCAAGCGCGAGTTGACTGCTGAGGACAACTCTCGCCATCTTCCTGAGCTCAGCGCATTCGTTCGCGTAGATCTTTGCATGAGCAAAGTCTTTCGAAACTTCGGCGCCGATGCATCTTTGAAACATCTCTTGATCTCTTTGCTGGAGTCTAGAGGACATTTGATCCAGTTTTTCTCTTTGAGCATTCAATCTGAAGAGTGCGTGAGCTATTCTCTCTTTAAGTGGAATATGGTGTACTTTCTCTTCTATCTTCTTGATTATTGAGAAAGGCATGACCCCCTCACATTTTCTCTTTTACGTGCACAACAATGACGTCGCGTGATTCCTTCGGCTTTTCGGGAGCAGGCGTAGGCGAGGCTTCGGGTGGCTGGTAGCTAACCTCTGCCGAGGTTTCGAGTTTTGAAAGATGGTCTACGACTTCTTCTATGTCTTTCTTCTCCGTCAATGTTCTCTCTAGACCGGATCTAATCGCCTCGCTGGCTATCTGGTAGGCGGAATCGTCGATTTCCCTTGATGTATGCAGCATTTTGTTGTTCGCTAGGAGTGTTTGAAGGTCTCTAACTTGGCTGTTCAGATCAGCCAGTCTCTCTTCCAGACTTGATATTAAACCTTGACGCCTCCCCTTGGCCTCTTCCACGACGGACTCATGTTGTTTCTTGAGGTTTGTGTAAATGTCGCCTTGGAGATCGCCAGACTTGTTAAGTTCGTCTAGAGCGCGAACCCTTCTTGTAGCTAGTTCAAACTCCTTTTGAATTTGAATTGCTTCGATTCTCCATGAAGGCGTTAGTACAACAGAATCGCCCTTCATGAGTATCTGCGAACTAGGACATTGCAAGAGTTTTCCGTTCGCAAGTTCGAAAGCCACGGATACGATCTCGTCTCTTGCGTTCGTAGTTAATCCGATGAGGCGGCCTATGTTCCGACCGTACGTGTCGCTGACCGGTTTGCCAACATATTTTCCAATTTCTTCCATCCGGATGACCATGTGGATTCACCAAAGAGCGAATGTTGAGACACATGTAAAAGAGAACTCGGAAACCTACCTTTGCATACTGGTCTCCGAGGTCTTCTCGGGTGTCGGAAGGGCTGTGGTAGGTAGTTCCGGAAACCTCTCTTTCATTCTTTGCTCTGCGATCGCATTTGCTTCATTGAGAATTCTCGTGGCCTCTTCGTTTGATGTTTCAACGCCGTAGGTCTGTCCAGTAGCCTCTCCTACTTCGAGTACCATGCCGTTTAATGTTTCTCCAATTTCTCCAAGTTCGTATGAAACCTCTGGCATTACGCCTACAACCTGGTTCTTTATTGCGCGGACGACACTTGCTACAGGACCCATCATCACGGCAATATCACCGAATTCCTGAACTGTTTCAAGTCGTAGTGCTGCCTGCTCAAGTGCCAACTGGCATCGCAGAGTTATCTTCGCCATCTTTCTGACTTCTGCGCATTCATTGGCATACATCGCCGCCCGCGCAGAATCTTTAGCCATCTGTGCGGCAACGCACTTGTTGAATAGATCTCTGTCGTGTTGTTGCATTCTCATCGAGGCTCCTTCAAGCCTGTTCTCTTGGACTTTTAGACGATATATCGACATGGCAACTCTTTCTTTCAAAGGTGCTCCAGGGCGAATCTTCTCTGTTATTCGCGTGAACAGTGGCTCCTTACTTCCTCTTTCCCAATCTTTTACTATGTTGTGCGACAAACATTTCACCTCCAAGGTTTGTGTTTGTCACAAACTGGTTTGTGTCGAATGCATTCTGACCGCTGAACTCTTTAGAATTAATGTAAGGAATCTGTCAAGAATACTCGCAGGGCTTCGAGAAGTTTTCCATATTCGCAAGTTAGAAGGCCTTGAAAAAGCCGCCGAGTCGATACAAAAGCCAAGTTAGACGCGTCCGTTGTGTGGACCACGAAGAGTTTTTGCTTAAATACGTCAGAGAGTGCTTAAAATCTCAAGTTTCCAAAAATCCATTCTTGGAATGTTGAAACCTGCTTCTAGCACGATCACTTGGAATAGCTTCATTTAAAATGCTGTCCATTCGGTCTTCGTGGATTGACAAAAAGATGATTTTTGAACAGCCTTTCGAGCCTGTATTTTCGCGAAAATCCTTGGAAAGAGCCTCTGAAATCGCTTGAAAGGTTTTTACAATAGGCGAGGCAACCAATACTCTAACTCGAGGATGGTGTGGTTGACTGCTGTTTCTGAAGAGGCAGCGGCGGTTATCGACCAGATAAACGCTCTTAGAGAAGAGATGCAGGTTCTATACGACGAGTATACAAAGCTCGCTCAGTTTCTGAGAGATAAAATTGTGGAGCTTGGGCAGAATCTTACCGACTACGCAAAGAGACTCCAGGAAGAGGTTGCTGAGAACTCTCAAGCCATCATAAAACTGGAGACGAGATACCTGCTTGGGGAGATTGGAGCTCAACAATACTACTCTGAGAGGCAAGGCCTCAATCAGTCGATTCAAAGAAATCTTTCAGGCTTGGACGAGGTAAAGAACATGCTTGTTGTCCTGGGACAGATTGAAGTAAAACCTCTGAGCTCAAGTACGCTCTCCGATTCCGAGATCGGATTCTCTGCGGCGTCGCCTGCGCCGCTTTCGCAGGTTGGCGAGGGCGCCCATGGTACAGAGAGTAAGGTAAGTTACGGAACTCCAGGAAGTCCGGCAACAGGTGGAGACGTTCAAGAGAGTTCGCCTAGTATCCCTCAGCCAACAAGAGCGGAAGCCTTGGATGCTCCAGACGCACAAGAAGCGCATAAAGAGGAAGAAGTTGAAGCTAGTGTAGAGGTGTCCGAGGTCCAGGTTCCCAATGTTACGATAGTTGAGTCTCCTGAGGTGAGTGCTGGGGCATCTAGCCAACCCGTGCAGACCACTGAAGAGACGGCGGATTCTTCTGTGTCGACTCCTGTTGGAGACGAGAGAGCGGCAGAAAGCGTTGCTCCTCAGCAAACGTCTTATAGCAGCGTAGAGAATATCAGAGCTCTTCCTGAGGTGCCCGTAGAACCTAGGTATCTCCCAGTGAGCAACGATGTCCAGTTTGGGGAGGCTTCGGTCGGAGCAGAAGCTCCTCAGTCTAAGTCTGAAGTGGGCCAGCAAGCCTATTTGGAAGGCTCACGTGTCGAGGTTGTGAAAGCTGTTAAACTGATGCCTTACGCTTCGTTCTACGAAGTTTCCTGCCCTAAGTGCGGAGCAGAGGTTCCGAAGCCTATGAAGAGTTGGGAGCTCAAAGGCGGGAAATCCAAGAAGACCGTTACGATCGGTCTATTTGAATGTCCAGGCTGCAGAGTGAAGTTTAGAGAGGCCCTATCAAAGGAGACCGTCTAAGGATCTGCCCCAATTCCCTCTTTTTTGGCAGCAAGTTTGTGTCAGGCATTTTCGGAGAGAACGGTTCAATTAGTTTTTGTGTAGTGCAGGATCCTAGCCAGCTGCCTGTTTCTGGGAGGTTTCTGGTGCTTGATCACGAGTGCCTCGTATGAATGGCAAGGTTTAAGTTGCGTTCTACGCCAATACTAGGGGAATGCCATCGCGTACGCGGAACACGGAGGTGAACACTGCATGACAGAAAAGCCACCGGAGCCTGTGAGACCAGTTGAGGAGAAGGTTCCTTTCAGGCCAAGAGCTCCTATTCCTCCCGACACCATCCTGATCGGCAAGAAGCCCGTAATGGCTTATGCAACGGCTGTAATGATGCATTTTCAGAGCGGAGCTAAGGAGTTGACTGTAAAGGCAAGAGGGCGAGCGATTAGCAGAGCTGTCGATGTAATCGAGGTTGTGCGCAGACGATTCTTTGGTGGGAAGCTTGCCGTGAAGGAGATTGCCATTGGAACTGAAGTTCTTGGCGAGGCAGCAGACACTAGAAACGTATCGAGCATCGAGATAAAAATCGAAAAGACTGAGTAGTCTGCGTTCAAGCAGAGCGTTTCAATGTCGGCTAGGATACCCATCCCCAAGTTTTGAGTTCCTCTATTACTTTTTCTGCACATTTTCGCGCTGAAAGCTTCTTGGAGTCCACCGTTACCTCTGGATTAAGAGGTTCTTCGTATGGGACGTTGACACCTGGAACTGTACTGCTTCTCCCCGTGAATGCTTTCTTGTAGATCGCCTTAGGGGCATATGCAAATTCTATCCTCCGTTTCTCCCTTTCAATGCACAACTCCAGAGGGCACTTTAGGTAGATTTCAGCGAACCTCGAGATCTCTCTTCTAGGTCTCTCTCTGTATCTCCTTCGGTTTCCTGTGGCATCTATTATTATATTGACACCTTCATCAGTCAGGTTCTTCGCGGTCGAAGCAAGCGTCTCGTAGACGAAATCTCTTTCCTCCTCACTGTATTTTGGAGCTGGCGTGATACGCTTCCTCAATTCATCTGAGGAGAGGATTCGGCTCTCAACTCCGAACTTGAGAAGTCTTCGTTGAAGCTCCATTGCGATTGAGGATTTTCCGCTTCCGGGGAGCCCAGTGATCCAAACTGCCCACCCTTCTCTCAACGAGACCTCACCGAAGCTCGGTAGCTAGAGCGCACTTTGAAACCCCGCGCTCTACGGCTTGTATTGGGTTCGATAAGCATTATAGCTTTCGTAGTTGAGTTAACTGCTAGTGGGCAAGTTGCGTATCTCTGTAGGGAATCTTCAATTGGATGTCGACCAAAAGGCTATGGAAGGATATCTGACAGGACTGTTCAACTCGCATACAGAGCTGATCGGGCTGAGGAAGCTGGGCGAGGGCTTTCATAATGCGGGCTTCCTCGTCGTTGTAAGGGTTGAAGGGACAGAGAGAAGACTTGTAATGAGGATAGTTCGGGGCGACACTGGTTGGGGGCACGATTATCTAGGGGATAGATGCGCGGTCCTTCTTCTTCAACATAGGCTATTCAACACAGCTCCTGAGGGATCATGTTGCCGTTCTTTTGATGTTGCTGGGATTCAGCCGGACGGGAGTATAGCGTCCATTGGAGAGACGTTTGAGTTCTTCCATCTTGTTGAAGAGGTTACAGAGGCTGAGGGCAGGCCATACGTCGACGACCTGTTCCGGATCGCTCAGACAGACAGCTTAACAGATAACGACGTTGTTAGATGCCGCAACGCTTCAGAGTTTCTAGTGAAGTTGCATTCGATGAAGATGAGGAACGACATACTCTACAAGAGGCACATCCGCGACTTGATCGGCCATGGCGAGATGTTGATGGGCGTAATCGACACATACCCAGACCTAACAAAACTTGACTTCACAACTCCTGAGGAGATCGCTGAGATAGAGATGAAGGCCGTCCTGTGGCGAAACAGGATCAAACATATGGGGCATAGACTATCTCGAATTCACGGCGACTACCATCCTTTCGGGAATATAAGATTCAAGCAGGATAATTCCATGGTTGCACTCGACCTTTCACGAGAGGAGTACGGCGAACCCGCCGACGACATTTCCGCACTTACAATGAACTATGTCTTCGTAAGCGTATGGCAGACTGGGAAACTTGTCGATAGCTTGAGAAGATTGACCGAGAGTTTCTTTGAGACCTACATGGAGAAGACGGGTGATGAGGAAATCCTGCGCGTGATAGCGCCTTTCTACGCTTTCAGAGGCTTCGTGGTCGCGCATCCTCTCTACTATCCTGAGCTGATTTCAAGCCAGAGGAGAACTCTTGTAAACTTCATAAGGAATGTCTTAGACTCAGAAGAATTCAATTTCAAGGACATTCATTCATATCTGAAGGATTAGAAGAGATGGGTGAGGCGAAGATGGAATCTAAGGTGAAGGATCCCTCCTTGGCTCAAAGGGGGAGGCTCTCGATTGAGTGGGCTGAGAGCAGGATGCCTGTTCTCTTGAGAATCAGAGAAGAGTTCGCCGCTGAGAAGCCCTTGGTGGGCGTTCGTGTAGGAGCCTCGTTGCACGTCACTAAGGAGACAGCCGTTCTGGTGCGAACGCTTCTGTCAGGAGGAGCTGAAGTCGCTCTTTGCGGTTCTAACCCCTTGTCGACGCAGGACGATGTTGCGGCTTCACTAGCCTCGGAGGGCGTGAAAGTTTATGCTTGGAGAGGGCAGACGGCGGATGAGTATTATTGGTGCATCAAGAGAGTGGTTGAATCGAGACCTACCGTTACGATAGATGATGGCGCTGACCTGACCGCTTCAATTCATGAGATGAATCCCAGCTACATTAAAGATGTTCTAGGTGGCACCGAGGAGACCACGACCGGAGTCGTACGGCTTAGGGCATTAGCTGAATCTGGAAAGCTACGGTACCCCATAATCTCGGTGAATGATGCTTACACCAAGTATCTCTTCGACAATAGGTATGGCACTGGTCAGAGTACGTTGGACGGTATTCTGAGGTCGACCAGTGTGCTTCTAGCTGGGAAGACTTTGGTCGTTGCTGGGTACGGATGGTGTGGGAGAGGTATCGCTATGAGGTCGCGGGGAATGGGTGCGCAAGTTGTTGTGACTGAGGTCGATCCGGTGAGGGCCCTGGAGGCTTTGATGGACGGCTTCAGGGTCCTCCGGATGGATGAGGCGGCTGAAATAGGAGATATCTTCGTTACCGCGACAGGAGACATCAACGTCATCAGGAAAGAGCATATGCTGAAGATGAAGAATGGAGCGATTCTTGGAAACGCTGGGCACTTCAACGTAGAGATAAGTCTTCCGGATCTGGAGTCGGTCTCGATGCGCAAGAGAAGTGTAAGAGACAATGTTGAAGAGTATAGTCTCGCTGACGGCCGCCGACTGTATCTTCTCTCTGAAGGTCGTCTCGTGAACTTAGCAGCTGCTGAAGGGCATCCTTCCGAGGTTATGATGATGTCTTTCGCAAACCAAGCACTATGCGTTGAATATATTGCTAGTCATGGAAAAGAATTAGAGAGAACTGTTCACAAGGTGCCTCTGGAGATCGACCGTGAGGTTGCTAGGTTGGCTGTTGAAAGTTTAGGCGCGAAGATCGATCAGCTTACTGATGAGCAGTCGAAGTATCTGAAGAGCTGGGAAAGCGGGACAGTATAGGCTAGTCAGATCATCTAGCCCCCCTAGGGTAGGGGGGTAGCTGCGAAAGCGGGGCAATGTAGACTTATCCGATCAAACCAGTCCGGGATGCTCCGCTAATTGTTTTTAAGCTCGCCTAGAGTCTAGGCTCTAGACGCAAATCTCGATGATGAAGGTGGAAAGTGTGAGCGTTATCACAATGGCGCA
>Ga0315312_1000940_pt1 | contig 26554 bp, 20 predicted proteins | sample TDP7_MG_FD_203629 | JGI IMG/M metagenome (GOLD analysis project Ga0315312, IMG submission 203629) | Freshwater sediment microbial communities from Lake Towuti, South Sulawesi, Indonesia - TDP7 | ecosystem: Environmental > Aquatic > Freshwater > Lake > Sediment | place: Indonesia: South Sulawesi... | reverse complement strand
CTACCAATCACTGTGTCATGCCTGCGAAAGCAGGCATCCAGTACATATAAACCTATGGATTCCCGCTTTCGCGGGAATGACAGGGCGCAAGAATTAACTCCAATTGGTATTATATCGCCTCTTGCACTAAATCCGAAATCCGACTCTTGACTGTCGTCAAAAGTGTGAATCGTGTATTGTGAATCGTGAATCGAACCACGACCCACGAACCACGAACCACGAATCACGAACCACGAATCACGAACCAAGGTTCCCATGTTCCTTTTCAGAACTTTCGTATTTCGTGCTTTTCTCTGCTTCATTCTCGAAGGTGCTGGAAAATGTTCGTCCTTCATGTAGCAGACAGTCGGCGCGATTGTTGAAGGCTTGGGCCTGCTCCGGGTTTATCTCCACGTTTCTTGAAACTTGTTGAGGTCTGATATCGCCTGGTCATATTCGCCTTTTGCTTTGTAGGCAAGGCCGCGATTTCTGTAAGCCTCAGCCGACCTCGGATTTATCTCAAGGGCCTTATTGCAGTCCAAGATGGCCCTGTCATATTGGCCTTGATTGGTATAGGCCAATGCCCGATTGCAGTAGGCTTGGGCGAGCTCCGGATTAATTTCGATTGCCTTATTGCAATCCGCAATGGCCTTGTCGTATTCGCCCTTCTTGGCATAAGCAAGTCCTCGTTCACTGTGGGCCTGGGCGTAGGTCGGGTTTATCTCAAGGGCCTTGCCGAAGTCGCTGATGGCCTGGTCATACATCCCTTTCTCGGCATAGCTGACCGCCCGATTGTAATAGGCTTCGCCAAACATCGGGTTTATCTCGACTACCTTGTCGTAATCTGAGATTGCCTTTTCGTATTGGCCTTTACCGGCATACGCGGCCCCGCGCTTCAGGTAGGCGGCGGCATCTTTTGGATTTGTTTCAATGGCTTTGGTGTAATCTAAGACGGCCAGGTCATATTGGCGTCTTTTTTCTCCTTCGCAAGCGTCACGAAGGACGTTGAGAAATCCTCGTTGGACTTGGAACCCCAGATTTTGTGCCTCATACACATCCTCCCACGCCTTGTCATAATCGGCCTTAAGGTAGTGGCAATACGCTCGGCTGTTGTAGGCCGCTGCATCCTTCGGGTTTATCTCAAGGGTTTTATTGAAGTCGCAGACGGCCTGCTCTGTCAGCCCTTTGGCACTATAGGTCAGTCCCCGGTTGTAGTAAGCTTTAGCGTCCCGTGCGTTTATCTCAATGGCCCTGCTGCAATCTGCGATGGCCAGCTCATATTGACCTTTATTGTAATAGGCTGCCCCTCGATTGCTGTAGGCCTCAGCAAAATTCGGGTTTACCTCAATGGCCTTTGTGCAATCTGCGATGGCCAGGTCGTATTCGCCTTTATGTTTATAGGCAAGTCCACGATTGGCGTAGGCGTTCGTATCCTGCGGGTTTATCTCAAGGGCCTTATTGTAATCTGCAATAGCCAGCTCATACTGACCTTTGGCATAGTAGGCCAGCCCGCGATTGCCGTAGGCCTCGGCATAATCGGGGTTTATTTCAACGGCCTTTGTGTAATCCGCAATAGCCAGGCCATATTCGCCTTTCTTGGTATATGCAGCCCCTCGATTGTTGTAGGCCTCGGCAAGCCTCGCGTCTATTTCAACGGCCTTGGTGTAATCCGCAATGGCCAGGTCATACTGACCTTTATCATCGTAGGCCAGCCCACGATTGCTGAAGGCCTCGGCATACCCGGGGTTTATTTCAACGGCCCTTGTATAATCTGCGATGGCCAGGTCATATTCGCCTTTCTTGATATATGCAGCCCCTCGGTTGTTGTATGCTTCAGCGAGCCTCGGTTCTATTCCAAAGGCCTTGGTGTAATCCGATATGGCCAGGTCGTATTGTTCTTTGAGAAGATGAACATCGCCCCGATTTCTATAGGCTTCGGAGTCTTTCGGGTTCATCTCAACGGCCTTGTTCAGGTCGGCCAGGGACAGGTCATATTCACCCTTTCCACGGTATATGGCCCCGCGAGTGGCGTAGATGTTCGCACCATTTGGGTCTATCTCAAGGGCGTGGTTGACATCGGTCAAGGCCTTGTCATATTCACCCTTAGCAAGATAAGTCAGCCCTCGGTAGCTGTATGCTTCAACGTGGGATGGGTCTATCTGGATGGCCTTGGTGAAGTCTGAGATGGCCCTGTCGTATTCGCACTTGGCGCCGTAAGCACGCCCTCGTGCGCAGCAGGCTTTGGCGTCCGCGGGGTTTATCTCAAGGGCCTTGTCGTAGTCTGATATTGCCCGGTCATACTCGCCTTTTGCTTTGTAAGTAAGCCCCCGGCTGTAATACGCATCAGCATAGCCCGGGCTTATTTCAACGGCCCTGGTGTAATCCGCGATAGCCGGGTCATATTGCTCTTTAGCTTTATAAGCATTCCCGCGATTGTAATATGCTTCAGTATTCTCCGGGTCTATTTCAACGGCCTTATTGAAGTCGCAGATGGCCTGCTCTGTCAGCCCTTTGGCACTATAGGACAGTCCCCGATTGTAGTAAGCTTTAGCATCCCGTGGATTTATCTCAATGGCCTTGGTGAACTCCAAAATGGCCTGGTCGTATTCGCCTTTCTCGGCATAACCAATCCCGCGTGCGAAGTGGTCAACGGATTTGTCTCTGCATCCTGCCAGGAATAGACAAACAGCCATCCCCGTCATTAGCAGCACCGCCTTGAACGGCTCTTTGTTCTGAACACGCATCATATTTGACCTCAGCCCAAACCCTATCGTGTGCGCCCGTTAGAAGCGCACGTCTTTACATTCTCTATTTCTTCTTCGACATTTGACATTCATTTTTTATAAATTCATCGAAGTGCTTTTGCAATTTTTTAGTCATCGGGCCGACCTTGCCGTCGCCTACCGTGTGTTTCTCTACGCTATTTACCGGCATAATTTGCATAATTACATTCGTCAGAAAAATCTCATCGGCCCTCAATAAATCGTTTATGTACAAATCCTTTTCGATAAATTTGATGGAATCTTTAAATGCGATTTGACAGACGGTCTTTCTCGACACGCCCGCAAGGACCGGCGTTCGTATCGGCGGTGTATATAGGGCCGAATCTTTGACTAAGAACACATTGCTTATGCACCCCTCGGCTAAGCGATTATCTACCGTGAACCACAAGGCCTCGGCCGCTCTTTTTTGATGTGCCAGATTTAGCCCGAGCATCCGCGAGAAGTAGCTTGTCGTTTTGTGTCCGTAAATCGGCTCGCTCGGATTTTGCTTAAATGGGCATAGTATCACCTGAACTCCTTTTTCATAATATTCCGGCGGGTAAGGCTGGAGCTCTTTGGCAGTGATAAGAATTGTCCCTTTATGCTGCTCATTTGATTGGGACATCGGGCCGGATGTCAATGTCAGCCGCAGACGCGCATCGGCTAATTTGTTTGCTCGAAGGACCTTGTAAACGGCGTCGGTGATATATTTCCTGTCGTACGTATGGTTTATTCGCAAGGCAGCAGCGCTGAAGAACAGTCTGTCTAAATGGTCTGTCAATGAAAAGACCACTCCATTATAGCTGCGCATCGTCTCGAACAGCCCCGCACCATACAAAAAGCCGCTGTCGGTAGCGGATATGCAGGCCTTGTCGAGGTCGACTAACTTGTCGTTTAGAAAAACTTTTTCCACAATTTTATCGTCTGCAAATCCTAAATCCTAATTTCTAAATCCTAAACAATATCAAATGACCAAAATTCAAAATCCAAGGTGTTTTGAACATTTGAAATTCGAATTTTTATATTGTTTAGAATTTAGGATTTAGAACTTCGAATTTACCCTTTTTGTGTTCACCATCTTGATACTGTGTTGCTTTTATTCCTGCCAGTAGCGCTCTTGCCTTTGTGATTGTCTCGTCCCATTCAGCTTCGGGTTCGGAATCTGCGACTATGCCGCCTCCGGTCTGTGCAAAGGCCTTTCGGCCCGTGATAATAATCGTTCGTATCGCAATATTCAAGCACGCATTGCCATCTATGCCGATAAAGCCGATGCTGCCGGTATATACCCCTCTGGCTGTCGGCTCGGTCTGGTCGATAATTTCCATCGAGCGAATCTTTGGAGCGCCGGTAATTGAGCCGCCAGGGAACATCGCCCTTAAAATATCGCAGAACGTAATTTCGTCGCGAAGTTGTCCAGCCACCGTCGCCACTGCGTGAAAAACCGTCGGATAGGTTTCAATTGTCCTGGGCTGAATTACCGTTCTTGTCCCCGGCTTGCATATTTTGGCCACGTCATTGCGTTCCAGGTCGATTATCATATTCAGCTCTGCTTGTTCTTTTTCGCTGCTGAGCAGCTCATTGAAATTTCTTACGTTGATTTGCCGTGCCTGCGGACCCGGCCTGGATGCTTCGTCGATTCGTGGCCGGGTACCTTTAATCGGCTTGGTCCGGATAACTCCGTCGGCGACTGTTATAAACATCTCCGGCGACGCGCTTACGATGTGAAAACTGCCGCCGTCGATATATGCCGCGTAGCCGCTTGGATTGTAATGGTTCTGCCAGTGATAGAGCTGTATCGGCCTGGCGTCGTAATCGCATTCAAACCGCTGCGAAAAGTTTATCTGGTAAACGTCACCGTCGTAGATATATCGTTTTATATCTCCGATTGTCCGCAGGTAATAATCCTTGTCCATATTGCATCGAATTCGCGAAAAGTCTATGTTGTCGAGGTCAGCCGGTTGAGGTTGTTGCACGGCAATTTGTTGCGACTGGGCTAACATCTGCTCTAAAGCGGATAATTTATCTTCCGGTTTTTCAGAATCGTCCGGCAACTGCAGGGCGATTAGCCAGCAGGCCCTTTCAAAATGGTCGTAGGCAATAAGGCTATCGTAGAAGCACAGTCGAATCAGAGGTATCTGAAGGTCATCTACAGTCGTTTCCGGCAGCCGCTCGATATATCTGCCGAGTTCGTAGCTAAAATATCCGACCCATCCGCCGCAGAACACGCCCTTGGGTAATCCCTCAATAGGCCTGTGCTGAGCAATGTCAAAGGATTGTGGGGTTACATATTTAGCCCCCAAATTTATTTGGGGGTTTTCAAATTTATATTTATTTAGAACTCTGTGCAGTTTCTCAAAAGGTTTTTTTTGCCCTGCCCGGAATTCAAATATTTCTTTCGGCTCAGCAGCCCAGTAGCTAAATCTGTCCGCATCTGCCTTGGCTATGTTGCCCCCGAGAATTGACGCTGATTTTCGGCAGGCGAATATCTGGCTTAGGGCCGGCATATTTACCGAAGCGCGGACTCTCCTATAATGCAACCTGCAGCGGATACATCTATCTTTTACGACAGCCGTGTTTGTCATTCCGACATGGTCAGTCATTGAAAGCGCACCGAAACAATCACTTTTTGAATTTTGTATTTTCGGTCGTATAGAATTCGATTTTCGCCGAGCCGCAATCCGCAACTTAACTCGACTTGACTTACTTTTTAAGCTGTCATGCTGAGCCCATCTTCTTGCTTTCGCCAGCCCCCGCCCCCATGCTTTCTGCGAAAGCAGAAATTGGGGCGAGGCGGGACGGCGGGCAAGAAAGCAGGAGGAGCAAAGCATCCATGGCTGGACGCCGTGGCGACCGCTGGAGCCATCCTGAAGAGCTCTTCACGTCATCGTTCGATTCATTCTTTTTCCTTTTCACTGATTGTATATAACCACCACCGTGTTTTATTCTGGCGTTTTGCTCTTGCCTGTCGCTCAAAATATATCGTCATTTCCAGGCCGTCCTCGGTCCTGACCTTGAACCAGTGCTTACGCAAATACCTCTCAGGGCTGCCGCTTCTGCAGGGTCCTAATTCCTTCCAGGTCTCAAGCACATTAGCAACTGCGTACTCTTTGTCTCTCCATATAAATCGTCCCGGAAGTCCCGGCTCGCCTCTGGTCATTCCAGTTAGGTCAAATGTATCTGCGACCGGCTTGATTGGCTCACTGACAAATTCCTTGCTCATATTATCGCTGTCCCGTTTTGAATTTTTTTTAATTTCCGCCCCTGAAGAAGTGCCTGTTCTTTCGGCCCCAGCATCTAACATCTCGAGTGTTTTTTCTTTCTGAAAAATTCCACAGCCTCAGCAATGTCATCGAAGACCTTTGTCGCTGTTTGCGTAACAAACACCGATGGGGTCTGATTGGCCGCCCAGATGACGTATACCTCTTTGGCCGCTTCGTGGGCGTGCTGCAGCTCTCTTTCGACCCCGCTGGATATCGCGGCCCGTCCGTCGGCTAACGTCGGGATAAAGCTGATTATCATTTCCGATTGGTCGATGAGCATAAAATCACGGGCGTATGTCTGGCTGTTAATATCGCGTTCGATTTGTCGCACTTCGCGCAAATCCAGCGGGACTTTTCGCCCTAATGCCGTCACCTCGACAAAATCCAGCCCCTTCCGCGCTGCTTCGCTTGCATAATGCGGCAGTGACGATTCTTCCAGGTCGCCGGGGTCAAAGCAGATAAATAGCTGCTTCATCAATCGCCGAAATTTGCCGATTTCTTTTTTGACGTCCTCCATATTGACGACCGCGGTCATCGGAAAACTCAAGTACGCCCTCTTATTCGAGTCTTCAAAAACAAGCCTATAGAATGTTTCGGCAGTTTCCTCCTCCGCCCCGCGGGCAAGGCAATAGAAGGGAGTTCTTTCGTCAATACCTTTACATAACATTTCCGTGCCGATGATTTCTTCTTCTCGCCAGACAATCAAATCTTTCAGACTGTGTTCGACGGCGTGCTCAGCGACAAGCCGTGTGTGCAGGGCGATTACGCCGTCAATCAGGCATACGTACATATCGGCGTTGAGCTGCCGCATCTGGTCGAAGTCCACCGCTGGAAACAGCCCGTGCCGCCAGCGGAAGGTTGCGTGAGTATTGACTATCAGGTTGGGGGCCTTTTTCGCCTTTGCAATGATGTCCTTAAAGACGCTGCGGCGAAGCGAGCTTAGCCTTTTCATTGATATGTCTAAGATTTTGCCCGGCGGAACATCGGGCGCCTCGGCGTACATCGCCTCGCCGACGTTGCACAACAGCACTTCTTTTCCCTTCTCGGCGGCGAACTGACAGACCTTCTGAAGATAGCTCTTCTTGTCAACGCCAACCATCCCTGTAACAACGACTATCATTTCGTCTTTCGTCTCTCGTGGCTCGTCGTTCGTGGTTTATTCGCGGCACAGATAGCCGGTTGCAATCAAAGATTTTTTAACCGCTGTTGTCTGTCGTAGTTTTTCAGTGCCGCAATCAGTTCGCTCATATCGCCGGCCATTATCCTGTCTAAGCTGTAAAGCGATAAGTTGATTCTATGGTCGGTTACACGATTTTGCAGGAAATTATATGTCCTGATTTTTTGTGACCTATCGCCCGAGCCTATCATACTCTTGCGTTGTGAGTCGCGCTCGGCTCTTTGTTTGCTCTGGTAATATTCATAAACCCTGCTTTTCAATACCCGCCAGGCCTTGGCGCGGTTTTTATGCTGGCTTTGCTCGTCCTGCATGTTAACGGAAATTCCCGTTGGGATATGGTCGAGTCTAATGGCGCTGCTGACCTTGTTGACGTTTTGACCGCCTGGCCCGCTTGCCCTGCTGACGTGTTCGACAACGTCCTCAGGTGCTATCTGAATATCGAGTTCTTCCGGTTCCGGCAGTACCGCCACCGTTGCCGCTGATGTGTGAATCCGGCCCTGCGATTCGGTCTCTGGAATGCGTTGAACGCGGTGCCCGCCGGCTTCGTATCCTAATTCGGACCACACGCCCTCACCCTTAATGCCGAATATAGCTTCACGAAAGCCGCCTCTTTCAGCTACGCTGAAATCAAGTTGTTCGACTTTCCACTTGCGGCTGTCAGCGTATCTTACATACATATTGTACAAATCGCGCGCAAACAAAGCCGCTTCTTCCCCGCCGGTGCCTGCCCGTATCTCCATTATGACTGAGCCAACACTCATATCGTCCGCCATCACCAGGCTGTTTGTGATTTCCTCAAGTTGGGCGTTCTTTTTGTCTTCGAGCTGTCGTATCTCTTCTTTCGCTAACGCCCTGAAGTCTTCGTCGGCGCCGCTGTCGGCTAATATCTGCTTGGCCTCTTCAAGCCCGGCTGCCGTCTTTTTGTACTCGCGATATTTTAAAACTATTGCTTTGAGTTTGGCTTGCTCTTTGGATAACGTTATCAGCCTGGCCGGGTCACTGGCAATGGTCGGCTCGGCAAGCTGCCTTTCGATTTCACAAAAGCGAGCCTCGAGGTCTTCGAGCTTTGACAGTAAGCCTTCTTCTTGTACAGCCATAATTTCGTCTCTCGTTATTCGTTTTATCAGGTTATCAGGTTGTGAGCATCAGGCTATCAGGTTAGTTTGCTTAAAGCCGGATTAGCTTCTCCTGATTCCCTATTCTGCTGATATTCTGCATCCTGGTTTCCTGATGTTCTGATATCCATCAATGTTTCGCTTCACGCGATATTTCATGTTTTTGTTTGACCAAAGGAACGAAAAGCCCCCATCCTGATTTAATCAAGATGGGAGCCCGGATTGTAACCTGGAGGAGCAGCTATTGATGTTGGTCTTTTTTGCTGTTCTTGGAGTTCCCGTTTTCCGCCTTTTTGGAAGTTGGGGCCCCTTTGATATAACTTGTGCCGTATTTCTTTTGGAACCGTTCTATTCGCCCAGCCGTATCGACGTATTTTTGTTTGCCTGTATAGAACGGATGGCACATCGAGCAGATTTCTGCGTGGATTTCTTTTATCGTGCTGCGAGTCTCGAAGGTATTGCCGCAGCCGCAATGAACCACTACCTTTTCGTATTTTGGATGTATCTCTTTTTTCATAGCTTTGGCTCTCAAAAATATCCAAAATTCAGTATAATAACATTATCGGCAGATATTTCAACAGAAATTTTCATAAAACTCGCGATGACGCCAGCTACATGTAAAAAAATGGGTCATCATGAGTTTTTTCAAAATGGGCGTAAACCGTAACTCCAGCTAACGTCTCCTGCCCTGCTCGTCAGGAAATACGTTAGTGTATTTGACACTGGTGCGTGGTTCAGCCATCATATCGGCCACGGTATCGCGCCACTTCTGGTAATGCGTCGTCTCTTTGTGCTTGGCAGGGGCATCGGCAGTGCGATAGACTTCGACCAGCACAAAACGTGCGGGATCATCCTGCTGCTGGATGACATCAAATCGGGCAATACCCGGTTCGTTAATGCTGTTACGAGCATTTTCTATGGTGGCCGCACGAAAGGCTTCAATCCGGTCGGGCTTAACATGCACAAAAACATGAACTATAAACACGACATTCTCCTGCGATAAAACCTGGGGAACCAGGATTCGGACCTGGACTAACTGATCCAGAGTCAGTTGTGCTACCGTTACACTATTCCCCAATATTCGTGGCTCGTGATTCGTGGTTCGAACGACGCGCGGCGAGCGACGCGCGACGAGCGACGATTAGTTTCCAGCCGGACGGCAAAAGCACCGCAGCCAGCACGATTTTCAACAAATCACCGACAACAAAAGGATATAAACCTGCAATCAGCACAGACCTGCCCGACGGACAAGCCTCTGGGTAGGCGGGCCTGCTGACGCCCATCAGACAGCACAGCCATAGCAGCCCAAAAGCATAAATGGCCGCATTCCCGAAAATCATCGCTAAAACCGTCGTCCCAACTCGGCGGTCCCATCCCCTCTCAGCCAGTAACCCCGTGATATAGGCAGCAGCAACGAAGCCGACTAAGTAGCCTCCGGTCGGCCCTAACAGCACTGCAAAGCCGCCTCTTCCCAGTGCAAATACCGGTAATCCCACCGCCCCCTCTATTATATACGCCAGCACAGTAAGACATCCCCGCCGGGCCCCGAGCAACGCCCCTATCATCAGCACAGCAAACGTCTGGCCTGTAATAGGTACAGGACTAAACGGAGGCAAAATCGCGACCTGTGCACACAGCCCGATAAGTAAAGAGCCGCCGATAATCAACGCAATATCATAAAATATAGCGTATCTTTTCTCACAAGGCCGCAGAAGGTCAGCTACAGTTGCCTGCCCGACGGACAAGCCCTGCCCGCCGTACAATACTCTGGGCAGGCGGGCTTTGGGTAGGCTGGCATTCGTCAACATACTTTCTCCATCGGTAAAAACACAAAACCTCAGTTGCCCTAATTTACAAATATAAAAACTTGCTATCTGCCGGCTATTATATTTGAAACTTTCTTCTACGTCAAATAGCATATCATCAATTACAACGGGCCTATACCGATTGATTCGGTATAGGCCCCGAAATCGTGCAAATCCACTATATCAGCCGCGCGACCAATTGCCGCTTAGTTGGCTTATGGTTACGGAGCCGTACGATACAGACGAATATCGTCAAAGTACAATTTACCGTTGACACCATTGCCATCAATCCCAATGCTGAGCTTAGTGACATTCCGCAGGTTCACGCCTAACGACGCAAGAGCAATATTCCACTGCCGCCACTGTACTTTCGCTATGTCAGAGGCGTCACCGCCATAGACCACCTTTGAGCCGTTGATTTTTACGTACAACTGGCCGGTATTGCCCGCAGTGCCCTGGAAGAAAAGCACCAATGTCTGGCTGCCGGCTTTGGTCCAATCCTGCCCAACAGCAAAAGTCCGCTCGGCTTCTGAATATACCTTGCCGGCGGTGTTGCTGTAGGTGAAAGGCATCGACTGCTTGCCGACATGAACGATAGTTTTCTCGGCGAATGGAGGATTCTCATAACCAACGATAGAGCCGTTTGTCGTGGTACCGTATCCGTCTATCCACGTATTAAATATCCTGTTGCTCTCAGGGTCAGTGGGGTCGAGGTCGTTGTAGCTCTCGAAATCGTCCACGATAAGATATGCAGGTGTCGTAAAGTTCCAGACATCGCCTTCCCACGTTGTTGGGGTCTCGGCCATGTTGACTTCGTTAATCTTCCAGTAGTAAGTCGTGCTTAAATCGAGAGACAAGGGACCGTAGCTGTTCTCGGCCACGCTAATAACAGGTGCGGTACCATCTACCACAGCCTGCTGGTCGACGCTAAAGTACACATCGTGCTTGGCTGCCTCTCTTCCCGCTACCCAGCTAAGAACTACATCCACGTCCACACCTGTTGCCCCGGAACCAGGATTAGGCTTTCTCGCCTGGACAGGTATGTAGAAGAAGCGGACCTCGCTGAGGCCATATTGGGGCAGGATGCCTCCCCAGTTGCTGTGAGCCGTGAGCCTGACGTACTTTGCTACTGCGCCACCAAAATCAACCGTCGTATTGTGGGCATAACCATCAGTGCCGGGCGCCCGGGCAAACTGGTGAGTTGTACCCAATGTCGTATAATCGGTGCCGTTGGTCGAATAGTCGATGGTAACATCCTTGAATCCGAAACCGAGAAAAGACTCAACCGTTTGATTAGAGTTCCATACCCACATCTGGTGCAGTTTATAAACCTTGTCGAACTCATATTTGATCCAAGCCCCTAATGGTTCGGGGCTGCTGAGCCACATATCTTTCTCTTTGTTCGAGTGCAGGTCATTATCATCCAGTCCAGAGCCGTTGATGGTATTTTCAGGCCCCATTTTTGCTTGGCTTGCACTGGAAGCTGTGGCGGTTATGTTCTCGATGGGATAAGCAAATGGCTCGGTCGTAAAGCTCCAGACGCTGCCTTCGTATACCGTATAGTCAGGCGGGCCGTTGACCTCATCGATGCGCCAGTAGTAAGCCTTGGCGAAATCAAGGCGTTGGGCGGGAGCATAGATGTTGGCACTCTGGGTGACCCCGCCAATGCCGTCGTTGACGTCGTTGAAGTTCTCACTAAGGTAAACTTTGTGTCCATTGACTGGGGGCGCAAATTCTCCCGGCGTCCAGCTCAGCACCACATCCCGTGGCACATCTGTTGCCTTATTAGCAGGGCTCGGGTTAGAGGCCTGACCAGGCTGTATACCCATCATGACCTGCCGAATCTCTTTGGCGGTTAGTTCCCGGTTATAGATCTGAGCGTCGTCTACAGTGCCGGTTAAATGGGCGCCCGGGCCACCGCTATCCCACTCCTGGCCTATTGACCACAGGTCAGTCTGGTCAAAAGTGGGGGTGGCCTGGTGTGAATTCTCCTCAACTCCATCGACGTATACATGTCCTCTGGCCCCGTCCAGGACGAGCGTCAGGAAATGCCATTGGCCGTCATTGACCGACGTGGTGGACGGCGCATATACGCCTTCTATTCTGAAAGCGGCCTTGTTACTCTGAATACAAAACTTAATTACATCGTCGCGAGTTGAGGTATTACAGGAAAACCATTCTGTGTTTCTATCACTGCTTGTTTTGAGCCATGCGCTGAGCGTAATATTGTTGCCCCTTATGTCGTTTGCGACAGCATCTATTACCACATAATCGCTCTTGCCATCAAGGTCTATGGCTCCTGAGCCAACCTTACCGACCACGAAAGTCGGATTGCCAACAGCGGTGCCATGGTTACCCAAACCGGAATAGTCCAGCGTGTCGCCGTCAAACCTCCACCAGCCAATAAGACCAGGCCGAGCACCATCCGCTTCGCTTGTTAGGGCCACACTCAACACCAAAACAAAAGAAACTAAATAAAACATTCCGCCAAGGCGGGCCTTCGATTTTCTGAACATAATAATCCTCCTTCAAAAAAGAGTTAAATTAACTATGCTTTGGCCAAAGTACCCATGTACCGGTGGTCAAGCCTTTAGCTTTCCTTTATCTGCTTCTGTCAGAAGCAGATTTACCAATCTCAACGTTTGCCGTATCAACCGCGCAATATATTACCACTTTAACTGGCTTATAGCCCTGGTGCCGACCGATACAGCCGAATGTCGTCAAAGTACAATTTACCGCTGGCATTATTGCCATCGATGCCGATACCGAGCTTAGTGACATTCCGCAGGTTCAGGCCTAACGACGCAAGAGCAATATTCCACTGCTGCCATTGTGCTTTCGCTACATCAGCGGCGTCACCGCCATAAACAACCTTGGAGCCGTTAATCTTCACGTACAACTGCCCCGTGTTGCCCGCAGCGCCGTAGAAGTACAGCACTAATGTCGCAACGCCAGCTTTGGTCCAATCCTGCCCAACGGCAAAAGTGCGTTCGGCCTCTGAATATGTTTTGCCGGCGGTGTTGCTATAGGCGAGTGGCATCGACTGCTTATTACTGTGAATGATATTTTTCTCGCAAAAAGGAGGATTCTCATAACCAACAATAGAGCCGTTTGTCGTGGTGCCATATCCGTCTATCCACGTATTAAATATCCTGTTGCTTTCGGGGTCAGTTGTGTCGAGGTCATTGTAGCTCTCGAAATCGTCGACGACAAGGAACTGGCGTGTCGTGAAACTCCATAAGTCGCCTTCCCACGTCGTGGGCGTCTCGGCCATATTGACTTCGTTAACCTTCCAATAATAAGTCGTGCTTAGATCGAGAGACAATGGACCATAGCTGGCCTCGCTCACCGTGGTAACAGGTGCCGTACCATCTACCACAGCCTGCTGGTCGGTGCTGAGGTACACATCGTGTTTGGCTGCTTCTCTTCCCGTTACCCAGTTAAGAACTACATCTACGTCCACATTTGCTGCCCCGGAAGCCGGGCTAGGCTTTCTTGCACAGACGGGTATGTAGAAGAAGCGGACCTCGCTGAGACCATATTGGGGCAGGATGCCGCCCCAGTTGCTGTGAGCTGTAAGCCGCACGTACTTTGCTACCGCGCCACCAAAATCAACCGTCGTATTGTGAGCATAACCATCGGCGCCGGGCGCCCGGGCAAACTGGTGAGTGGTACCCAATGTCGTATAATTGATGCCGTTGACCGAATATTCAATGGAGACATCTTTGAACCCTAAACCTATCACCGGCTCCAGGAATTCATTATAGTTCCAAACCCACATCTCGTAGAGTTTGTACACCTTGTCGAACTGAAATTCGATCCAGGCCCCTAATGGTTCAGTGCCGCTGAGCCACATATCCTTCGAATCCCTCAAATGAAGGCCATCGGCATTTAGTCCCGAGCCGTTCACCGTATTCTCGCACTTGCGATCCGCTGACTGGCTGGAGGCTGTGGCAATTATATTATCGCCGGCAATTGGATAAGCGAATGGCTCGGCAGTAAAGCTCCATACATCACCTTTATAGATTGTATAGTCCGGCGGGGCATTAACCTCATCAATGCGCCAATAATAGGTCTGGCCAAAGTCGAGAAGGCCAGCAGCATCATACGTATTGGCGTCCTGGCCCTGACTTGCCAGTACGCCAAGTGGATTGGCTCTGTTGGCATTGTTTACATTGTCGCGAACGGTTCCAAAGTACACATCATGTGTGTTAGCGAAGCGTCCCGACGTCCAGCTAAGGACCGCGTCCCGCGGCACATCTGTTGCCTTATCAGCAGGGCTGGGGTCCTTCGCCGACGTACCACCTATTGCGTACACTTCAGCCCCACCGACAACCGGCAAGTTGTATTCGATAACCACAGCCGAGTACCCATCAGCGGGCAACAGCCCAGGCTTGCCGGTCGTGGGATTAATGTTTTTCAGCCAATCGCGGGGGTCCCACGAACTAACATTGTCGATTTGCAATTTGCCACCGCCGACAATGATATGGGAATCGCGGTCGAAGAATGGCTGCAACTGGTGCACACGCAGGATTCCGCCGTTGAGATATATGCGGTGTTCACCGCCGGCGTTATCAGGGAACTTGAGGTCCCCGCTGTCGCCGCTGCTCGATTCGGTACCTATCCTAAAATAACCCTTGTTTATAGTTAGATAAGCGTAGTTGCCTGCGTTACCGACCTTGGTGGTTCCCATGTTCACTCTGGCATTGACGAAGATGCTGCCGTCATTCATGATAATTTCTGGCCTAATGCCGGCTGTTACGGTCCCGTCTATGTGCGACTGCCCGGGGCCGGTAAACGTCAGGTCTGCGCCATCCTGAACTATTAGTCTGCCGGAGACCATAAATGAGATGTCTCTTTCAGATGTATTCTTAGTAACTTCCGTTCCTGCCGGAACCGTCAAAGCTGTAGATTCTGAGACCACCAGGCCCATCACAAGAACGAAAGAACATAAGCAAATCAATTTTCTTGACATAATAATCCTCCTTTAAAAGATTTGAGTTTTTAGTTTTCAGTTTTGAATTCAGCTTAATTTGACTTTTCTTCCTTCCTTAAGAAATCTAAATTGAAATATCTTGAAAGTATAGGAATTTGTATTTTTACCTCAGAGAGCACAAAGAACTCAGAGAATAAAGAGCACTTTACATTTTTTTATCTCGGTGGCCTCTGTGTCCTCTGTGGCTTAACTTGATTCTGCGGCACAAGCTTCAATGGGCCTGGAAAATATCATGGATTTTACCGCTCCTGACTTCGCAGATTCAAGCCTACTCCCGTCCCTGATTTCGCAGGGGTAAACCCGCCGTTTTCCGCTTGGGGACGCCTTACGGCGGCCTGGCGGGTAAACTTGTACCCGTGAAAACGGGGAGCAGGGGCACAGCCTTTGACAAATCTATTTATACCAAATTAACTACCTATATATCAAGCAAAATTCTTGCCTGGATATGGTGGCTCAACTATAATCTCAACTTCACCAAGTTTAGGTGCAGTTTCTCGGATTGTATAGAAACTAAAATCCGAGCAGGAAACTGCTTCGAATCTTATTGAGAAAGTGAGGTTTGCAGGTTGGAACGGATTTTTGAAATAAGCTCAAGAGTAAATGAGTTTGTCTGGGGCCCGGTGCTGAGTGTTGCCATCCTGGGCATAGGAATCTATTTGACTTTAGGGACTGGCCTTGTTCAATTCCGCAAGTTCGCAGCAGTGCTCAAAGAGACCCTTCTGCGAAAGAAAAGGTCAGCACTGGAAGGCGATATCAGTCCATTTGCTGCGTTGAGCATGGCGTTGGCTGGCACGGTAGGTGTGGGAAACATAGCCGGCGTGGCCATCGCTATAGCATCGGGAGGGCCGGGGGCGATATTCTGGATGTGGATGTCAGCATTATTAGGGATGGCGACCAAGTTTGCCGAGGTGGTTTTAGGAATACAATATCGCACGCGTCAGACAACAGGCCCAATGATTGGCGGGCCAATGATGTATATACAAAAGGGAATGGGCAAAAACTTTAAATTTCTTGCCGGAACGTTTGCTGTCTTCGGCGCATCAGCAGCACTTGTCAGCGGAAACATGACCCAGGCCAATTCCGTGGCTATAGGGCTTGAGGCATTTCACATACCCAAGTTTGTTACCGGGATATTTCTTATCATTGCTGTCGGTTTAGTCACTATCGGCGGATTACAACGCATCGCCCATGTAGCTATGTTTTGCGTCCCCTTTATGTGCATCATTTATTTTTTCGCGGCGCTTATCATTGTATCTTTGAATATTTCCATCTTACCACAAACGCTGATTTCAATCTTTGAATCGGCATTTACACCGACGGCGGCAATCGGCGGATTTGCAGGTGCCAGCGTCAGAGGGGCAATTCGATGGGGAATTACAAGAGGGGTATTTAGTAATGAGGCGGGATTAGGCTCAGCCTCTATCGCCCATGCTACTGCCCAGACAGACCATCCGGTTAGGCAGGGACTATGGGGCATTTTAGAGGTATTTGTCGATACCATTATCATCTGTTCTGCCACCGCCTTGGCTATCCTGATTACCGGTGCCTGGAAGTCCGGCTCAACGGGTGCGATGCTTACTATGTCTGCCTTTCAAACAGTTTTTGGAAAGGAGTTAGGCTTTTCTGTGGTTGCCCTATGTATGGCCCTGACGGCTTATGATACTATACTTGCCTGGGGTTTTTATGGAGAGACCTGCTCGGCCTATCTTTTCGGTGCAAGGGCAAGGGTGTTTTACAGAATCCTTTGGCTTTTTCCGATTATGCTCGGCTCTTTAGGAAAGTTGGAGGCAGTTTGGGCCCTTGCCGATACATTAAATGGATTAATGGCTATACCTAATTTAATCGCTTTATTATTTTTAGGGCCGGTCGTCTTCGGCCTGACTAAAGAGTTTTTTAAGAAGAACCATATACTTTAAACCCTTGAACTAATCACCCCTTGTGCCCTGTAATAATAGTGCTCGATAAAGATAGAACATATCGCATCTTTATCAGTGTCGCCGACCCAAGCGCCGACGCCCACTGTGCAGGTTTGATAACGGCTTTGCAAAAAAGCGGCTGCAATATTGAATTTGTCGGTGTCGGAGGCCCAAAAATGGCCGAGGCCGGCTGCAAATTGCTGCAAATCACCGTCGGCCAGGCCGTAATGACATACAAGGCCCTTGGCCATCTCGGCCATTTTTACAAGCTGATAAAGCGGGTAACCCTTTTCTTAAAAAGCAATAAAGTCGATTTGCTTATCGTCTGCGATTCTCCCGCCTTCAACTTTCACATTGCAAAAGCCGCGAAAAAAACGGGCATTAAGACCCTTTTCTACGTTGCTCCGCAGATTTGGGCCTGGGCCGGCTGGCGAATTCGCAAGTTTCGCAAATGCTGCGATAAGCTCTGCTGCATATTGCCTTTCGAGCAGGATTGGTTCAGCCGGAGAGGTATAGACGTGGTTTTTGTGGGCAATCCGCTCTTCGATGAATTGAAGATAGATTCGGCCGGTCATAAAAAATATGCTGATTTTGAGCCGAGAAACGCCAGATTTGCCCTTATGCCCGGGTCGCGAACAACTGAGATAGAAGCGCTCTGGCGTCCGATGCAGCAGATAGCCATGCGTATAAAAGAAAAATATCCCGCAGCGACATTCGTCACGGTGGCTGTGGATGCTGAACGGGAACGGCTTCTGAGAAAAACAGAAATTGCGGGCTTTGATTGCCGGTACACCATCGGTACGGTCTGCGAATCGGCTGGCGCCGCCGACTTTTCAATCGTGGCCAGCGGCAGTGCTACTTTGCAGGTGGCAGCGGTGGGCTGTCCGATGGTGGTAATGTATCAATCCAGCAGGATTTTGTGGTATCTGGTGGGGTGGTGGTTAGTAAGGGCGAAATACCTGTCGCTGGTCAATATCTTGAGCGGAAAAGAATTAGTGCCGGAATTTATGCCGTATTTTACCTCGATTGAACCGATTGTAGAAAGCATTGAGCAGCTTTTGGAAGATAACGACAAGTTAGCCCAGCTTAGTGGAGAGCTGATTAAGCTGACTGAACCGTTAGCTGAGAAAAAGGCCTGCGATGAGGTGGCAAAAATAGCCGTCGCAATGCTGAGTTAAATAGAAGCAATGAAAAACATATTGCATTGAGGATAATTTATTTCAGATTTCAAAAAGGAATGAATTTTTTAAAAAATTGGGTGAAAATTCAGTTTTTCAGTTTCATTTTTGTGGGAATGTTGATTATTGAGCGAAAAATGGGTGTTGGCGTGTTATTTTGCGGAGATTGGGAAAGATAGATAAGAAAAATACGTCAAAAAATGAGGAAAAACGAAGCACAAAATGAGCTAAAATTAATAAAAGCACGCGCTTTTTAGATATAAACTCATCTAAAATTAACACTTTTTAAAAATTAACATTTTGTAATTTGGGCGACTTGGGCAAATTTAATTCAGCCACAGATTTTACAGACAGATATAGCCACAAAGGCAGAAAGGCACGAAGAAGGCTCGATTATTAACCGCAGAGAACGCGGAGAACGTAGACGGAAAGTAGCCACGAAAAAGAATGAAGAAAATTAGACATGTATTAACGCGGACATTTAGCCGTTAAAAAGCCGCGTTGTACATAACGTGAGATTGAGTTTTGAGTTTGACGGAAATTGCGGTTTGAGATATTGTATGTTTATCAAGTCTCATTTTTTTAGGTAGAAAAAGTGTAGGAGACAAACAATGGCAGAGGAAAAACAAGAAAAACTAAAATTTGCCTACATTCCATGTGACCTAATCGATATTAGCATCTCGAATGTACGAAAGTCAAATCTTGAGGAAGGCATCGACGAACTGGCAAACAGTATTCGAGAAATAGGTGTTCAACAGCCAGTCACAGTATTTAAAAAAGGTGAAAGATATGAGCTAATAATCGGCCAGCGGAGACACTTAGCATGTAAAAAGGCAGGTAAAAAAGAGATCCCAGCGGTCGTTACAAAAGTCACGGATAGAACGCAGGCTATCATTAAGTCATTCAGCGAAAATATTCACCGGCGAGATCTTGACTATCGCGACAAGATGCAAGCAGCTTCGGAGTTGCGAGAAAAACTAAAATCTATTGATAATGTAGCCAAGTGTTTGGGAGTAAGCCCGCAAACCGTCAGGAATTATCTTGGATATGCTGCTGTGCCTGAAGAAATTAAATCAATGGTAGCAGATAAAAAATTTAGTCCATCTTTTGCTATGCGAATAGTCAGAGGTATTCCTGATGATGGTTTGGCTCTAAAGGTCGCGCAGAAGATTGCAGATATACCTCGAAGTAAACAGAGAAACCTGTTGATCGATGTAGCCATTGAAAATCCCCTTGAAAAAAAAATAGAAAAGTTAGTGGAAATCGCTAAGAAAACTGAGCGAATGAGAAAGATAACAATTTATGTAACCGAACGGGTTTATCAAGCGATATGCAAAGCTTCCGAAGAATATAAAAGTGATAGCCAGATGGTCGTTAAGACGGCTGTGGAAGAGTGGCTTACTAAAAGGAATTTCATTAAATGAGAAATTGGGATAAGACAACAGCGTGGTATATCGCATTTGAAAATACAGGGAGGAAGAAAAGACCGAAGGATTTGGTAACAGTCGCAGGTGCGATGAAATATTTGACGGGAATATATGGGTCAAAAGAGGTAGCCGAAAAGCTAAATATATCTGTAGAAATGATTAGGCAGTTCCTGACGGTCTTAGACCTGCCAAGAAGTGTAAAGAAACTATTTGCAGGTAGGCGCTTGGATAGCGTTGACGTTGCGAAAGAGTTGGCAGCATTGGGTGATGAGAGGAAACAAGAAAGTGCGGCACAAGCGATAGTGAACTCGCCATCTAAGGATGTAAGGGATATAAAGCGCCTAATTAAAACCGGCCATTACCGTGTCAAAGATGCTAAAAGAACTGTTTTGGAGGCGAAGCCAGAGGGCTTGAATATTTTCCTTTTAGATTTTGATGATGATACAGTTCGGAAACTTGTGTCGGAATGTAGAGTACAGAAAATGAAACCGGCTGAACTCGTTCGACAAATAGTAACTAATTATCTTAAGACGAAAAGCCTACGAAAGAGATGAGGCCTGTTCTATATGACATCGGGACGCACAATCTTAAGTTACTTAGAAAATCTGGATGTGTATTTGGGGCAGTTTGCCAACAAACAGAGCACTTATTTTGAGCACTTGATAAGTTTAGCGTTTAGCCAAGTGCTTTACTTGCCATTTTACACAATTGACAACGATGACCAAAGCGTGGGACAACGCGTAACTTGGCAGGGTAGTGATAAAGGTGGATGTTTGTCGCTATCTCCTCCGGGTAAACCAGATATTATTGCATATTGTTATGGTTTTTATCTGATAGTTGAAGCAACGCAAAGAACGGGAGCTATGCAATGGACCAATGAGTTTGCTCAAGCGGTACGGCATTGTGATGATTTTGTGAAAGCAAACGATATTCAACCAAGCCAAGTTTATATTCTTTTAGTAACCCCAAAGATATACGACGATACGTACAATTCTCTTCGTCACCATCCGCTGACAGAATTTAAGTTCGTTCCTTTAGAAACAGATGTTCTTGCTAAGATTTTGAACACCTCTATACTGGCATTAACTATACGGCATTTAGACCTGCGAAGATTCTTTAATAGAGTCGGAGAATATATAAAAAAGTCGTCTACGTTGCGAGAATTTCGCGAAGGTTGTGAGGAAGGCATACTAATTTGGCAAAAAGAAGTTCTGAAGCAGGAAAAAGATGCTTTCATAGGTATTAAATCTTATGAGGCGATGCGCAAAGCAAAACGGGCAGCTATCAGTGTATCTGAAATATTTGAGAATCTGTTAGAGAATTCGTTTGTAAAAGAGTATATGAATGTTCTGGGAGAAACGGTAGATGTGGGTGAGATAGAGACAAGTTTAAAGGCGCAGAGCTTATGTTGTTGTGCCGGGAAGACAATTCAAACAGACGAAGCCCTTCTCGAATGTGTTCCCTGCGCAGATTTTAAAGGAAGAGGGTTGAGGTTGATAGAAGCCATAGAGAGCATAGATTATGTAACTTAACTAAGTAAAGATGTTAGGAGGATTTTCGAGGAGGATGGAAAAGCTATAGGATTAAACAAGTAGTAGCCGATAAGAAAATATTGAGTAACTTGGAACATTATGACTCGAGTATAAACATTCAGTAAGAATTAATAATGGTTACTATACCAAATCACGTATCTAAATGGGCGGATAAGCTACATAGAATAATCTCGCCGTTTCATTTAAGAGGAATCCGAGTTAATTGTCCGGTCTGTGGGGAGAGAGGCACAGCGACATCAAGATGGGTCAAAGGGCCAAAGGTTAAGCCTATCTATGTTATTCATAATAGAAACGGAACTGTAGAAAGTGTTTGCGGTCTTGATGAAGAAAAGGCCGAGCAGATTCGGCCAGAAGTTAATGTTTACAAAAGTGACCTTCACAAAATCCTAAATGGAGCTAAATGCTTTGTACTAACGAGCGGCGGTAAAGATAGCTTAGCAACATTGGTATACATGAAAAGAGAAGCAGAGAAAGTTAGAGCCGATTTAAGGGCTATTCATGTTGATACTACAGTTGGCTTTCCGGAAGTGACAAGATATATTCGAAAAGTATGTCGACAGCTTGGGATTAAACTGTCAATCGTGCGCCCGGAAAAGAATTTCTTTGATTTGGCAGAAGATTGGGGGATACCGAGTTTTCGCTTTCGCTGGTGCTGCAGAGAGTTGAAAATAAAGCCGGTACAGGATTTTCTTTCTAAAATACCTGGCCAGAAAGTTGTAATCGACGGTATTCGTGCTGAGGAATCAAATTTGCGAGCTAAATATCTGCCTATCTGGTATCACCCAAGTTTCAAGTGTTTATCGGTAAGCCCTATTTTCCGGTGGACGAGAAAACAAGTGGAACTATATATTGAGTCAGTAAATTTGCCGGAGAATCCGGTGCGACAGTTAGGTTGTTCAGCAGAGTGTTGGTGTGGAGCGTATAAAACTCAATCGGATTTCCTTAAACTTAAAGAAATTAAACCTGAACTATTCGAAAGACTATCAAATTTAGAAGAAAAGAGTCCGACAGGATACACATTCCTATATAAAAAAGGTAAGCAACTTCCTCTGCGAGACCTTACATAGATTCGAACCTTTTCCTGCTAATCCGTGCCTGAGTGCAAGCCACAACAAAAGATAGCGTAAAGCGTTTAGCGTATAAAATATATGCTCCAAACTCTACGCTACCATACGTGCCTGAGTACAAGCCCCAGTTGGTTAATTAGTTAATTGGTTGATTGGAGAATTAGAAAGAAAACCCCACGTAAAACGTGGGGCTAAACAAAATCACCAGAGCAAACATCAAAAACGATTGCGGTGCAAGAAAAAATACAAACCCCTTGTGATGCAAAAAAACAAGAACCCCTTGCACTGCAAGGGGCTAACAGAAAAATAAAAAACTTTGCGGTTCGCAACAACAAGAACCCCTTGCGGTGCAAGGGGCTAACAAGTATATTTATTGGTATGGCGAGAATGATAGGTTTTATGGCAACATGGACCACTTACGGAACATGGCTGCAAGGAAATAAAAAAGGCTATGTCAAAAACGGAACCATCCAGCCGGCAAATGCTAAATTAGAAAAATCCAATAAAGCACTACTCAAACACGACAAAATAAACATCCCTAAAAATCTTCGCATAATAGTCAAAAATGCAATTCTCAAAGAAGCAGAAGAAATCGGCCAAAAAGTCTATGCGATAACAGTATGCAGTAATCACGTCCATATTGTTGCTGAAAGTATCAATAAAAGATGCGGCTATTCGGTCGGCCGATTCAAAAAAGCAGCGACAAAAGAACTTAGAAAATACAGCTACAATGACAAGGTGTGGACAACGGGATTCGACAAAAGATATTGTTATAATGAGCAGGAATTAGAAAATAAAATCAAATACGTTCAGCGTCACGAAGAGAAAGAAAACCCCCAGTAAACCTGGGGGATAAATATAGTAAAAAAGTGAATGAATAAACGAAGAGTGGATATCACGGCGACGCTGGCCTGCGTTGGAGTGCTGTGCTTCTGGTCGTTAGGACCAATTTTCATATCATACCTGACCGGCTACGTTGATTCGTGGACACAAAACCTGCTGCGATACTTGGCGGCGTGCCTGTTCTGGCTGCCATTCCTTATTGTCTCCGTCAAGAATAGACAAATAGACCGAAGAATATGGCGAAGGGCTGTTTTGCCGGCTGGGGCGAACGTCATCTTCCAGAGCTTGTGGGCGGAGGCCTTTTATTATATAGGGCCAGCTTTTATGGTTCTGTTGTCGCAAACATCTATAATCTGGATAACCGGGTTTTCCTTTGCCTTCTTCGCCGACGAAAGGCCACTAATCAAAAGCAAACGCTTCTGGTTGGGACTGGTGCTTTCGATAATCGGGGTAATCGGGGTGCTGTACTACAAGGAAGATTTCGCTGCGACCAGGACCATGACCGGTGTAGTTATATCGCTTGCGACGGCCTTTATGTGGGGGATATACACGGTTTCTGTGAGAAGCGCTTTCAGAGATATCGATTCCCGCAGCGGTTTCTCGGTGATAAGCATCTACACGGTTGCTGGGCTTTGTGTGCTGGGACTATTGTTTGGAAGACCACAGGAGTGCGTGACAATGGGCGGATGGGAGTGGTCGTGCGTTGTGATTTCGGGTGTGTTGTGCATAGCGTTAGGTCATGTGCTTTACTACGCCGCGATTAAACGAATCGGGGCGACCATCCCGGCACTTGTGATATTGTCGCAGCCGTTCGCTGTGCTTGCGATTTCGCACGTCGTATTCGGGGAATCGTTAAATGTTTTTCAGTTAAGCTCCGGAGCGGTTTTGTTAGGGGGCTCGGCCCTTGCTATCTGGGCGCAGCAGCACCTCAGGCGTGGATCGTGAATCGTGGCTCGTGATTCGTGAATCGTGGTTCGTGAATCGTGGTTCGTGAATCGTGGTTCGTGAATCGTGATTCGTGAATCGTGGTTCGTGATTCGTGAGTCGTGGCTCGTGATTCGTGAGTCGTGATTCGTGAATCATGGTTCGTGAATCGTGGTTCGTGAGGTCGGGCTTGCAGGGCCGCGCAGGATTGACAAAGAGCGGCTGTTAGCTTTAAGATACGTTAGTCAGTTAAAAATTAACAAGAGGCAAAGATATTGTTAAAAGTAATAAGCAGATTAATGTAGAAAGAGTCAGTATGAAAAAATTTCTAAGTGTCACCATTATATTAACTACGGTTTTTGCATTTTCTCAAACTCAAGTCTTATCACAAACCCGCAACAGAGCGGAAGTTCCTATTGAGGACAGATGGAAGCTGGAGGATATTTATGCCTCGGATGAGGTATGGAACAAGGCCAAACAAGAACTGGCTGCTCAATTTGAAGAAGTTACGAGGTACCAAGGCAAATTAGCAAGCAGTGCGTCTGAATTGCTGGCGTGTCTTGAGTTTGACAGCCGGGTTTCCAAAGAATTTGGGCGTTTAGACAGCTATGCTTCTATGAAATCCGACGAGGACACGCGCAATTCGAAGCATCTGGCGATGAAGCAGGAAATCCAGCAGCTTAGTACAGACTACAGTTCCAGGGCGGCATTTATTGTGCCGGAAATTGCCAAGATGGAGAAGGAGACAATCGATACGTTTATCAAGCAAGAGAGCGGTTTGAACATCTATAAGATGGGTTTGTATGACATAATGCGGATGAAGGCGCATACACTATCAGAGAAAGAAGAGAAGATACTCGCGGAGGCTGGCTTGATGGCGGACGGCCCATCGACGATTTACGAGGTCTTCAGCAACGCGGAATTGCCCTATCCTGAGATTACATTAAGTGACGGCACTACAGCCAAGCTAACCAAGGCCGGGTACAGCCGCTATCGAGCTTTGCCAAATCGAAAGGACCGCGAAGCCGTATTTCAGAGATTCTGGGAGACATTTGAGAAGTTCAAAGGGACATTTGGCACGCAGCTTTATGCGAATGTAAAGAAGGATATGTTTTACGCCCGCACGCGCGGTTACGGCTCTTCGCTGGAAAGCGCATTGGACAAGAATAATATTCCGAAGGAAGTGTATTTAGCTCTTATAGAGAACGTTACCAATAACCTTGATTCGTTCGGCCGTTATCTGAAACTGAAAAGACGAATGTTAGGCGTTGAGACGTTAAAATACTCGGATGTGTATGCGCCGGTGGTTGAAGGTATTGATTTGAAGTATACGTTCGATGAGGCCAAAAAGCTTGTGCTTGATTCGGTGAAACCGCTGGGGAGCAGCTACTGCGGTGTCGTCGAAAAGGCCTTTGAGGAACGATGGATAGACGTTTATCCGACACCGGGTAAGCGAGCAGGGGCATATTCCAGCGGCAGCGCTTATGATGTTCATCCTTACATCCTTTTAAATTACAACGGGCAATATGACGATGTGAGCACTTTGGCTCATGAATTAGGCCATACAATGCACAGTTATTATTCCAACAAGAGCCAACCTTATCCAACAGCCGACTATGCGACTTTCGTTGCGGAAGTGGCTTCGACTTTTAATGAGGCGTTACTGATAAACAAAATGCTCAAAGAAATCAAAGATGATGATACCCGGTTATCTTTGCTGATGAATTACTTAGAGGGAATCAGACTAACGGTTTTCAGGCAGACGCAGTTTGCGGAGTTTGAACTGCGTATACACGAAAAGGCCGAACGCGGTGAGCCGCTGACGGGGGATGTGCTCAGCGAACTTTACGGTGAGATTCTGAAAAAATACTACGGACAAGGCGAGGACCTCTGCGAAATTGATGACCTATATACGGTCGAGTGGGCATACGTTCCGCATTTCTACTATAACTTCTACGTTTATCAGTATTCGACATCCTTTACAGCTTCTACGGCTCTGGCTGAAAAGGTATTAAACAAAGAAGAAGGTGCGGTTGAAAAATACATTGAATTTATATCATCAGGGGGGTCTGATTATCCAATCAATCTTGTGAAAAGGGCGGGCGTGGATATGACAAGCCCTGAACCTTTTGGCAAAACAATGGCAGCAATGAATCGAACGATGGATGAAATTGAGGCAATTTTGGAGAAAAAAGACAAGTAACCCGAATTTTTCAAAGCCACAGAGGACACAGAGAACACAGAGAATTAAGTGGTTTTTATTAAAGAAATTACGACATTCGACATAATTTTAGCCGTTTTTCCAAAAACAACTGTATGTAATTTTTGGCTATACACATAACCTCTTAAGTAATAAAAATTAATTCGCATTTTCACAAAACTCATGAAATATGCGCGGTAATGCGGATCCGAAAAGATATATGCACTTTGCGGACTCGCCGCCGCGAAGCCCGCCTGCCCAGCCTGCTTCGGCGTAGGACTTCACCGAGCCAGAGAGTCACGTACGGCGGGCAGGCTTTGGCGAAGCGGGGCTGTTATTGGGACATCAGAAT
>Ga0315312_1000939_pt1 | contig 26628 bp, 21 predicted proteins | sample TDP7_MG_FD_203629 | JGI IMG/M metagenome (GOLD analysis project Ga0315312, IMG submission 203629) | Freshwater sediment microbial communities from Lake Towuti, South Sulawesi, Indonesia - TDP7 | ecosystem: Environmental > Aquatic > Freshwater > Lake > Sediment | place: Indonesia: South Sulawesi... | reverse complement strand
AAGGCCCAGGCACGAAACCTCAATATCGGTCTTGCCGAACTTGCGTTTGGGTACCTGCGGGTACTTTTCCGCTTGCGCTGGTTGCGAAGTTTCAGATTCGGCAGGAGCTGGTTGGCCAACTTCTTTGCCCTTGCACACAGTAATCAGAGAGCCTACTCCTGCTGCCCCCATCGTTCTGAGAAAACTCCTTCTATCGATCTTGTTTTGTTCTTGCTTCATCACGTTAGACTCCCAAAACAACTGATTTTTGAAAATGGTTGTCACGCCAGTTTGTTGACCGCTTCAGCAACTAATTTGCCTATCGGCAGACACTGTGGACAGCGGATTTCTGCCAAGCTGTAATCAGTGCTCAACAGTTTACCTTTTCTCTGCTCTGGAATTTGAGCGAAGAGCTGCCTTGCCCTGGCTACATCGCCGTAGCTGTTATAGTACATCAAATAACGCATAATGTCACTAACACATGGTACATCCGGCAGGGCTGAGTCACAGGTGTGTGCGCAGCCAGCGCAATAGCTGCTACGAGTCGCGCTGGCGTATTCTCTGAAAACTTCCATATCAGCTTGGGAGAACTTGGTTTTATCGAGCGAGGCAGCGACATTTTCGGTCAAAACCGCAATATTTTCCATCCGCACGCAAGCTGAACTGAATCTTTTATCTTCCAGCACAACCTTTATTTTCGCCTGGCCCTCAGTAAAACCACGCTGCATAAAGTGGTCTGTGAGTTTCTTATCCTCAGCGCTTATGATACGGCGGGCTTGGGTCTTCATCGCGACAAGGGCGATGCCCGCCTTATGGCACGCATCAATCGCCGCGGCCATCTTCGCATCCTGCATCAATCTAAAATTATAGATGAACATTACAACATCGATCCAGTCGAGTTTGGCAGCCGCGGTAAGACACTCTGGGATGTTTTGGTGAGTGGGGAAACCAAAGAACCTTATCAGCTTTCGTTTCTTGGCGCTTTTGACCCACTCTTTTAACTCGTCCGTCAACTGAGCAGGGTCGGATAGTCCATGACCGGCGTAACCTTCTCCCACCACACGATCCATGATGTGATATAAGTCGACATAATCGGTATTCAACCTCTTTAGGGATGCCTGGAGAGCCTTTTCTATATCCGCAATCGTCACTGCATCGGACGCCTTGGTAGAGATAAACAATTTCTTGCGAATATCGGGATTTGCAGCGATGAATTTGCCTATCCCAAGTTCACTATTCGGGCCGGCGTAATCCGGGGCCGTGTCCCAATAAGTTACGCCCCATTTAACAGCATTTCTTAAAACGGTCTGGTTCTCCATCACATCGAATATCGTGCCAAGAGCCAGGCACGAAACCTCCACACCTGCTTTGCCTAATTTTCGCCTGGGCACTTGCGGAAACTCAGGCTTCTGCTCTTTTGCCTCGCCGGCTTGGCCTTCGGCACCCAAAGCATCGTTTGACGCAAGAATAGAGGCGATACCCACTGCCCCTACCGTCTTCAAGAATTTCCTCCTCCCAATTCCGTTTCGTTTTTCGCTCATCTTTTTAGACCCCAACAGATTAGCGTTCAAGTAGCAGCTTTCTATTAGCACTTCTTGTTTCACCTTCGGCGGATATCCTTATTGCTTTTTTACCGCTGACCGGGCATTCGTGTTCGCAGACTCCACAGCCGATGCACCTCTCAATATCAATATAGGGCCGCTGCAGGCGAACTTGAAGCTCAATTTTACTACTCTGGGCGACTAATCTTTCTACCTGCTCATCTGTAGTGATTTTAATAGAGTTTTCAGTATTTGCCACAATTTTCCGCCGCTGGCCTTCGCTAATGGCACAATAATAATCACCGCTAGCAAGTGCGGCTGGTTTCAGATGGTTCTCAACAATCTTTATCGTGTCATCTTCAACTTGTTTGGCGGTCAAAACGCCGTCTCTTATCGTAACGAACTCCTCACGGGTAAAAATTGCCTTCGGACTTAAGGGGCAATTTTCTTCACAGACGATGCAGGGCTTATCCATCGCCCAGGGGAGGCATCGGCTGCGATCAACAAAAGCGGTGCCTATCTTAATTGGCCCGGCCTCGGAAAATTCGTTCACGCCAAGTTTTTCCGCCAGCTTGATCGGCCTGATAGCAGAGGTCGGGCAAACCTGTCCGCAGGCAACGCAGTTCAACTGGCAGCCGCTTGAGCCGATTCGATTATTCAGTACTGGCGTCCAGAGATTCTCCAGCCCACCCTCAAAACCTGCTGGCTGGATGACATTTGTGGGACAGACGCGCATACATTGGCCACATTTTATACATCTTTTCAGGAATTCTTCTTCTGCCAGCGAACCTGGTGGCCGAATAACTTTGTAATACCAGTTGCTGCCCAGCTTGTTGCCCAATCTTATTGCTCCGACGCCAAGCAAACCGCTCACCAGTGACAGTACAAAGCCTCTGCGAGAGATATCCGGGTCTATAACTTCCCCAGCCGCTGATGGTTTGGACTGGTATCCAATCACATCATGATTACAGCTATCGAGGCAATTAAAGCAAAGTACGCATTCGCTTATTCTTATTTTGCCAGCCGGCTCGCAGCCGCCTTCGCAGTCCTGTTCGCACAACTTACAATTGATGCATTCACTTTGCTTTTTGCCTATCCGCCATATAGCAAATCTATCAATTACCCCGAACAAAGCCCCCAGCGGACAAATGAATCGGCAGTAGAACCGAGGGACTACCAGGTTGAGCAGGATTGCCGTCAGAAATATCGCAGAAATCAACCAGCCGCCCTCGTAGAACCGCCTGGGTATGGTAATAAGGTTAGCTGAACTATCCAGAACAGGCAATAGCACCAGGTTGAATGAGCGAGTTATGACGGCGATGGGATCAAGTATACCAACCTGTAATGTAGCGGCAGCAGAAGGAAACGCAGCCAGAGCAAGAAGTGTGATAAGCACATAGTATTTTACTCGCTGAGCTTTGCGGTATCTATTGAGCTGGACCTTTTGGAGCAGTTTCTTACTTCGCCTGCCCAGGAAGGCGACAAAATGATGCAGTGAGCCGAAGGGACAGACCCAGCCGCAGAAAAATCGCCCGAATATGAGTGTCAGTACAACTGTCGCCAGTGCCCACAATAAAGGCCAATAAAGCGTATGCGTAGTCAGTATTGTCCCGATTGCCACAAGTGGGTCAAGCTGAAAAAACCAGTCAATTGGCCAGCCACGCAATTGCCAGAACTTGCTGCCGACCGTAGCCACGATGCAGAACCAGACAAACAGCGAGAAAAAGAATATCTGGCTTATCCGCCTGGTGGTAACGATTTTCATACCTGACCACGCCTTAGCAAAGAGGAATCAATGGTTCATCCGGGGATTCGGGGCTGGGAACAAGCTTCTTTTCTTTCGGAGAAACGTGCCAATCCATTTCTTCAAGAGGGAGCGCTCCAAGAAGGGGTTTTGTACCACGCGGAAGCTCTATGGCTCGAACCTGACATGACCTGCCTTGAACATGCAGATCGACAATGCCAAAGACTCTATATGTATGTCGGCCTCCATCGGCTGTGTAAACTTGCACATGGCCGGTCTGCTGCAATTTCAGCCGCTCAATCAGTTCAGCAGGAAGAGATAGTTCCGCCGCGCCGGAGTCAACAAGAGCGTCACATTCTATATCCTCTCCTCGACGCTGCTTGGGCAAGAATCTGTTCTGCCAATTCTTCAACGTGACTCGGACTTTGAACACGCCCATACGTTTGACTCCTATGAGAATCGCCCTTATTATATATGCGGAGCTCTGGGTACGCAATGCGAATTAAGCTCGTAATCGTCCCAAAGATTGTGGGAGAATTTTTAACGGCAAGAGTTCACCTATGATTGCTCTGTCAAACTATCTTCCTAAGGTCGTATACCCCATCTTCCCCACACAGAAGCTCAGATAGATAAGGATGTGCCAAAGCCTTGTCCCGACTCCTAAGACTTAACATTATCTTGGCTCATATCTTGTAAGTTAACCCGATTACACGCTCTGTTGGAATGGGAAGGGAACATCGTATCCCCCTGGTGAGGATAGAATGCATGACCGACAGGCACTATAAGCAGCTCAAGAAGTTATGGCAAGGGCTGGGGAAAAGCCCCTGCCAAGACGCAAAAAATCCTCTTGAAAAATAGGTCCTCCCGAAAACATTTAAGGTTTTTAGGAGATTATATTGAATATTTGCATGATACATATCGCTGTCAGTTGGATGGCATTGCTGCTCCATCGTTAATAAAAACAGCAGACAATTTAGCCAAAACTGCCTGAACACTTACAAATCTTCATTCTCGTAGCTTGCAGTTTTTGTGTTACCCTTTATTAGTTCGTCATATCTGCCACAATTGAGAGATGTATCCACTGGAACAGTAAAAGCGACATCTTTTATAGACAGTTTTCCTATATCTTTTGTTTGGTCCAAACTCTTTGCATACTCAAACACCGTCCTTCTGCTTGTCCCCACGTGTATGATGCCAGTGACATCTTTGTCAATCAATTTGCTTATCTTGTGGGCGATAATGGAAACACTTTCTCTACTGGTCCACTGGTCGGTAAAGGCCTTGGAGTACGGGAAAACATTCGGGCCGAAACTCGTTCTTACTATTAGAGATTTATCGTACATTCGTGCAGCACATTCCCCGCCCAGCTTTGACCATGCATATTTATTAACAGGATAAACAGGGTCGGTTTCTTTGTAATTGCCCTTATCGCCTTTGAATACGTAATCGGTAGATATGTAAATTAAGCGGGCATCAAATTCCATACATAGTTTTGTGACATTTGTAGTGCCGATAATGTTTACTTCAAGCGCTTTGAGCGGGTCTTTGTCAACCAACGGCGGTGAAGTAAATGCCGCAGCGTGGATAATCAGTTCACAACCATTTACTTTTACATACTCCTTCATCTGGCTGTAGTTTGTAACATTGAATTCTTTTGAAGAAGGATACTTTATATCAGGCATTATTTTCTTAAATTCAGAGCCTAATAATCCGCTTCCGCCAGTAAGGATAATTTTTGACCTGCTCATCATTGTTAGCTAAACCTTGCTAAAAATTGGGCTCTTATAGTTTTCCATTCATTATAATCGGCCTGGTGGTTGGCTGGCATATCGTAGAAGATAGTTTTGCCAAAAGTCGAGGAGCCTTTTCTTATGTCTAAAACCATATCCACCATTCTATCCGTCAGGAGTCGATTCCATGCGCATTATACAGTGGGGACAATTGCTTTCAATCAAAAGCTGCTCGCCAGCGAGTCTGGTTCTTCCATATCCATATTATCGGGTTCGGCCGGTCGGTCCCAACATAAGACCTGTCTGTTTTTCCATCAAAGACAAATCTATGCATATGTGCAATACTCACTGCTTCGCCTGTTTTTCTAGAGGTCAGCCCTACGTAACCGAAGGTTAGGGGTTCGAGCCCTCCAGACGCAATTTCACAAGTCTTTGCTACTCAAAGAGTTGCCTCTTGTTGTGCTTGCCCTGAGGGCCTGGGAAAGCCCGTTTTCGGCTGAAGCGGGTCGCTTTTGGGTAAGAAGAACCGTTATCAGGAACGGCTCGCAAGAGCGACTGCTGGACCGCAGCCGCCTGCTCCAGGTCCTGCCTTTGGACCAGAAGATAATACTTTTGCGTAGTGCGGATATCGCTATGCCCTGCCAACTGTTGGACCACGTGAATCGGCAGCTTTCTTGCCCAATTAGTGATACAAGAGCGGCGGATGTCGTGAAGTGAGTAAAGACTGTTACCTACCTTGCGGCAGATGGTTTTGAACCTTCGCGGTAGGTTGTTAATCAGGTCCTGGCCGTCCCGCCAGAGGCCCTGGTCAACTTGTTGGCGATAATAGTCCCACCGCCCATGCTCCATAAAGGCATAGGGATAGCCCGCCGGCGCAGCCGACTGCCAGATGGCCAATGTTTTTACCGCTTGGGCAGGCAGAGGGATGGTTCGCAACTGATGGTCCTTTGGAGTCCAAGCCTGGATATAACCGGATGACTGCTTGCGGCTGACGTGCCCGACCCAAAAACGGATCATCACGAGAGCACAAAATATTGACGGTTTTGCCTATTCGAGGTAAACTTTGAATAGAAAGGATTTTTTCGTAATGATTCATGGATGGCCAAATAATATGGAGGAGTAAGATGATGAAAAGAGCAAATCGAGGCCATGCTGTCAGCAACGTGGGGCAGTACAGCAACGCAAGCAGGAACAACAGTAAGGCGTTCCTACAGTTAATCATTTCTTCCAAGAACAGCCCTTTTACAACCTTAAAATTGAAAGGCGGTGATGATAATGGGTCATTTACAGACACATATTACAGTAATAGGAACAAAAGGACAGACAGAGTTAAAAGAAGTCTTAATTGATACTGGAGCTACTTTTACATTTCTACCAGAGGAGATATTAGAAGAAATAGGTGCTTGGGGTCCTATTTCAGAAATGGAAGTGGAACTGGGAAATGGAAAGAAGCCTAAAGCTAAAGCCTATGGTGTCAGGATAAAAATTAAGGATGCCGAAGCTCCCTGCATTGCTCTTACTTTTGATGGGGCCAAGACCGTTATCGGTGTAGAGACTCTTGAGTCTATTGGCCTGAGATTAGATCCAACTACTGGTAGCTTGGAATTTACTAGGCCAAAAGGGTTAGCTTATTTCTATTTTGTTCAGGCAAGACCTTGTAAATAACCTTTTCAGAAAAGGGAAATAACAATGGGAAAGGTAATTGAAAAATCAAGCTTGCGAATATCTACGATTCAACAAAACAAGCAGAAGTAGATGCGCTTATTGATACGGGTTCCACAACAGTTACTTTGCCTCGGAAGCTCATTAATAAACTTGGCCTAAAGAGGGTAGGGAGTAGAAAAGTAAAATCTGCAGATGCTCGGATCCGGAAAAAACCAATCTACCGAGGCGTTATGTGGCCTATCGCAAGGCTCTGACCTGGCGGGGACATAGTTCTTCACAGATGTTCGATTTATACCATCACCTTCACGTTGAAGACAGTCGGAGAGCGATGATGGCGTCGGCGAAGTCGGATACAACAGTGTTTAACGGACAGCAGGAACACTCTACGCTTGAGGGCAATTTGAGGTCAAAAGGCCAGTCAAACATCGAGAAAACGCTGCAAGTACCTGCAATACGAGAACTCGTCGCGTGCCTGTCAGATGTAACGGAGAGGGCGGGATTCGAACCCGCGCAGCAGGTTTATACCCGCTGGACGGTTTAGCAAACCGTTGCCTTCAGCCACTCGGCCACCTCTCCAGATAATCCTACGGTAATCTAACCAACCTGAGGCAAACTTGCAAGATAATTAGTCGATTAGTTAAAATGAATTGGCGACCGATTTACTAATTCGCTAATCGCACGCTTAAGAGCCATTACGACCTTCGCCTTGAAGCAGCCTTTTAATATCCCTTGCCACGATCTGGGCGATGATTTCTTCTTGTTCCAACAACAAGACGCTTGGTTGCTCGATGGTATGGCTAATCGGCTCGACTTTTGGCCCTCGGCTGACAGATTCGGCCTTCTTGGGTTCCTGCAAAGTGGGAGGTTTGGCACGTTTTCTTCTCGTGGCACTGATTTTTCGTTGCTCGGCCATAATTTCTTCGGCTAGGTCAAATTTAGGTATGTCCGTGGCACGGGCTTCCAGCCCGTGAAAACGTTGAGAATTCTGAGTTCCGAGATCATGTTTTTGATTGCTGTTATTTTTATGGGCTATCACGGTCTCCTCGCTCCGTCGCCATAGCTTCCGCCTTCGCGAGAAAGACGTAGCCGCTCTGGCGGAGGCTCTTGGAGCATCGGCGACTGCCACGCTCATACTCTAACCAAATTGGCCGGAGCAATCAAGGACAAAATGATGACGTATGTGACCCCCACCACAGAGCCTGCCCTGAGCCTGTCGAAGGGGGTGAGGGCTAAACTTACACTTTTTTGTTGCCTTTTCGACAATTCCGACCATAATATTGCCGCCAGAGGCGGATTGTCTGCCCTCTATATGTTACTTTTGCGATCTGCTGTGCCTTATATTAAAGGAAGATTGACCGTGTATGCTTGGGAGGGAACAGAAAGTGAAACCCAGTGGACTGTGCTTAGTTCTGGCGGCTATTCTTCTTGCTGTCGGATGCAAAAAGAAACCACCAGAAAGTGACGAGACACCCCTCCACCTGGCTGCCGAGGTAGGTAACATCAAGCAGTGTCAATTGCTCATATCGAGTGGTAGCGATGTCAATGCGTGGGGCTCCTGGGGCATGACACCGCTGCACATGGCGGCCTGTACTGGACAGAGTGATGTGGCCGAACTACTAATTGCCAAAGGCGCTGATGTCAACGCAAAGGACATAGACGGCTCGACACCTTTGCATGATGCCATCTCCTACGACCACAAGGAGGTAGCGGAGTTGCTTCTTGCCAAAGGCGCGGATGTTGATCTGAGAAATGGTGATGGCCGGACACCGCTCCATGAAATAGGAGTGGGGAGCAACAGCGCCGATTTGGCCAAACTCCTTTTGGCGAATAGAGCTAACCCCAACGCGAAGGACTACTTTGGCCGGACACCTCTGCACCTCGCGGCGTCCTGGGCTTCTATGTCGGTGGTGGAAGTCCTCGCCGGGGCCGGGGCAGAGGTCAATGTGCCAGACAAACATGGCGAGACGCCGCTCCATTGGGCATGCCACGCCCCCTTGGCGGATGTGGCTGAATTCCTTATTGTCAGAGGAGCCAATGTCAACGCAAAGGATAAGTGGAGCAACACGCCGCTGCACTTTGCCGCCTGCGCTCACCACCACAGCGCCAGCCAGATAGTTGAACTGCTTATTGCGAGAGGTGCCGACGTCAATGCCAAGAACGAGTACGGCCGCACGCCACTGCACAACGGCTCCAGTAGCGGTTCCAGAGAGGCGGTTGAGTTGCTTATTGCCAAAGGATCTGACGTCAACGCAAAGGACTCGTGTGGGAATACGCCGCTTTTGGATGCCCTGGTCTATGAGAATGACGATGTGCTAGAAGTACTCCTTGCCAGAGGAGCCCACGTCAACATACAGGACCAGCACGGCAACACACCGCTGTTATTTGCGCTCAGCCATAATAATACGGATGCTGCGGAATTCCTGATTGGCAGAGGTGCCGACGCGAAAGTCCAGAACGCTGCTGGCGAGACGCCGATTTTAGTTGCGCTGCGTAGAGGGTATAGGCATGTGGCCGAATTGCTTGCGGCCAAAGGCGCTGATGTCAATACACAGGACTTAGAAGGCAACACACTACTACACTATGCGGCGCGGCAGGATAATACAGACCAGGCTAAGTTTCTTATTTCAAAAGGGGCTGACGTCAATCTAAAGAACAGGGGCGGGACGACGCCTCTGCATTACGCCGTTGCCGAGAGCCATAAGAGCATGATTACGCTGCTTCTGACGAACGGTGCTGATGTTAGTCTAAAGGACAAGGACGGTGATACGCCTCTACACAACGCAGCCCTACGCGGCCATAAGGAAGTGGTGGAACTGCTTCTGGCTAATGGTGCTGACGTGAAAACAAAGGACAGCAGGGGTTTTACGGCACTGGACGAAGCCGCCCGCAGGGGACACAAGGAAATTATTGAACTGCTCCGCAAGCATGCTAAGCTGGTTCCGCAGGGCCGATAGATAGTTGTGTAAAATCGCCAGGATTAAGCTCTTTTATCAGGGCGGCAATGTTATCACCAGTAACCGCTTTAACTGCCGCAATATCCTGCTCGACGGTACGATACTGCTGCAAATACGTCCAGTTAAAGCCCAGGTCAACAAGCCTGCCCATCGGCAGCTCATTCTTGATAACGAGTGCACTCAAGACCTTGTTTTTGGCCTTGCTCAATTCTTCTTCGGTTACGCCAGTTTTGGAAAGACTATTAAAAATGTCCCTGACGGTGTCAAGCACCTTAGTGACATTGTTACTGCTGCACTGGATATAAGTGCAAAACACGCCTGTGCCGTCCATAGGCCCGAACTCCATCTCTGCGGCCTCCGCCAGAGCTTTGTCGACCAATTCCCAATAGAATCGTGAGCCTACACTGTCTCCCACGATGGTTGCCAGAAGATAGGCAGCAAATCTCCGTGGGTCCTGAGCGGATACAGCCTGGCTCATCAGACATATATGCTCGCGAGTCAGATTTGCTCTTTCCACTCTTTCCTTCTTCCTGCTTCCTTCACAGGCATCCAGTTTTCTTGTGACCTGTTGTTTTTGCCAGTTAGCGCAGGCCGCTCCTACGGTTGAGCAAATTCCGCCCCAGTCAAAATTGCCTGCGCAGGCAAAGACCATGTTGTTGGGGGCGTAGCGCGTCGTAAAATGGTCCCGCATCTGCTGCGCTGTCAGGCCATCTATACTTTCCTCGCTGCCGAGAACGCTGTTGCCGCAAGGGTGCTGTCCAAAGTGCAGCTTTCTACACCTATCCATAACATCAAAGCTGGGCGTATCCTTATACATTGCAATTTCTTGCCTGATTACGTCTTTTTCGAGATTGAAATCTTCCTCCCGCAGTGCAGGTCGCATAAGCTCTATCCACAGTTTGGTAACATCCAGCAGATATTCTGGCAGAACGGCTGCATGAAAAATGGTGTTCTCCCAACTGGTGCCGGCATTGAAATCGGCTCCCGTTCTATCGAAGGCCTCGTTGACCTCAAACGCGCTTAGTTTTTCCGTGCCTTTGAATAGCATGTGCTCCAAAAGATGTGATACGCCATTTATTTGTTCAGTCTCGTCCCGGGAGCCTGTCTTTACGAAGAAGCCAACCGCCGCCGACTTGGCGGATTTGTTAACCTCACCGATTAGCTGCATGTCGTTGGCTAATTTCTCGCTGTTAAATTTCATACTTTGCTCAACTAACCACAGATTTCACAGACGCCGTTCTGAGCGGAGCGAAGAATCCGCCCGCATGCCGGATGTTTCGGCTGCGCCTCAACAGTGGAATCCATGTAATCCGTGGTTAAATATCCACTTCCTTCGGGCCGATTGTCACCACCGTAAAATCGCCGAACTTTTGCCCCCGCAAAAAGTCCAGAACCGAGTCAACGGTGGTTTGCTCAATTCTATCCTTGATTTCGTCCAGGCTGCGAACTCTGCCCAACATATAGTAGTCAGTGGCGATTCCGCCGGCCCGGCTGCTGGAAGATTCACTGTGCAGAATCAAGGAACTCTTTAGTCCCGCTTTGGCTCGGTCAAGCTCTTCTTGACTTATCCCTTCGCTCAACCGATTAAACTCGCCTATGATCACATCCAGCGTCTGCTGGGCTTTTTCCGGCGTTGTGCCCGCATAGCACATTATGCCCGCAGCCTCTTTTAGAGCATGGTAGCGAGCTCCGACTGCGTAGCATAGGCCGCGTTTTTCCCTTACCTCGGTGAATAATCTGGCGCTCATTCCCCCTGAGAGAACCGACACTGCCACGCGGCCGTTGTAATAGTTGTCGTCGCCCGGTCTGACTGTCCCGGTCATCAGGCCGATATGTACCTGCGCAGAATCGTTTTCTATATGCGTGTATTTTGGGCTTTGAGCTCTAAGTTCAACATTTTGCATTTTAAATTCTGTATTCTGTCTCCTGTATTCTGTATTCTGCATTAAGCTCTCCATCTGCCTACAAATAGCATTGAAATCATATTTGCCCGCCACCGCAAAAATTGCCCCTGCTCCAGCAGGGATCAAGTTATCCTTTATAATCTGACGCGTTTTCTCAGCCTTCAAGGCCTTCAATTCTTCAACGGTACCAACGGTACTGCGGCCTAAAGGCGGCGGATAGAACTGCTCCTGCAGTTTCAATATAACCTTCTGCCGGGGCTCGTCATCCAGGGCACGCACCCTATCGAGTGCCAGTTGCCTGGCTAATTCAAAGTGCTCATCTTTCAAATGTGCCTCAAGTATAATGTCAGCATACAGCTCCAATGCTTTCGCTAAGTTTGTAGCCTCCAAAGCTGCACCAATAGTTATATGGGAGCTGCTGACAGCCTCGGCCCGGTGCAGGCCGAGGCCGTCAAGAGCGTCGCCGAGCTGCTTGTTGTCTTTATCTGCGGCGCCTCTAAAAATCCAATCGGCGATAACATTGGCGGCGCCGCAGCAGCCTTGCGGAAGCCGTGCCGCTCCAGCCGGCAGCATAAAGCCGAACGCCACCGATTCGACCGCCTCCATTTGCTCGCCGAGAAGAACCATACCGTTCTTTAGTATGTACTTATCTAATTTTTCTGCCATCGCTTCCTCAGAAGTCAGAAATCAGAGGTCAGAAGTCGGAAGTCAGAATTCTGCCCTCTGTCATCTGTCGTCTCTGCAAAAACGAGGCCGGATTGTAACAACAGACGCCCTTGCTTTCAATAACGAATTCTGGCAATCAGCAACAAGAAAATAATCGGGCAATTGCCACCCTATGCCTAATAATCACTTTTACTTGATTGTAAACGGCAAAACTGATATACTAATGCTTGATAAATTCAATGCGTTTTGAAGCCTCTTAGCGGGAGGAAATATTATGAAAAAGCAGTCAACTCAAGTTCTGGCAGCGATGTTTTTGTCATTCGGTTGTATGCCAGTGATGAGCTTTGGACACACAGTAAGTTTCCAGGGTTTAGGCGACCTGCTGGGCGGAAGCTTTATCAGCTCGGCGGAAGATGTCTCAGCCGATGGGTCCGTTGTGGTGGGTTGGAGTATGGGTACTGATCAACTTGAGGCTTTCCGCTGGACAAAATCTGACGGCATTCAAAGACTCTGGCCGCCCCTTGATGAACACCAGTGGAGTCAAGCCTACGCGGTCTCCGCTGACGGGTCGGTAGTGGTGGGTGCCACTGGCTTTGATGGTGGTATGGGCGCCCAAGCATTCTACTGGACGCAATCAAACGGAATAATCGTGCTCCCCTGCGGTGGCCTCGGTTGTTACGCCTGCGATGTGTCAGCCGATGGTTCGGTAATGGTCGGCGAGTACGAGAGGGACGCATTCCGCTGGACACAAACTGAAGGCATACAGTTTCTTGGTGACCCAGAAGCTCCGCTCGATGATAGTTCTGCCCGGGGGATTTCAGCAGATGGCTCAGTCATAGTAGGCATGAGCTATGCGCTGCGCCGTAACGGTGAGGCTGAGGCATACCGTTGGGAAAATGGGGTGATGAGCGGCTTAGGTGATCTGCCGGGCTGGCCATTCCACAGTGAGGCGTTTGCTCTCTCATCGGATGGGTCTGTCATAGTAGGGCACAGTTGGTCCAGCAGAGGCGAGGAAGCATTTCGCTGGGAGAACGGCGTCATGAGGGGGTTGGGCGATTTGCCAGGTGGACCTTTCTTCAGCCGTGCGTACGCCGTTTCAGATGATGGATCAATTGTGGTTGGTTTTGGCAGCACATCAACTCGTTGGGAAATAGAGGCGTTCATCTGGGATTCAGCTAATGGCATGCGGGATCTTAAAGACGTACTCGAAAAAAATTATGGTCTGGACCTGACCGGCTGGACATTATCATGGGCAAGTGGAATATCGGCCGACGGTTTGACCATTGTTGGCAGAGGTATTAACCCTGATGGGCACGAGGAAGGCTGGATAGCCACAATTCCCGAACCGGCTACGCTTGTATTGCTTGGCTTGGGCACGGCGCTTTTGCGGAAACGATGGTAAGCCAGGGCGCTCCCTCACGGTCGCGGCTCTGCTTCGAAGAAACTCACATATCAAAAACTACGCTACCGCTGCGGCCTCGGGCTCTACCTCGAATTGGTCGAAGCGGACGCTAATCTTCTTGCTCACGCCTTGCGTCTGCATTGTTATGCCGACCAGTTCTTCCGCGATGCTCATCGTTCGCTTGGCATGAGTGATTATTATGAATTGCGAATCCTTGACAAACTCCTGTAGCAGCAGATTAAAGCGCTCATTATTGGCTTCATCCAGAGCTGCATCGATCTCATCGAGGAAACAGAACGGGGATGGCTTTGTCTTAAAGATCGCAAAAAGTAACGCGATTGCCGTCATCGACTTTTCGCCGCCACTTAGCAGCGAGATGCTCCTGGTTTCTTTGCCGGGCGGCCGCGCTATAACTTCTATACCCGCCTCGAGGGGATCGGGCTGCCCGCTTTCGCCGGGACAGGCTTCCAGGACGATGTCCGCCCTGCCGCCACCAAACAGCTTGCGGAAAATCTGCTGGAAATGAACCCTGATTTGCTCAAAGGTTTGCGTGAATTTCTCTCTGCTATTTCTATTGAGCCGGCTTATCAGTTGTTGCAGTTGCGCTTTGCTCTTATTTAGGTCCTCGACCTGAGCGCTCAGGAATTCATGGCGTTTTTCAAGGCCTTCCTGCTCAGCAATCGCGTCAACGTTCACGTTGCCCAGCCGCTCAATTTTGCTGCGCAGCTCGGCGATTTCCTCCCTTATTCTGTCCCAATCCACCCTTCGACCAGGCTCAGGGCAGGCTTGCTGGCCTGTATAGCTTTCGTAGGCTTTTGCCAAATCAATCTGTAGCTCTGCCTGCACTCTCTCAACCAGACCCTGTCTCTTTACCTCCAACTGACCCAGCTCTACCTTAAGTCCACCTATGGCCGACTCAATCTGGGTTTTCTCGGCACTTTTGAGTCGAAGCAGCTCCTCTATTCGTTTTTGCTCTTCGGCCAGTCTTTCTATTTCTTCGTACAGCCGTTGACTGCTTTTCTGATTCTGTTCTTTCTGGCCAAATAGCTCGGATACCGCTGCCTCGCAACTGAGAATGTCCCTCGATAAATTTTGAATTTCGAATTTAGAATTTAGAATTTCTTGCTGGGCTGTCTCGGTGGCTGCGCGGTTTTCCTGCATCTGGCTTTCCAGACTCAGAATTATTTGCTGCAGCGCTTTGGCGTGTTCGGTGGTTTGGCCGATAGCAACCTTCAAATCGGTAAGCTGATCCATCTGTGATTGCTGTTGCTCTTTTTCTTCGGCATATTTCGCCTCCAACTGCTTGATGTGTGTGCAGCGCTGCTCATTGACCGCCTCCCATTCCTGCAGCTTCTGCTTTGAATCATATTCTCTCTGTACCGATTCGGCTATCTGTTCTTCGAGGGCGTCAATTTCACTGGTTATCAACGGCTGCTCCTGCCGAAGCTGCTCTATGTTCTGCTCGATGACGGCCAGCTTCGAGGCAGCCTGCATCTTTTCGGTATTGGCTTCGTAAACCGCCGTTCGCAAGTCCTTGCACAGCTTTTCCAGATGGGCTTTTGTCTGACTATTCCGCTCAATCTGGTGTTCGAGCGACCCGATCTCAAAGGTGATATTGTCGATGGTTCCCTGCAGTTGGCGCAGTCTGCTTTTACGCGATATTAAACCGGTTGCCTTGCCCAACGGACCGAGGATGATGGTTCCGTCCCCACTGACCAGTTCGCCCTTTAAGGTGACAAACCGGTAACCGGCCGGCGTATTCTTGGCTAGAGCCAGTGCTGCATCGACCGAGTCAACCAGTATTGTCTTACCCAGCAATTTCCAGACGAGCGGCGCATACTTGCTGTCGTATCTAACAAAGTCGATGATCCTGCCCTTGACGCAAGGTAGGTTCGAGAAGTCTTTCGCCTGTTCAAATGGCTCTACATTATAGCTGCATACAAAAGTCACCCGGCCATCAAGGTCGGAAGTCAGCCTGGAGTCAGCCAGCAGTTTTGCTGCACTACTGATTACGACCGCATCGGTTTTGCCTTCCAGGGCCGCTTCAACGGCACTTGCATACTCATAATCTGTTGCGATGACCTCTGCCAGTATTCCTTCGATGTAACCGGTGTCGCCAGCCCCCGCGTCTTCCGGCGCGAGCCGGGGCGGCGGGCCGCTTTCGGTTAGTCGCTTCTGCAGGATGGCTTTAGCGCCGGTACTTAAGCCCTCGTATCTTTTCTCCATGTCAGCTAAGATGGTCAGCTCGCCGGTCAGCGCACTTCGCGTCTCCTTACTGTGGGCCAGGCGGCTGCCATCGGCTGCCAGAACAGAGTCGAGGTCCTCTATTTGCCTGCGCTTTGAATCGAGGCTCTGATGCAATTCAGCAAGCACTTTTTCGATATCATCCAGACGCGCTTTGTACTGCGCCTTTTCGGTAAGCAGCTTTTCAATCTCAACGTTGGCATTTTCAGCCCGCCCGGCAAGACGGTCCTTCTGGCTGGCCAAATTGTTCCGGTAGACCGATATGCTTTGAATCTCGTTATGTAGTTGCGCGGTTCTTCTTACTATGTCAATAATGCCGGATTTATTATCCTCCAATTCCTCTTCAAGTGCCGCACATTGCTGATTTATCTGGCGTAACGTTTCTTGAACCTCGTCAATGGCTTGGCTTTTCTCTTTTAGCAAACTTTCGCAATCTTGCAACTCGCGTTTGCGCCCGCACAGATCTTCAGCGAAGGCGTTTTTTTGCTGCTGCAGGTTTTCGATGCGCTGGGCTGCGTTTGCCTTTCTCTGCCGTAGCTCCTCGGTTCTTGTCCGCAAGAACTCGATGCGTTGCAGGTGATGGTCAATCTTGCTCTGGATGGAAACCAGCGAATTGTCGATACGACTTAACTTATGTTCAGCCTCGATTTTCTCTTCGCCGAGCTTACTCAACAAGGTATCGTTCCTGGTCAGCTCCGCAGTGACCTGCGCCAGTTGCTCCTGCAGCTCATGCAGGGCGCCGTTTTTCTCCTTCAGCTCGGCGTCATTCTTGGCATATTCGACCAGCGAATAAGTTACCTGCAGCTCTTTAAGCCGTTGAGTATATTGCAGATAACTTCTTGCCTTACCCGCCTGGAGTTTGACGCTTCGCAACTGCTTTTGAACCTCGCCCAGTATATCTGCAAGGCGCAGTAGATTTTGCTCGGTACGTTCCAGCTTGCGAAGAGCTTCTTTCTTGTGCACTTTATACTTACTGATCCCTGCCGCTTCTTCAAAAATAATCCTTCTATCTGTTTTGGATGCGCTGACTAACTGCTCAATTTGTCCCTGTTCAATAATCGAGTAGGCCTTGGTGCCGACTCCGGTATCCATGAATAGTTCGCGGATGTCCTTTAGCCGGCAGATTTTGTTATTTACGCGATACTCGCTTTCACCGCTTTTGTATATTCTTCGCGATATCTGGACCTGGTCGGCCTCAATCGGCAGCCGGCCAGCGCCACTTCCATCACGGTTGGAGATAAATAGGCTCACCTCAGCCGTCCCCAGCGGCTTTCTGCTGCCGCTTCCGCTGAATATCACGTCAGCCATCTGGTCGCTCCGCAGGCTTTTGACACTTTGTTCTCCGAGGACCCACTTTACCGCATCGACGATATTGCTCTTGCCGCAGCCGTTGGGTCCGACAATACCGGTTATGGAGGAATCAAAAGCAAATTCTGTTTTGTCCGCGAAACTTTTGAATCCATCAAGAACAATCTTTTCCAGTCTCATTTTTCACCTTGTGTTGGGCACAGCCACCTGAGAATTGCCGCCACGGCGACGCCGTACACCGACCACAGGCAGTGTGCACTATTATTGTCGGCCAATGGTTTGCGATTTCTTGACAATTACCCGATTTTCGGCAAGGGTCCAGCCACAAACTTAGCTTCTACAGCGCCTTTCTCACACATCTGCTTCAAAAGGGCTATCAGTTCGCCATACGAGACCCCTAAACCGCGGGGCGCCTCCTCAGCTTTGCTTGCGGGCTCCTCACAGAGTGTTCGAATAATATCAGCAAGCTCAAAAGAGCTTCTGGCCTGTGCTATTACGCTGGGTCGTTTGGGATGCTTGCGTATTAGTGAAACGTACTGTTGGCCGGCTGGGGCATTTATTATGATATCGCCGTCGGCTGATTGCACAAAAATATTATCGCGGCAAGATATTGGGGCACCAAATATAGCAATTCGCGGTTGTGAGCTGCGAGAAGCAAAAATCACTTTCTCTCTGCTTTGGGCAGTTTGTTCCAGGAAAAAATTACGCCCGATGCGCTCCCGCGTCAAAGCAGGGTCGTCCAGTTCCCGTAATTGTTCGTATGCAGCCAGCTTGATATTAAGATCGCTGTCAAGCAGCAGTCTGCGGGATATTGCGGCGGCCTCATCCGGGCTGGCCGCGATCATCGCCTCTAAAGCCTCGAGCCGATAGGGCGAATTCTTATCCATAGCAATCTGCCTGAGCGTCTCTACGCCCCTTTTGCTGCCCAGATTGAGCATACATCTGGCCGCTCGGAACCTCGCCTCTTCGCCGGAGGTGTTCAGCAAAACGCCCAGCTTGTCGAGGCTCGCATTGCCTATGGCCTCCAGTGCGATTTCACTTGCCTGCTTATCCGCAGAAACTGCAAGCTCTTTAACAAAGGTCATCACCCTTTCTTTAGTGATTTCTGCCGTCGCGTCAAGGTACATAGCCCTGATTACCGCCGTGAATCTCTGCTCTTTGCCTTTGTATTTAGGGGGCACGGATATTTCAATCCTGCGGGCAGAAACCGCTTTGGCCGTATCATAACCGAAACGCTCGTTCAAGAGATTGCGGATACGGCTTGCGGTGCGGTAGTCCGGCTTACGAAGCTCCAGGCCTATCCTCTGATCTTCGAGGACCTTTCCGCCTGCCAAGACATAGCCGACCCGCTTATCAGCCTCGCCAGGCCCGATTTTGTCTATAAAGACAGGCCCGTCGGCGTGGGCCAAAACCCTTGTAGTTATGCCAAACATCCCGCGGGCCTTCAGTTCAGCGGTGTACAGCCAGCCATGCTCCAATGAGGTTGTCTCTGTGCCCGGCAGCGCGGTTATTCTTACGTCGAAAGACCGGCCTTTCCAGGCTACCGCTGGCATCGTTCCTTCAATCCGTACAACCGCTGTATCTGTGCTGCTAATCAGTTTTTCAGCGCTTACGCCGCTCCGGGGCAGTTGCGTTTGAATGTATCGAATAAGATAAGCCCTGATCGCAGCCGGGCATTCGACCGAACCTGTCCCACTCAAGCCAGCCACCAGGCCGTACCCTTCGACGGGGATTGATTCGGGCGTGATCACTTCAGCAACAGAGCCGATGGTAGTGCCCAGGTCTTTTGCAGGAGCAAGCCCTTTGGACTTATCTGCACCGGCTCCGCCGCAGCCAGCTATCACGCAAGAGACAGCCAGGCTCACAACCACGAACACGCGTTTCAGCCCGATAATATCCATACCGATAACAATACTACGCCTTTCTGCCCTGCCCGTCAAGCGCTCTGCTGAGTGCAGGCGAAGGACCCCTGCCATGAGCGAAGCCGAGAGGACATCCGCGCGGCCACACATTTACCAACCTATGTGTCTTGTCATGAGCGAATTCGAATGATCTTTTTATTGAATCTAATTCACCGGTATGGTACAATTAAAAATAATTATGGATATGCCACACATTAAGAAAATTGTACGTGGCTGCGCAGAAGATTTCCGGGTGAAATCGGTTTGGCTGTTCGGCTCGGCTTTGGAAGACATAGACTCTGCTATGGATATTGATTTAGCCGTCGAAGGGCTTGCCCCTGAGAAATTTTTTGAATTCTACGGCAGGCTTTATTTTGAATTGCCAAAACCCGTTGATTTGATTGACCTTTCGGCGAACCCACCTATCGCTTCGATTATCCGCAGAAATGGAGTTCGCATCTATGAGCGCCGAGGCTGATTACCTCAAAGTTGAACGTGACAATATCCTCAAGACAATTGATATGCTTGAGGTCTTGCTCGAAAAGGAGGATTTATCTCAATATGAAGTTATCGCATTAGGAAAGCTTTTGCAGGACATTTATACAGGTATCGAAAGGGTCTTGCGTCACCAGCTTGAAAGGCAGAATATCAAAATCAAAAAGACCGAAAACTGGCACAAGGAATTGCTGCTTGCTGCCAAAAACCATTCGCTAATTTCAGACCTTCAGTTTGAGAAATTCAGAGATTTGCTGCTCTTTCGTCACTTACAGATTCATGGCTATGGCTTTATGCTCGACCAGAAAAGATTGCTTCAGCTTGCCTTGGATACTCCGATTATCTTGAGAGATTTTTTGAGCAGGGTGCTGTGAAAGAGCAGGAAAAATTGTCGTGGAGCCTTTCGCTGCATGTCATTGCCGAGTAGTCCTTGCCGTCAGCGCCAGCTCTTAGCGAGGCCTGCTCTGAATTAGCCGTAGCCCTGAGCAGACCTGAAGGACCGAAGTGCCGCATGTAGTAAGGTCGTCAGAACGGTTTTCAATCGGCCAGTTATAACTTGCTCTCAAATTCATATCTGATATAATGCATTACGTTTAGGGCCGCCTACGCCACGAGTTATAACTTGCTCTCAAATTCATATCTGATATAATTAGGTCTGTGCGCCGTTCGGGGCAAAGACTGTTATAACTTGCTCTCAAATTCATATCTGATATAATAGGCCGTCGCGCCCAGGTCGCAGGTTCAAAGTTATAACTTGCTCTCAAATTCATATCTGATATAATGGTAATCGATGTTTGGGTAGTTTGCAGCGAGTTATAACTTGCTCTCAAATTCATATCTGATATAATCAAAGTCCTGAAGGACAAGCCTTACGTTTAGTTATAACTTGCTCTCAAATTCATATCTGATATAATGATAGCTTTCGATTATGGCCCGCTTCCACAGTTATAACTTGCTCTCAAATTCATATCTGATATAATGTTGTCCTCTGGATTTAGCGCAACTGCTGCGTTATAACTTGCTCTCAAATTCATATCTGATATAATACCTTGTGTCAACGGTATTAAACAGCAGCCGTTATAACTTGCTCTCAAATTCATATCTGATATAATAGGTCAGGCGTAACATCCTGTCCTGATTGGAGTTGCGCATGATTTCCCCGTAAAAAACTGACATTTTTTTCCGGCTAATTCTGTTCTTTGGGCGGTTTTTCTCAAAAATGACAGGTAAGATACTAACCTTCGTGAGAAATCCGCTTCTGGTTTTTTTCAAACCTGTTTCCTTGCCTTTTCTCCTGTTTGACCTCTTTATAATTGCCAAGCATATCGACCGAGTATTTTTTTAATTCTACATTTCTATAACCTATCTCTTTAGTTTTCTCTTCTTTGGTTTTATCTATGAATGAACCGTCAGGTTCCTTTACGCTTATTTTGGTTCTGGTTGCTCGGACATAATCGACATAATACATCTTGCCATCTATGCTTATCAAGTCATCCTTAAATAAGGAAAATTTGAATTTGAGATTGTCCGCCGCAGCACTTGGCCGGTCGTCGTAAGGTGCATCGTTCTTATGCAGATATTTATCCGGCAAAGGTTCATTTCTGAAAATGTCCACCGCGTAAATTGGGACAACATAATTTTTGCCCTTATCGTCTGTAAAGACATCCGCCCGAACCATTTCGTCCATTTCGGCATATCCGCGGTTAATCTCTATGACCCTGTTTTTGCTTGGCGTGTTCTTAAAACTAAATATGGTCTCCTTGTGAGCTCGTGCGGTTGCTGTATGTCTCGGCATTCTGGATATGAACATATTTGCGACAGCTTTTTGAATATCTTCTCTGATACTATTCCAGGGTTTGAACTTTGCCCTTATAAAGTCGAAATGTTTATACCAGTTCTTTCCTTTTCTCTCTATTTCTTTGGCAAGATTCGACACCAAATAAACATGCCCGTCAGTTGAACAGGCAACTACAAGAGCGTCGAGAGCATGATGAAGGTCGCTCGCTTGCCTGTCCTTGTTTAACCCCCAGATATATCTTAAAAAGGCTGTTACACCGCCACTGCGGAGCTTTACCCTGCTGACATCTTTAATATCGTCCCTTTCAGATATCGAAAAATCAAAATACTTCCGCAGGTAATCCGCAATGTGTCTTGCGGCATAGCGAGTATCATTAAGGTTCCTGCTCAAAAATCTTTCTTTGTCTTTTTCTGTCCAGCTTTTTATAAGCAGATTTTTTCTCTTGGGATACGGCATCCCATACGTCTTTTTTACGGTATTTTCAAAATCTGCCCACTGCTGACTGTCCCTGCCATAAGTTTCTTCAAACCACTCAAAAGGTATCCTGTCCCTCTTGTCCTGGTTCGCTTTCTGTGTGCATAAAACTTTGTTGTTCAGACTGTCATTAAACGACCGGCTCATCGGTATTATGTGGTCGATTTCGCAGTCTTTTATGTAAACTTCGTTGACGGCGCCGGTCGGGCCCAATGTGATTTTCGTCCCTGTATAAGGACAAAAATAATTCTGCTGTTCGGCCAGGCGGAACATCAGAAGGTTCTGACCCTCTTCAGGGTCCAAATTGAATTCTCTGCATCTGTCCTCTGCTGCTTCTTTGTCCTCTTTGTATCTTTTCTGTCCCTGCGCAATCTGATTTTTTCTTTGCTTGCTGCTTGCCAGCTCCGTAGCAACCTCGATATGTATCTGGTCGATGGGGTATTTATGGTCATACTTTCGCACAATTGCATTTATCAGTTTTCTCGTTTGCGATATTACCCTTGCAACAACGGGATTCTTTTCAAAGAAACCCTTGTATGGGTCAAGTATTACCTGCTTCTTATGGTCGATTTTGCCGTATCCGCATTCTTTCTTTGCCTCGTTAAAACGCATACGGTTTTCGCTGTCCATATACTTTAAAATATTGGTTAAGGCTTCCTTTGAAAAATTGGCAAGCTGCTTCATATTTATAGTTAATACTGCTTCGATAATGTCTTTGTCTGATATGCCGTTTTTCTGCAGATAATCTGTTCTCGTCTCATCGCTTTTACAATAAGTCAAGGCTTCTGCTATCGCATCGAGCTTGGAAGTGTCCTTGCTGAGTTGCTCCCATTTCTCTGTCCCGCCATTTTCCTCAACGGCTTTTTTGATTTTATGATACCCTTTAAGCTCAATAAAGGTATCGTCTTTTTCAAACTGCTTAATATATTCCGTGTCACTACCTAATTCTGCTGCTGATTTTGTGTATCCCTTCAAATTCCCAAATCTGAAATTCTCTGAAATGTTCAATTGTTTTCTCATATCCGAATAATAAATGTATATCTTTTTGCTGTTGGGCCAGAGTTTTTTGCTGTTAAATATCTTTTTTATTTCCTCGTCAAGCACCTTTACCTTGCCTGTATGGATGTCAACGATGGGAACTTTATGCTTATCATCAAATTGCAACTGACTGTTCTTAATTTCGCATTCGAGTTTCTTATTGTATTCAGGATTCTTTTCGCGGTATGAACAAAGATTAAATGTTATATGCAATTTGTCCTGCAGCCCTAACTGCCTTCTTATGTGATCAAATGTTACCGCGCCGGGATTTTTATAAGCGAGGACAATTATCTTGTCTCTCTGCTTATCAACGAGTAACAAATGGTTGTCTTTGTTTCGTGTGTCAACTAACTCCAAAGTATTGAGGCGGTTAAACAACGTGAATCTTTCTGCCGTATAGCTTTCTCTTGGAGCACACAACTGGCCGGTAAACTCGCACCGGCTCATCGTCTTTTGAAGTTTCTCATCATCAATCCCCTCTTCTTTCATCAAGATGTCATCTACATATCGCTGTTTAAGCTGATCTTTGGCTTTCGGATTACCCAATTTTTGCTGCTCTTTGAATATTGTCTCGATTTCGTCCTTCAATAATAGGCGGTGTATTGAATGTTCGTATTTGTCCGGGGTGTTCCTCTTTCTTTTGCTGTCTGGATTTGTTTGCTTAAATTTCTCGTAGAACATCTGCCCGATAGTTTCCCATTCGCCATTTTTCTTCCCGTCTTCAAATTCTTTTCGTATTTTTTTAAGACCTTTTTTAGCTTCGCCAGTTTCAGACTTTGCATCATCTTCCTGCATTTCTTCTGCCTTTGTATGGAAATAAAAGCCCCGATGTTTTGCAATATGATAAAGCACCCTGAATAACTCGGTATCGGTAAGTTTTCTCTCAAGGGCCTGTTTCCTTATGACCCAGATATCCCACTTGTCTTCGTTGTCACCTTTCTTGGGTTTGAGTATGTGGTCTCGATCGAAATTATCAGTAATTAGGTTGAATTCTCTGGCAAGCGTGATAAGGCGTTTTAACCTTTGGGCTTTTCGTCTTGTGGTCCTACGGTTTCTTCTTGCAGAACCCCTTTGTAGTGCGAGGCTTTTCTTTTGCCTGTCTTGGGGTAGCTGAAACGCCCTAATCCCGACGTCGATTATTTTCCCATCTGATATCTTATATTTTTCTTTTATTGTCCCATCCGGTTTTTCATCGGTATATTTTTCTTCTGTAAGTTTAACCAGACCCCACCCGACAGAACCAGTGCCGATGTCAAGCCCCAACACAACCTTTTCATTACTCATTTTTTTTATCTCCCTCTTTCAAATTTTTCTTGACATTTTCAGGCAATCAGATTAGTATTTTATTTTGAGAGCAAGTTATAATAAATCTTCTTAGGAATAAGAAGATGCGGAGTAACCATTTTTGGTATCTCCTCATATTATAACTACTAAGGAGCGAGTTAACACCTCGCTCCTTCTTTTTTTTATGGGAATCACGGAATTCTCGGGACAGGATACTTATTTAGATTTTTTCCTGGGTTTTCGACCGGGCTTATTTCGCCGCCATAAAAAGCATTATTGTCGTTTTTGTCGCAAAAGGCAAGAAAATTACCGGCAAGGCCGGAGGGAAAATCCTAAATTCTAAATCCTAAACTCGAAACAATATCAAAACTTGTGGTGAGCATGTCTAATCCATTCAAATGGTGAATGCTCCAAACTCACAGTTTTGCTGATTTGAATTTTGGTCATTCGGATTTGTTTCGGATTTAGATATTAGATATTCGGGCTTGGCAGTGCAACCCACCTGGCCTACTCGCCAATGATCTGGCATATAACGGTTCTTTTTCTGGGCCTGGTGTCGAAATCGACAAGGATGATTTGCTGCCAGGTGCCGAGCGTCAACCGGCCATCAACAACCGGCACGCTCAAAGAAGGACCCAATAAGGCTGCCCGGACGTGCGAATGGCCATTATCGTCATGCCAGGTCTTTTCGTGCTCATAGCGAGCATTTTCAGGGGCGATTCTCTCAAATGCAGCTTTTATGTCGTAGTTTGCCAGGCCAGGCTCATATTCGGTAGTGGTAATTCCGGCTGTCGAGCCAACGTTGAAAAGCGTAACGGTGCCTTCTTTAACGCCTGATGCGGCCACCGCTTGGCTGACCTGTCCGGTAATATCGCAAATATCAGTATTGCCTGCCGTCTGGACTTCTATCGTTTCTGTCTTGACCATCTTGGACGGCCTTTCTTTAGCGGACTTGGGTTGTTCGTTATAGTTGAGCCAAGAGAACGAACTTTTCGTGCAAGAGCAGCGTATATTATAAAAACCCAGAGAGATGGGCAACACAATCCGGCTCAAAATCTTATAAATTCGCCAATTTCGTAAGGTTTTTTGCCTCACATATATATAAGAAACAAAAATTTTTTCATTTTTTCAATGCAGGCTATTGACGATATCATTAGTTAAGGTAGAATTATAATAGAGATTGTAACATAACAGGCATAATAAGTGTGTGCCGAGAGGCAAAACTTTGCCAAGGCATGAAAGCTCTTTGACAAGTTAACAGTTAAGCCTAATAAGCAGCGAAAGTGCATCCCCTGATTTATCGGGGGATTGTTTAGCCCCCACCCCCTGTGGTGGGGGTCATTCCCGCGATAGCGGGAATTACTTTTCAGCACTTTCGGTGCGTATGCCAAGTGTTGAGCCTTCTTAGACGACATCCGCTGAAGGTTTACCCGGAGGCGGATTCGACGAATCAAATTGAAGGGTTTGATCCTGGCTCAGAACGAACGCTGGCGGCGTGGCTAAGACATGCAAGTCGAACGAACTATCTAATTGAGCAATCGAAAGGGTAGTTAGTGGCGAAAGGGTGCGTAATGGATAGGTAACGTACCCCGTGCTTCGGGATAGCGTCGTCCCGCACCAATTTTGCGATCTTACCGAGATTTGTGATTGAGGGTCGAGAATCTGTACTGATTCTTGAAGCCCAACTCGGTGGAGATTTCGAAATTGGTGCGGGACTACCGAAAGGGGCGGTAATACTGAATAATATCATCTGTCGATGGACAGGTGATCAAAGATTTATCGGCACGGGAGCGGCCTATCTCTTATCAGCTTGTTGGTGAGGTAATGGCCCACCAAGGCGATGACGGGTAGCGGGACTGAGAGGTCGGCCCGCCACATCGGGACTGAGACACTGCCCGGACCTCCACGGAGGGCTGCAGTAACGAATATTGGGCAATGGGCGAAAGCCTGACCCAGCGACGCCGCGTGCGCGAGGAAGTCCTTCGGGATGTAAAGCGCTGTCAGGGCTAAGAAAGTCCACTTCGGTGGGTTGATCTAACCCAGAGGAAGTCACGGCTAACTCTGTGCCAGCAGCCGCGGTAAGACAGAGGTGGCAAGCGTTGTTCGGTATCACTGGGCTTAAAGAGTGTGTAGGCGGAGAGGTAAGCGTCTTGTGAAATCCCCCGGCTCAACCGGGGAATCGCTTGACGAACTGCCTTTCTTGAGGCAAGTAGGGGTGCATGGAACTCTTGGTGGAGCGGTGGAATGCGTAGATATCAAGAGGAACGCCGGTGGTGAAGACGGTGCACTGGGCTTGTCCTGACGCTGAGACACGAAAGCGTGGGGAGCGAACGGGATTAGATACCCCGGTAGTCCACGCCGTAAACGATGCCTACTAGGCTGTGGAAGTTCTGACGCTTTCACTGCCGAAGCAAAAGTGCTAAGTAGGCCGCCTGGGGAGTACGGTCGCAAGGCTAAAACTCAAAGGAATTGACGGGGGCTCACACAAGCGGTGGAGCATG
>Ga0315312_1000938_pt1 | contig 26641 bp, 28 predicted proteins | sample TDP7_MG_FD_203629 | JGI IMG/M metagenome (GOLD analysis project Ga0315312, IMG submission 203629) | Freshwater sediment microbial communities from Lake Towuti, South Sulawesi, Indonesia - TDP7 | ecosystem: Environmental > Aquatic > Freshwater > Lake > Sediment | place: Indonesia: South Sulawesi... | reverse complement strand
ACTATGCTTTGCTCCCCTTAAAATCTCCGGCAAGCGTTTGATCTCATGCGCCCCCAGCACAAGCGTCCGGATGCCCGTTCGCTGGATGAGCTTCGCGCCCACGGGGTCGATAACCATGTTAATTCCCGGTTTCATTTTGACCGACACCAGCCTCATGAGATCTTGCACGGTCACCTCCTCTAGCTTCTTCGCTTTCGGGTCGAGTTTAGGATCAGTTGTGTAGATCCCACCCACATCCGTGAAGAAAACCAAAAGTTCGGACCTGCTCGAGCTTGCCAACATCGCGGCAACCGCATCGGTGGTTTGGCCGGGCATTGTACCGCCCATCACGGGTACCTTGCCTCCAAGCATCACCCTGACCGCCGCCTCAAATGTAGTGATGGGTTCCTGCTCCGCGAGATCGCCGAGGGCAGCAATTAACAGACGGGCGTTCAGGCGCGTGACATCTATGCCCACGAGGTCGCAGTAAGCGCTTGAGGCCTTCAATTTTCGCGCCGCTTCGATATACTTACGCGAGGGCCTACCCCCACCTGTGACGACGAGGATTTCATGCTTCTGCGACTTCAGCGTCTGCAGCATCTGAGCTACCGCTCGAATGCAATCCACGTCCAGTTCCTCGGGCGCCAAGATCGAGCCGCCAAAGCATAGGGTCACGCGCATCCAGTCGCCAAAATAAATTCAGCGCCATGTTAATAACGCTCGCGGTCGAAATTTATGACGGCGATACAAATGCCCGTCGATACCAAGGCGCGTTACCAATTCAGGCGGATGCTCGAAGATCTGGCAGGCAAGCGCGGCCGAGGGACTGAGCTAATCTCGGTCTACATCACCCCAGATTTCGAGCTCACCAAGGTCATCCAACAGCTTCGGGATGAGCAGGGGACGGCGGCTAACATAAAATCGAAGACGACCCGAAAGAACGTGATAAGCGCCCTCGAGCGGATCATCCAGTTCCTGCGCACCTATGCCGACGCTCACAAGCGCCCCCCTCCGAACGGGATGGCCATATTTTGCGGCAACGTGGCCGGGCGCGAGGACATTGCCGACATTCAGCTCTACTGGATCGAGCCCCCCGAACCGGTAACCGTTCGCATGTACCGGTGCGACCAGGAGTTCGTCCTCGAGCCGCTGCGCGAGATGCTTCAAGTTAAGGAGAGCGTGGGGGTGCTGGTCATGGACCGGCGGGAGGCGACGCTCGCGACCTTGCGGGGCAAACACGTGGAAATCGTGAGGAGGCTCACCTCGGCTGTTCCGGGAAAGCACGGCAAGGGGGGCCAGTCCGCGCGGCGCTTCGAGCGCCTGCGGGAGATAGCGGTGCATGAGTACATGAAGCGCGTCGCCGGAGCCACCAACGAGATATTTTCACAGATCCCCGACCTGCGGGCTATCCTGGTCGGTGGACCTGGGCCGACTAAAGATGAATTCCTGAAGAGTGAATTGTTGCAAGATGTAGTCAAGCAAAAGATCGCCGGGGTGATCGACACCGGCTACACCGATGAGCAGGGGGTAAAGGAGGTGGTCAACAAATCAGGTGAGGTGCTCGCCGACCTCGACATCCTGAAGGAAAAATCGCTCTTCCAGCGCTTCATGGAGGAGCTCGTCGCGGGCAAGGGACTGGTCGCATACGGCGAGCGAGATATCAGACATTCCCTCAAGCTGGGGGCGGTCGAGCTGCTCCTTATCTCGGAGGACCTGCAGGAGAGCCGTGTGCTCGTGCGATGCCAAGCCTGCGGGCACGAGCTGCGGGAAACCGTTGACGACATCAAAACTTACCAGAAGCAGCTGGCGGGGCGAGCCTGTCCCAGCTGTGGCGAGACCAGGCTAGCGCTCGTCGAGAGTAAGGACGTCGTGCAGGAATTGCTAGAGCTGGCGGAGCGGTTCGGCGCGCAGGCGGAGTTCATCTCGACCGAAACTGAGGAGGGCAAGCAACTCCGCGTGGCTTTCAAGGGATTGGCGGCTATTTTAAGATTTAGGCCAGCTGCGTAATTTTGTTAGATTCGGCCTATTCTAATTACTATTCTAAGAAATTATCTATTGAATGATGTGTTTTGTCAAGTCCAACGTACGTAAGGGTAATCATTATCGTAAGGAGGCCACTCATACATGGAGAACTCTGATTTTATGTAGAAGTACTCATCCCAGTCATTGCCCGGGAATTCCCTCATTCCCCAGCGCGATAAATCGGCGTTGACATTGACCCACCGCTCACCGATCTTTGTGTAGATTACCGCGACCAACCTCTCATATACATCGCGATAAGGACGACCGGTTCGGCCCCCACGGGCGAGATTATCCAGGTCCAAATAGACTACGGTACCAGGAGGAATGAGATCTTCAATGAATTGCGTGGCTTCTGAACCTCCGGTCTCGTACCATTCAGGAGCATCTATCCCTCCCCCAAACCTTATGGACTCTACCGAACCTGTGGACACCTCGCCCCTTGGATCCAGTTCAGCTGCCAGCTTCAGTATTCCCACGTCGATCGTGTCCCCATCGGTTACGTAATTCACCAATGCTACCATCTCGTAGTGAGGGGCGCCCTCTTGGGGGGTCAGAACCCTTATCGGGATAGATGCCTCCTCGTACCCATCCTTGGTTGCTGTGACCGTAAATTCGCCTGATCGATCGAAGGCAAACGTAACCGCTCCATCGGCACCAGACTCTTTTGTATCGCCATTGGCCTCCACCGTCACCCCCTCAACTGGTAAACCCATAGACGAGACAGTGAATACAACTTCGTCGCCGACTTCAAGTTCCGATGGGCCCCAAATTGCCAGGGACCCCTCTCCTATAGAGTAGGATGTGAGTTCCCACATTTCCCCGGTTTCAACTTCCTCCCATTTGACGTTACGTTTGACAGAGTCCGAGTACCACTCCGTCCTCCAGATATCGCCGTTTTCATGGTAGTAGACAAGCTTAAAGCAGGGGAACTTCCCAGCCGGTACCGAAACATCCTCCCATTTTTCGACCTTTATCACGCTAGTTATGTTCTCGACTCCTATCCTTGTCTGAATCCTAGTGTATTCCTTCCCGACTTCAAGGGACCATTTTCCCGCCTCAAGGTATTGATAGGTGTAATCCCAGACCCACGTGCGCGGGTCCCCCCGATATTTGCCCGAGGTGAGAATCCTCAGTATATCCCCTGTCTCCCTTACCTCCCAAGTGCTCACCTTTCTTGAAAACCCCAAGTAGGGAGGTTCGTAGGACAGCTCAACAACATAGGAATTCTCTCTCTTCAGGATCTCTTCCCCGGTGACCCTGTAACGGCAAGTGTACCCGACGACGCCGGTTACACGATACACCCACTCGTGCCCAATTTGATAGATTGGCATCTCGGCTCTGGGCGCCTCCTTTTTCAGTCCCCCTCCAAGAACATAAATTACCGCTCCAATAATACCTGCTACCACGATTACAGCTACTAGAGCGGTCGTTTTAGGTAATCTGGCCAAGGCTTGCCTCCGAGTCAGGGATTTATCCCGCACGTGCGGATAGTCCTTTTCAACTACTACTATCTTAAATTTTTTGAATGAATAGGTTTATTGTTCTTTTTTTGGGTAAAATTGATGGGAAACAGATTTTTCGAAGAGAAGAAAGCCAAACCATTCAAACTAATTACAATAGCGGTATGAATCATAGCCGCGCTTACCATCTCATAGAAAGGTCACAGGTTAAGTGCCTATACGCCACGATTTCAAATATTTAATTTGCTCCTTGGTCGGCTTTTCCAACCCAACGCCAAGCGACTTGAGCTTAAGCTCAGCTACCCTCCGATCGATCTCGGCTGGCACATCGTGGACCTTTGGTTCTAGCTCCTTACCGTGCACCGCGAGGTACTCCACGCTTAGAGCCTGCAACGCGAAGCTCATGTCCATTATCTCCATCGGGTGCCCAAGCGAACGTTCGCCAGCCAAGTTCACCAATCTCCCCTCCGCAAGCAAGTGCAGCCGCCGCCCGTCCTTAAGTTGGAATTCCTCAACATCAGCCAAAACCTTTCGACGCTTAACCGATAACGAGGCAAGCCCCTTGAGGTCAATTTCGACGTTGAAATGCCCCGCGTTACTCAGGATCGCCCCATCGCGCATTCGCCGCATGTGCTCCTTGCGGATGACGTTGATGTTTCCAGTTGTGGTTATAAAGATTTCACCGATGCGAGCAGCCTCCGCCATTCGCGCAACCCTGAAGCCGTCCATCGTCGCCTCGAGCGCCTTGATCGGGTCGGTTTCGACGACGGTCACGATTGCGCCGAGCCCCTTCGCGCGCGAGGCTATGCCGCGCCCCACGAAACCGTAGCCCACCACAACGATCTGTTTACCTGCGATCAGTGTATTCGTAGTAGCCATGATTCCCTGAAGGGTCGACTCCGCGGTCCCAAAGCGATTATCGAACAGGCGCTTTGCTGGAGAATCGTTTACAGCGATGACCGGGAACTTCAGCGCGCCCTCGGCCGCCATTATCCGCAGCCGGTTCACACCCGTGGTCGTTTCCTCGCATGCCCCACAAATCTTTTGAATCAGTTCGGGACGCTTGGCATGGGTTGTCGAGATGAGGTCTGCACCGTCATCGATTAGGATGTCTGGACGGTGATCGAGGACCCGGTGGATGTTCGCGTAGTAGTCTTTCTCGCTCTCCCCGCGCCACGCATACACGTTTATGCCATCCTCCATGAGAGCCGCAACGACCTCATCACGCGTCGAGAGGGGGTTACATCCAGCCAGAGCAACTTCTGCCCCTCCCGCAACCAGGGTTCGGACCAAAACAGCTGTTTTTGCCTCGACATGCAGCGCGGCTCCAACTCTTAACTTTTTCAGCGACTTTCGCTTCGACATCTCCTTACGGATAGTCATCAAAACCGGCATGTGGCGCTCAGCCCACTCGATCATGCGTTTGCCCTGGGGCGCAGGCTTTGTGCCTTTGACCCTGTGAATCATTTTTCCGCCTCCTTTCGCGCAAGTAAGTCATCCGCGGCTTTCTGAGTGTCCTCCACAACTTTAACTTCGTCTAGGGTCAAAACCCGGCATTCCCGCATCAAAAATTTACCATCCACCACTACCGTGTCAACATCCCCTCCGACTGCGCTGTAGACCAAGTGCGAGATCACATTGTGCAGCGGTGTGAGGTGTGGTTTTTTCATGTCGACCATCACGATATCTGCCTTCTTGCCCACCTCGAGCGAACCTATTTTGTCCTGGAGGCCCAAAGCGATTGCGCCATTGATCGTCGCCATTTCGAGCACCACCTGAGCGGGCAAGACAGTCGGGTCGAGTTTATGAGCCTTGCTTAAAAGTGCGGCGAATTTCATCTCGCTGAACATGTCGAGCGAGTTGTTCGAGGCTGCCCCATCCGTGCCAAGCGCAACTGGCATCCCCGCCGCAAGCATTTCGGGCACGGGCGCTACGCCGCAAGCTATCTTCATGTTGCTCACCGGGTTATGGACCGGCTTGACGCCTTGCTTTCGGATAATTGTGATTTCCCGTTCAGTTAGCCAAACACAATGTGCTGCCAACACTTCAGGGCCCAGAAAGCCAATCGAGTCAAGATGTTCAACTGGCCGCTTGCCGTATTTCTTCATGATTTTATCAACTTCATCCTGACTTTCTGAAATATGGGTATGGATGCCGACCTTGTACTTCTTCGCCAGCTTCTTGACCTGCATTAAGCACTCGGGCGAGCAGGTGTAAGCTGTGTGAGGTCCAAACATCGTGAGGATTCGACCGTTCGCCTTCCCATGACAAGTCTTTACCAACTTCTCACCTTCTCTAATCGTCGTCTCCCGTTTCTTGGGGTCGCCCAGCTCGATAATGCCGCGAGATAGCACGCCTCTGAGGCCAGCTTTCTCGACAGCCCGTGCGACATCCTCCATGTAGAAATATTGGTCGGCGAAACATGTGGTGCCTGATTTTATCATCTCTAAGCAGCCGAGCAATGCGCCTACGTAGCAATCGTCTGCTGTTAGGTTTTTTTCAATGGGCCATATTTTGGTCTCCAACCATTCCATAAGTGGCATGTCATCGGCTGCCCCCCGCAGTAATGTCATCGAGAGGTGAGTGTGGGCGTTGATGAGCCCCGGCAGCACCGCCTTCCCGCGGGCATCGATCACGGTATCGGCCCGCCCCTTGACATCCTTGCCGACCGCGGTTATTTTGTCCCCATCGATTGCCACCGAGCCCCGCTCGAGGATTCGGCGCCGGGCGTCCATCGTGATGATGTAGCCATCCTTGATCAATATATCCGCCAAGCTATCTCCCCTATCGCGCGAGTTCCTTGGCGATGGTGCGCCCAAATTCTCGGGCAGCTTCGGGCCCGTTCGCGGTTATGACGTTGCCGTCGACTTCAACCGATTTCCCGGTGTAGGTAGCCCCCTTGCTCTCGATTTTTCGAACGTAATCGCCGTCCCAGACCGTCGCGCGCTTGCCCTTCAGCACCCCGGCGTTAGCGAGGATGGTCGGGGCGATGCAGATGGCGCAGGTTTTCTTCCCCTTGCCGAAGGCCTCGCTTGCCATGGAAAGAGCCCGTTTGTCGTTGAAGTAAACCGACGCGCCCGAGCCCCCAACGAAAACAATTGCATCATAGTCGTCAACGCGCGCCTGCTCGAGCTTGATATCCGGAGTCACCCTCGCCCCGAACATGCCCTTCGCAGCGGTCTTCGTGCTGGCGAGGGTTACCTTTGCCCCAGCGTGTTCCAGCTCCTCTCTCGTGCGCAAGAGCTCTTCGTCCCTGAAGTTCTCTGGCGCGATCACCATCAGGACTTTTTTGCCTGCCAAATCAACCCCCTGATTATTAGGAAACTTACATTAATAAGTATAAAATTATGATACACAGCATAATTACCGAGATTGAGTTAAGGTGATTTGAATGGAAAACAGCAGAATATCAAGAATAACAACCACTGGCGTAAAAATACGGGAATTGATGACAAAAAATGTCGTGGCAATAGGTCCTGAAAGGAGTGTATCCGAAGCTGTGAAAAAAATGGTAGAGCGGAATGTGGAGTGTCTTCCTATAGTACAGTTTGGAGAACTCAAGGGTCTGATTACCTTTCGAGATATAATAGAAAAGGTCGTTTACGCGAAGAGGGCCCCGGGAAAGACTAAGGTTAAAGATGTGATGGCGAAAAAGACGATAACTTGTGGACCAGATTCGACAATAATAGAAGTGGTGAAGCTGATGAAAAACAAGAGGTTGAGAAGGATTCCAGTTGTCAACCAAGAAGGAAGATTAGTGGGTATTGTCACAGATTTTGATTTGGCTATATTTGGCTGGGAAATTTAAGCTTCTTGGCTGACCTTTTAAATTTAAATCGCTGCTGTCCAAATGAGGAAAGGTGGGAACATAACGAATAAAACATTTGGTGGCCATCCCGGGGGAGTCGCATGAAGACATTTTTCATTTCAACCGCAATCGATTACCCTTCAACCGCACCTCATCTGGGCCACGCGTATGAAAAGATCTGCGCAGATGTCATCGCTAGGTTCAAAAGGCTACAAGGATTTGACGTACATTTTAGCACCGGCACGGATGAACACGGTCTAAAAATACAAAGGTCCGCCGAAAAGGCAGGTAAACGGCCAAAGGAGTTCGTAGATTTTATGTCAAGTAAATTTAGGAAATTGTGTGACGAACTGAAAATTTCTTACGATGATTTCATCCGAACCTCGGAGGAACGACACCAAAAAGTTGTTCAATTCATCTTTCAGAAACTCCACCAAGCTGGCGATATTTATAAGGGGTTTTATGAAGGTCCGTACTGTACCGAATGTGAAACATTCTATTCTGAAGAGGAGCTAGTGGATGGGAATTGTCCCGTCCATAAGAAAAGAGTTGAGCGAGTAGAAGAAGAGTCATATTTCTTTCGGATGAGCAAGTATAAAGACAAAATTTTAGACTCCATCGAGAGAAACCCGGATTTCATCCAACCGGAAAGCAAGAGAAACGAAATTATGAATAGGCTGAGTGAACCGTTGAAGGATCTCTGCATTTCGAGGACGGATTTTGACTGGGGGATCCAGCTACCGATAGATAAAAAACATGTGCTCTACGTGTGGGTAGACGCATTGAGCAATTATTTGACCACGATAGGTTACCCCACCGACAAATTCCAGAAGTTCTGGCCTGCGGATGTGCATTTGATAGGAAAAGACATAAGCTGGCATCATTGCGTCATATGGAGTTCGCTATTGCTCTCCCTCGGTCTCCCACTTCCAAAAAAGATTTTCATCCACGGCTTTGTCACGTACAAGGGGGAGAAATTAAGTAAAAGCAGGGGACTTGTAATCGATCCCATTCATCTCACGAAAACATATCCTGTAGATGCTTTGAGATACTTCTTGATTCGCGAGATATCGTTTGGCCAAGACGGTGCATTCTCGGAGGAAAGTTTGAGGACTAGATTGAACGACGAGCTCGCAGACGTTTTCGGAAACTTCGTACATCGTGTGCTCACCTTCACCCGGGACCGCTTCGGCGGAAAGGTGCCGAATGGAAAAATCGACAAAAAGCTCGAAGCCGAGTTGCGCGAGCGGGCGGGGAAAGTGGAGAAATTGCTCGAGGAGTTGAAGGTCACCCAGGCGCTCGAGGAAATCATGGCAATCGCAGGGCGCGGGAACGAGTACTTCCAGTCCTGCAGACCCTGGGAGGCGATAAAGAGCGACCCAAAAAAAGCGGCTGACTGCCTCCTCAACTGCGTGAACCTTGTGAAAGTGCTGTGCATCGCGCTGCATCCGTTCATGCCCTCGGTGTGTGATGAGCTAGCCGAACAGCTGAACCTAAAGATAACCAGCTGGGAAGGAATCAAGAAATTAGATATCAAACCTGGGCACTCGATAAGGAAACCAACTATCCTCTTCAAGAAGGTCCAAGCTTCAAGTCCTTCTCTGGGGAAAGGGTTGGTCTCGGTCAAGGAGCTGGGCAAGCTTGACATCCGCATCGGGAATGTGGTGAAGGCGGAGCGGGTTCCCAAGTCGGAGAAGCTGTTGAAGCTCGAGGTGGAACTCGCCAAGGAACGCCGTACTCTCGTCGCCGGGGTCGCGGAGCATTACCGGCCCGAGGAACTCGTAGGGAAGCAGGTCGCGGTCATCGTCAACCTCGAGCCCGCGAAGCTGATGGGAATAAAATCTGAAGGCATGCTCCTCGCCGCTGTCGAGGAGGGGAAGATCTCGCTGCTGACCGTCGACAAACCCGTGAAGCCCGGGGCGAGGGTGGAGTAGTTGCTTCGCCTCGACCTCCACGTGCACACCACCCACTCGCGCGATGCTTTTTGTTCGGTCGCGGAGGCCGTGAGGACGGCGCGGGCTAAAGGGCTGGACGGCATCGCCATCACCGACCACAACAGCATCGGGGGGCATCCAGAGACAAAAAAGTTCTCGCGCGGCGGATTTCTCGTAATCCCCGGGATAGAGGTCTCGAGCGCCGATGGTCACATCCTCGGCCTGGGAGTGAGCGAGCTCGTCCCACGAGGCCTGCCCGCTGTGGAAACCGTCGAGCTCATAAGAGAACTGGGGGGCATCGCGGTCGCAGCCCACCCCTTTATCCCTTGGAAAAACCCCGTCCTTGTCTACAAGGCGAAGTTCGATGCGATCGAGGCCTTCAACTCGCGCGCGCTCTTGCTGAGCAATCGCCTCGCGCGCAGGTTCGTCGAGCGGAATCGCCTGCCCGCGACAGCCGGCTCGGACGCCCATTTTCCAGACGAGGTGGGCTTGGCGAGCGTGGGGGTAAATTGCGAGAAAAATGTTGGGTCTATTTTGAAGGAGATAAAGAGTGGAGGGGCATCGATCTCGGGGCGGAGCCTCCCCATCCCGAGCCACCTTCAGAAGATCTTTTACAAAATTTTCCTCAAACATGCCCTATGAACGCGCGTTCTCATTAATAGAGCGCGGGGGACAGGTAGGAGGCAAAAGCCTTCTCTTGTAAGAAGGATTTCCGCTGTGGTACCAGGAATACGAGTACCCGACCCCCGCTTCGCCCATAGGTTACTGAAAGTTTTTGGACGTTGTGAGCAAAGAGGCGGGACGACCCAAAACCACGAACGGCCGTCCCGCCTATCACCCCTTTTTTCGGAGGCTGGACCGAGGAGGTGGGGTGACCTTGAGTTTTTAACCTTTACTTTTTCTTGGAATATTTTCTTAAACCTTCAAACCCTCCGATGTTGGCCATCACCCAATCGTGGATCATTTTACGGATGACCTCACTGCGGTTGCCACCGTAGCCGGTGCCGATGAGATCGTCTATGACCTTAAGGTAAAGACCATCGACGAAGACGCGGACTTCAGCCTTTTTTGGGGGCACCTCCTATCATCCTCCTTTCACCCTCCATCTACAATCCAGCTATAATCCAGTGATATTGGTATATAAGGCTTTCGATGGGTGGTCCCGTTAGCTTGATGGTGGTCTAAAAAGAAGTTGGTTTCAGGCATCGATGCCAATCACAGTGAGGGCGATCTAGCAGCGGCGGATTTAAATCCTTTACAACGATACCAAAAAATCATGAAGATTAAAGACGTGATGAAGAAGAATTTGGTCTCAATAGATGGAGAGAGCAAGATAATAGACGCATGCAAACTCATGGGGGAGAAACACATCGGCAGTGTTCTCTTCAGATTATCTAGATGTTCTTTGTGTTTGTGAAAAATGTAAGCCTAAAAAAATGTTTGATTGAGGCATGTTAACTAGAACACTATCAGCGTCATGGTGGCCATTATACCGGGTATAACTCGGATCTCCCCGAACACGATCTTGGAGAGCTCTTTAAGCGAACCCACCTCGATTCGGGTGACTATGTCAAACTCCCCCGCGACGCTGTCGGCTAGTTTGACCGCATCAATTTCTTTAACCTTTTGAAGAATCTCCATGGTCTTCCCAGGGGCGGTTGATATCAGGCAATAGGCGGTTACCATTTAAACACCTCGTGCACTTTGATCAAACATGTATAAAATTTTACGGGATAGTGTCGGATATGATGCCCTGTCCACAATCTTTGAGTTCTTATTTCTTTGCTGCTTCGATTTTAGCCTTTAGAACTGCCATCTCGATTTCCTTGCCCCTCTCGTATGGTATTATCTCGTGTATCTCGCTGATAATGTGGGGGTAATACATGTTCGCCCTTCTGAAGACATCTGCGGATTCCCCTTTACTGATTACATATCCTGAGTTCGCATCCGGGAAGAAGCCAAACTCCTCAATCTCGCGCTTCTTTATGAGGTCGTCCATGGTCGCGAACAATCTCTCATATAATTTCAAGGCTCCGGTGGGGTCTGTAGGCCATGGTGCTACCGGATTCACGCGCCACAATGCTAAGAATCTAGCCATTCATCTCACCTCCTACAATTTTTCGTTGGGGCAGGGATAAATGGGCGCAACTTTGCAAGCGGGATAAACGTGCAACGATGCGCCCAAGCAGGAGAATGCCCCCAACTCCTCAGTCCAGCCTCTACGTTTTACCCTCACTTTTGGGGGCTATAAAACTCACGCTTGCTAGGCTTCCACGCGCGGCAACCTTCTTGATCGTGTTTTTTGGAGATTTGCACAAAAAAGCATTTATAGACCTCTCTCAAATATCGAGTGCAAGTTCTCAAGCGGGGGCTCAGAGGGGGGTGGATGAAGGCGAAGCTCTTGGTGCCAGTGCTTATGCTGGCGGTGCTTCTCAGCTACGCTTCCATCGCGAGCGCCGCACCCTCCAAAACCGACTACGTAAAATACAGAACCAGCACCCGGCGAAACCAACCGCCCGTCGCCGATTTCGACCACTCGACAAACGAGCTGACCGCCAGCTTCACGGATGCCTCCTACGACCCCGATGGCTCCTTGGTCAGCTGGTCTTGGTCGTTCGGGGATGGCGCAACTTCGGGGGAGCGAAACCCAACCCACACTTACCCGACCCCGGGGACCTACGAGGTGACCCTGACCGTGACCGACAACGCTGGCGCTACGGATTCGGAGTCAAAAAACGTAACCGTAATTCTGCCCGCGCCGACACCAACCCCTTACTACACGCCGCCTTCATCGCCTCTCAACCCTGACTTCGCGGTTAGCATCTCGCCTCCGTCGCAGTCAGTCATGCAGGGCCAGTCGACGAGCTACACAGTCACTGTCGCGAGCTTGGACGGGTACGAGGGTACGATCTCGCTCTCGCTCAGCGGGCTGCCCAGGAACTCGACGGGCAGTCTCGGCCCGAGCTCCGTGCACCTAACAAGCGGTGGCTCGGCGACCTCGAGGCTAAGCGTGACCACGACCGGCTCGACGCCTACGGGGACCCACACGCTCACTGTGACCGGCACGGGGACCAAGACGAGATCTGCAACAGCAAGCTTGACGGTCCAGCAGCCGGTGGCACCGACGCTTCCTCAGGTAATCACGGTCAGCGCGGGTCCGGGTCCGCCCTCCCTGAAAGCGTATGACCGGGGCAGCCGCTACGATCCCCTTGTGATCAGCTACTACGATATGACGGCTGCGGGGTGGGATGCAGATAAGGCGGCGGCGAACGTGATGGCTAGAGCAGGGGGATCGGTCGTCATACCAACTTCATCATGGAGACAATCCACACCAAGTAGCATGAAAACCCCAACCCTACTGCTGAAGCCAGCTACACCATCGACCAATATCGTTTCATCTGTGGCTTCGATAGCACTTAGAGGGATCATCGGTGACCTGTTGCCGCTTAGATTGTTCTAGCTAGCATATACCAGCCATAAAGACCGTACTCAGTTTCCCAAGCGGCTTCAAATTGTTCCACCAAAACATTCTCCCGATATAGCCCGGCTCCGAATGAGAAGTTGATGCCCTTGCTTTCCTCATAGAATTTAGGAGTGTACCAGTAGGCACCACTCCAACTTTCGCCATAGATAAGAAGAGTAACTTTATCAGCATTTTTTTCCAATATCCAAACCCACCCATGATCCATAAAAACCTCTCGCGGGTAAAGTCGATCGAGGCTCCACGTGAGAGTGGGGCCATACTCACTGTTTTCCACGATTGAAGTGTAGATCCCGAGCTGCGAACCCCTAGCTCCCCGTAGGTTGACTATCCCAGCTGCGTTGGACTGAAGTGTAAGCGTATTGTCGTCCTCGACATAGTAGAGTTCCCAAGAACCGAAGATCTCCCCGGCAAACTCGTTCTCAATCTGAGGCGCAGGAAATCTCAAGTACAAGTTATCAAGCGGCTCGTTGTCCTCGCTCCCCAGATAGATGAACATCGCCCGGTAGTCGAAGCGCACGTCCCCCTCCCCCAGCCTCCAGGGCACCCCAAACCCGATGACGCTGACGGCCAGCGCCACGGCCAGACAGCTCGCGGCGGCCGTGCCCAGCCCCGGGGGCGTGAGCCGCTCCCCCGCTAACATGCTCAAGAGCCAGGCTATCCCGAGCATCTCCGCGAGCGTGAGCAGCGAGGTCGGCCATTCCAGCCAGATGTTCAGAATCAGCACAATGAACGCGAAAACGCCGAACGTGAGTAATATACCCATAATCGAGCGGAGGCGTTTGCCGAGTTTGCGCTTCATTGTTTCACCACCCATCTTTTCAGCTTGAGCATTAAATTTAGACGGGCGCTGGAATAGTAAGCTTCTCTATCACTATTTGCTCATTTCACATGCCCATAGGGGATTTTGCATGTTGAGATATCCCACGCTCGCCAAAGATACGAACCTCCAAAGACCCCTAAGTCTTGACGAGCACCCTCGCCCTCCGTTTCACTACGCGATGACTGCTCAAGAGGTCTTCGGCTTCTCCGGCATCCGACGCCGGGACCAGCAATGTAGAACCCCACTTGAACCTTGATAGCCCGGTCGAGTTCAGCGCACGGTAAAAGCGCTTTCGTTCGGTCGAGGAGAGTTTCGACACATCGTACTGAAATATCACGTGGGGCTCCAAGCCCTCGGCACTGACGCCCGGCCTCCCGAGCAGGGTGATGCCCTCGGTGGCTATCGTCGCCTTCAAGGAGGGGTCGACTTCATCGATACTCCCGACGAAAATAAGGGAGAAACTCCATGTCTTTTCACCGCGTTTCTCCAGCCCTCTTAACACCTCATCGGCCAGCTGGCGTGCCCTATCCTCCTCAACCCTGCCGACGATCAGCAAATCGACATCCGATCTCTCATCGAATTTGCCGCGTGCGAAGCTTCCGTACAATATCGCCGTCGCGTCCCTCCACCTGTCCCCAATTTCCTTGGCAAGTTCAACCGCTTGAATCGGGATCAATCCCAGCCACCTCCTTGATCTTCGCCAGAAGCTCCTCTGCTTTCTTGAGCGTTTCGCCATCTCTTCTACCACCATAAACCACCGCCCCACGGAGATCCTTCAGGCGGTTGTAGAAACCAGCAAGTTCATCCGGTTTCGAAAATGCCTCTGGATGCGCGCGGACGAATCGCTCTAGTCGGTCGAAGTTTTGCTCGTGTAAACCGAAGCGCGCCCCCAGAGCGTTTATCAGGTGCCCAGCTGCGGCGCGGTAGTCGTCTAGGATGGACTCGACCACTTTTTCTCTGACCTTATGCTCGAACATTGCCAAACGGCGGCCCCTATATTTTTCGATATGGGATTTTTCGTCCATGACCGACCCGACACTTATGTGTCTATTACCCATGATTTAAGCCTTTTGGACACATTTGTGACAATTTTAACCGACACATTTGTGACTATTAAGATTTATTTAAGTATTATGGACACATTTGTGACATTCCTGTGCTTAATCAGCGTGGCTGGAGTGAATAATTTTTAACGACTATTCCATGTCAAGATTTGCTACGCTGCCTAGCTAGGGCCAAGGGAGGAGCTTTAGTGGTCGTGCCCAGCCCCGGGAGGGTGAGCTGCTCCCCGCGAAATGCTCACGAACCAAGCTATCCCGAGCATCCCCGCGAGCGTGAGCAACGAGGTCGGCCACCCCAGCCAAGAGTTCAGGGCCAGCAGGATGGACGCGAAAACGCCCAGCGTGATCGATATGCCTATGATCGAGCGGAGGCGTTTGCCGAGTTTGCGCTTCATTGTTTCACCACCCATCTTTTCAGATGGAGCGCTTAAAATTTTGTAATCTCTTGATGAGCTGTTCTTCCCTCTCGATCATCGAAAAGCTGGAAAAGCCGAGCCTGCCCACGGCCAGTATTGCAGAGTTGACCTATTATTGTTTCGATAGGGGGCGAAACATTTTCCTTCCCCGAAGTCCCCGAAAGGCCGCCAAGCAGAGTAGCAAATACTAAAACTAAAATGAGGTGAAATAAACGAAACCAATCGACATGAAAGTATTGTTGGCTATCTTCGCTGTTGCGGTGCTCTTAGTGTCTGTAGTAACCTTACCGGTGGCGGCATCGGGAGCCGTTGCGATAGTGATAGTCGGCATTGGTGCGGCACTTTACATGAGAAGGCGTAAAACTAGCACCGAACCGAGCACCGAACCGAGCACCGAACCGAGCACCGAACCGAGCACCGAAATAGGCGGAATAGAGTGACCTATATTGTTTCGATAGGGGGCGAAACAACTCCACCCCCCGAAGACCCCGAAAGTGCGCCAGATAAGTGGTAGTTAGGTGAATACATGAGTAAGATAATTCTATTGGGAGTAATTCCAGTAATTGCAGTAATGCTATTAACGACCGCAGGAACCGCTTTTGCTCAAGGCGGATTTGACCAATTTGGATATAACTATCGAGCAAGGATATTCGTCGGAAAAGCAGATGGTGTTGACAGAAATCCCGATGGAACAGTTTGGGGTGACCCAACTTATGCAAACGACCACCTTGTTATGAAATGGAGCAAAGCATGGGATGATGCAAGATTCGGTTCAGGACCTTGGACACCTGAAGCATGGTGCAGCAACGAGTGGAATGGTATGGCTCTAGGTGGTTCAGGAGAAGTATGGCATTACAAAATAATTTGGGTTGGTCCAGAGCTAGAAACAAGTCCATACTGGAGAGAAGGGGGATATCCAATTTGGGGACAGTTTGAAGTAATCATGAGCCACGGAACAACCAAAGGAGAACAACACATCTGGGAAACACACGCAATTCCAACCGGATATGGATCTTGAATCTAGCCGAACCGAGCACCGGACTAGTATCAGTACTTCAAGATGCCAAGAGTAGGCGGAGCGCCTTCAGGTGGACAATAGAATCTTTACTTTTTTTCTAAAATCGCCGGGGGGCCTCCGACTTCTTCTTGGGGCCCTCCAACTTCTTCTGGGGGCCCTCCAACTTCTTCTGGGGGCTTTGCGCCTCCTCGCCTCCTTCGCCTCCAGAACCAGACAGCTGCCACGGCTATGGCGATTACTGCTATTCCAACGCCTATCCCAACGCCTAGCTGGATTTCAAGACCGCCTTCAGCGCTCGTGAAGTGGGCCGTCACGCTTTTTTCCGAGTTTATGATCACCGTCACGCTCGTCGAGGTCCCAGAAACGTCGCCGGACCAGTGGACGAACTCGTAGCCCGAGGCGGGGAAAGCCGTCAAGGTTACTTCAGTTTCTAACTCGTAGGTTCCGCCGGAAGGGCTAAGGCCCACGTAACCACTCCCCGAAGGATCGACAAAAGTAACGAGATCATATTGGGTTGGCGCTATTTGCTTTCGCTCGAAGTGGGCGGTTACTAACTTATCCGAGTCCATCGTCACCGTCACGCTCGTTGAAGTTCCCGATGCGTTCCCGCTCCATTGGCTAAAAGTATACCCTGGGGATGCCGTGGCCGTTAGTTCTACCTCGGTCCCGGCATTGTAAATCCCATCCTGTGGGTCGAGGGCCACGGAGCCGCCTGCAAGGGGGATGACTGAAATCGTGAGACTATACTGGATCGGTGCGAAATGAGCAGTCACACTCTTGTCCGAGTTCATCGCTACGATAGTCGTTGTGGATGTTCCCGTAGCGTCCCCGGACCAGTGGTCGAACTCGTAGCCTGAAGCGGGATTAGCCGTAACGGCCACGTCAGTCCCCTCGTCATAGGCCCCTCCCGTGGGATTGAGGCTAACCGAACCGCTTCCTGAGGGTTCAACCCCGGTGGTGAGATCGTATACCTCAATTGTCTCTATGTTCATCCTGACGATAGGCCTCAGGACGACTACCTCTCCCAGCAAGGGCTTCCTCTCCACCAAGATCCACACCTCCCACTTCTGCCCCTTTAGGGCCTCTTGCCCCGGTATGCTCAGCCAAACTTGGAACTCGGCGGATGTGTTCTTCTCGATGGTGAACGACGAGGGGTAGGGGGTGACCCAGTTCTCGTTTGGAATCGGCGAGTAGCCCGGCCTAACACCCTCTACGGGAGGAGTTTCGACGGTAATGTGGACCACGCGCGCAACGTTATCGCGGTTCCACACGACAATGTTCCTCGAAATGTAGAGTTCTCCAACTGGAACACCGTCTGCCGTGAACTCTCCGGGCGATACCGTGAATACTTCCCCTTCCTGAGCGCGTGCAATAGGGCCAGCGGAGAGGATTAATGAGGCAATCATGAATGCTGAAAACAAAACTCCCTTTAGACGCTTGGTTCTCACCTTTTCACCCCTAATGTGCCGGATTTGGCGAAGGCACCTAGAACTTCTCCTGACCTCCTTCCTTACCAATTGTGATATCTTGGATTATAGGTAATTAGGATATATAAACCTATTATAAAACCCAACTTAAATTTTGCCAGAATAATTTTTTTAGGTAAAACTTTTTTAGGTGGAAAAATTAATATCGCTATGGCAATCCGTGGGATCCGTCGATTTCTAATTGGAATTTCGATATGGGTTCTGCGGGCCGCGCGTGGCCGGGATCGGTTAGTTTTTCTAACCTCCTTTGCCTCCCCGACCACGCGCAAAGGCACTTACTCAATTAGTGCCAGGAAAACCACCCATTATCGGGTTCTCCTCATTCTCAGCCAGATGAGGATCCCAGCCAACAAAACTATCCCACCTGTTATCGCGAGCGGTACTATTGACGGTGGCGCAGGGGTCACCACGAATGTTCCCGCCAACCCTTCGACCTCGATATCGTGGGGGCCTTCGGCCTCACTCGAAACGGTGAATGTGACGGTCCTCATCGCCCCACCCGCAAGCGTCACGCTTTCAGCCGCCTCGATGATGTTGTCAATTTTCAGTATCACGTTGTAAGAACCTCTGAGATCGCCGACGTTTGCGACGACGACAGAGATGGTAACTGCCTTCCCAGCCCTGACCTCGCTAGGGTTGATCATCAGATTGCTGAACTCGAATTTAGCATGGGCAGGGACCAATGCATATCCTATCGAGAAGACCGATAGCCCAGGGGACTCCGCTCGATAATAGTGATATGTGTCATCCTCCCCTATCCTCGTGGTCGGCAAAGAAACCCACACCCCGGCGACCGAATCCCATCTCCGCATGACCATGGAATCTGGGTCCACGTCCTCCGCGGTTATCCAGGCCTTCTCCACCCTGAAGTTTATCAAAACGATGTCTATGTCAGCATCGGTTATGTTCTCGGAGACTATGCTTAGGTAAACATAAGTGACCCCCAGAGCTCCAATCGCTATCTCAGCCGGTCTATCGGTCAGCTGCTGGACTGTTATCCTCACGTTTTCGACATTTTCCGCCACATCTATCGTCATCCCGGTTATAGCGGTGTTCTCGAACTCGATGGTCGCGTTCTCGTCCGTCGTTATGGATGGGATATCGACCGTTAGGGCTGGTTTGGGTGGCACATACAACTTGAACGACCAGTTCTCAGACCATGGGCCAACATTCCCCGCCCCGTCAACTCCACGGACGCGCCAGTAATAAGTGCCAATTGCAAGAGCCTCAGCCGAAGTTAGGTCATAAGCCGAAGCGGTTAGGTCGGTCTTCTGGAGGACAATCGAGGTAAATCCTGCATTCCCGGCGATGGATAGGTCGTAAGTTACCCCAGATAGATCACTAACATCGGACCAGTCCAAGAGCGGGGTGTTGTCGGTTATGTTCTCATTATCGGCGGGCGAGATAAGCGAAGGTATGGGTGGAGGCACGTTATCTACTTCTTCTGGGGGTGGAGGTAGAGGGGGTGGAGGTGGTGGAGATGGTGTGCTCACGGTTAGCGACCACGTGTCCGACCAATCGCCCACATTGTTCGCGCCATCCACCGCTTGAACGCGCCAAGAGTAATTGCCATCCGAGAGAGCCTCGCCGCTTGTGAGCATGTAGGTTGAGTCGGTCAATCCGGTCTTGGGCGCCATTCCTCTAATCTCCAGCGTGTAGGTGACACCCGATGGGTCGGTGACATCGGACCAGTCGAAGGTCGGTGTGTTGTCATCGGTGGTCGTCCCGTCCGCAGGTGAGAGCAGCGTAGGCGCGGGCGGTGCCTGAGTGTCGGGAGCTTCAACCGTTCCAACCCATATCTCGATGAGCTGCCATTCGGCGGGTGCACCAACGGTTCCTGTCCAAGTTTCAATCAATTGCCACTCGGCTGGGGCTTCAACAACCCCGGTCCACATTTCAATTAGCTGCCATCCAGCGGGGGATTGAACAGCCCCAGTCCAAGTTTCGATCAGCTGCCATTCCGCAAGAGCCTCAACAGTCCCGGTCCATGTTTCGATAAACTGCCATTGAGCTGGGGACTCTACCGCACCGTCCCAACTTTCTATGAGTTGCCATCCTACGGGAGCTTGGATAATCCCATTCCAAGTGTCGATGAGTTGCCATTCAGCGAGGGCTTGGACGGTCCCAGTCCATGTCTCTACCAGCTGCCATCCGGCTGGGGCCTCAACCGTCCCGGTCCATGTCTCAATCAGCTGCCATTCGGCTAGAGCCTCTATGACTACCGTCCACGTTTCAATGAGCCGCCACACCGGGAGCACGCGTATGGTGATGTATGGGTTTGGTGGGAGATAGGAGTACCAATTCAGTCCCTCCACGACATCTATGGTGCCCGAGATGACGATCGGGTGGTTATCTGTGGGAACATGCAGCACGCCCCCATAGCCCGAGGCGCGCATCACTATGTCGACGAAGAAATTATCGTCATGTGGGTAGCCGTAAGTGTGATCCACGACAATCGAGTACCTCCACATATTCTCGTTCTCGAATGGGATACCTTCGGAGAAAATCACATTTGTCGATATCGTGTCGAGGTTGTCCTCCAAGTAGGCAGAAGCACTCACGAACGTGAAGTTTTCTGATGGCGTGACGGCGCTGTCCGTGCGCGGGGAGTCCCAGTAGAAGCCAAGCGAGAAGTACCCAAGTTCGCCCGGAATGTCCCAGCGCAGCTTGAACCTGAGGGTAAACTCTTGGCCCGGCCCGACCTCGATGATATCACCGCCCGGTTCATCAGGAACACCAGGCGCGAGGACAGGAGCGGCGGTAAACGACATCGAAAGCGCTAGGGCGAAAATCAGCAAGATAGAAATTATGCCGCGCCTAACGCTCTCGGTCCCCACTTGTGGGCCTCTCCCGGACTTGTGCTAGATACTCGGGTCTATGACCGTGATGGTGTCCCAGCCCTGGAAAAATACGCCGTTGACCAAGCCTGTTACTTTAATGTCCGCCTCCCCAACGCTGACGATGGCTTGTATTGCTGACCTGCTGAACTTTACCATTAGTTTTTTCCCACCTCCCCCCGTCGGATCCGGCTCGGCGGGCACCACGTCGTTCAGCAAAATACTTCCTATGTCGATGTCCGCAACGTCGTAGCCCTCGGGAAGCTCGATGTGGCAGGTCATCCATTTGTCCTCGTTTTTAAGGTTGAGGGTCCTAGGGGTGATGCGGACTGTCGCCTCCACCCATTTGCTAGTTACGGTGCCGCTTATGTAAATGGTCTGGCTCCAGTGGGCATAAGCGAACCCAGATGCGGCTATCATCATCAAAATTAAACTGAGCGGCGCCACGAACCTCCGACTATCCAGCCCCTTTCTCCTCCAACTTTTGGCCCTCCATTTTCTGACCGCCCGATTTTTGCCCAAGCGGATCCCGAAGAAGATGCAGGCTCCTGAGGTGATTGCCAATGCTGTTAGCGCGAAGTTAGCCGCAAGGAATGACCAGGCACTGCTGAAGAAACTTTGGACGGCTATCACCGCCCAGCCCAACTTCGGGATGGTTAGGATGATCTTGCCCCTCACTTGGCTTTGGAAAACGGGGTCTATGTCGGGCTTGCTGTTGGCGTCACCCTTCGTTACGAAAAGCTTTCCACTTCCACCCTTCGCAACTTCGGTGACTCGATGGATGACCATTGTTCCATCCCGCCAGAATTGGATGATGTCTCCCACCCCGATCGAATCGGCTGAAACTTCTTGGACGATAGCCAGGTCCCCTGTATCCATGGCCGGCCTCATGCTCCCGCTAAGCACTGTGGTCGGTTGAATTCCCAGAAGCCCGGTCGATGCCCAGACCATCAAGACGGCAAATATAGATACAACCATCCAGCTCTGTAGCGAAGATTTTTTGTTCCTCCCGAACCCTTTGGCTTCAGCTGGTATTCCTGCCCTCCTCAAGGCGAATGGGGAGATGAATTGATTAATTAGGAGGAAGCCCATGGCTGGAACCATCACGCCCACGAGGGCCTCGATGCCCCACGAGAGATGCGGCAGGATGGGCGAAAACCACCAGAAGGCCATGAGTGGGCCGCGGTAGGCTAGAGAGGCCACCGGTCCGCCTATGAAGGCAAGGTAAGAAGCTAGGAGGTTTTCAGCGATAATCGGCAGGAAGCTGATGCCTAGGAAACTAGCTATCTCCAAGGGGTGGTTAAGTCCTAGAAGCCTAACCGTGGATATGGCTACGAATGAGTATAGGAGGGTTATCAGACCGATGGTTAGAAATGGTCTCCCCCTTCCGTAACTTTTTATGAGGTATGCTCTAGAAAACTCCATGCCTAGAAGGGTCGATAGGACGAGAGTTAAATTGATGACTAAAGCTTTTGGGGCAAACGATAAGACGCTCCACCCGAAACCCACAAAGAGGCCAGTATTAATGAGGATGATTACGAAGAAGATTGCTACGCTTATTGCAGCGATTGTTACTTTCCCGTTGAACCATAACCTTATCCTCACCACGCCGCAGGCTTTCAGCGCCACTAGGGCTAGGAAGCCCCAAGAGGCGGATGGGAGAAGGTATGCCATTAACCCTCCCGGTCGTAACACGTTCAAGAGCGCATAATTGAGTAGAAGCAAAGCTAAGACGACGAATGCCATTTGCTTGCCGACTCCATTACGCCCATTCAGCATCTTTCTTACGACCTATTTCCTGACTCCCGACTTCTTAAAAAATAAATAAAAAAGGGGATTTTGGCGTTTCCCCTTTATTTCTATGGCAGTGGGTACTCGTCATATTGCACCGCTACTATTCCAACGGTGAAATTCAGCGTTTGGCCCTGAGGTGCATCTTGGAGAACATGGACCCAGAAGCTCATTTCGTCTGAATACTCGCAGTACTCCAGTTGCTGCCCAAAAACACCACTTTCCTTCCACCATATTTCGATGTCGTAGTTGTCGTCGCCGGTAAGGTCAAGCCTAATCTTAGGGTCCCCTTCTCTTATTTCGACACCATCGATGACGACCGCGGCGATTATCAATGGCGTGCTTCCGGTACAGTGCGCATAGACGCTTACCGATGTCCAGTAGCTTGGGTAGACGTTGGTTAGGGTTAACGTAACAGTATGGGGATCCGTTATTACTGCCGTGGTACGACCTACGTTCTTGGTCACTTGCCATTTTAAAGGTGGAGGGCCTTCGAAGTTATCACGACAATTGTAGTCGTTTTCCAATGGGTGATCGTCTTCAGCGCTGGCGTCTGTGAACTCCCAGTCAAGATCTCCCGACGCAATACTACCTTCGATGTTTAAAGTCTGCGACCAATGAGCATAGGCTACTCCCGTCGAAAGCAACCCTAGCATAAGGACCATTATAAACGCCAGTAGCTTTGAGTTCCGCATTTGCATCCCTCGTCAAATCTCAGGTGATGTCGATTTGCGACGAAGCCTAATCGTAGTTCCACTGAACGAATGTGAGGTATCCCGCAAAGGTCGCTGTGGCATCCTGTGGGCAATTTTCATATTCCCCTAGGTCGTCGTTCCAAACTTCCTGCAGAATGTGTATGCCTATGACCGCCCACGCTGTTTGGCAGGGATCGAGTTGTGGGTAGTCGGGCCAATCGCCATCGTCTATCCAGCAATCCACGAATCGTAGCAAATTATCTGGATCACTGACGGGTTCGATATCGCAGTCCACCAAGTTCACAGGTATGCTTCCACCGTTGGCTATTTCAACGTATATCCATGCCTCATAGGACGGATACACATTATCGAGTTCTACGACTAGGGTCTCATAGATGTTGTCTCCATTGTGGGTACCTTTCAGATCCTCTAGCCGCGCGTCAACCTTGCCAACGTCCTTGCCGAGGTACTCGTAATCCTCGTAATCGACATCTACCCATCCAACGCAAACTGTACCTGTTTCCACACTACCCTCGATGTAAATGGTCTGGCTCCAGTGAGCATATGCAAGTCCGCTAATGCCCAACGCTAGGAGCAGAGCAACGAACATTCCCATAGCTTTCTTCATCTTTTACCACCTTTTCACTTGGGCTATCATCGGTCGGCATTTGCCTCCCTTTAACGAGGGCTCCCTTTTAGTCCCCCGAACCCAGCTTGTTTAGCGTGCCCTGGATCATAGCACGATGCACTTAGCATCCATGAAAAAAGCTACCGAGAACCTGAATAAGGGGTTAAGAAATCGAGTTCGGAAAATGTATTTAGAAACCCAGTTCAGTAGCCTAAAATTGATATATTCTCAGGCTTTCGGACCTGACTTGCCCAACAACTTTAAACTGTATTCATATCTTGTCACGCCGTCGAGCACATAGAAGGTATGCATTTGCTCCGCACCCGGTATGCGTGGAAGTTTTCTCAAGTAAAGTACGGGCTTACCCAACCCCTCGGCCAGGGAGACGAGGTCCTCCAGGGACTTCAGCGCTATTGTCACCCTCTGCTTCTCATACGATGGCTCCTTCGCCACCTCCATGATGGCCTCCTTGAATGGCTCGATGACCTTCTCCACCGCTTTCTCGCGTCTCCTGGGCCCAGTTCTCGTAAAACCCCATGCTGTGGAAATCAAGCCCACCAACGCCACCGCGGACACCGCGTAAAAAATGCGCCTGTAGGTCAAGACCTCATCGTGATAAGTCGTCTTGGTCTGCTGAATTGAGCCCGAGAAGGTATTCTCCACGCCGCTCATCACAATTTGGCTACCTTCAGCGCCCCCGTACTTGAAGCTCATCACCAACTCCGGGACGATTGATTCGTCGATGGTCCCCACATCGGTCTCGGCTACAGTATTGATCTCGGGTTTAACCCTCAGGTTGTACGTGGATGACGAGGTCCCGGTCTCGTCGTCGATTACATCCTTTAGCCCCTCGAACCAGGGGACGGTGATGAAAAGATCGGTTGAGAACTCCACCATCCCCCCGCTGGAGCTGACCGAGTTTTCAGCGACAACTGGAAGGCGTTTCGTCCATTTCTCAGGCGATTCCATATCCATGCCCACCGAATATTCGGTCGTGACGCTTGCTGGGCGATCGCAAATAAACGTGTAATGGAAAGTGACCGCCACGTTCTCGACTATGTTGAGGTAAAGGGCCCCCTCACCCGGGCCCATCGTTAGCCGATTTTCATAGATTTCGTTGGGCTTGAGTCCGGCGATGTAATCATATTCACCAACGTGTTGATATCTGGACAACGTGATGACATTCTCCTCCTTGACGGGAAGCGAATGCGCGGAATATATGCCTATTACTGCCCCCAAACTGAATAGCGCGAAAAAAACAAGTAAAATCATAAGGCTGGTTCTCGTCAGGCGAAACAATTTGACCTTTTTGATCGCTTTCCAGGATTTTCCGGCCCTACCCATGGTCGAACCTTCCGACATTTCCGAGCGAATATGTTGTGGCAGCTATTTAGACCTACTGCTCAACCGAATCTATTTTTTGTTCAGAAACTCAATTCTGTAACGGGGTTAAGAAATTCATTTTCTCTGGGTTTAATTATGCCCTATGCCCCATCAGAACTGTGAATTCTTGATGGAATTTGGAGAGAAACCAGCCTGGCCAAGAAGTGTGATGCTTAAACGAGCTCTTGCCAGACGTACGGGCGCCGATGTCGCCGATGAGATCTTGGAATTTTTGGGGACGGGCAGGCTGCGCGATGTCGAGGAGATCGCGGAGGCGGTCGACTTGCCCGAGAAAAAGGTGGAGAAGATTCTAGATTTCCTCGCGCGGACTGGCTTCATCAGAAAAGGCGTGCAAATAACTCCCCTGGGCTCTAACTTTATCAGATTGCCGGTCGAGAGATGGAGGCGCCGCCTATAGGTTCTTCGCGACGCCCTTGAAGTTTTTATATGCCCTCAAAAATTCGAGTCCCTTTTCCGTGATCTTAAATTTCCTCGCAGGACCTGGGTGAAACTTATCAAGCCTTCCGGATAAGCAAATCCAAGTACCTGTTTATCACGTTGAAATTCAAATTGGCGCGATAAGCGGTTGCGAGCGCCTCTTCCCCAGCAGTAACTAAGAAATTCTTAAATACTGAGAAGATAAATTTATTTGGTGATAGAAATGGCAGAAGCCTACGTCTGCAAAGTGACTTCGGTGGGTCAGATAACTCTCCCCAAAGAGGTCAGGGAAGAAATGGAAGTTGGGGGGGAGGATTTTGTTATCCTGGAGAAAGTCGGGGAAACGTATTTCCTGAGGAAAGTCGGGGGTGAAAAAACCATCCTGAAGCGAGTCCGAGCAAGGGTGAAGAAGAGCGGGATAACGAGGGAAAAGCTGGCCGAGATCATCGAGGAAGTGTCCAAGGAAACGTGGAGAAAAACGCATGAGGGCATTCGTTGACGCCAACACCATAGTGAGCGGGTTACTCTTCGCTGGTAATGAGGCTGTCCTGCTCGAGCTCGGAAGACTGAGGGCCCTGCGCTTGTTGACCAATGAATACGTGTTGGGGGAGGTGAGGGCGGCCCTGAAGAGGCAGGAGCTTCGCCTCACGGAGGAAGAACAGCAGCGTTTGATGAAGTATACGCTGGAGTGCACCTCCATCGTCGAGGATCCATCAGAAGAGGAAATCAAAAAGCATTACGATTTGCTCAGAGATAAAAAGGACCTACCCGTCGTTGTCGGGGCAAAAAAGGAGAATTGCGAATGCCTGGTCACCGGTGATAAAGAGTTACTTTCGGAGAAAGTCAAACGATTTGTAAATTCGACCACTACATCCGAGTTGTTGGGGAAGCTGATAAAGGAAAAATTCCTGCGGCTTTGAGCCCGAAAGGGATGAAGAAGCTTAAAGGGGGAAGGATTACCTACGGAAAATAGCCGAGAAAATCGGCCCCTCGCATTCCACAGTTGCTATGCCTATAGGTTCTTCGCGACGCCCTTGAAGTTTTTATAGGCCTTCAGGAAGAGGAGTCCCTTTTCCGTGGTTTTAAGTTCCCCTGAACCCTCACCGGAACTTATCAAGCCCTCCTGAACGAGCAGCTTCAGATACTTGTTGACCACGTTGAAGTTTAAATTGGCACGGTAAACGATAGAGGTTTTCCTAGCGCCTTCCTTGGCGAGGGAAAGAATTTCCCCGATGATCTCAAACCTTCCTCGGCGCAGAATGCCTCCTCCTACCCTCCTGGTCCACTGGTTATAGTATCGGGGGATTATAAATAGTATATCGAACCCACCACCAAATCGGCTTAAAAGGTTGGGCTTTTTGTGAGTGGAATAGTGTTTTA
>Ga0315312_1000937_pt1 | contig 26652 bp, 24 predicted proteins | sample TDP7_MG_FD_203629 | JGI IMG/M metagenome (GOLD analysis project Ga0315312, IMG submission 203629) | Freshwater sediment microbial communities from Lake Towuti, South Sulawesi, Indonesia - TDP7 | ecosystem: Environmental > Aquatic > Freshwater > Lake > Sediment | place: Indonesia: South Sulawesi... | reverse complement strand
TTGCTTCATGATCCGGCTTCGGATTGGAGGCAAACTTAGATACCCTCGGCTTCGGTGTCGAAATACTAAGCGTATCGTGTCCCGACGCCGTAATTCGCACACCCTTAACCGGCACGTCTGTCGTGAAAACTACACCGAAGGCATTCTGACCATTGACGTTAACTCCCGTGTTGGCATAAACACTCGCGGCGCTGAACGCAACCGGCGCTCCGAGGGAACCATCCGCACGAATCGCCTGCCAGGTACCCGTGTCGTTGCCGCCTCGCTCAAACAGAAAGACAATATCCGTCAGAAACGGAAAAATCGTCTGCTGGAAGTTGATCCCGTCGATCGATGAGATATTAGTGGCCCCGTTCAGCCGAAACAGAAAGTTGTCAGCCTTGGCACCAATGTCGCCTACCTTAGGGTCGGAAGTCCCACTGACGGTAGGACAACCGGCCGGGACAGGGTCCCCGTCGGGCCAATGATATTCTACGCCGCCTATGACATACCACCGCGTCGTTGTACCCAGCACCAGATCCCCATTGGCGACAACATACTCGGTCCCCCCATACCGAAGGCTGACGATCGCATCATTAACCACGGTAACATCCGCCAATCCAGTAAGCTTGTCGGCGTGGGCAGAGGTAGTCACAAGCGCCAGCACAAACAAGGTTAAATAAATAAATTTTATATACATAATAATCCTCCTTTGACAAACTTAAGTTAATAATGTTTTAGCTATAAGAAACAAAGTTCTTCAAGATTTGTTTTATTACCTCCTTCCATCAAAAGCGTGCTCTTAGCACTTTTTAGACATCTCAAACCTCTACTTCCAAGATGCAATCAAGCTACTGCAACCTTTCAGCAGGTAGACCATAATCGTATGTAGTGATTTCAAGAGGAACCATCTTATCAGAATGGCCATCGACAAACATGCAGTTAATCCATCTCTTATGACGATCGCGTGCCACTCGCCGGGAACTATCCGGAGCTGACGGCAGATGACTCGGGTGCCAGACATCCAGCGACTGCATCTTAACTTTCATGGTCTCCGGTGGATCGTCCTTTAGTATGATTTTAATGTGAGCTTTGTCTGGAATATATTCGTAGTCCGCCATATAAATCGTGGTCGCATGGCGGGGAAATTCATCCAGCTTGGTAAACCCAAAATTTTCCTTCAAAGTGCCCTTTAAGTCGAAGGCGTTAGTGCAATAATCGACCGTTTGTTCTTTAATCGGATAGCTTGGACAATCATATATCTTGACTTCATAATAATGGTCGAACTTGACGGACTGCCCGCCAATATAAGGCATAAACAGAACAGGCCATCTCATATCTATACCGGTATATATAGCAACACCCGGACGTAACTCAGCCCGCGGCAATAAATAATTGTAATCATTTGCATATAAATGCATTGCCAGACCGATCTGCTTCAGATTGCTCAGACACCGTGTTGCCTTAGCCTGCTCTTTGGCTCTACGCAACGCAGGCAACAGGATAGCAAGCAATAAAGCGATAATCGCTATAACCACCAATAGTTCTATGAGCGTGAACCCTTTAATGCGTTTCTTCCAGTCCATAATGCACCTCCCACTTTATCAGTGGGATAATACTTTTTTTATTTTTCCACTCCTATTTTAATGAACTTGCCACCAGCAAGTCAACCTTCTTGGGGACAAATATCGCTATATCAAAGGCTTTTCTGTAACCAAAGAGGCTTTTTCCAACATATTTTAGCTTATCATTCTGGGCCGGCAGCCCAGCAATAAGCCGAATTTTATCAAACTCAAAATAATAGACGATTACCGATGGTTGTCACCTGCAAAAACCACAATAAAAGTATTTAGTTTCAATTTAACATTGGCAATTTCTCTTTTTATTGACATTTGTGGACAGTTTTGGTACTATTTTGTGCGGCATCCCTTATTATTTAAATAAAGGGAGAAAGAACCGGATGGCTAACATCCCATCTATAGTTGCAGAACTTGTCGAAACGTTCGACCGCAATATCGAGGCATATCGTTCGCAGAAATACAACGAGGCCCAGCTACGCAGAGAATTCATCGACAAATTGACATCACCGACAAACAAATTGACAATCTCCTATGACCTCTACGGCCTAACCGAGGAAAAAATAAAAATCGTGAAAGAAAATATATAATACAAAACAAAGAATCCCAAAGCTAAAAAGAAGAAATAGAATGTCACTGGCGGAGAATACTAATGGCAAGAATTATCAAGGTACAATGTACGGGCAGAGAGCAGCATGTCAACGAGATTGAACTGGAAAATGTGCTGGGGCCCAATGTCGTGATACACGGCACGCCGATTGACACAGGTCGGCCGATTCCTGAACGCATCGTCAGAAAGTGCGAACAATGCAGCGAGGGCAGAGTTATCCTCACGCGTGAGATGATTGAAGAAAATCTCTAAGAAAATTCATTAATTGCTGCATATGCAAGTCTTCCAATGACGGACCCATCCTGCGAGTCTACGAGTCATCGAATCTGTTCAACAATAGCACCACCCAGTTTATTAATAATAAGGCAATAGTCTTTTTGAAAAGACTATATGACTATAAAATACATATTTTATAGATGTCACTTAACAATCGTCCACTCACTTACGCTTGTGGCTCTGAATTCTGCCATCTGTCCTCTGTTATCTATCCTCTTATCCCCAGTCACATGTCACGAGTTATGAGCAACGGGAAGTCCTTTTCAGTTCGTGTTTAGGTTTGTGTCTAACAGTGCCTTAGCAAGTTTTGTGCCGGAAACCTGTGGCTTTACCAAAAGTCAAATACATTTTTGTCGACGCATAAAAAAGTGTGCAAAACTTGCTAATTTTTTAAAAAAGCTCGAATTTTTACGAATTTTTGCTAATTTTTGCCAATTATACACTTTCTAAACAGCTACTTTTCACTCCACAGCGTAAAGGAACCTTATATTTCACGATCCAAAATAATCGCTCATCCCTAACCGCTTTTATAAAAAGCAGTTATAAAATATTAGAAACTTAGGGAAAATAAATCCTTTGTAAGATATTTTGCCTATTTTAACTAAAGATTTTTCCTCGTCCCTTCCGATACTTATATTACTCTTTTATAGGAAATTGTCTATTTTTACAATCAGTATGTCATACATAGACTTATGAGGCAAAATAGGCAACATATATAAAAAAGAATATAATGGAGCTCAGATTATGGTAAAAGAAGATATTTTGGCACGTTATTTACAGCCACTCCTGCAGGGCGATAGAAAAGCCTGCCGAGCCGTCATCGAGGAAACCATGCAGAGTGGTGTACCCGCCAACTCTGTCTATATCCACGTAATATGGCCGATAATGATGGAGATCGAAAAATTGCTGCGAGCTAACAAAATCAGTCCCACCGAGGAGCATTTGGCCACCCGAATTAACCGCACAATTGTAGACCAGCTCCAAAATAAATTACCACGCCGACCCAGAAAGAATAAAAAAATAGTTGTTTGTTGTGCCCAAGATGAACTGCAAGAGCTTGGTGCTCAAATAATTGCAGACCTGTTCGAAAGTAACGGCTGGGAAGTAAGATTTCTGGGTGGCGGTTTAACTAACGACGATATCTATGCCTTCATAAACGAATATGCTCCCGACCTGCTGCTTATCTATGGCACCAGCCCAAAACAGGCCCCAGATATTCGGCGACTAATAGACACCATAAAAGCCGTAAACGCCTGGCCACATATGCGGATAATGGTTTCGGGCGGGCTATTCAATCGAGCTGAGGGACTCTGGGAAGAAATCGGGGCTGACGCATTCGCTGCAACAGCTCTCGAGGCGGTGCAAATCGCATCAACCAGTGACGAGATTCCACGCTGTGAGCGAAGAACAATAAACCGCCGAAAGAAAAGACGCCAGTTGATGCCTGAGTCTCAGCTAAACGAAGCAGCACAGCAAGTGCCGGTGGAAGTTGCATAATAGTGACTCACGGCTAATGAAAAACCTATATTATAATTTTACCACGCTGCCCCGCTCATTGTAACAGACTAAATCATGTCTTTCACCAGAGTAATCCGGCACAGAATGAATGATGATACGCTTGTCACTAAGCTGTTCTATTTGAATAATGGCCGCTCTTTTTTCATTCTGCAGATATTCAGCCACTTCCGGCGAGACAGATAGCTCAATGCGTTTTATCTGCTTTTTGGAGGCTGAAAGATTCAACAGCCGAATAATCTCAATAGCCGATGACTCATGGCTTTTTACAAAGCCCGTGCCTGCGCAATGTGGACATGCCAGATAGGTGCTGAACTGCAGCGAGGGACGCATCCTCTGGCGTGTCATTTCCACTACGCCGAACTTGCTTATCCGCATTATTCTTATACGAGCACGGTCAGCCTTGACCGCCTCCCGAAAGACTTTTTCCACATCTCTACGGTGTTTTTCAGATCGCATGTCAATAAAATCACAGATTATTAGTCCGCCCAGGTCGCGCAATCGCAGTTGCCTTGCTATCTCAGGCGCCGCTTCCATATTGCTCTCGTAGGCGGTCTGTTCAGCGTTTTTTTGACCGCGGTATCGTCCACTATTGACGTCGATTGCGACCAAGGCCTCGGTTTGCTCGATTACAATCGAGCCGCCGCCTTTAAGCTGAACCGTGCGGGACTGAATTTTAGCGATTTCGTCCTCAATGCGGTATTTATGAAACAGCGGAACTTTACTATCATAATATGTCACTTTGGGCTTCAAACGTGGCGTAGCGATGGAAAGAAAGTCCCTGATTTTGCGCACCACATTTGCCGAGTCACATATTATTCTGCTTACTTGGCCGTTAAAAATATCTCGCAGCGCCCTGATAACTAAGTCCGATTCCTGATAAAGCTCGCCAGGTGCGATTTGCGTCTCTATCCGCTTTTCGATGGCCCTCCACAATCTCTCCAGATACCTCAAATCATTCTGAATATCTTTTTTCGAGCATCCGTGTCCTGCTGTTCTGATAATGAAGCCTTGTGCCTTAGGGGGATTGCTCTGCGCAAGAATCTGTCTTAGTCTTTTGCGTTCGTCATCATCCTCAATTTTGTGTGAAACTCCATGCTTTCGCATCCAGGGCATCATAACCAGGAACTTACCTGGCAAAGCAAGATAGGTGCTAAGGGTTGGCCCCTTGGTCTTTACGCCTTCTTTGATCACCTGAACGACGATTTCTTGCCCTTTGCGAAAACAATTCTGGATAGGCGGCCGCTCTTTTAGCGATTTCCTCTGGCCGACGCTTTCAACAATGTTACCACGAGCACCAGGGAAATACCGCGGATGCAGGTCACTGACGTGCAGAAAACCATTTTTGTCAGCGCCGATGTCTATAAATGCTGCCTGTATGCCGGACTCAATATTTACTACTTTGCCCTTATAAATGTTGCCAACGTGACTGCCCAGGCTGGCTCTTTCTATGTACAGTTCTTCAAGGTTGCCTGCCTCAACTACCGCGACCCGACATTCCTCGCTCTCTGCAACATTTATCAGCATCTCTCTTGCCATTGTTTTATCCTTATCGGTATTTACTATTTTCTATTTATTATTTACTATTATTTCCGAATGTTGAATTCTTTTCAAATAGTCAATATTCAATTGCAAATTGTCAATTGCTTTGCAATTGTACATTAGTGCGCTTAATCGGCGCTGTTAGCTTTTCTACATCTATTTCCAGCAGCTTCAGAATCTCATCAACTCGTATCGAACCAGCAGAGGTGATTTTGCATTTAATAACTACGCCCCTATCATCCAATTCAATTGATTCCAAGAAAGGCCTGACGTCAACCCGTCTCTCGTCTCCCGTGTCTCGTGACTCGTGAATCGAGCGACGAGCGACGAGCGACGAGCGACAATGTTTCAGAGATTTCCGCCGCTCTACAACAAGACTTTCACTTGCCGACAAACGCTCAATTCTGGCCCTTAACTGGTCATTAAGATATTCCTGCCGGACCAGCAATACGTATGTGACTAAACAAGGCCGAAACGACGTATCTGCTTTTACAAGGCTTACCGAAAGCAGTTCACATCCTTCGGGCAATTGTGCAGAAAGCCTGGTTTTAATCTGTGATTCATCTAACTCGCCAACTGCCCGAATGCACAACAATTCGTCATCTGATTCGACGCCGACAGGTCTCGGCAGAGGCAAAGATAGCTTTGGATGTGGATTGAAACCTTGACTGTGCTGGATTTTTAGACCTGCTCGAGCACAGGCTCGCTGAAAAACCTTGAGCATCTCAGCGTGACAGATATACCTCAGAGCACCACGAACCCTGAATTTAATCAGCACTAAAATAGTTTCCTTCGAAACCGTTATGTGCACATCTCCTTAATAGCATCTTGCATATACATCTTAGTATTATGCCCATCTTTGCCCGAAAAACAAGTATTTTCAATCAAATACTCATGCACTTGCACACAAAGATTCGAGAAAGGTCAAAAAAGCCAATTTTCACTCAAAATACAAAGGCCCAGAGAAAATACTAAATCCGAAGCCCGAAATCCGAAACAATACCGAAATTCGAATGTTCAAATGTTCAAAACTTATTGTTTTGGTAATTTGAATTTTGGTAATTCGAATTTGTTTCGTATTTCGATATTCGAATTTCGAATTTGATAGCGGTTTTGCTTCGTATTTTCCCTGGCCTTGCCGGGATTTTTCTTGCCTCTGGCGATAATACCGACCATAATACCGCCGGCACAAACGAGACTATGCAGCTTTGACTCGACCATAACAACTTTAGGATGAAATATTGTGTTATTTTGAAAAGTATAGAGAAAATAGTCGTTACCTAAAAACTCTTGGAATCAAGGAGGTAGCTATGAAAAACACAAATCGAATGATGGCCATTATGCTGGTCTGTGTGATTCTGATCAGCGCGACGTGCGTCTTGGCGCAGGATTGGCCGCAGTGGCGAGGACCCAATCGGGATGGCAAAGTCAGCGGCTTCACCGCACCGGCGAAATGGCCGACAGAGCTGACGCAGAAATGGAAAATGACGGTGGGCTGGGGTGATGCGACACCCGCTCTGGTGGGCGAGCGGCTCTATGTCTTCACGCGGCAAGGCGATGATGAGGTCACCCTGTGCCTGGACGCGGCCAGCGGAAAGGAGCTATGGAAAGACAAATACGCGGCGCAGGCCGTGACTGGAGCAGCCGCCCGGCATCCGGGGCCCAGAAGTTCGCCCACGGTGGCAGATGGGAAGGTCGTTACACTGGGCGTGGGCGGGGTACTCTCCTGCCTAGATGCCGCCACCGGCAAGCTCGTCTGGCGCAAGGACCCATTCCCCAAGGTCGTGCCTCAATTCTTCACGGCCATGTCGCCGATCATCGTCGATGGGATGTGCATCGCGCAGCTCGGCGGCAAAGACAATGGCGCAATCATCGCCTACGACCTGGCCAGCGGCGACGAGAAGTGGCGGTGGGCCGAGGAAGGCCCGGATTATGGCTCGCCCATCCTGCTGACGGCGGGAGGCACCAAACAGATCGTGACACCGACGGAAAAAAGCATCGTGGGCGTTGGCCTAGCCGACGGAAAACTCCTGTGGCAACTGCCATCTGTGCCCCAGAAAATGGCCTACAATGCCGCCACACCGATTGTCGATGGGCAAACGGTTATCTATGCCGCGAAGGGCCGGGGCACTAAGGCCGTCAAGGTCGAAAAACAGAGTGACGGCTTTACTGCCAAAGAGCTTTGGAGCAACCCGGAGCTTGCTGTGCAGTTCAATACGCCGGTGCTCAAAGACGGCCTGCTCTTTGGCCTATCGGACAGTGGTAATTTGTTCTGCATCAACGCTCAGACCGGCCAGACAGTCTGGACCGACGAAACACAGCATGGTCGCGGCGGTTTCGCTGCTATTGTTGACGCCGGTTCTTGTCTGCTTGCCTTGCCCGAGAAGTCCGGATTGATCGCCTTCAAGCCTGACGGCAAGGGGTACGGCGAGCTCGCGCGCTATAATGTGGCCGATACGCCGATCTACGCGCATCCGGTGATTGCGGGCAATCGCGTCTTCATTAAGGACCAAGAGTCGGTGGCGATGTTCATGCTCGAAGCCGCCGATGCGCCCGCGAAATCCGAATGATTGAACCTTTAATAAACGTAGGTTGCGCAGAGACGGCACGGTTGACATTTTGGTTATTGTTGAGTACAATATATCAAATTCGTTGGCAGGAGATTAAACAATAACCAAGTTACTTGCTCAAGCCTTCAAGAAGGCGTCCCAACTGCCGGAGAATCTTCAGGACAATCTCGCCAGAGCGTTGATTGACGAGTTGACGTGGGAGGCTCGCTGGGATCAGGCGCTTGCAGAGTCTTCTGACCTGCTTGATAAGATGGCTGAGAAAGCCATAGAGGACTACCGAGCTGGTCGGACTAAGGAAATGGGATTCGACGAGCTTTGAAATCTCATCTTACAGCCGAATTCATAGATTGTTTTCAGCGCCTTCCCGATCACACAAAGCGAAGCGCCCGCAGAAGCTACCAACTTTGGCTAAAGAACCCGAGGCACCCAAGTCTTCAGTTCAAAAGAGTTGGGAAGAAACGCCAAGTGTATTCCGTGAGGGTCGGCATCGGCTGGCCAGCGCTGGGCGTGAAATATCGGGATTTGATGGTCTGGTTTTGGATCGGTTCCCACGCCGAGTATGAGTGATTTCTCAGAGAGTTGTAATATGTGAACCTATCACTGTTCAGAACGCTTGGTAGGGTGTGCACCGCACAACAATTATTTCGTTGCGGAATCCAAACGAAAAACGATATACGAGCGACGAGAGACGAGCGACGAATTTTCCTTGTCTTTTCCGACAATTCCGACCATAATATCAATATTGGGATTCGGCATCTTTGTTAACCCGATTGTACCACCATGAAAATAATGTCCTTGATTACCATTGGAGATGAAAAAAAGGAATAAAACTTTAGATTCGGTTAGATTGGCGGCTAAGAAAAATGCCTTTATCTGCCTTATGCTATTGGGCAAATGTCCCGACCTGACCGCATGATAACGACAGCCGATGTGCGCTCCGTTATAGAAAATGGTGAAATCATTGAAGATTACTCTGATGATACACGGGGACATAGCTGTTTGATACTTGGAAAAGGGGAAAATGGACGACCGATACATATTGTTTGTTCTGCAAAGGACGAATTTCTTGCGATAATTACTGCATATATTCCAGACCCCAAACAGTGGTCTAAAGATTATAAAGTGAGGATAAAAAAATGAAATGTATTCACTGTCAGGCAATTATGAAACGGGGAACTGCTCCTCTACATATCGATAGACAAGGCTGCCACGTAACATTTGATAATATTCCTGCCTGGGTATGTCGGCAATGCGGAGAGGCCTATTTTGAAGAAAAGGAAGTTGACACAATCCAGGATTTAATCCGAACGGTTGAGAAGAAGGCTCACAAACTTTCCTTGAGTGCATAATTTGACAAAACGATAAGACTACAGTATAAATAATTGTTAAGCTGTAGCAGAAACATTAAGAAATAGTGAGGTTTGAACAATGCAAAATAACAACATCAAAAAGGAAGCATACCGTCTATTAGAGAAGCTGCCAGAGAACGCAACGTGGGACGACTTAATGTACGAGATATATGTTCGCCAGACCATTGAAGCCGGTATTAAGGATAGCAAGGCTGACCGAACAGTAGATGTCAAGGAAGTTCGTGCTAAGTTTGGATTGACAACATGACAGTGCACTGGACGGATAATGCGATAGCGCATCTTCTGGATATTTATGAATATATATCGCGCGATTCACCTATATATGCTAAACGGATGGTAGATCGAATAACAAGACGGTCAGAACAGATAGCAAGCTTTCCAATGTCGGGCCGTAAGGTGCCGGAGTATGAAGCGGATGATGTACGCGAAATAATAGAGAAACCGTATCGAATTATTTATCGGATAAAACCGGACCAAATAGATGTTTTAGCGGTAGTGCACTGTAGGCAATTGTTGCCAGAATACATATAAATGGATGCTTGACCCTAGATTCTCGATTTTAAACTCGATATACACAATATGTAATACGAGACATGAGCGACCCATGCTTCGCCTTAGGCTAAGCAGGATAAAATGTTTGAACTTGGATGACACACGGGAACTTCAACATTAGATGTAATTATTCAATTGTTTGCTTTTGAATGATACGTGTTTTCAAAAGGACGTGAGAGAATAATAAATCAGGGAAATAAAACATGGATGAATGAAAACAATTTATGATGTTTTCAGAAATCCACAAGCAAATTGCTGAATCTCAAAGGCTCTACGACTCCGCAATTCGTTCATTGACGAATTCGGTTACAATGTCCTCTGTTCAAAAAGTACTTAATGAAAGAGCCCTACTTGAGCAATCCTTGATTTCATCTCTTTCTTCATCGCTAAACAAAATATCTTGTCTTAACAATATTACATCGACAGTATGCAATCTATCCTTAGCAAATAATTCAATAAGTTCTCTTTTTGATTCAAGTCACAGAATTATGTCAGAGATGCGGTCTGTTATGGAGCAACAGTACCAGTGGCGGGAAATCGTGAAAAACTTTACCATGACTAATCAACTCGCTGAATTGACATTGCGCCGCCACACTTCCGAAATTCTTTCTTTATCGCTTGCATCCCAATCAAAAATAATGGAGCTTCAATCGTTCCGATTGGGTGAGTCCATTTTAGCAAGTGAATCGTTTCAAAGATCACTTTTTAATGGACTTGAAAGGATATCAAAAACATACAATAGTCTTTTCAATGCCATTGGCAATCATAACGCTAAGATTGCCGGATTTTCTCCAGTCGTCACTCGACATCCACCAATAGATCTTTTTTGGGAATCTAGAGTTCTGGAAGAAATTACCGTACCTACAGATAAACGTCAATTAGAACCTGATTTGGACATCGGTGTAATATCCGAGGAAAGGTCCCTCGAGGATTTGCTTATGGAAATCGATCCGCGATTGAAAGATTTACTTATAGGCGCGCATGAAGCGTTAACATCCTCAAATCCCGATCGCTCGCGACATGTGGCAACATCACTTCGCGAGTTGTTTAATCATGTTGTTCAAATTATAGCATCCGATGATGACATTTCTCAATGGACATCAAAAACTGAACATTTCCATCAGGGACGACCCACGAGGCGAGCACGCTTACTTTATATTTGCCGACAAATCGACTTTGGTGAGTTATCCGATTTCGTAGACGCTGATGTAAGTTCAGCACTTACACTTGTGAATGCGCTTCACTCTGGAACACACGGTATAATCTCTTATTTTTCAGAACGCCAACTTAGAGTATTAATTGATCGTATGGAATCACTATTATTGTTCCTATTACGGCTGAATGCCGAGAATAGATAAGTCCAATAGAATGGTCAGCTTTTTGCAAACGGACCATGCAAATTTTTAACCGAACTGGCGGTTGCACTTGGATTCGCCTTCGGTGAACCGATGAACCGCATTGTTAGTCAAGGAAAGATAAAATAAAATGACGCCCGAAATTTTGACTATTTTGTCTACGGTACTTGCAGGTTTAGCAACCTTACTCGGCGCAGGATTTGCATCAACAGAATTATTTAGGAAGCTATTGTACTGGTTCTTCGGCAAAAAAGAGCCAAAGAAAACATATAGTGAACGACTTGCTGAATTGACTCAAAGTCTCACCAATGCATCCACAGAAGTCGACTCCATACTTCTTGAGTTGTCCCACGTTGCCAAAGAAAAACAATTCTTGGTGAAGCAGCTTGAACAAAGTCTCTTGCAGTTGGAGAAACAAGAAAGGGAATTGAAGGATCGAATCACAACATTAGAGACTGTTCCTATTCCTGTAGCTGAACATTTTGCCAAGCTAATAGAATCCGGAGAACGTCGCAGTCGCAAGAGAGACTATGTTCTCTTCGGTGCTGGTGTTATTGTTACGACTCTTATCACAATTATTATTCAATTTATTTTAGGCTAAAATAGTGGAACGTAAAGAATAATATAAACAGCCAAAATTTTTGTTGGGTACAATACACAGAAAACGGTGATTGTTTTTAACTCTGCGTAGCGCTTCGTAAAGCACAAGGAATACAGAAAACAGGAGAAAGAAGTATTTCGCCAATTTAGATTTCTGATGAATTACTCGACAATCTTACAAGAAAGACAGATTTTTGAGATTCTATTACGAAGTGCACTAATGAATTATAAGGCACTAGGTGGCGCTAACACCTAGTGAATTTTATCAGAATCCACCGCACCAATTAATAACTGCTCGACATTTGGTTGCCAGCAAGGCATTTTGACGCAACTAACCAACTGATGCAGAGCAACCATCGCCCGCATATCGTATCAATAACATATAGTATAGTTCGGTAAACTCTTTTAGGATGCTATTACTTAGTGGACTAATGAATTTATAAGAACTAGGTGGCGCTGACACCTAGTGAATTGCGTCAGCGTTTTGTTTACCAACGCTTTAAGGTGTATTATATACAGTGACAAATATAATTAAGGTTATTTACTATTGAAGAGTGGATTCCCTCCTTCGCAAGAATGACAACGGTGAAAAATCATACGCAAGAATTTTTGTCGCTATGTTTAATTTAACGCCGTATAAAGAAATTAAATTTGACTAGGTGGCGCTGACACCTAGTAAACCTTATCAGTGGTTTGTTTGGCTAATGCCATAATTGGTAATGTCCAGATGATGTTTCTTTAGGGACTGTTTACTATTTGCCACCTTCGATGGAATCCACTTGTTCTTTATGTGCGTACCAGTAGCCATTCATCTGAGCGAGGGTTTCTCTGCCAGCTTTAGTTAACCGATAGTATTTTCTTTTTGGACCATCGGGAGATTTGACTTCAATTGTGCTTACAAGGCGCTGGTCTTTTAGCCTTCGCAGGATATGATATATAGTTCCATCACTTATAATTAGACCATGTGATTTGCGAAACCTTTTCTCGATTTCATAAGCGTACATTCTGCGTTGGCATATATCATTAAGGATAGTGAGTTCCAGCAGCCCTCTGCGTATTTGGTTGGTCCAGTTGTTAAAGAATCCGGCATTCATAGCTTATATGTTATAGTGGTAGTATCTACCTGTCAATACCACATAGCGCTTAGCTGTAAGCTCTTTCAAATCTTCTTCTACATCGAATGGAGAGATTAAATTTGGCTAGGTGGTACTGACACCTAGTAAATTGCGTCAGCGCATTGTTTACTAATGCTATAAATTGTATTAAAATAATATAGACAAAATAACAATGGATAATGGTAACAACTACGCATCACCGGCTTGGGATAGTGCACAGAAAACGCTGAATGGCCCTTGTATTTCGTGCACCGGCACAACAGGTATGCCGGCTAAACATCGAACATCTTGTGTATCCCGTCTTCCGTCTCCTGTATTCTTTATTCTTTGTGAAAATTCTATTATCCTGTTCGAAAATACAAATTCCTATACATTTTAATTATTGAGCACTGAGGCGAGGGGCACGTTCTTCCATACTTTGTCGGAATCACCCATGTAAATATCTATGCTGATGCCCGTGTCTGACACATTAATGATGGCATATCCGGGAAAATCCGCATATTCAAAATAAGCTATATACAGTTTCTCATCTTCAAGCAACTTCTGCCGTTGCTGCTTTGTATCAGGCTGAAACTCAGGTTCGAGTTCGACAAGCTGGCCGCTGTAATTCTCAACACCTTCAAGCTGGTCCCTCACTACTATTTTCGGCGAGCTGATAACACTATTCATGCTGAACTGCACAAAAGCGCCTGTTGGGGTTTTTCTTGCCAGAACACTGTACTTGTGCAGGTGGCCGGTCAGCAGTAACACTTTATTTGCACCCAATATATTTAAGAATCTTTCACGAACATCTTTCTCCCTCTCTCTTGAAAAGAGATGCCATGTGGACCTTGCACCGTAAGGAACTGCAGGAGGATGCATTACAACAAACACATAGCGACGCCTATTCTCACTTAGAGTTTTCTCCAGCCAATCAAGGTTATTATCGTGATATGCGTCGAAAAACACAAATAAATCCGGCCCTTCCATAAAATAGAAAGACGCAGAATCTATTTGCTTTCCACATTCATTTGATAACCATGGTAACACAACACTGTCAAAGGCCTCCTTCGCCCCAGGGCCGGTGATATCGTGATTGCCCTTGGTAAAAATAAATGTGGTTTTAGGAATATAGCTACGAATAAAGTCTTTTACATCTTTGAATTGAGTCTCTTGAAGCTCACGACTGCCGCACAGTCCCTCAGTAAGGTCTCCACCTTGGATAATCATCTTTATTCGGCCATCGCCGGATTCTATAGAAGTCTGAATTCGCCTTAGAAGACCTGGTGTATATTTTTCCGTATTTGTGATATACCCTTCTATCTGCCTGATATCTCCCGGCATATTTGCTTGCACCCACTCAAAGTCATGATGAGACCTTTTGTCGAAATGTATGTCACCGAGATACACAAATGAATATGCAGGACCAGGAACATTACCCAGCGCTTTAGCCGCCCCAAGGGCTAATATGATAATGTGCACACAGAGCAAAACTGTAATCACTATAGTTTTTCTGCTGAAGGATCGCATTCTACTACCCTAAAATGATAATTCTAAATTAACCGCTCACCGATCAAAAGGCTTCCGGCAGAATCTTTCTTGCGGCGCTGCGAAGGAAGCTGGAAATCTGCCTTCCAGAGTTCATACTAAGGATTTTTCTGGCTACGGTGTTGCAGTCTTCTATCGTGACAGAGCGGATAATTTGCTTTATCTCCGGTATCATAGGCGGAGCAAGCGAAATTGTTCTAATACCCATCCCCAAAAGCAACATAATATAATCCGGCTCCGAAGCCACCTCTCCACAAAGGGCAACATCTATTTGCGTCTTGTGGGCATCTTGAATAACCGTCCTGATAAGCCGAAGCACCGCAGGGTCTGCCGCCGAATATAACGTAGAGACTAATTCGTTGCCTCTGTCAACAGCGAGGGTATATTGTATAAGGTCATTTGTTCCTATACTGAAAAAATCAGTATCTCTGGCCAGTGTGGAAGCAGTCAAAGCTGCTGACGGCGTTTCAATCATAATGCCTACCTTAATATTTTTATTGTACGGTATAGACTCTTCATCAAGGTCTTCCATAACGTCCCGCAAAATCATCTTGGCCTGCATCATCTCCTGCAGATTCGTTATCAATGGAAACATGATCTCAACCTCGCCCAAAAGTGAGGCCCGCAAGATGGCCCGCAATTGCGTTTTGAACATCATAAGGTTCTGCAGGCAAAATCTGATGGACCTTAGCCCCAAAAACGGATTCGGCTCAGGCGCAAAACGCTTGCTTTGAGTAAATTTATCCGCGCCAAGGTCGACGGTCCTTATTATCACCGGACGATGCTTAAAAACCCGAACCGTTTCAGCATAAGCCTGATAGTGCTCCTCTTCCGTAGGCTCGGTGGGCCTATTAAGATACAAAAACTCGGTCCGGTACAGGCCTATGCCTTCGCCACCTTTTTGCAAAACCAGCTCCGCCTCATCCGGAAACTCAATATTGCCTAATACTGTGATTTTGGTGCCGTCGCGGGTTACGGCTGGTTTTTCCCTTATGGCATCAAGTTTATGCTCCAGCTCTACAAACTCGCGCGAATATCTTTCATACTGCTGGATTGTATCATAATCTGGATTTACGATAACAATGCCACGATTGCCGTCGATAATGACGATATCTCCGCCGGTGACAATTTCGGTTAGGTCTTCCAGCGCCACCACAGCGGGGATTCCCAAAGAGCGAGCCACAATAGCGGTATGGCTGGTTCGCCCACCCGCATCGGTGGCAAGGCCTTTGACAAATTCCTTATTAAAGCCGGCGGTTTGAGTAGGACTTAACTCTCGAGCAATAACGGCAACCTCTTTGCTTAAGTGCTCAACATCCTCCCGGCGTCGGCCCAGAAGCTGCTTGAGCAAACGTCTTTCAATGTCGTAAATATCTGCTGCTCGCTCACTAATATAGGAATCTTTTACATTTGTAAAATGTGCTGCAATTTCCCGCAGAACAGCAGATACGCCATACTCTGCTGTCACCAGTTCGGCGTGAATAAAATCCGTTATTCTCTTTCGCAGGCTTCGATCTCGCAAGAAACGCAAATGCACTGCAAAAATATCTTTTATCTTGCCGGCCTTGGTCTGGTCCAGCTCGGCTTGAAGTTGCCTTAATTCCTCAATCGCATCGCTGAAGGCATTTCGGACGCGTTGAATCTCCATCATCCGTTGCGAAGGGGCAATTTTACGCCGAGGAATTCGGTAATCTTCAGAATCAATAATCAGCGATTTGGCAATAGAAATACCCGGCGAGACTGCTATTCCTTTTTTTATTTCCATAATTGGTCGTTAGTTCTTTTCAATAATCAATTTTCATGGTGTCGGCTCATCGAAATGTTTCTTTTCGACAAGCTCTCGCAGAGCATCGATTGCTTTTTCACAGTCCGCACCTTCAGCCTTAATCTGTAGTTTGGTGCCACAAGTCGCAGCCAACATTGACATCTGCATTATACTCTTGCCGTCCACAGTGTTTGGGCCGTTGCTAACGCTAATATCACAATCAAATTTGTTTGCAACATCAACAAACTGCATGGCGGGGCGCATATGAAGGCCGTCTGCGTTTTTTATCTCAACTGTCGTTTCACAAACCACTTTCTCCAACGAATCTTGTCCCGCCTGCATTTTCTTGAAACCCCCGGTAAGGGTTCCCGCAAGGCGGGGTCCCAAACCGGCGGCTAAATATTTATTTACCACTAGTCCACATTAAAATTATAATAAATTTTTACAAAGCCGGATTTTCATCGAATTCCCTAAAAAGGTCCTCGATCTGCTCAGAGCTTCGGGATTGTCTTAGAAACTTACGAAATTTCTCCTGCTGGAGGCGCCTGAAAATGCTCTCCATCGCTTGTAAATGTTTATCGGGGTTGTCAACAGGGCTGATTAAAAGTACCACCGAATAAACCGGCTGCTTATCCAGCGAGGAGAAATCAATGCCCGTACTACTTATACCAATCGCAGCCACTACATCTTTAACTGCTGGGTGTTTAACATGAGGTACCGCCACGCCTTTACCCATTCCTGTACTTGCTTCCTTTTCTCTTTCAATCACCGCCTTTATAATATCTTCGCGTCTGCCCCTTTTGAGCTTTCCCGCTTTATCGAGTGCCGAAACCAGCTCTGCTATCGCACCGTCCCGGTCCTTGGCCTGTAATTGAGGGATTGTCGCTTCAAAACAGATAAAATCCGCAAATTTCATTGTATCTATCCAAAATCAGCTACAATGTGCAAGTCGTCCGTACGCAGGACACTTATTCTCCTATGCTCTGTTCTGCACCGCCGGTGTGTTTTTTATTATTTCGTTTTTTGCCCTTTTCCCTTCTAAGCTGTCGTTCAAGTTTATGTACCACTATGTCGATACATCGATAAGCATCTTCGCCTCTTTGTGCACCAATGAAAACCTTGCTATGTTCGCCTCTTGCAATGATCTGGACACTGATCTTGCCCCCTGGCTCACCGTCGAGAATCACCTCAACCTGATTTATGCCGCTATAGTACCTGGGAAGCTTGGAAGTCTTTTGCTCCGCGTGCTTTCGGATAGCTTCTGTTATGTCGACATGTTTGCCGGTAATTGTAAAAAGCAACGCCGCTCTCCTTAATTATTTTGCCACAAAACTATCTTGACTTTTTTCATTTTCCGAAACATCCCTTGGCAATGCAACTGGCGCCCGCTGATTATCCGGTGCTACGACTCCTGCGCTGATGATAAATCTAAAAGCCTCTTCTATGGTCATATCCAATGCTATAGTTTGTTCCTTCGGAACCATTATTACATAGCCGGTAACCGGCGTAGGTGAAGTAGGTACAAGAATTGTAAGAAATTCTTTTTCTACATCGTCTGCTATTTTTTTTAACCCTGAGCCGGTGACAAAACCAATCGCCCATATTCCCTTTCGGGGATGTTCAACTGCAACAACCTTTGAGAACAACTTGGCCTGCTCTTCCGGTGTAAGCACAAAATCAGTAACCTGTTTTACGTAAGGATAAACACGTTTTAAGAGTGGTGTCTTCATTATGAAATTTTCGATTATTCGCCACACGGCTCTTCCAAGCACACTGGCTAACAACGCCCCCACTAAGAAAACAACAACCAAAGCTATGAGAAAGCCTGCTATCGAACTCCATCCTTCGAGCCAGAATTTCTCCCATTGTCGCCTTACCTGCTCGTTATGATAGTCAAGGCCCTGAACTTGGATTGTTAACCAAACCAAGACACGATTTATGTGTATGCTGATATTCTCCTGAATGAACGTGTAGCCCCAAACGAATATCCAAATTGTCAAAATGGTCGGCAACAGCACCGCCAATCCACGCAAAAAGTAGCTTTTGAAGCGTCTGGCAACGCTCATATACACATCTGCATAGGAAATTCAAAACCCCGTATCCAAGTACGGGGCAAAATTTTGGAATTGCCGCCTTGCGGCAATGACATCCTTAATTTTGCACTTTACATCCTTCGGCTCTGCTCAGGACAAGTTTTGATTTTTGATTTTATCAGGTTTTATAGCTTAATTTATGGGCTTATTATAGTCAATAAAAAAGTCTTTCGGCAAATGTGCCCCCATTAAATGTATTGCTGCCCCCGGCAGCGAAGTAATCATCCACACCATCCGCTGGCACAAGGCCAGCGCCAACGCCGCTTCCGCTTCTACACCAGCAAAATGAATAAATAGATAGGCAAGTGACCCTTCTACTACTACCACACCGCCAATACTGATAGGCAACGTCCCCAATACCCACGAAAGCGCAAAGAAAACATAGTAGTATTTGATACTGGCGGTAATGCCCAGATTTACTCCAAGAAACCAGAAGCCGGTTATTGCCAGAATTTGCAAAAAAAACGTCAGCCCAAATACTGCCAGAATTGCCAGAGGATTTCGGCAGTAAATAATGGTCGCATTTTTAAGCTTCTCAAATATACTCAGGCTGCGCGTCCGAATATAGGACCAAGCTTTTGTCAGCAACCTGCGACCCTGCTTATATGATAAGAGCGCACAAAAAACAGCCGCCAATATCACTGCCATCCAAAGAATGCCCCACTTGTGCTCGGCGAAAAATCTCACAGAACTGCTCTGGCCGCCAAAGACTATTATGCAACCCTGACCTCGCAGAAAAAGCCCGTAGAAAAAAATAGCGATTATCACGGTGCTTAACAAGCCAATAACCCTATCGACAAATACGCTCAGAGCAGCTTGGAACCTTTTATCGGTGTGCTTGGTAACGTACCAGGCCCGGAGCAAATCCCCCCCTATCGAGCTGGGCAAAAAATTATTGTAAAAAAGCCCCAAAAACAGCAGTCTAACGACGGCCCCAAAATCTATAAAGACCGATTGAGTTCGCAACAGTAACCACCAGCGTGATGCCAACATTACCTGGCTGATGACAAAAATACTTAGCGTTAAGGCGAAAACTCCTAAATTCATCCGAAGGAAGATTGCTGCTAAATTGCTCCACCTCTGCCCACGCCAAGCCCAGACTATCGCCCAAGTGACTCCTGCTGCGACTACCACTATACGCACAAATAGCAACACATATTTACTTTTCCCAGCTTTAGTATTGGGCACTGAAGAAGTTTCCTTAAAAAAACTTGTTTTGACAGATAATAATGGGTAAAACTCCTCTCGGCAAGATGATATTTGGTAAATAGTGACTGGTGATTTGTTAGCCCCGCAATTTTATTGCGGGTTTTTAATCATTTTATCGTGTGGTTTTTTTATACTTGCAAAATCAACCGTCTCTGTGTTAAAATTTCGGCTGTACGCAAACTTTATTGGAGGATATTCAAATGAATAAGTCAAGCCTGATTGTTTTAGCTGCTTTATTTGCGCGAGGGCAGAAAGGACGGTGCAAAATGAAATGGTTAAATGTTTCAAAAATCAGGTTCGTGTTATTTGTATTTGTGCCCGCGATGCTGCTCATTGGGGGAAGAGCAAAGGCAGATGTCATCTGGACGCAGAAGGCGGACATGCCCACTGCAAGATGGATTCATTCATCCAGTGTGGTGGACGGGAAGATCTATGTCATCGGGGGTGCAAGCAGTGAGCCTGCCATAGAAGCCGTCTGGCCTGTGGAAGTATACGACCCGATCACTGATACCTGGACGCAAAAGGCAGACATCCCGACGGGACGGGCGTTTCTGTCCGCCAGCGTGGTGGATGGGAAGATATACGCCATCGGAGGTTGTCCGGATTCGTACAAATCTTATTCGGTCGTAGAAGAATATGATCCGGTCACTGACACCTGGACGAGGAAAGCTGACATGCCAACAGCAAGAGCGGCTTTATCCACCAGCGTGGTGGATGGGAAGATATACGCCATCGGAGGTATGACATCCACCAATAATCGAGTAGGTCTTTCGACCGTGGAAGTATATGATCCAGCCACAGGCACCTGGACGAGCAAAGCCGCAATGCCCACGCCAAGATATGCCCTGTCTACAAGCGTAGTGGACGGGCAGATTTATGCAATCGGCGGTGCATCGCAAACGCCCGGAGAGCACACAGTGGAAGCGTATGACCCGGCGACAGACACCTGGACAAGGAAAGCCGATATGCCGACAGCGAGGCGGAATTTCTCCACCAGCGTCGTGTGCGGGAAGATATATGCCATTGGCGGATGGCTTAATAGTGGAATGCATCCCTATTCAATCGTGGAAGTGTATGAGCCAGCGATGAATATGTGGACGAAGGAAGCCGATATGCCGGACGTGAGAGCTTGCTTATCCACCAGTGTAGTGGACGGGAGGATCTATGCTATTGGAGGAACGTTCCAACCCCATCCGTGCCCTGCCTTGTCAACGGTATACGAACTCACCATCGGTGGCCACGCACCTGACTTTAACGGTGACGAAATCGTGGACATCAATGATTTACTTATACTCATTGAGCACTGGGGCCAGGCTGAGCCGTCGGTTGACATTGCCCCGCCACCTTGCGGTGACGGCATAATAGATGCCAAAGACCTGGAGGTTCTGATGAGCTACTGGCAGCAGGAAGTTCTGCCCGTTAGCCTGCTGGCATATTGGAAATTTGACGAGACCGAAGGCTTCATCGCTGCGGATAGCGCTGGCGACTATGATGGTACTCTCAATGGTAATCCTGTCTGGAAGCCTACCAGCGGTAAGGTAAATGGTGCGCTTCAATTAGATGGTGTTGATGATTATGTCAGCACGCCCTTTGTGTTAAATCCAGCAGCCGGGACATTTAGCGTCTTTGCCTGGGTCAAAGGTGGTGCGCCACGACAGGTCATAATATCACAAAAAAATGGTGTAAATTGGCTTTTGGCAGACCCCTCAGCAGGCAAACTAATGACAGAGCTACAAAGTTCTGGTCGGGATGGCAGGCCTTTGGTTTCACAGACTGTAATTACTGATGGCGTCTGGCACCGCATGGGTTTTGTGTGGGATGGTTCTCAACGAATCCTCTACATTGATGATGTAGAAGTAGTCAAAGACACACAGGCCAGTCTGGCAGCAGCGACCGGCGGCCTTTATTTCGGAGTTGGCAGTAATCTATCCGTCGGCAGTTTCTGGTCCGGCCTGATTGATGACGTCCGCATCTACAACCGTGCGGTAAGCCCATAGGCCAGAATTGGCTCTGGGAACTATAATAGTCGCTATTTAACAAATTAACCAGTTAACCATTTAACAAATTAGGAGACCAAAGAGGTGGCTACAAAGCAAATTATCGAAGAAGGTCTGGAATTTATCCCAAAATTCGATGACAATGGTCTAATACCTGCTGTAGCCCAGGATGCCCAGACCGGCCAGGTCTTGATGGTCGCTTTTATGAATAAAGAGGCACTTGAGCTGACCATTCAAACCGGCTATGCCACATACTTTAGCAGGTCGCGACAGAAATTATGGAAGAAAGGCCAAGAAAGTGGCCACGTCCAAAAAGTTCAGCAAATACTTGTCGATTGCGACCAGGACTGCCTTGTGCTAAAAGTACTCGTTGAGGCCGGTCAATGTCATGTGGGTTACCAATCCTGTTTCTACCGGGCTTTGAAAAAGGATGGCGGTAAAAAGTTAAAGTTTATCGCAAAAAAGGTTTACAACCCGAAAGAAACCTACAAAAAATAAACCCCGTTAGAATTTCACACTGGGCATTATACCCTCTGCGAAAAAGGAATAATTTTTTGAAAATGCTGTCTCCACCAAAACAAGAAGATTCAAACGGGGTAAAGCTAAATTTAGTAGCTGTGGTAGCGTATCTGCTTCACATCAAAGCAGTTACCGCTTTCGGTAGGGTGAAAAATGCGCTTTTTCATATTTTTTTCTTGTTTTTCGCGTAACAATGTAGTAGTATAAAGGCACTTAATAATAGGATGAATGAGGAGCGGTAGTAATGTTTTTCCGCTTTTTTCTTATTCATGCTCGTAAGGTATCCGGAAAGAAAGTCTGTAAATTAAAAACTTTTTTATTTTAGGAGGATTTAGTTATGAAAAAATTTGAATTAAAGCTGTTTTTAGTTTGTTCACTGATATTATTCTTTGGCAGTGCACAAACCACAGTCAGAGCTGTGGATCCCCCTCCAGCGAACGACAACTGCACTAATGCAACGCCGGTTGGTAACGTAACAAACCTGGCATTCGATACCAGATCAGCTACGTTTGATGGTCCCGGCCACTGCATGAACAGCCCGAACATCTGGTACTGTTATACCGCCACCTGTACAGGTATCGCCACCGTCAGCTTATGCGGCAGTAGCTACGACACTAAGCTGGCAGCCTATAATGGTTGCGAATGCCCCCCGACGGCTGGCAGACTGCTGCGATGCAACGACGACTACTGCGGTTCGAAATCGCAGGTTAGCTTCGGCGTGGTCGAGGGCAACCAGTACCTTATTGAGGTTGGCGGCTACCACAGCAGAACCGGCCAGGGGGTGCTGACTATCACTTGTGAGCCAGCGTTTTGTCCGCCTCCCAACGATAACTTCTCTAACGCACAACCGATCGGTGAAATATGGCATCTGCCGTTCGACACCCGCTGTGCCACGTTCGATGGCCCTGGTGATTGTATGACCAGCCCGAACCTCTGGTACCGCTATACCGCCTCGTGCACGGGTAGAGTCACCGTCAGCCTATGTGGCAGTGACTACGACACTATGCTCGCTGTCTATAGTAGTACGCTGAGCTACTTAATCGACTGCAACGATGACTACTGTGGCTGGCAGTCGCAGCTCACCTTCAACGCGGTCGCTGGCCGACGGTATATGATCGAGGTTGGAGGGTACAACGACGACACCGGTCAAGGTGTGTTGACTGTTGTTTGTGAGGAGGGACCACCACCGCCGCCACCACCACCGCCACCACCGCCTTGCCCACCCCTATCTAATGACAACTGCTCTAACGCAAGACCGGTTGGTAATGTAACGAACCTGGCGTTCGATACCAGGTGTGCGACTTTCGATGGTCCTGGCCTTTGTATGACCAGCCCAAACATCTGGTACTGTTACACCGCTACGTGCACAGGCGAGGTCACCGTTAGCCTGTGTGGCAGCAGCTTCGACACCAAACTTGCTGTCTATAAGGGCTGCAATTGCTATCTGACGGCTAGCGATCGAATCGGATGCAATGACGACTATTGTGGTCGGCAGTCACAGCTCACTTTCGCTGCGGTTGCTGGCAACCAATACCTGATCGAGGTTGGGGGCTACGCCAGTGAGACAGGTCAAGGTCTATTGAGTATCAGTTGCGTGGGGGAGGCCCCTGCGAACTTAGACTTCGGCGACGCACCGGATAGCACCAACAATTACAGCAGAACCATGACCGCATATACCCTGGGATTTAAGACCACCCAGGCTAATTTCCCCACCGTCTTCAACGATGGTAGCACCATAGGGCCATTCGGGCCATTCCATCGACGTCCTTTGGCAGTGGCTTATCTGGGCGAAAGTGTCAGCCTGGAGGTCGAAGCCGACATCGGTTCAGATCAGGATGGACTCAATAATATAAACCCACCATCCAACGCAGCGGACAAAGACGGGTCTGACGACAGTATTATCCTGCCGATAATCCTGCCCAATTGTGACTGGGCCACTTTTGACTACCTGGTCAATGTTATCGCCCCCGGCACCGACCTTTACGTCAATGTCTGGTTCGACTGGAATCGAGATGGCGACTGGGACGATGATACCAGCACCGATCAAACCCTTAATTGTTCCAAAGGACTTGTATCGGAATGGGCGGTAAAGAATCAGTTGCTTTTCAATCTGCCAGCCGGAATCCATCAGACAACTACGCCTGCATTCCTGGCCTTTCATCCGCGGGATGGCCAGATAAAGGTCTGGATGAGGATTACTCTTTCAGAGAAGCCTTGGAAGGGCGGCGAGCGCCCAGGCAAGTTGGGTAACGGCGGGTCCGGACCGCAGGCAGGTTACGACATCGGTGAGACGGAAGACTACCTTGTCATACCGGTCATCCCGGAGCCGCAGCCGGATTGCCCGCTCTGTCGGGATTTGAATGGCGATGGTAAAATTAATATCCAGGACCTGACCATTCTCGTCAACCAGTGGCTTGCAACGTGTATGTAATGTCCCTTCGGGAATATTCGATCGAAAGAAATAAGGCTGTGAGCAACATCACTCACAGCCTTATTCTTTTGGCTTATCCGCTAATCCTGAAGGCATAGCTAATCGAATTTGTGTTTGACAGGCTGTTTTTTGAACTCCGCGGCGGTCGGCAATAGCTGAAATGAATCTATCTTCTCAGCTTCGACAAACTTATTTATCACACGCTGAATCTGGCCCATGCTTTGGCCGTGCATCATGGCAAAGAGATTATACGGCCAATTCTCAAAAGTCTCTCTCTGGTAACAATGGCTTACCATCCCGAAACGAGCCAATCTTTGGCCAGCGGGGATGATTCTTTCCTGCGGGACCTCACAAGCAAACAAGACATTGACGACAAATCCGAGCTCACGATGGTCAACGACAGCCGCTATACGATGAATAACGCTCTTACCAATTAGCTCCTTTATAATCCTCAAAACATCTTCTTTGCCCAAACCTTTACCGCACAACAAATCGAAGGGTTCCGCGGTTAACTGCAAGTCGTCCTGCAATCTTGACAGTATTAGTTTTTGATTTTCGTCCAGCTTGACAGGTTCGCCTGTCGGAATTTGGTTGGCTTGTTGCAGTAATATGCGGCCTTCGCTTTGGGCATCAAAGCGGACAGCGAGCTTAAAAATCTGCTTGACCGGCAGGCTGTGAAAATCAACACCGAAACGTCCCGAAAGATTTGTTAGCGTCACCTCGATCTGTGCGGGCGTTTCTGCCTGCAAGGTAAACCATAAATTGTAGTAATGATTTCTGCGATAATTATGAGAAACATTCTCCAGAGAATTAATAGCCTCAGCAACCTCCGCAAGACTCTCTGCTGGGACGTGTGCAGCCACCAAAGTACTTGTCATGCCAAGAGCACGGTAATTTGTCAGGGCGCAAATCCGGCGAATAATCCCCCGGTCTTTTAGCTGGCCTATTCTCTGCAAGACATGCGTTTCGTCGCTGTTTATAACTTTTGCTATCTCGGCAAAAGGCCGCCAGCATATTGGCAGGCCCTCTTGAAGCACATTGCACAATCGCCTTTGAAATTTTGTCAAGCGTAAACTCAATCCTTGCCTCCTCTGGCTTGATAATCACAAATCGGGTCGGCAGCTAAATAATCGCCGTAGGCCGCATAAGCTCTCGCCCGGCAGCCACCACATAGACTAAGGTATTGACAAGTTCCGCACTTGCCCTGGTAGGACGACAGGTCGCGAACGTCTTGCAAAAGCTTTGACTCCAGCCAAATCTTTTTGAAATTAAAACCGTTTTCAACCAGATTACCTGCCGATATGTCAAGAAAGCCGCAGGTCTGCACATCGCCGCGGTAACTTATAAAGCCAAATCCTCTGCCGCCCATACAGCCATTGACACTATCGATTAGCCGTTTCGCCCTGGCCTGCTGGCATACCCGCGCAAACTGCGGCCCACAGGTAACCCGTACCTCAATTTCCGATTCGAGTTTCAAACGAAGCAGCTCATTAAGCAAAACTTCATATCGTATTGGGTCGAGAATTTCATCGGCTATTTCCTCACCCCTGCCGGTCGGCACAAGAATAAATGCATTAAAGCAATAAGCCCCGAGCCTTTTTGCCAATTCAACTATTCCAGTCACTTCGTCCATGTTGATTTTGCAGATAGTGGTATTAATCTGAAAACGCATTTTAGCCTGGCGAGCAATTTCAGCAGCCTGTATCACCGCATCGAAAGCACCTTCTGCCTGTCTGAATTTATCGTGGGTTTCGGCGGAACTGCCATCCAATGAGAAAGATAAAGCCGATACGCCTGCTTTTTTTAATTTGGCAATCGATGCCTCGTTGATTAAGTATCCACAGGTAGCCATTACCATCCGGAGCTTTCGCTCGCGTCCATATCGAATAAGCTCATAGATGTCACTTCGTTCCATCGGCTCGCCGCCGGTCAGGATTATGATTGGTTTACAAAACCTTGCGATGGAGGCCAGAGCTTTTTTGCACTGCTTAATGGTCAGTTCTTCATCGCCGTTGGCGCCGGCGTTTGCTCGGCAGTGCAGGCAATTAAA
>Ga0315312_1000936_pt1 | contig 26702 bp, 28 predicted proteins | sample TDP7_MG_FD_203629 | JGI IMG/M metagenome (GOLD analysis project Ga0315312, IMG submission 203629) | Freshwater sediment microbial communities from Lake Towuti, South Sulawesi, Indonesia - TDP7 | ecosystem: Environmental > Aquatic > Freshwater > Lake > Sediment | place: Indonesia: South Sulawesi... | reverse complement strand
TGTGTTTTTGCTTGAGGTAGCGTTTCTTTATTATTCTGGAGTAGATTTTGACCAAGGATGACCCCACATCATAAGGAATTAAAAATAATGAGGTGCCAGTGCTTTACCACTTCGCTTTGACTGAGTCTCATACGATGTAGTGATGTTAGTGGTTAATTGTCTTTCTCTTCTTCAGCGTCTTCTATACCTTTCTCGGTTACTTTGAAGGTGCATTCGGCTTCGGGTAGGCATGGAGAGTCGAAGACCTTTGCTATTCTCTTGCTGTCCTTAGCCTTTCTCAACCAAACTCGGGTGTTGCTTGCGTGGGCTAAGATGTTGCCTCCAGCCGGCCTATCTGTGAGACCATGTCCATACGATGGGGTTGGGTCAGCTTGGGCTTGGTTTGTGACGACCACGGCGAGGTTTAGGATTTCTGCTAGACGCAACAGTTTGTGCATGTATAGGTTGAGTTTCTGCTGCCTTTCAGACAGTGTTTCTCTTCCTAAGAACTCGCCTCTGAAGTGGGAGATGATTGAGTCAACGATTATGAGCTTGACTTTTTCTTCGGCGCATTTTTCAAACGCATTGTCGAGCAGAAACATTTGGTGGTCTGATGTGTAGACCCGTGAAAGCATTATGTTGTGTAGGATTTCTTCAGGGTTGGAGCCGTTTTGAGCAACTATTTGATGTATGCGCTGGGAGCTGAATGTTCCTTCTGTATCAAAGAAAAGCACGTTTCCTCCCAAGCCTCTGTTTTCAGGCTTGAGCTGAGCGGTCATGCACAGCATTAGGCATAGCTGGGTTTTTCCTGATCCATAAAGTCCTACAAGCTCGGTTATGGCTTGGGTTTCTATTCCGCCTCCTAGGAGGTTGTCTAGGGCTTTGCTTCCTGTTGTGCACTGCATGCGGTTTTGGGTCATCTGCCAATGCTCCAAGGCTGTCATAAACTTGGTGCCTAGGGCTTCTCTGGCAGCCTCAACGATTCTTTGAGCGCTTTCAAGCTTGTCGTAGCCAGCCCTTTCCTTCAACTCTCTTGCTGGAGTAACAGCCAGGGCTTCAACGTTTGGAAAACCAGCTTTCATAAGCCTATCGGCTACGGCCTTGCCCACCCCTTCAATCTGCTCTAGTTCCAATATGAACCCTCCTTAACGCTGTAAATTTTGCTCCATCTTCATGGATAAAGCACACCGTTTAAGCGGTCGCATCTGCACCCTTTTAAAGCATTTGACCTAACAACATCGCATAAAGTGGAGAGACGAGAGTGAAAGTAATAGTTGGATATACATCTGCATAACATTATCTCCACTGAAAATATTGCTGGATAGGAAATGCGTGAATTTCTGAAACCACAGTCTTAAACATATGTGAATGAAAGCAATTTAAAAGTGAAGTCTTTTCGGAGAGACAAAGTAGTTCAGAGTCAAAATGTTAAAGTTTATATCGGTTGAGTTGTCTCTTGTAGTGATGTGATTCTATGGTTGAAGTTAAGGGCAGAAAGTTCACAGCGATATTGAGAGAGGAGCCTGAAGGCGGATACTCGGCTCAATGTTTGGAGCTTCCTGGAGCAATTAGTCAAGGAGACAATAGGAAGCAGGCTTTGGCCAATATAAGAGAAGCGATTGAAGGATATTTGGAAGCATTCCCTGAGGAGCTTGATCAGCTTAAGCGGAAAAGAGAGATGGTGGAGATAACTGTCTGAGAAGCTGCCCTCTCTTTCATGGCGAAAGGTCATTAAAGTCCTGAATAAGGTTGGATTTAAAATAGTGCACCAGAAAGGCAGCCACATATACTTAACGGATGGGAAACATAAGATCACGGTTCCAAGGCATCAGACGATTAAGAAGGGAACACTTCTCTCGATACTGCAACAGGCAGGACTGAGCAGAGAAGAATTCCTAGAATTAGTCAAAAAATAACTATTTCCACCTAGAGCCATTACTACGACATTATTGTAGACTTATGGGATAGTCGTAATCGGCTTGACTATCTATAGTATAGTTATCTGGCAGGGCTGGACACAAAACATGCAGGACACGCTTCTAATCTTAGTAGCCTTCTCATCAGGCATAAACGCAATCGCAACTGGAGCCCTAATAGACATGCACACAATGAAAACCAAGAAAAGACTATAGCAAACTCAACTTCGAGTGTAGTCTTGAGTATGAAGACAATAAGCAGCTAGGCTACAAGACCCAAGAAGGGTTCATCCGAGCGGCGGTGAATGAGGCGATTAGGAAACTTTCAGTCAAATATGAATATATGAAAAGCCCGAAAGAAAACTTGAGACGTTGAATGTGGTTGAATTTGAGGGAGACAGCGTCAGCCTCCAAACAGACTTAAAGCTGTTCTAGTGTTTTATCACTTTTATAACAATGGATTCTTGATTTTCAATGCTCGTTTTAAATTGGTCAATGTTTCTAATTATGCCGATATCGTAAACAATGAAAATCAGATTTGGATATCGGGTCTTATAGGCAACAATATCGTCATTTATCTGACTTATTATTTCCATCTCTTTTCCCTTTTTATCGCAAAACTTGGTTTCAACAATTGCGTCAATTCGCTTGAAAACGAAGTCTGGAACATATGTTTTGGTAGAGTAAATGATACGTTCCTTTTCTCTTGTGAAATCATTCTCAAGCCCAGCCCCTATGAAAAGATTCTCGAGCGCATCGTTTATTTCGCTTTCTCTTCTTGGCTTGCCCTTGATTACTTTCCTGAGTTTGTTTTCGATAAGAGACATAATTTTCAAAATCTCGCTGGCTTCCCTAGGGATGTTTTTGTTGCTTTCGTAGACTCCTTCGAGACCTTTCGTTTTAGTTGAATCAACTCCCGTTCCAATCAATCCGCGAGCGATTCTTGAATCTGAACCAACTGTTTTTTCGCATGTCGGTATGGCGAACGAAGTCTTTGTAGAGACAATTGACGAGGCATGCACATCATCTGCCACCCGAATAAAGTGGTCTCTTAGATCCTTCAATTCGGACAGTTGATCATCGGACAGTGAGATCCTGAAATTCAGGATTTGGTTTCTGAAATCGCGAATTGCTCTAAGTTGGCTATCGGTTCTTTCCCGGTTTGTTAAGGAGTCATGGAGTTTCGACCAATTTGCTAATATAAGTTGTCTTAGATCGTCTAAGCTTAGTTCATCGAGGCGAGACGGCTGCAAATCTCCTTTAATAGATGCAATTGATGTCAAGGCCTGCTCTAATTCCCGATCTTGTAATTTTTGACCGACTACGTACCTTAGGCAAGTTTCAATCTCACGTAACAGCAAGAAAGGTTCCGTTTTGGCCTTAAAGAAGTGAACTAGATCGTAGTTTGTTACCACCGCTATTATCTCTGAGGAAGTGCCAACAAATGCAAAACCATTCTCTGCTATCCACTCAATGTGTTTCAAGATGTCATCGTCAGGATCGACATACCGAAGCTTTTTGTTCATGAATACCTTTACAGGCAAATCCATGAATTCCAATCCCAGTTTTTGCTCTTCACCTGCTTTCTTGAGTCGAATGTAAATAGAGTTTAGGTCTATTGAACCGACACACTTCCCATTTTCAACAACTGCTAACTGAGAGTAGTTCTTAGCGTACATCTTGGCTAGAGCAAATCTAAGTGGTGTATCCGGGTTAACAGTCTCCAGAGGGGGGAGATGCTCCATTAGACTTCGAATACGGAAATGATCGTATCCATTGTTCTGGTCGCTCAAGGTCTATCAACTTCCCATTAAATTCAACATTTTTCCCAGAGTTATGGGTTCTAAGCCTATAGAAACCAGTTTACGACAGCATTATAAACCTTTCACGAGTTTTCACTCTCAGGAGATTCTTTGGAACTTTTTGTTGGGTGACAATCCTTTAACCGAGACTTCACTTTCGCTAAGACGACACCATACAATCTAGTTGGAATGGAGTAACCATCTTTTACGCATTTGTTGTTGAAAATAGGCCCCAATGCATAATTCTGACTTCGAACCCATATGTCTCTCAACGGTCTTTTTCTGATGTCCTGCGCTATAATATATTGCTCTCCATCGTTTCCTGGACATCTCAGAACAACTCCATCTTTCCTTACAAACATTCCACACGATAGCTGGTTACATGGAGTTATCCCAGCATACGACGATACTCCTTCATCCTTCAGTTGCTCATATGTCATAATCCCTCTCTCAAGCAAGTAGTCATAAATGCTTACATACAATTGAATTAACCTTTCTTGGAATTCCGGTTCTTGAGCCGCTTCAACTAGGCGTCTTCCTCTTCCACTTACCATTGTCGGGGTAACGCACACGGCAATGTTTCTCTCAGTTCCCCATTTGAATATTTCCAATACATCATCAATATTGTCTGTAGTTACTGGATTTGTCTGCAAAGACATCCTCTGACAATACAGATCAGCATTCATCCCATTCTCCACAAGCAACTCTATCGCTCTATTCCTAGCCTGAACATAGTTTCTAGATATACTATGGGCCAATCTATTTGCTTTTACTTCGTCGAATGTTCTGCAGTCAATCAATACTCTTGTAACTTTGTAACTACAAATTCTTTCTATTAATTCTTCAGAGTTGATGTTTTGATATTTTATTGCCAGTTCATCATCACCCAAGATCTCCCCTTTTGTGAAAATTCCAATCTTAATGTTCCTTTCTTGAAAGTAGTCTAATATTCTAAACATATCAGGATTTGCTTCTAATTCCCCTGGTCCTAGAAACTTCACAGACTCTAGACCTAATCGAGAAGCCTGTTCGATGTAATCCTTCACACAGTCAAAGTCTAAAAGATAGTTCTTCACATCACCTTTTTCAAAGCATCCGGGACAGTTGTTTGGACAAGTCAGGCCATAGAATTGGTTTGCTCTTTTTCTCAGTTCTGAGAGGCTGCCCTGGTTGACTTTTCTGACGAATTCATCCGGAGCGATGCTTACATCCAATGTAAGTAGCTTTCTGGTTCCATCCTTCAGTCGTTCTTCCAGTTTTTCTTTTGGGAATGACCAACAATCGGCTCCAAGTCGGTATCCTCTAGGGACAACTTTGGGCAATATAGTTGGTATATTTGATCTTGTTTTCATAATTCTAAGTGTATCTGTTAGGAGTATATTTGTCTATATTTCCATTTAATTCCACGCACATATGCGTACATGGTTATTTGAGGTAGGATTCCAGTTCATCAGAGGTCAAAGTATGTATCTTCAATTTTTCGAAATCCCTCCTCGCTTTCGCAATTTTGGCTTTGTCAAAATACAGATCAAAAGTTGTAGTTTTGCTTTTATCGTCAATGTTTTGAACACCCATAGCTCTGTTTCCATAAATGCCATAATCTTCTAATAGGTTTTCTTTCACTGGAATAAGACTTTCCTTCGTAACTGCTATTCTGATTTTGTTTTCTTTTTGTTCACCGTCTATTTTGACTTTGTAATCTCTTTGCTGCCGAATCCAATTCTTTATTTTGGCCGAGTCCCAGACATCATCTCTCACTATGAAGATTCTTTCTATATCTACCCCCTTTTGAAGCAAATCGAGGTTGAATCTAAGAGAGGATTTTCCTGCTGGATCTTGCCAATAATCTTCTGACTTGACCCAAGCAACAGATTTATATTCCTTTATGTCTGGCTGGCTAAGTATGTCCGCATAAGTGACCCGAAAAGCTTCGGCGGGAAACGTAACTTTTCCAGCGGATAGATTCGTGCGGAGTTCATGTTGGAAATCTGCCAACCTTTCTTCAACTAGACTACTGAAGACGTTGTCTTTTATCTCAAAGATTCTGCAAAGTGGTTCTATAGTCTCATCATAAAACTTCCTTACGTTTGGATTTTGAGCTATCCTTTGACTGATCTCTTGGTTTTCTCTCATGGTAACATCAACAGATACTGCCCTTATTAAGACAGCCACCACCAAACCGAGCAGCAACGTGACATATACGCCTACTGCAGCTAACTGCACACGCAGATCCGCAAAAGTGAATGCAAATCCTAATAAGAGTCCACCTATGATTATGGTGACCCAAAACTCGAGACTTTGCATTTCTTTAAGCATACATACCCTCAAATAATTCTCTGTTGTTCGCCGCATAATAAACCTTCTCAACTTCTTAACTTTTATAGAGGCACAAGGCGTTTGTACTTTTCTTGCTCTAGCAGCTTGAATAGTGTAGGAGCCTCGATAACGGTGCAATGGTCTTCGCGTTCTATTATTTGATGATGGTAGGCTTCAAGAAATCGCCTCAAATTATTGGTATTTTGGCATTAAAAGCCTTTTTTTAACAGATTTTTAATAGAGCGTCAGCTTAGAGGTTTCTTGACGACTGAGGAGGTGAACACATGACAAAAGAAAACAAGCAAACGCTTCCAGCAGAGACTTCTATCAACAAGTATGGCTTCCTCTATCTGAGCAAAGAAGTCTTGGCAACACTCGGTTTCCAAAAGGGCGACAAAGTCAAACTGCAACAGACGCCTGAAGGATTACTTGTAACGAAAGGAGCGTAGAGAGGTGAGATAAATCTTTGTTCTCTCTTTTTTTCTTATTTTCTTTTCCAGAACAAGTAAACTTTTGTTTGCAGTAGCAAGGCAGTGACATGGATAAGTTTCGCAAGTTTCTCTAACGTTGCAGTCTCTACTCTCTGCCTGTATAATTCCCGTTTTCCATATGGTTCATGGTAGAAAAACTCTTTCAAGAAGCGCACATGCACGTTCTTCATAAAAGCATAACGGATATCCAAGACTTGCTCATCTGATAGGCTACGGAGTTTATTAAGGACGTATTTTTGGCTGCCTAACAAGACTATGTTGAAGCCCAGATCTGAAAGCACTTCTCGAATGGCTAAAGCATGCTTAGGCGGAGACTGCTCCATGATCTTCTGCATTCCTGCACGCTGGAAAAACGGATTATATTTGGCCATAACTGCGATTGTTTCAACATAAGGCGTGTCCACAAGAGGCAAGGTTTCTCTTACAAGTCGTTGACCCAAACCTATAGTGCGATATTTGGGGTGAACAACGACCCGCATAATGACACTTAGCTTCTGGTTCAAGTCTTTCACGCTCATCTTTGGCAGAACCTTGAGGCGTCCAGCAACGGTCATTCCTGGATAACAGTAAACTATGACGCCAGCAACCTCATCGCCCCGAACTGCACGAAAAATCTTGCGCACAATTCCAATTTGGTGACTACGGTAATGAAAACTCGCCAGTAGTGCATAGTCTGATCTTGTGCCTTCTTCTATGCGAATTTCTTTTGTTAGGCTGCTTTCCTTGGGTGGCTCATTTGGATAGTAGCGCACTTCAATTTCTTTCCCGAATCGCTTGTGAACGTGAACTGAAGGCTTCAAATCTTCAAAGAGGTCGGTGTGTGTTGTGGTTGCCAGAACTGCCTTTCCCTCTTGTCTTGCAAGCTTCTGCAGATTGTAGGCTACAATTTTAGCTGTGTCTCTGTCTAATGTTGCACAGAATTCGTCCATAACCCAAAACTGAGCCTTGCTTTCAATCATTTTTGCTATACGGTATCGGTATTTTTGTCCATCGCTTAACTGCTCATAGGAGCGCAAAAAGAGAAATGCGTCGCTTAAGCCGACTTTACTGAGAAGCTCTAAGCCTTCCTCAAGGGTTTTGCCAACAGTCTCGATGAGAGGTTTACCGAAGTCCGGTAAAATATCTGCAATGTTGATGCAGCTTAACCCTAAATCTCGTTTGATGTCTTTTTCAAGAACCTTAAGCAGAACAGACTTGCCAGACCCAGAGTCGCCTGTGATATACACGATGTCCGTTGGTCCTATTTTCAACTCCACATTATCGTAAACAACAAATTTTTCCCATTGGTCAAGTCCCAACCCGAAGCCTTCGGCAACAGCCACCACACGATCCGTCGGGTCAGGAGCAGCTGTTTCATAGGCTATGTCAATTATGAATTTGCCTTCTCGCTTGTCGTATCTGCGGGCGTATTTCGTTATGTGGAAAAACTCTTGGCGCCTTGTCATCTTGGAACCACCGACAAGTATGGTTCAGGAGTCATCTTAACCGAGCAATAGAGGGCTAACGCGGTTGCCCAAAATGTGTCGTCATGCTGTCCTTGTGGATGCGACAGTGCTATGCTGCCATCCTTGCGCAACTCGAACCTTTCCACGTTTAACTCTGCTACGTAAGACAGTAGAACGGTTGGAGAAAGCCTCATTTGAACGAATGGAAAGCGGTAGACTCCGTCTAACATTCGTTGTTTGAGCAGGCTTGCCATTTCCTGCTTCCGTGGCAGTGTGAAGGTTACTCCTTCGGTTTCAGCGTCAATGCCTGCGTTTTGCATGTCCTCGACTACGTATTCGCCAACACCCGTGATGTCAACTCTGATGCGTTCAAAGTCTTTCCAGCGGTCGCACAACGTTTTCACGTAGCCTATAACTGTCGCGTATTTTGTTCCATGTGGGAAGACCTTCCAGTGACGAAGCACATATTTGCCTTCAACCTCTTCTACGACAACAAGGACGCTGTAATCACGAAGTTTTCCCAAGTCAAGTCCCGCATAAAACTTGCCTCTTTGCTGGCTCTCAAAATCCCAGAGCTCTAGGTTCCCGTCAATGCAGCGGGTTATCAAAGATTGCGGAAGCCACGTTGTTTCATCTTCTGCCCATTCGGCTTCCATCTCCCTTTGCCAGCGCCAAGGATCCTCGGCAAACTGCCTGCGAATTTTGTCTAGAATCTTCTTTTTCAGTGGTCCATAAGGTTCGATGGCCTGCTGCCATGTCACATGATGTTTAGCGAAGTCCTCGTAGCCCTCGTGAAAGAAGATTTTGTAGAAGATTGAGTCCTTGTTCCAAGGTGTGCTGCTGCACACGAATTTTCCGTTTGTTGTTGCAAGCGTGAAAAGGATGGCATCATACATTTCAATGTCGTTGGGTAAGAAGTTCATTTCGTCGCAGTAAACGATGTCTAATGTGGGTCCCCTTATTGTGTCTGGATTGCAAGGAAAAGCTTCTATGACGCTTCCATTTGTTGTGCGGATAACTGTCCGCAAAGGCTTGAACACCATGCCTGGTGGCAGATTTCTAAGGAAGTAAGTTATCCTTCTGATGATTAGTTTGGCTTGTCTCCAACTTGGACCGACTACGGCAATGTAGCTGTCTGGATGTGTTAGTGCGTACCACAGAAGCAATGCAGCAACAATCCAAGATTTACCTGACTGACGACACCAACGAGCAGCCAGAAATTGATTTTCCAAAAACAGTTTGATAAACTCTTTCTGGTAGGCTGTGGGTTCGAATCCCACTACTTGACGGAAAAACTCTACGGGCTCTTTGCTTAGGCTTTGAGCCCACGCCACTTCAGCCTCATTCACTACACGTTCACTGTGCTGAAGGCTGAACCATTTGGGCATTATTTCATTCGGACGCATTGCCCTTGGCTTTTTCCTTAGCCAACTCTCCATACTTCTTCTCCAACTCGTCAAGTTTCTCCTCTATGTCCCGATATCGGACATAGCGCTCGAGACCGTCAACATACGCCTTGTACAAGTCTGCTATTGTTGCTAAACGTTGAAGCTCTGTTTTGCCCAGCCCTGGTTCTGTCGCCTTCTGTAACGCGCCAGCTACAATTTTCAAAACTTCTTCGAGACTTGGCAAATCCTTAACTCTTTCAAATGTCGAAGAAACCTCAAATTTTGCTCCTCCGACATTTAAACCGAGTACACCAAGCCTGCGCAACTTCTGCCAAACTGAATCTGGTGAACGGTTAAAACGCTTGGCTAACTGAGGAATCGCCGTCGTAGAATATCCTGATTTCCTGAACTCTTCAATAAGCTGTTTCTCTTCCTCAGGCTTCCAAGTTCTACGAACCATGATTACATACTCTCCTCTTCAGTGTGCGTTTGCGGCCAGCCAAAAACGAATCTAATAGTGATTTTGCTTCTTCCGGCGGTACTTCACCCGAATTGACGATTTTTATGGTTAGAGCCCAAGATAGCGGAATAGCCGTGTAATCGACATCGTACAAGCCGTCAGTATATCGGAAATTATTCTGCGCCAAAATGATGTGCTTGTTTCTTTCACCTAAAACTCCTATGAAGACGCCCCAGCTATGCACGGGAACGTCTATGGCTCCAGCCCTACTGGATCCTATGCTGGCATCAAACCACTCTACTCGAACAAGGTCACCCAACTGCAAACACTTGATTTGTCTGGCTATCATTTTATTCATTTAACATGCACCGCCGTGATTCCATTGGGGCGAAAAGTTACCAAGGCTACGATTCGTTAAGATCAGGTGCACACGATGCGGCCACCTAAATCTGATTCCAGTCTTCAAGGTTTTCCACATCCTTGAACCGTGACATGCGAGAAATGCGGAAATATCATAGCCTTTCCCTCCAATTCTTCTTAACTTCCTTCAAAATTCCTACTCCAATTACGTGTTCACATCAATGTCAGCAGTGTCTTCTGCCAAAGGCTTCAGAAAAGTCATGACGAAATACCATAGAATGTTAGCTAAGATGTTTCTGTCCTCAGCCTTCGTCAAGTCTAGAGCATAGTTTTTTGCAATGAACTGCTCTACGATTTCTTTAGGCGTAAGCGATTGTGGAGGTTTAGTTACTTTTATTTTGGTCATTTATGGCACACTCTGGAGTTTAAGACCGATAGCATACAAATACCCTTGAGAAAACATGGGCGTTCCGAACGGATCAGGTAAGGCTGCATATGTATAACTCCGGTAATAACTTCCAGTTGAATATCTAAGTGTTGTAGTAGAACCTATCAAATTTAATCCGGTAATAACAGAATAAATCTGTGCTAACGTTGAATCACTTACATATGCTAACCAATAAATACCTGGGTTCAACTGTAACGCCGGACTAATCGCTATTGTTTTTAAACCCGCTGTGTCTATGGCTATTTCACCAAAATCTTGAATCAAATTATTTGGTGCACCGTTTAAGTCATCATAAATTCCAAGCCGCACTTTCTTGCCAGCCTCACCCGAAAACAATTGGATTGCGGCTTCATTGAAGGTCATTTTTCTGGTGATTGGGTAGAGTGTTGCATAAAGCCAGTTAGGACCTGCATAACCGACGGTATTAGGCACGGCTGCCGTGAGGATTGAGCGATAATACATACCTGTTGCTAAAAACGTTAGTTGCTTTAATGCCTCAATCAGAAGATTTTCATTGCCTCCGGGATTTTGCTTAGTGATGTTTATGTTTGGTCCAGCCGTTAGTTTCGGCTCCAGATAGTTGTTTGTTATGTCTTGTGCTGAAATCTTAACCTTCTCGTCAGTTCCGCTTCCGCCGCCAGATGAGGCGATTGTTACGTCAACTTCTTCGTCTGTTGGGTCATCTGCAACCGTTAAAGTTACATTTGTGCCTTCGATAAGGTTAAGTCGCCTTCTTGCTCCTACATCACTTGCACCGCTATTTTTGCGAACCTTAACTCTTGCAATACCATCAAGATGATCCGCCGAAACAAAAGCATCTGCGCCACCAGACTTGTGCCTATCTTTGTGTGAAGCAAAGTCGCTTTGCAGAGCCATGTCTGGATCATGCCATTCGTTTCCATGTTGGGTCATACCGCCTCCTCCACCACCGCCCCCTGCAGATCCAGCCACCCCAGTGAGGCCTGCTTTAGTACGCATGAGTTTCTCAACGGTTACTGTCGTAGCCCTTAAACCGTACAGATAATCAGCAAGTAGGGGCTTCTCCTTTCCAAGTTCCAAGGTGATCTCTAATGTTTGCTCACTTGCGATAACCCGGTACTCAACGCTTATGATGCGGAAGTCTGAGTCAATGTTCTCGTTGGGCAACGTGACATGGATCTTGTCTCCTGGCAAAAGGCGATTCGTGCCATAGTCCAAGCATGTGGTTTGTACAGTCAGAAATTCTGCTGGTACACTTAGGTGATCTAGTAAGGCTTTTGCGCGAAGGTCACACTCATTGTCGCTGTGGAGTTCCTCATCAACTTCAACGAGTTCCCTAACGCCATAATTGGTTTGGCTCCCTGAGTCCGCTCTCGTGGCTTCCCATCGCTTCCGATTAAAAAACAGATTGTCAATCCAAAACTTGCCAGTTCCAGTTCCTGAAAAATTGCAGTACCAAAGAATCTTCTTAATGCTTGCCCAATTGAAGGGCTGAGAATTGAAAATGCTATGGGTCCATTCGTCACTGTGTTTTTTGCCAACGTTAAGTCCTTGTAGGTGCCATTTGTTGTTAGGGGAGACTCCGATTTCTCTGCGAACCTTCATGCCAGCAGAATCTTCAAGCTCTAAGCCTATGTTTCCGTTGAAGGCTGACTCCTCTTTTACTTGGAATGAGAGGCTTGGATACTTGTTGCCGTCAACTTCCATGCCAGATGGAAAAGTGAGAACAGCGCATCCATAGTAGTCAGGTGTGCTCGTAGTATGCTTAATGCTGTAAGACCCAAGGATTTTCTCAGCATTGTCTAAGGATACGCTTCCAGTTCCTGTTCCACTTGTCCAATCGTTCGTCGCATCATTGTTAATGTCCAAAGTTTCCGTCCAAGCGTCTCTATTTGACGGATTAGCCTTTTCCGCAGCTCCATAAACCATAATCTTGTTTCGAATGCGGTGGATATCCTTAGAGTAATGACTAACCTCAATACGCTCTGAGAGGTTTATCGGCGAAGTCTTGCTGTTCTTTGGGAAGAAAGCGAATTTGCCATCGTGTTCCACGCGGAAGTCGTATCCGATCACGCCAGCCTTGTCGGCGCTTTCAGCGATGTACTTCAGAATATCAAAGACTGGTGTATTCTCATACTCCAGAAGCGTGTAGGTCGTGTCTGTATCTTCAACAAGCTCTGTGGTATCTCGGACATGGCTTAGTCCAACAAAATTATCTAATAGGTCCTTGACGATTGCCTCGCCCTTCTGATTCTCATAAGTTTTTGTCACAACTTTACGGAAGATTTTCTCTCCCCAACAACGACCGCTAACACGAATATAATTTTCCACTGGAGTTGATTCTGGTTCAATTTCTTCTACTCGAAGCGTAAGGATTAGAGGACAGTTTGTTCCTCTTCCAATGCTTATGCTTCCGTCGTCGCCAACGTTTATGGGATAGGTGCCACCCGAGCTATACTTCTTGTTGAAGTTTTGAAGCAAACATTCAAAGCTGCTGACCTCCTTTGTGCAACCCAAATGAACCCTTAACTCAAGGATATCACCCTGAGGAGGTGTGACAGAACCGAAAACAACAGCCACAACGGGTAACTCGACACTCATCCTTCTATCCCCCGCCTGCGAAGTTCCTCTTCCTCTCCAGCGCGCCGAATACTACGAGTATAGCGGGGCGTTTCGGCTAATGCCGAATTGTAGTCTCGTAGGGCTCCACTTGCGGCTTGTGTCTGCATAGCCAATGATGCCATAGCAGCAGCGGCTACGATAACGGCGCCAACACCCAGAGTCAACAAAACGATCTTGGCGGCAAGAGCGGCATTGAAAGCCCATGTTACAGCTGTGGCGGTCCCCGTCGAAGCAATGTATCCTGCCTTAGAAGCTGAGTTTGCAACAGTTGCCCCGGCATTGGCGGTCTGAACTCCTGTGTTGGTTACAAAAGCGGCTGTGGATTGACCCGTTACGACGGCTAAGTAATACTTCATGCGGACGAGAACAGCGACAACCGATATTACTGACAATATGGTGCGGGCCCACTTGGCGCTCTCTTTATCGACAATCCCAAGGTCAGAGGCTAAGCCAATTATTGCTGAGCTTGCTGTTCCAAGGGTTGCGACAGCCATGCTTAAGGTTCGCATGCTCACTGCTGTTCTTTCAGCCTGGGCTTGAACTTCCGTGAAAACTGGAGTCGCCTGATCTTGAGCTGTTATGGCTATGGCTATTTCGTGGAAACTCAATGGGAAGCCTCCGTTTTTGCTTCTTCAATGGCATGGTCGATTCGGTTGATGAGGCTCTGCATACGCAACTCAACAGCATGACTGAGAAACCGTCTTGCTCGGATGAAGCGAGTTCCAAACTCTTGATAGACTGCGTAAGGAGCGGTCGCACCAATTCTGAGAATCAGACCCTCAACTCTGGAGAAGATCGTGGAGGCTAAGTAACCAGTTCTTACGGGGGCGAGACTTTGAGCTGTAGTTTTCATTGCCTCGCCTTCAAAAACCATAGCGTCATGAACCCGTTCCTTCATGGATTCGCCTAACCTAAGGAGTTTCTCCCGCAACTCTGGCAAACCTTGAACATGGATTTCCATTTTAACGGACATTGCGACTTTGCCTCTTTGCCTTCTCCATCTCCTCCTCGGTTTGCCGATCTACCTCGTTTAGGATCACGATGAACTCTTCGATGGTTTTGGCTGGTTGCTTCTCGAGCTGTTTTGGGGTCCACCCGAACTCACGACAGAGCCTGAATGTTGTGAAGCTTGGATGGGATTTGCCTCTTCGGATGGCTCTGATAAAAAACGCTGATCGTCAATAGTTAAGCCGCAGAGTCGATTCACAATTTTAGAGAATAATTCCCCGAGTTCTATGGGTATGCCGTCTTCTTCACTAAGCAGCTTCTCAAGAGTAATAGGCTTGTCTTGTGGTTGCTGTTTGAGGCTCGCCCAGATAGTTTCTGCTTGGATTGCCACATAATCGCTGCTGACAACCTGTCCCGATATCGGATGATACTTCGTATGCCTCTGGATTATGCGGCTTCGTTTAGCCCATGAAATCTCAGAGAATACATACTTTCCCTGAAATTCTGCACCGAAGCGATCGTCTAATTCAATTTCCTTTTTTCGCATTATTTATCCTCTCCATGACAACAAGACGGCTTTCAATCGCTGTCTGGAAATCTTCAAGCAGAATGATCTGTTCTCTCTGCGGCAAACTTAGAACTCGCTCGCCTATCTGAGCCCACAATCGATTCCATTTTCGCTTCAACTGAGCAGCGCGACTAAAATTCAGAACTTCTACAGAAGCCATGCTATCCACTCCCAATAATCACGATCGTGAAACTGAAGCTTGTAATGCCTGAAATCGCTGAATCCACAATGAGGGTGAAGGTCACAGGAACTGAGCTATCAATGGGAATCAACTCTCCATTGTAATCCCAGGCAAGACTAACGAAAGAGGAAGCATTCGCAGGCTCCCAACTCTCAGTTCGCATCGTCAAGCTAAGCGGAACATTGCTTTCATTCTTGATGTAGGCACTGAAGTTCCTTGTCTCCCCAGCCTCAACCACACCCCAATCTATTTCTGTCACTAAGAGTGTGAAGTTTGCATCTTTGTAGACGCCTACGCCAACCACTTTCAAGGTTGTAATGTTTCGAATACGGTGGCTCCACTGCATCATAGCAAAAGCCACGAGTGACGCAGCGACCAAGCCAATAGATAATACTAGACTGGAGATGAAAAACTTCCTTTGAACAGAATATGGCATTTTCAATCACCTCAGCTTATGGCTACACTTCTTGCAACAAACGGTGCCTTCAAAGCAACGAGATCCTCGATTCGTGTCGGAGTGCTTACTTTGTCCCACTTGCAGTTGCTGAATACTGCCTTGTTGCTTCCGCCTAGCCCAAACTCTAGGGTAAATTCGGTATCATTAATGACGTCATCAAATTCGTCCTTGCTCTCAAACTCAAACGTTACCTCGCCTGAGAGATTGCGATGCCGATGAGGCAGGAACTTGAGAATGTTTCCGCTAGTTGTTCTAATGACGGGCACGCGTTTCAGATTATTCTCGATCGTCCATTTCCAATCAGTCACACGCTCCAGCGTCGCTGCGCCCTTCTTGACGTAACTCTCCCAAAAAGATACTGCATATGGATGATCGCCATAGGTTGCGCCGATTTTCACAGTTCCCACAACCAAGTTTTGACCGAGTAATTCAGCCTCTCCTTTTATGACGTCTTCAACGGAACATCCCAGTGATAAGCGGTTGAACTTACATCCCCTGTGAAGTAGCGAGATGATCCCGCTTGATTTTTCGTAGAAAACCTCGATGCTAAGGCTTTTGTCTAACTCCACCTTCACCCATTGAATAAAGCTGATGGGTGCGTCGCTTGGAATGGCAAATGCAACCTTCACAGCGACTTCTCTCAAACCCTTTTTGATAGCCTGTAAATCCACAGATCCAATGCCACGAACTCTGATGAGCCCAGGATCTATTGCGGGTTCAACATTGTCAACGGGTCCAATTCCAAGCATGTTCGGATTTGCCGGCGTTTCCCCATAGTTGGTTTCCTCGACGTAGTAGAATTTTGCTTCATGCGCACCATATATACTCATTTTCCTTATTTTTCCTCCTTTTTAGAATGGTATTGTTTCAAACAACCATGACTTGACCGCGAACTCAGTGCGCCACAAGAACGGTTTAACACGCACCTCGTCTTGATCTTGATATGAAACGATGTCGCAGTATGTGATTCCATAAACCGTTATGATAGAGTCGGCACAATCCGAGTAAATTATGGCTGGCGTGGAGCCATCGCTGGAGTTGGTTGTTCTGGCAAGCAGATAGATGTAGCCATTCGAATCGACATAGTTGGTCAAATTAGATGTTATAGTGATGGATATCCATTCATCCGCTCCGCCTGTCCCGGTCTGGGCGTTTTGCCAAGCAGAAGCCGTAAAATTCCAAATTTTGATAGTGACACCGTTGCCACCGGGAGCTGTGCCGTAGCCTTCAAATCTCAAAATAATTTTACTGACAACATCCTTCTTGGAACCGATTTTGAAACGGAACAAGATCATGCTGTATTTGCCATTCTCGAATTGCGAATAACTGTAGCGATTGTCATCGCTTTGCCAAATCTTCTCATAGTTAGTAGCTGAGAGTTCAGTCCATCCTGCCGCGCCAGGCACTAATTCAGTCTCAGACTTGCCATAGTAAGCCTTGTGAGTGCCAGTTGGAGGACCAACACCAAGAAAATTATAAAGAGTTTCATTGGGCTTAGTCCGATTTTCTCGGATTATGCGAAGGATCTCCTCTTTTAGTTTCTCACGCATATCCCTGCCGACAATGCCAGACCTGTCGATAACCCAAATATTGACTTGAAGAAAGCCCTCACGCCTACGATCTTTCCCGGTCATGCTGAGCTTTTTGTCGTCACTTCGGGTGAGGCCTACTGTGACTTGCCCTTCGTAATTCTTTAGGAGTTCACGGTCGTACCATTCCTTTCCCACATGAATGTTAGCCAGTGATCCGTCATCTTTGACAAGCCACATCTTAGTCTTAATCAAACGAGTAAGGGTTGTAACAGGGTCCTCAACTGGCATTAGCCAAGAAGCCTCCTACCAACAGACCGAAAAAACAGTGGCTCACCTTGGAGTCGGAACAAGTCAACCTGCGCAACCTCGTAATCGACGCCATGACGCCTTATCTTGTCATGATGTCGCACCGGAAGAAACGTGTAAACCATCAAGAAATCAGTGATCATGTATCCTGGCTCGATTATGATCTCATCTTGCCGCACATTACGAATCACGCCCTTGATAGGAATGGGATCGTAGTAGCTCGTCGGCTCTCCAGCTTGGACGATCATTAAGAGGTCAAGATTTTCGCCGTATTGGTTTAGAATCTTCGTGAATGATGTAAGAGCTGGCGTATAATTTAGAAGCATGTGACCGAGCCATGAAACCGTTACGGTTGACTGCTGATTAGCAATAGGACTAAAATCGGTGAATTTGACGCCCCAATATTTGAACTGTTCCGCCCGGTCCTCAACGATTTGTTTACTCAACGCTAGAGAAGGTTTGTCGAAAGCGTTTCGGATTTTATAGAGAATTCCAGATGTGACACCGTCATAGTATTCGCATGCTGCTTTTCGTGTGACAACATCGATGTAGCCGCTCCAGCAGATATATGGATTGTAACCAGGATATTCAACGGTCGCACCTATTGTATTGATGAACTCGTAAACCTTCTCAACTGTTATGCTTCTGCCTTCGTAATCGTAGAGACCAAGCAAGGCGTAACTAAAAGGGTCATCGTAAACTTGTGTTTCACCTAGTCCAGTTCGATGCCACTTATCGTCTGCCGGATCGTAATAAAGCCAATATCCCTCAAAGCCTTCCTTTAAAAACTCCACTAACTCAGCCATCATCGATTCATATTGGCTCTTGTTATCTGGATCATAGTTAGACAACATCTTAAGACCGATTAGACCGTACAGACATTCAATGTCAATCTGTAAAAGCCAATCATCATTGATTGTCACTGTACGTGCAAATCCACCGTAAGTCTGTTTGTCTTGCATGGTCTTGAGGAAAGTCCCGCCAGCTAGCTTAGCAGCATTAAGGTATCCTGCAGTATTCGTTAAAGCAAAAGCATGCAGCAGTCCGGGAATCGCTCGACAGGCGTCAACAGAATAATAATAGTTGCTCACTTCTGCACTTTTGAACCCGCCATATGCCTTCTTGGCTGGATCTGTACACTGTTGGGTCAGGATGAAATCAGCAAGCTCAACGATTTTGTTATAGATGTTTGTTTTCTCGCTCTCAAACCGTGAATCATTATAGCATTCGTAAAGAAAATCAATGGCGAAGGCTGCAACTAAAGTCCCTCGACCCCATGTTGGGTCATGTTGGCTCTGTTCTGGAAGCCAATAGAAATAGGGCGCATGGGTCATGACAAAATTGTAGTAGTCTTCTAAGGCTCCGATGGTTTAGACCCTCCCGAGATAAGGCTTCCTCAGTTGCTCGATCAGTATGAGAACACGTTGCTGCAAAAACGCCGGGGAAGGAGTTTCAACTCCACCCGTAACCTCTTTTACGCTCAAATCTCCAAGAGAGAAGCTGGTGCCAGATGCGGACCCACCAGTTAGATAGGTGAGACAGTAGAGGGCTGCAAGATCGGTTATGCAAGACGCTTCGGCTTGTGTGCAACTGTTATAGTCAATGGTGAGACCGGTTTCAAGCATAACTTCAGCACAGGCATCTTCAATAAATTGGGTGACAATGGAATCGGCGATATCCGAGGCTGAAAGATTAACGCGGTTACGAACACGGTCTGGAGTGACTGCTACCAAACAGACTCTGGCCCCCAAAAGAAAACGAGAAAGAAGCAAAATTTAACCTATTTTGGCAAAAAGGATTTGGTTGGATGAACAGTATCAGAAGTAATAAGAAGTAACGATGTGGGGTGCAATTAGATTTATTGGTTCAGTGATTTCTCGCCTCTATGCTAATGAGAGAGAGGAAAGGTTGTTAAGAAACAGAGAAACGTGTAGGTTAAAAATTATGTAGAACATTAACCAACGCGATTCTGGTACGGAGTTGATGAAAGCTCCGATCGCTTCACTCTATCGACGAATCCAATGATAACAGACGCTCCCTTCTTTCTTCTTCGGTGATTATTAAATAAAAGGCTTTCTAAGATAAGCTTATGGAATAGTCTTCTATTACATGTGTCAAAGTTGATGAAGGCCCCTGCGTATATCTCTCCATTGAGCGACGATTTGGGTGCCAGGCGCAAGCACACCCGAATCAGCGAAGAATCTTGCCTTTTCTCCAAGTTCAACTACAAACTCTGGTTTTCGCTCTTGTCCCGGTCTTGTTCCAACTTCCCGAAGTAAGGAGACTGTAGTCCTGAAGCTATATTCTTCTGGAAAACCGTCAAAGGAAACCGTAACTCCCTTCGTAGGATGGCTCAACGTAAATGTAACTGCATCCCAAGGGAGAAAAGTTGAGTTCCAAGAGTATTCGAAGCGGAGTTCTTCCTTGGGTTGTATTGGTTCAAGGAACAAATATCTTATCGCTACAGTCACCAATCCTTTGCTTTCTGCAATCTCATAAAATCCGAAGATTCTGTCAGCGTAGGATTTGAATTTTTTCAGGTACGTACTACAAATCTGAGATACTGACATCACCTTAACTTCTGACAGATGTTGCACTTCAATATACTGAATTCGTAAATCCTTGCGTTTTCCATTTCGAGTCACGTATACTGTTGTGCCAGTTTTTTCTTCTATATTCTTTTTGCTAATTCTCTCGTCTGACGGTGCCTCAAAAAAATCAGTAGACAATCCTAGTAGCAAGCCATCCCCAGCGAGGTATCTTTTGTCGTTTGAATTATTAACCAATACATAAGAAAGATGGTTCCTCGTTTTTATGATGTCAGACTTGAAAGTATGATTTTTTTGACCGATTTCTCCCTCAAACATGCATGTACGTCTGAAATCGTATCTCACCAAACTCTGCAAGCTTTCTCTGTCTAGAACCTGCTTCTGAATGTCCGAGAATACGTTATAAGGTATGATTTCCATGCTAGACACGAGTTGGGATCTACTGGTCACATTTGTATCTAGCATCAAGTACTCCGAAGATAGCGCATAGAAAGTATCGAGAATTGCGGTCTTGACTGGATCTACGATCCATGGTTCTACAACATATTTCGCGTACTCATCCGAGGGAATATACGTATGAATTCCTATGTGGATGAACGCGCCGTCTTTAGCCGCATGTTGTAAATCAATCCCCTCGGTGTAGTGGTGTCTAATCCACTGCAGGATTGTGTGGTTTGGAAGACTTCCATAAAATTCTTTAATCTGCGCAAAAAACGGTCTCGGGGCACGCTCTTCGCCTATGTCTAGTTCATCAGCTAACCTCAGCAAAGCTGTCAGAAACTGTAACCTTATAGTGTCGGACTTCATCACTACATTAACATAGTCCCCTTCCTTTGGAGGAACTTCTCTATGCCCTCTTACACATAAAGCAATTAGAGGACCCCATTTTTCACCACATTCGGAAAGATGGTTCATAATGTACTCGTAGCCTCTCAAGGGATGGTTCTTCTTGACTTCGTCAAAATCGTAAGTCTCTTTGTCTTCATCTTCCTTGGGCAAATACCCTATGTCATGTAGCCAAGCGGCACCCAAGAGCACTAGTATTTCACTTTGGTTGATCCTATAGGGTTTAGTCATATAGACCTCTAATATCCTTCCAAGCAGTGTGGCCACTGCTTGAGAGTGCGGAATCCCATGAATGACATTCCAAGGCGCGGGATACAGACCTTGAATCCACATATCAGAACAATGTTGCTTGATTTTTTGCAAGGCATCTCTTTTGTCATTATCGGTCAAAAAATCTTCCAAATTCATTGCAATTTCACAAGTGATACTTACGAAATTCGACTTAAAAGCATTTTTGGAAATACATACATACACGGATTGTTCATGACATTATGGTTTCGATGGTGATAGCAAAACGATTGCAAGTGGTGACATCAATCGCAAATCCTTTGCATGCGTGCAGGAATAAAACAATACCTTGAGGCTCTCTTAACTTAAAATTTCTAGAAGTTTCTCTCCTTTTTGTGTGATTCTGTAAATGCCTCGGCTTATTCGTTCCACAAAGCGATTTGTAAGTAGATAATGGTAGAATTGTCTTTTTACTGTGTTTGATGTTGCAAACCGTAAACCTGTTGAGACAGTCTTTTTTTCAATATCCGTGTAGTGCATGTGCCCTTTTTTGATAAGTTGAAGGATCGTTCTGCGAAGAATGTCGCGCTCATTGTCTTTCATTGTGATTTTACACTTTGGTCTTTTTGATGATCTTTTCTAGGGCTTCCACTCGCTTCTCAAGATGCTCAATGTGTTTCTCTAATTGCACATTGCCCAAAACCATCAGTTAGCCTCCAAAGAGAAAAAGGAAAGGGAGTGCTAGCAGTTCGTGACTTTGCCAATTGCATTTGGCCTTAATGTGTCGTATATCCAGCGTGCAGTCACGGCAACTCCTGCTAGGTCTTTCACTGGATCCTCGTATTCTTCCACAGTTACATCTCTGCGAATGAATAGGACACCTGCGTGTTTGCTGTCTATAACTAATGCGGTTCCGCTCGTGACTTTCGTTGAAACCAACACTCGCATGCCAAGCAGATTCGCGATTCTTCCTGTAGGAGCAACGGCTGGGCCGCCCCAATCCATAGCTTTCTGAATAGCCGAATCTTTCAGCAAGTCTGCGAATTCGCTAGGATGAATTGCCAAAGTGTCTGGCGCGAAATCATCTGTAAGGCATTCCTTCAGTATGTTCACAACATCCGCATATGCTAAGGTTCCACCCGTTCCGGCAGCCACACTGTTGCCCGCATCTGAAATCATTTCAGAGATGATTTTTTCGGTTTCCAAGTCTGCCATTGCTCTGCCCGCTTCAGCTAACTGATACTCTATTACGTCCCATTCGGCGTCTTCAATCATCTCTTTGCTGATTAATGGGCGGACACCATACTTTTTAGGTGTCAAAGTTACACTGTCATAGTCTTCTGTGCCAACCGGGATTTCAGCACCTTCAGCAATTTCATATGCTTTGCTTAGCTTAGCCCTTGGAACCTTTAGGCTGGGCAGGTCTTGAGCCACTACAACCGCAAGTTCTCTGCCTATAAGGTTGGGTTTGGCGGCTTCCCAAACGACATCTAAGACCTTTGCAGTTGCTTGGCTAACATCAGAAAGCAAGAGTTCAGCCAGACGCTTGTCCTTTAGTGCTTCTGCCATTTTCTGCCTTAACTCAGCCTGTAGAATTGTCAAAGGTTTGCCACTAAACGGGGTCTTGAGCTTCTCTTCAAGTCGTTTTACGGCTAAATCTGTTTTCGCCATTTTCATTTCACCTACTTGCAAACGAAAGCCAGAATGTAGTCGCCGTCTGCCGTTGCTGCCTGTAATGCCACTCCAGCCTTGCGAGCATAGTAGATCGTGTATGTTCCTGTTCCGCCTTCATTTACCGCCTGATCAGATAACGGAATTGCCTTGCCGTTTGCGTCGCTTTTGATAGCCTTCCCACGAGTTATTGCTGCACCAGCTAGGACCTTGCAGACGCCATGAATGCATATGGGCACATAGTCGCCACTAACACCGTCTTTCAATGCTACACCGATAGGATCGCAGTCTAGAACTCCTTGCTGAACCTCCAAATCGCCAGTCAAGTAGACGAGTTTACCCTTTGTTATGGTTCCAGTTGCCTTGAAGAGCGAAACTATTTCGCCTTCGCTAATGAAACCTTCTTCGTCAGGCCACTTATCGACCATTTTCCATTTTTTCCTCCGAATTTTTTGATTTTGTTACCCTTTCAAGGGATAACTATGAAAAATCCTCCATAACATCGCGCAACTTGACCTTGCCAAAATCCGCGGGCTCGGGTTCAGGGGCTTGTGGCACAACAATGCCCTGCCCAGTCAGTTTCTTAGACTCGCCAACAGAACCGCCCCGTGTTTGCGTATAACCTTTCATCTTCGCCTTCAAGTCCTCTGGTAAATCGCGGTAGACAGGGTCTTCGCTTTGATAGGAGACTTCGATGCCGTTTGTCAAAGCCGACTGAATGATCTTCGTCATGATCTTGACGGCTTCTTCGTGGGAATAGTCTCGGCGATTGTCGGGTTGATTGAAATACTTTAGAGCGGCGTCCACGTGCTCCTTGTCGATAGGGTAGCGATAGTTTGTCGGATCAGCAAATTGGTCTTCTGGAATGCTTTCATATTCCGATGGCTTGGTTAAGTTTCCGCCTTCCTTTGGTGCAATACCGTATTTCTGTGCTCGCTCAAGTTGTGCTTGCCTAAGTTTAGCGCGCCCGTCTTCCTGCTCTCCCAAAAACTCCTTCACGATGCTTCTGACCGATTCTCTAAATTCCTTTGAATTTGGGTCCAACTTCTCAGCAACCTGAATATTAGTTTCCGGTATGCCTGGGACAGCGACTAGGCTCAACTCAGCATTATACAAGCCATGTGGGATTTTGCCGTCTACAACATCGAGGCGTTCATAGTCTGCTGCTACAGAAACATGTTGAATCAAGCCGCGACGTATCTTCTCAGCAGTTTCTTCATCGTGGATTTCAGCCTCGTAGAACAAGACTTTACTTTCTGGATTCCACTCTGTCTTGGTGACTTTGCCTATAGCATTCGTTGCGGAAACGTGTTCAAGATAAACGGGTGAGCCGATGAGTTTCTTCGCAAATGCCTGAAGTTCGTCTTCGGTGTAGATGTTGAAGTTTCGGCTCATGCCTGCTGTCATGGCTATGCCTTTGGTTTTCAAAGGCTTCTCCGCAAGGCTTTCTTTTGTAACAGAGAAAGGCGCTATAAAGCAGACATGATGCTCTTTGGCTTGACTGTGCTGTTCAAACCACGCTTTAGCCTTCTCAATGGTCCAGCCTTTATCCTTCGCAAACAGGTAGGACTGCACTTCGGTCGTGTCTTGACCTTTTGGCTTGCCAATTACTGCCTTGATTCCTTCTTCTTCGCTGATTGTAATTGTTCTGAGACTGTCGGGTTGGAAGTCGTCTGGGCTGCGATGTCCGCTGCGAATGAACTCTTCGGTCTCTTCCCACATAAACAGTCAATCCAGAATCAAAAAGGGCTTGGGAAACTGAAAAAGCCTATTGACAAGCCTTAATCATGGATTAAAAACAGTCAATAACGTATTTTAGTCAATAAAGCATGATTTTAGCATTGGATAGGCTTGCTCACTGAAAAAGAAAGGAAATTTCTCGAGTACGCCTTGAAAACCAAGAAAACCCCATACCAAATCGCTAGGCATTTCAGCGAAGACCCAGGTTACGTGCAACGCACAATCCAGTCGGCGGTAAGGAAGCTGCAAGAGGCAGAAGAGGAGTTAGCCGAAATGAAGGCTTTAGGCTATCCGCAAAACCTGCAGAGACAGCAAATGAAGGGAAATGAAGGCATCGCAGTAGTGGTTCCAACATGAGTTTCTTTCAACGTGCCAGGCGCCTCTTGAACAGTTTTCGTCCAAGAAAAATAGAGGAGAGCACTGGCGTTCTAGTGCCTGCGTGGCCATCTAAGGCGGGAGAGAAACCAACCGTATCGTTCGAAGTCTTGGTTGAGATTTACCTTTGTGACCCTGCTGCGAGAGCAGCCGTGGACTTCCTTGCGGATCAGACGGTGGGCATGGGCTTTTACACGACAGCAGACGACGAAAAGGCTAAGCATATTGTGGATGATTTTAACGCTTCGGTGAACTTAGATGGGTTATTGCAGAAGACGGTTAGAGAGGTTGTGGCTTTCGGCAACTGTTTCTGGGAAAAAATTGAGCCACAGAAACTAGAAAATCTGAAGCTTTTGCCGATAACAAGCATGGATAAGGTTCTGCGGGACCAGTATGGCGAAGTACAAGCCTACAAGCAGACTTTCCGATATGGCGGCAAAGAATTACAGCCTAATCGTGTCATTCATTTCTGCTGGAACCCGGTCAACGGTGAAGCATTTGGCACGGGCATTCTACAGAGCATAGCCTCCGCAATGACCACGGGTGAAAATGAGACTCGTCCATCCTTCGTAACCATGAAGGCTGGAATCGAGAAGAGCATGACGGAAATCGTCAGGAAGTATGCGGGGCCAACAGAGATTTGGAAGTTTCCAGGAGCGAAGGATGATAAAGCGCAGGAGTACGCTGGACAGGTCAAGAATATCCCGAGGGAAGGCGCGAGATTTGTTACTAACGCTAAGGATGTTGAGGTTCAAACTGTTACTGTGGATCCCCGTAGCAGGTTTGACGCCTACATAGAGCATATGTGGAACCAGTTTATTCTTGGCTTGCAGACGCCTTTGCCGAAGTTGTTCACGACTCCTGGCTTCACAGAAGCCTCTGCGAGAGCGGCAATAGAAGTGGCGGAGAGGAAAGTTCTTGCATTACAGAGATTCATCAAACGCATGGTGGAACGTGAAGTTTTTGAACCTGTCATCAAGCAGGCGGGACTAAACCCTGTTGAAGCAAATTGCAGACTTAACTGGGGCATGCCAGAAAAACCAGACGTAAACGGGTTACTTCCGATTCTTGCACAGATCGCCAGAGACAGGCCAGACATCATAGCAGCCACAGAATTTCGAGATATTTTGAAGGATATGGGGTTGCCACTTGAGAAAGCTGAACCCGAACAGCCAATGCAGGTGACGATTGAAAAGAAGGCTTAGCAATTGTCTCGCCCGAAACCGTTGGGACAAGTGCTCAACGGCGGTGCAGTTTAAAGTTAAGAAGGAGGTGAAGAGCCAAAATGGACTTTACGAGTTTTACGCCTTTGATCGAGTGGCTAATCGCATGCATAATCTTCGTGGTCGGCGTCTACGTGATAGATGTCATAAGCGGTCACAGAAGAGAAGGAAAAATCTACGACTTCATGAAACTGATGCTAGCATCAGACTTGGCTAACAACAAAAAGAAGACAGAAGCGAAATAATCTTCAAACCCTAAAATTCATCTTCCCTTTTCTTTGTTTTTCGACCCCACACGCATTTAGTAGGCTTAGCCTATATAGTGAGCCAAGGAAACATAACAGGAACAATCATATGGTTCGCCATAACAACAGGCGCAACAGCAGGACTAAGCTACTACAAAGAAAACAATAGCTGAAAGGCTGATCGGGTTTCTGTCCGAAACAAGTTTTTAAGCCACGAATCTCCTTTTTAGTATTCGTTGATATATTCACTTAAATCCCATTTTTGGGAGTTGATAAATATGCCTGTAGAGATAGGATTGGAGATGTATGCTGAGAAGCCTGTGGTTTTGCCGTTTTTTACTGGTCATGTGGCTCGGGGTTTGTTGTTGCATGTTGTTGGGCGGGTTGATCCTAGTGCGTCTGGGCTATTACATGAGTTGAATACTGCTAAGCCCTATTCTGTTACGCCTTTGCAGTTTAAGAGTAGGGCGCGGAGTGAGAAGGGTTACGTTCTGGATCCGCTGTTTCCTTGTCGTGTTAGGTTTAGGTTTCTGAAGGATGAGTATGCGACGTATCTGCTCAATTTCTTTCAAAAACAGAATAGCATGTTGATTTTCGACACGACCTTCAGAGTTGCTTCTTTGAGCG